>Ga0181521_10002582_pt1 | contig 21760 bp, 18 predicted proteins | sample PEATcosm2014_Bin_32_FD_119764 | JGI IMG/M metagenome (GOLD analysis project Ga0181521, IMG submission 119764) | Peatland microbial communities from MTU Mesocosm Facility, Houghton, MI, USA - PEATcosm2014_Bin02_60_metaG | ecosystem: Environmental > Terrestrial > Soil > Wetlands > Peat | place...
AGTGGTTCGGGATCGACCTCCTTTCTGGCGATCGCGTTGACGAAGTACTCGAGATTGCGTCGCTCCGTCCACCGGACGTAGCCCGGCGGGTAGTCGACGCCGTCCACTTCATACCTGGGGTCGTAGCGACCCGGTCCGTACGATCGGGAGAACCGGAAGTCGAGTTCCTTCTCGTAGTAGTCGTTCCATGGCAAGTCGAGCTTGCACTTGCCGATGTCCACGACTGTGGCCCGGTCGCGGGCCAAACGCGCTGCCAGCTCCACCGGCTGGTTGGAGGAGCCGCCTGCCACCAAGAACACCCGGTCCGCACCAAGGCCACCGGATGCCCTCGACAGCGCCTGCTCGGCCGCGACGACTCCATCGTCGTCTGGGGCCGCGCAGAGCACGGCCCCGGCCTTCTCGGCGAGTCGGCAACGGTCCTGGTCGAGATCGAGGCCGACCACCAGCGCCCCCGAGGCCACGAGAAGTTGGACCACCAGCTGGCCGACCAGGCCCAGTCCGATGACACATGCGGTGTCTCCGATCTGCACGTCACCCTGACGCACCCCTTGGAGGGCGATCGCACCGACGGTGGCAAAGGCGGCCAACTGGGGAGAGACGCCGTCGGGCAGGGCCACACAGAGATTCGTCGGCACCCAATTGACCTCAGCGTGGAGCGCGTACTCGTTGCCGGCGCACGCCACCAGTTGACCGGGAGAAAACTGCTCGGCCCCTTCGCCGACCTCCTCGACGACACCCGCGAGCGAATAGCCCAGCGGCGAATAGGAGTCAAGACGGCTCATCGCCTTCTTGTAAGCAGTGATCGCTCCCTGTTGTTGGACGGTATCGAGCACCTTCTTCACCTGGTCGGGGCGGGCGCGTGCTTTGCCCACCAGTGACATCTTCGACTCTCCGACCTTCATCAATTCGGTGCCCGTGGAGATCAGGGAATACAGCGATCGCACCAGCACCCCGCCCCGAGAGCAGGAAGGTACTGGTGCGTCAACGACGGCCAGTTCGCCGGAGCGGTAGTTCTGCGCCACTTGTTTCACTGGTTGTCCGAATCCCTAAACCGGAGTCACAGGCCCACTCCGGCCCGGCGAGCTTGGCGGTACCAGAACTCGAGGGTGAGTAGCTGCCACAGCTGTTTCGACCGGTCTTCCCTGCCCGACCGGTCGTCTTGGACGAGGGCGGCAACGGCTGGCCGGTGCAAGAATCCCGTACCCACCAGTTCGCCTCCGAGCAACGCTTCATCGATGACGTCTCGAAGATCTCGAGTCACCCAGGCGCGGAGCGGCGCCGAGAAGGACGCCTTGGGCCGGTAGACGATCTCGTTAGGGAGCCAGGCTTCGGCGGCCCGCTTTAATGCGATCTTTCCGCTTCTGCCGGAGATCTTCTCCTTGCCGGCGAGGGAGAAGGCAGCCCGAAAGACCTCTACGTCCACGAAGGGGACCCGCACTTCGGTTGACGCGGCCATGCTGGCTCGGTCCGTATAGGCGAGGTTGAGGCCGGGAAGAAACAACCTGGTATCGGCCAGGCACATGCGGTTGACCTGATCTGACAGACCATTGTCCTCGTAGACCTGGTGGTGCTGGGTTACGACGTCATCAATGTCGCCTCGCAACTCGGGGCTGAGCAGCTGCGCCAGCTCAGCGGGAGCGTACAGGCTGTAGCTCCGGCGGAAGGCTGCCTCTTCGGGAAGTTCGGCGAACGTCAAGAATCGTTTGGCCCAGCGGGCGTAGCGGAGGCCGCGACCTGCAGCGGTCACCGGCAGTCGGTCCACGATGCCGGTCGCCGAGCGATGTACGTAGCCGGGAAGCTGGCGATACCGACCGGCCAGAAGACAGGCCACGTGCTTTCGGTAACCGCCGAACAACTCGTCTGCACCCATCCCTGACAGAAGGACCTTCACGCCCGCCTCGCGCGCTCCGTCCGACATGAGGAGCGTGTTGATGGCAGCCGGATCGCCCGTGGGTTCGTCGAGGATGTCGACCATCCTCGGCAGGAGCTCAACCACGTCTGGCTTGATCTCAATCTCGTGCAGTTCGATCCCATGACGCCGGGCGATCTTCCGAGCGTACAGGGCGTCGTCCGGCATTGCCTCGAGCCGATGGTCCTCGGCTCGGAACGTAATGGTGTATGCGTCGATCTGGGGATTTGCCCGCTTCGCCAGAACCGTCACGATGCTCGAGTCAAGCCCGCCAGAGAGAAAGCTCGATACCGGGACATCTGCAACCAGGTGGGCGGTGACCGATGCTTCGATGACCTCGCGGAGGTCGTAGTCGGCCTCCAGCGCCGCAGCGGCCTCCTCGACGACGTCCCAATACCGCTCGACACGACAGGTGCCGTCGGGACGGAACTCGGCGCAGGTACCGGGCTGGAGCTTCTCTACACCCTGCACTGCGCACATCTGGTCGGGCACCCAGTAGTAGAGCATGGACGCGACAAGCGCCTGTGGAAGCATGCGCAGCTCGGTACCGAAGGCTCTCACCAGCGCCTTCAGCTCGGAAGCGAACACGACCCCGTCCTTGCGCCGGATGTAGTGCAGGGGTTTGATCCCAAAGTGGTCACGGGCGAGGAAGAGCGAGCCGGTCGTTTGGTCGAGCACGGCGAATGCAAACATGCCCCGAAACCTTCGTAGACATCCGGGTCCCCAGCGTCGCCAGGCTTCGAGGACGACCTCCGTGTCGGACGTGGTGGCGAAGCTGGCGCCGCCAGCGATCAGCTCGGACCTGATTTCGCGGTAGTTGTACAGTTCGCCGTTGTAGCAGAGCGCGAACGGTCGCTTGACCAACGGCTGTTGACCATGCCGGAGATCGATGATCGAGAGACGGCGGTGGGCAAACTGCACGTGGACTCGTTCGTCGGCATAGGAGAACGAGCCCTGCTCGTCCGGGCCGCGATGCTCGAGGCATCGACCCATGATCTCCGTGGCCTCCACACCATCTACCTGCTGGTAGGCCCCTGCAATCCCGCACATGGGTCAGGCTCCAGTCGGCACGGGGACGCGACGTCGCGGAGTCGCGGCGAGCTGCTCGTAGACGCCAACGTAGCGAGGGGCCTGATGGTCCCATGCCAGTTCCTGTTCGATCCGCGCGCGCCCAGCCGCACCCATTGCACACCGCAAGGATTCATCATCCATCAGTTCGACCAGGAGCTTCGCGAGCTCACCGACGTCATTCGGTGTCGCGTAGACCCCGGCATTTCCCGCTGAGACCCGCGTCTCGCGCAGATCGAAGGCGACGACGGGCAGTCCAAACGCCATATATTCCATCGTCTTGTTCATTGTGGAAAGATCGTTCAACGGGTTCTTGGGGTCTGGCGAAATCCCCAGGTCCGCTGTCGACAGGATTGCGGCTACCTCTGCATCGGGAATGCGCCCCGTGAACGTGACCCACTCTGAGAGATCGAGACGATCTCGCAGAGCGACGAGATCGTCGAAGCAGTCGCCGGATCCGATGAGCGTAAAACTGATGTCACGACGACCGAACTGGTGCACGACGAGATCAGCCAGCTCCAAGACGAGATCGACGCCATCCTGTGGCCCCATCACGCCGATGTACGCAGCCAGATGAGGCCTGCCTCGTCGCAGGCTTGGATCGGCCGTCGTCCGATGCATCCTCGCAGTGTCGGGGCCGGTGCGGACAACGGTGACGTTCGCCGCGTCGACGCCGTCGCGCCCCATGACGATCTGTCGATAGGAGTCGTTGGTGGAGATCACGTGGTCTGCCGTTCTCATCGTGCATCGCTCCATGAGCCGCAGGGCCTGGTAGATGAGTTGACTGCCGTTCGGGAATCTCGATTGGTACAACTCGGGGCAGAGATCGTGGTGGTCGAAGACGAAAGAAGAATTGTGAAGCAGCCGGAACAGGAGTCCGATGGGCCAGAAGAGATCCGGTGGATTGCAGCTTTGGACGATGGCGAAGCGACCCCGCAGGCTTGCTTTGAGGCTGAGCGCGAGGGTAGCGAAAAAGGAGTAGAGATATTCGACGACGAAGGACGTCCGTGAGCCGCCGGGGGCATACGGTTGATACTTGTAGAGTTCGACTCCGTTGAGCCTCGCATACGACGGATCACCCGGAGCCTTTGGGCAGACGACGGCCACGCTGAACCCGGCGTCGGTCAGCGACAGGCACTCGAGCCAGACTCGACGGTCGAACGGTACGGACAGATTCTGCACGATGATGAGAACCCGTCCTCTGGCGCGCCGTGGCCCGCCTGTCGGGGGCTGATCTCGAGTGTTCCGTTCGGCATGCGGGTGCTCGACCGTCTCCGCGGGACGGTTATCGATCACCACGACATCCCTTCGTAGCAGTCCAGAGCCTCGAGTTCGGGGCCGAGTCGGCCGTCGAGGTCGATGATTCGGGACGGCGTGAGCTCGAGCAGCGCCTCGACGATGTCCGGGGTCGAGAAGGAGACCAGCGCGACGTCGGCGCCGGCAATGGCTTCTCTGGGACTAGCGGTGAGGATGCGCTTGAGGTGCGGAAGTTTGGACTCCACATACTGGCGGTTGGTGCCGATCAGGGACGAGGGGTTGAGAATGGGATCGTGAATGCGGACCTCATATCCCTTCCCCAACAGCGCTTCTGCCAGTTCGACGTACGGGCTCTCGCGGAGGTCGTCGCTGCCCGGCTTGAAGCTCAGTCCGAGGAGGGCGACCCGACGGCCTTCGCCCGCGACGACTCGATCGATCGCTTCGTTGATCGACAGCCGGTTGCTTGCCAGCGTTCCGGAGAGCAGCGGGATGTCAATGCTTTCGGTGCGCGCCAAGTAAAGGAGCGAGCGGAGGTCCTTCGGAAGGCAGGATCCGCCGAATGCAAAACCCGGCCGCAAGTACTTGGGTGAGATATTCAGGAAGCTGTCCTCGCAGAAGAGCGCCATCACCTCCCGAGTGTCGACGCTGAGCCGACCAAAGATCCGTCCAAGTTCATTGGCGAACGAGATCTTTGTTGCGTGAAATGCATTGCATGCGTACTTGAGCGCTTCGGCAGTACGCGGGTGTACCACCCGGAGCGGACTGTCGAGAAAGGCAAAGAGACTGGAGACCGATTCGACCGCCCTTGGGTCCGTGGAGCCGATCACGGTGTAGGGCGGGGAGTAGAAGTCGGCAATTCCGGTGCCTTCCCGGAGGAACTCTGGGCACATCGCAACGCCCACGTCCAGCCTCAAGTCCTGGAATGGGGCCTGCAGCCTGTTTGTGATGCTCTCGACCGTTCCCGGTGGAACAGTGCTACGAATTACGACCGCGTGAAATGCCGGAGTGTCTTCCACCACTGCAAATGATTGGATGAGATCCTCCACCACGCGGTTCATGAATGTGAGGTTCGTTTCGCCACCCGCACCCGACGGGGTACCGACGCAGAGGATCGACACATCGGCGCGGTCCAGCGCTTGGGTCGGGTTGCAGGTCGCGTGAAGCGCCCCCGAAGCGACCGATTGTGTGAGGAGGGCGTCCAGACCTGGCTCAACGACCGGGCTGTGCCCAGCCGAGACGGCCGCCACCTTCGACTCATCAGGGTCGATTCCCCAGACATCGTGGCCGTTGGCGGCCAGACAGCCCGCGGTGACAGTGCCGACATAGCCGAGCCCGAAGACTGCGACCTTCATTTCGTTCCTGGTAGGTGGCGCGGCGGACAGTCGCCACGTAACGTCGCCATACTCACAACTGAGCCGCGGAATGCCTGGTAGATACATACCAGCAGCGTCCGCCCTGGGTGGGGTGGTGTTCGATCCAGTCCTTCCCCGCTATGAGCGAGCGTGCTGCCGGCTGGCGGTCGAGCCGATTGACCGGCCCCGGCACGATGTCGCGAGTCTGGCCACCTCGCGGGCATGGAGAGCACGTCCGCATTTCCGTGACCAAACAGGTCAACCGGTCACGGTGTCAGTCCAAAATCGGTATCAATCGTCGACCTTGCCTCCTCGTTTGTCGCGGAAAGGTACTCAGTGTGACTGGAGGTACTCCGTGTGACGAAGGAGAGCGGTGACGTCGTTGATGACATTCGCAGCATCGTTGCTGCCCATGGGCGGCTCTCGGTCGACATAGCAACGCTCGGCAATGATGAGGATCTCTTTCATAAGGGCATGACCTCGACCGCCAGTGTCGGCGTCATGTTCGCCCTCCAGGCGCATTTCGGTCTTGAGTTTCCTGACAGCATGCTTCGTCGAAGCACTTTCGAATCGGTGTCAGCGATTCAGGCCGCAGTAAGCGAGATGCTGGCGGCACCGCGAGTGGAGTAGCGGCCAGCTCACTGGACAACCTTTTCCATGGCAGTCACGGCAGCGAGAAGCGAGAGACGATCCTCAGGCTGATATCTGCTGATGTCCGCGCTGTGGGTCAAACGCAATGCGTTCAATGTTCGTTAGTGCGACAACCACTGCGATGGCCATGTCACTTTCATGGCTCAGAGTCACCAACAGGCTGTCTATCCCCTTCTCCAAGGCGAATCGGGCCGCCGTTCCGGTCAAATGCAGCGTGGAGCCACCGGAGGGTTCCCGCTTCAACTCCATCGAGGTCCATGGTGGTATCACGTCATCGACGGACAGCACCTTGATGGTGGCCTCCTTGGCGGCAAACCGGGCCGCGAGGTGCGGGGTCGGATCCGATGATTCTGCGCATTGGGCTTGCTCTCCAGGGGTGAAGATGCGATCGAGGTATTGCGCCCCGAAGAGGTCGATGGACCTTTGCACTTCGGACACCTCGGCAAGATCGACGCCAACGGCTACGACATTTCCTATGGGCGGCGAACACAGAAGCGACTCCACCATCGCACTCAGGCGAGCTGCCTGGCGCTGAACCAGGCGAGGAGATTGCCGTCCGGCCACGGAGTCAATTCACGCGAGCACGTCGGTTGCCCGACGCTCAGGGAGAGTATCCCGGTGGTTCTCTAGGGACCAGCCGGCACGCCGTGCCTGCGCGACCGCAGCGAGCTGGGAGTTGACGCCGAGCTTCTGCAGGATTGCCTTGATCTGTGAGCGCACGGTAGAGATTGAGACATAGGCAGCGTTCGCGATCTCCTCGGCGCAGTGGCCCTCTATGAGCTCAGCCAAGACGACCTGTTCACGATCGGTGAGCACTACGAACGGCTGCAAACGGAATTCCGGCGGCCGCTCGGCGACTGCCAGCGCGCGTGGGGGAGACGACCTTGGTTCGGTATCCGCAGCCCGTCCCCTCCGAAGAAGTCGAATGATGGTCCGGAACAGTTGGTCGAACGGTTCACTGCGATCAATCACCGCAGAAGCTCCGGCGACCCTCCAGAGGTTCTCCCGCTCACCGTCATTTGCCGAGTCGATGACACAGAACGGGAGACCTGATCGGCTCAACTCGCCGACGATGGCAAAGCCGGACGTGACGTCCAGAGATCGGACTCCGACGAGTACGAGGTTCGGCCGCCATTCGATTCCATATCCGATCTCTGGCTCCCTGGGGAGCACAATCCTCGTGGCGAAGCCGTATGTCTGGAGGGCACTCGCCAGGGCCCCAGCCAAGAGGTCGTTGCCTGCAACCAAAATCCGGGCGGGAATTCCAGACGGTTCGGGTTGGCCCTGGACGAAGTTGTTCATGAGCAGTGACCGTCCGTGGCACTCGTGTTACGGACGTGTTTCGACGTGCACCGCTGGGGTGGGGTGACCGAATGGATACGACGATGCGCCGAGAGCGACGCCGACCCGTCAAAACTTGTGCGCAGCTGCTTCGAAACCATGATTTTCCCTGGAGTCCCCGTCACCGCCTGATGCCGTGACAGCGGGAAAGTCGGTTTCGCCCTCGCTCCCTATGGACACGGCGACCAACTCAGCCCATAGCTCTAAGCTCCAACCCGCGTAGCAGATGCTACCGATGCCCCCGCGGACTGTCAAAGAAAATTGGCAGACTGGGAGGCCTTTTTCGACAACGCAGCCACAACTCTTGGCGCCTGCCACCCTTGTCAAGAGTGTTTCGTAGCGGCGCGGCGGCCCGGAGAGGGTACTGGCCGCCCGACCCCCGTCTACTCGCCCGAAAGGGCGCGAGAAGGTGACTCTGTGCCGATGCTTGGCCTCCTCTGCCGGTGATGGGGACGCAGGTCGAGATCTTGCTCATGTTGTCAATTCGGATGCGACGAGCCGGCTCGTCCCACCGATTTCGACGCCACCCGAGGGACGCCCGTCAGCGTCTCGGAGGCAACGGTGTACCCATCCTCCTCGGGTCCTTTGGCCACTACCTGAAAGCAGACGTGCCCCTTTGATGAAGGTAAGGCGGTCAGAGCGACGATCCTCGCTGCGGAACCCGGATTCCGTTCCTGCAGCGACTGCGTGACACGTCGGAGGGTTGCCAGGATACATGCACGATGGGCAGCGGGCATGTCCTCGAGGCCGCCGATGTGTCGGCGCGGAACGACCACCAACCCGTCGAGTCCGGAACCGCTGATCATCACGACGTAACGGTCGACGTCCTCGGAGACCTCGAGTGTCGTACCGAAGTCGGTTACGAGCTGCGCGATGACGCAGCAATGGCAGTCGCTGGCCAGTGAGCCCTGGCCGGAGACCAACGACCACCCGTTCACTTCATCCGAGGTCGTAATGCCCCCCTTTTCCGTCAGAACCCTTTGTTACAAGAGCTGGAAATGGACGTGACGATACGGCAAAACCTCGAAACAGCGTCCCCTCCGGAGTGTTGCCGCGTATCAGGACCAAGGGGTCTCCTCTCAAAAGAACACGCACAGGAAAAAAGTGTTCTCAGGCGAGCTGGCGCAAGACGTCTTGGCGATAAGTATTTCCCCCATCGGCGGCACGAGCGGAGCCACGGAAGGGCATAACTCCATCCTAGGGAGCCGATATCTCAAGGAACTGTCTCGGCAAGGGATCGAATGGCACAATCCGACAGGTTGGCTCGGGGCCCACACGCAGATATGACTGAGTTCAGCGCGGACTGGCTGGCCCCAGCGATAAATCCAATGCTCACGCGTCTCCAGGATCGGTTGCCCGACGATGGGGTCGATATGCGCCCTCCCGCCATCACGCCGATTCCGCAGGCCGAGCAAGACACCTCCGCTGGACAGGAGTTCGTACAAAAAAGGAGTGGCCTGAGGATTCGGCTCCTGATCGTTGACGTCATCGCAGTGGCCGGGACGTGGCTCTTGTTGGGAGCCATGCTCATGCCGGCCACCTCGGCCAATCGTCGGTGGGTAGCGCTGTTTGCGGCTGCCATCATCACGCTCGGGCTTATGCCCCTCCTCGGGCTGTACCGAACGCGGCTGTGCGTGCAGCGAGGACAGGAATTTGCTCGAATGGTCGTTGCTGTAGTGGCGGGCGCGCTCACCCTCGAGTTGCTCCTGGGGCACACGAGGCAAAGCTATGCCGCAGTTGTCGTCGCCGGGACCTGTCTCCTCGCTCTGATAGCGCTGCGCGGGCTGTACGGTCAATGGCTTCGTACCCAGCGGGCGCAAGGGCGCTTCCTGCGAGGATTGGTCATGATCGGGGCCAACGAAGATGCCTCCGCCGTCTGGACAATGTTGGACTCAGAGCCAGAGCTCGGATACGAGGTGCGCGGTGTCATCGGCCAGCCCCGGGATCGTCCCGAGTGGGCAGACCTGCCGAACGGCGACGCGATCGAACAAATTCCGGAGATTGCCCATCAGACCCACTCCAGCGGCGTCCTGCTCGTTGCCAACGCGCTCTCCGCAGCCGAGGTTCACCGCGTGATCGACCTGGCCGCGGCGAGCGACCTGCACGTTCAAGTCTGGCCAGGGTTCACGGGTCTCGGTACGCGCCGTGTCCGTCATCTCCCGATGAGTCGCGAAACATTCTTCTATGTCGAACCAGAACGGCGTTCGACGTGGCAATTTGCGGCCAAGAGAGCCGTCGACCTGCTCGGGGCGACGGTGGGCTTGCTGATCTCCATACCGATCCTTCTCGTGGCCTGGGTTGCCATCCGGCTCGAGAATGACGGGCCCGCCGTGTACCGCCAGGAGAGAGTGGGGCTGGATAACAGGCCCTTCGTCGTCTACAAGCTACGGACCATGGCAGCCAGCATCGCCGGTGAAGCCGAAGTGGCGATACTCAACGAACGCACCGATGGACCCCTCTTCAAAGCCACCCATGATCCACGGGTGACCAGGGTCGGCGCCGTCTTGCGGGCGATGAGCATCGACGAGATTCCCCAGCTCTTCAATGTCATTGGCGGGACGATGAGCCTGGTGGGGCCTCGGCCTGCCCTCCCTGAAGAGGTCGAACAGTTCGACCCCGGTTTACAGCGTCGGCATGCAGTCAAGCCGGGCATTACCGGTCTCTGGCAACTCGAGGCTCGGGACAACCCCTCCTTTCACGCCTATCGTCGGCTCGATCTGTTTTATGTGGACAATTGGTCCATTGGGCTCGATCTCTTCATCCTGTCCGCGACGGTCCCGATGGTGATCACGCGCGCCATGAGCGTCTTCCGACCAGAACGGAAGCCTCAAGGGGCATCAGCGGAGGCCGGGTAGCGGCCACACCCCTGCTCGATCACGCCCTCCCGCCTTCGTCGAGCCCCCGGGACGCGCTGGCGACGATTCTCACCGGGTCGCGAGCCGGCATGTGCACTTGGCGCGACGGCTCGCCCTCACTCTGAGCCCTTTTGCCCAAGGCCGTTCGTGCTGATCCGCGCCTGAAGCAAATTCTCATCAGCAGAGTCCCGGTCGCCGTGGACGGCACGTGGGGGGGTCGGGCACTGCCGAATTTTGGGGGGGGGCGAGCCGAAGAACGCGGCCGTGCCCCGAAATGTGACTTTCGGTCCCTCCCCGAAAGGTCCGCCTTCCCCAAAAAAGGGGATGACTGGTCCCCGATAGTTCGGGACCATGGGTGGGACATCTGGGTTGGGGTGGAGAAACCGACCGGGTGGTCCGGTGCTGTCGGTGGATGGGTCCCTGGCGATGGGATCAGGAGGAGATTTAGTGCCGAATCAGGTGGTGGAGATGCACAGCAGGACTCCGAAGACTTTTGAGGCGAGGTCCTCGAACGACAACGACGATCTCATTCGTGTCGTAGCGGAGGCGCGGGCTGGGTCGGGCGAAGCCTGGGAGACTCTGGTCGAACGCTTCGGCGGGATGGTGGCGGCCATCGCGAGACGGTGCAGGCTGCGTGAAGCTGACGTTGCCGAGGTGTGCCAAACGACCTGGCTGCGCCTCGTGGAGAACCTTGACCGAATTGAGCAGCCAGAACGGATCGGTGGGTGGCTGGCGACCACCTCTCGGCGCGAGAGCCTCAGGATCGCCACTCGGGCGGCCATGGTCTCGGTCAGCGATGAGATGAACCTGCTGGCCGATGAACACGTTGAGCCGCCCGACACCGCGCTCTTGCGTGAAGAGCAGGCGAGAGCGGTACGAATGGCGGCCGGACGGCTCCCGGCGCGGTGCCAGCGTCTTCTGGGTCTGCTGATGCGAGGCGACGACCTGCCGTACAAGGAGATCGCCGAACAGTTGAGCATGCCGATCGGCAGCCTCGGGCCTACGCGAGGGCGCTGTCTCGAGCACCTGCGCCACATACTCGAAGAGATGCAACTCTCCCAGGCTGGTGCCACGGGTTAGCGGAACGTATGGGGAGACGGCAGCCAGCACATGGTCTGCCGGTCCTCGACGACTCGAGAGGAGATAGAGGTCTTGTCTGGATCGGGTTTCGGTGGAGGTTCGAGGTTATTGACCCCGGTCGGTCAACAGCCCCGATAGATGATGAGGGCCGCGAGCAGGCCACCCCACTCATGCAAGACATCGCCCGGGAGGTCCCGGAGCGGCTCTGAGACTGGAACGGTGAGCACCTGCCCAGGAAACATCGTTCGGTAAGCGGGCGGGCGCGTGTCGCCTGAGCTCGACCAGGCACAATCAAGAGACTGGGTCAGTGATGGCGTTTGGCGTATTGCCCTGCCCATCTTGCTTCGCCTCTCGTGTTGTTGGTGACATCTACGAAGCACACGACTTTGACCCGGGGCACCTTGGGACACGGCGTGTCATTGCCAGGTGAACGGCCTTCAGGCTCAAGATGCCGTCGACGCGTCGTGGTTGAGGTGTGCGGCTGAGGACCCCATCCTCTCGTTGCAGCGAGGTTTGCTACGGTCACTGAGTGCCATCCAGCGCTGGCGACGTGTCAGGGGCGAACCACGCCGACCTCGTACGGCGTCAGAGGGCGGAGCTGCAAGATGCTTTTCTGAGGGGTGCCATGCGGCTCCAATGGAACGCTGACCGCCTCGCCGCGGAGCGGCAACGACTGCTGAGGGACTTGCTGCTCTCTGCGGCTGATCGTTCGCCGTTCTGGCGGGCCCGGCTGGCCGGACGAGAACTGGAGACCTTTACAGAAGCCGACCTTCCATCACTGCCTGTCTTGACCAGGGCCGAGATGATGGAGGAGTTCGATCGCTTGATCACAGTCCCCGGGTTGACGCTCGCTCGTGTGAGAGAGCATCTTGAACAGCTGGATTCCGACCGCTACCTCGCGGGTGAGTACCGGGCGATCAAGACCTCTGGCGCCACTGGTACCGAGGCTCTGCACGTGTACGGGTGGGAGGCGTTTGTCACGTTCGTGATGCAGGGCTCCCGGTGGACGGGGCGGCGCGGGGAAGCTCCCGACGCGGTCCTGGCGCAAGTCTTCTCCTGCAGCCTTCAGCACGAATCAGGAATCTTTCATGCTTTCAGCAGCTTCGAGGGCGGCGGACCGCCATCCCATTGCTTCTCTGGAACGACGCCCTTGCCGGACCTTGTCGCCGGCCTTAATGCGGCTGACCCCGCAGTGGAAGCACTCCAAGGATGGCCGAGCATCATCCGCCAGTTGGCCCTCGAGAAACTGGCAGGCCGGCTCGAGCTGGAACCCACTTGGGTCAGTGTCGCGGGCGAGGTGTGTACTCCACCGGTGCGGGACGCGGTACGGGCCGCATGGGGCATCGAGCTGTCTGAGTTTTGGGGCTGCTCGGAGGGAACGTATGCCTTTCCCTGCGGGGTCGGAGAAGGGATGCACGTCGCTGACGACCTGGTGATCTTGGAGCCGGTGGACACAGAGGGCAACGTCGTGCCGTTTGGGCAGCCCGCGGATCGGGTGTTGCTGACGAATCTGTACAACCTGGACCAGCCGCTGATCCGCTACGACATCGCGGATGCCATGACGATCACTGATTCGCCCTGTCCTTGCGGCAGCGCGCATCGGCGAATCACCGACGTCCGGGCGCGCATGGACGGTGTATTCGAGTTTCGGGGCGGGGTGACCGTCCCTCGTCGAGAATTCGAATCGACCCTGCTCGCCTGGCCCGGTGTGGCTGACTTCTTCGTCGGCCAAGTTGATCAGGGTGTCGATGTGGCAGTGGTGGTCAGCGGTTCATGCGACAGCGCGCGACTGCGCGGGGAGCTCGTCGATTTGCTGGAAGGGCGCGGTCTTGCCGCTCCCGAGGTTCAGGTGCGCGAGGTCGGAGCGCCTGACCGGCTGTGGTCCGGCAAGGTTCGCCAGTTCGCGCCCATTTCCTGAACGAACGGGCGTGTCAATGGCTGGCGACGTCGCGGTCCTCGCACCCGCCGGCGGCATGGAGTTCATGTGTGCCCGTGGAGCCTCGGCTAGCCGGCTAGCCGGCTAGGTGCCGGCCAGCCGCGCCACAACCGGCGCGAACGTCTCCATCGCCTCGCCTGGCACCACGACGTTGCTGAAACCCCACCGTTGGCGACGCTCGATCAGGCGCTCGCAGAGTTCGTCCACGGTTCCGATGAGCACAATCGGCAGATCTAGCGCTGCTTCGCCGTCGAAGCCGAGCATCGCCGCGATGCGCTCCGCAGAGCGGCGGCTGTCGACGACCATCACGGCGACGGCAGCGATCTGCAGTTCGAGCGAACTGAAGCGGTCACCCGCCGCATCGCGCACCCACCCCAAGCAGCGATCGTAATGATCGAAGGTGGCGCTGCCGGCCAGATCACCGCCCTTCTCGCCTGAAGCCAGGCTGGTGTTCACTCCCACGATGTCCGCTTGCTCGGCGGCAACGGTGAGAATTCGCTTGCTTCCGCCCCCTACCATGATACGGGGTGGCGACGTCGGAAGCGGATCACAGCGGGCAGCGGCCACCGTGTAGTGCTTGCCGGCGAACGTCGTCTCATCGTTGCTCCACAGCGACTTCATGACCGTGACGCTCTCCGCGAGCCGGTCCACCCGCGTTGCGGGGTCGTCGTATCTGATACCCGCTTCCGCGTAGTCGCTGCGCAGCCATCCCGCGCCGAAACCAACTTCCACTCGGCTTTCCGCTGCCAGGCCGAGGGAAGCGATTTCCTTGGCCAGGACGACCGGATTGCGCAGGTCGTTGTTCAGCACGAGTGTCCCCACATGCAACGAAGTGGTGGCTTCGGCGGCCACTGTCGCGGCGACCAAGGGCCCGAACTGGACATCTAAGTGGTCGGTGACGTAGAGCGCCGAATACCCGGATCCTTCTGCCAGACGGGCATGGTCCCGCCACGCAGCCATGGTCGGGGCGGTCGAACTGAGCACAGAGAATCGGAACGGGAGCATGTTGGGTTTGAGCCTCATTTCGCGGCGGCCACTGTTGGGTACAAGAGCGCGGGTGTGTCGCGGGTGATACCGGCCCTGACGTACAGTAAGGCCATGCCTGGACAAGTCAGGGCTGTCGAAGACACCGCTACACCGGAGGAGATCGCCACCGTGCTTCGCGAGGACGGCTGCGTGGTCATCGCCGACCTTGTCTCACCCGATCTGATGGATCAGATCGCGATCGAGATGAAGCCACACCTCGCCGCTACCGACATGGGGCCTGACGATTTCACGGGTCATGCGACGCGGCGAACTGGCGCGCTTATCGCCCGCTCTCCGAGCGCGCGTGCCCTTGTAACTCACCCGACAATTCTCGGGACTCTCGACCTCTCACTCGGCGACCACTGCAGCACCTTCCAGATCGATCTGACACAACTGGTGGATATCGGACCCGGAGAGCCGGCGCAAATGATCCACCGGGACCAGTGGTCCTTCGACCACTACCCGTTTCCAACCGGGTTCGAGGCGGAGATCAGCACCATGTGGGCGCTCACCGACTTCACTGACGAAATGGGTGCCACTCGGGTTGTCGTCGGGAGTCATCTCTGGGAGGAGGATCCGGAAGAAGTGGATCCCGCTCTGACGACCGGCGCTGTCATGTCCAAGGGATCGGTGCTGCTCTACCTCGGTTCAATCTTTCACGGCGGCGGCGCCAACACGTCCGATGTCCACCGGATCGGGATCAACATTGGATACTCGTTGGCGTGGCTAAGGCAGGAGGAGAACCAGTATCTTGCCTGTCCTCCCGAAATAGCGCGCACTCTCCCCGAGGGACTTCTCCGCCTCATGGGCTATCAGCGCGGTTCCTACGCTCTCGGGTACGTCGATGACTTGAGAGAGCCGATCGATTGGCTCTACGACCGCCCCGCCGTTTTGACGAGCTACTACCACTACAGTCGCACCGCTCGCGAACTTCTCAAGCGCACCGAGATCTATTCTCCGCCGTCGGGCTGACCCGGTCCCGGATCGGTACCTGATGGTCGAGCAAGCGGAGCGCGGCTGCGGCATTGGTTGGCGTGAAGGTGACGTGACTCCTCCGACCTGAGTCCGGCCCTGTATCAGGGGTCGGATCGAAGGCTCTGTTCTTAGGGCCACTGAGACCTAACCTCCACCGGGTCAAGGATTGAGGTGGCTTGGCCCAACCCTGTGTTCTCTACCAGGGTTGGGCCGCGCTGGTTTCGCCGGACGTGGCACCGGGTTTGGTCGTCATGACAGCCACGACGCCCCATTCCCCTTAGCAGAGTCTGGTTGACGGTGAGCCGGCCTGTAGGCGGGATTCTGTCCAGCTCCCTGAGGAGCCTGGGTGGCCATCCATCTGAGCGGCCTACCTGGGGAGCCCTCCCTCTCGGGAGGTGGGCGAGCAACCCGTTTCCCACGCTTGGCCTTGCTCCGGGTGGGGTTTACCGAGCCGGCGGGGTCGCCCCCGTCGCTGGTGCGCTCTTACCGCACCGTTTCACCCTTACCTGTGCGGGCCCGGAGGCCCACCATCGGCGGTTTCCTTTCTGTGGCACTGTCCTGCGGGTCGCCCCGACTGGCCGTTAGCCAGCACCCTGCTCTGTGGAGTCCCGACCTTCCTCGACACCGTCCCGCAGAGCGGCCCGTGCCGCGGCCACCTGGCCGGCTCACCGTCACCACCAGTGTGCCACCTTGCCGATGGCGAGGTGACCGAGCAGCGCCTCGGTAGGGTGTCGAGGATGTCCGGCGGTGGCCATCAGCTCTTCGATCCCGAGGCGCCGCCACTGTCCGCCCCGGAGGTGGCCGCCGCCCCGGACCGCCGGGCTCCTTCCGGCGGTGCCGAGCCCGCCCCAACGGCCGAGCGGGACCCCGGGGAGCGCCGCGGGGTCCTCTCCATCGGCGGCCTCTACGAGGAGGTCGAGGGCGCACTGGGCGCGGCCTTTCCCCGGAACCGCCACCTGTGGGTGCGGGGGGAGATCCAGCACATCTCGGACCACCGTTCCGGGCACCTCTACATGAGCCTGGTCGAACCCGGTGACGACGGGTCGGCGCAGGCGCCCCGTGCCCGTGGCGGCGTGCCCACGCTCAACGTCAAGTGCTGGCGCAGCTCGTGGACGCCGCTGCGCCACGCGCTGTCCAAGGAGGGCATCGACCTGGCCGAGGGAATGGTCGTCGTGCTGCGGGGCACGCTCGACCTGTACCGAGCCAAGGGGGAGATCAGTCTCATCCTCGTCGAGGTCGACGTGACCGCGCTGCTGGGGCGCATGGCCGCCCAGCGCGCCCGGCTGCTGCGCGCGCTCGAGGCCGAGGGGCTGCTCGGGCGCAACCGTTCGCTCCGCGTGCCCGACCTCTCCATGCACGTGGGCCTGATCGCCAGCCCCGGCACCGAGGGCTGTCAGGACTTCCTCGGCCAGCTCACCGGCTCGGGGTTCGGCTTCCGCATCTCGCTGGTCCCCGTCTCGGTGCAGGGTCCCCATGCGCCTGCCGCCATCGCCCGTGCCCTCGAGGTGCTCAGCCGCAGCGACTGCGACGTCATCGCCATGGTCCGGGGCGGTGGAGCGCGCGCCGACCTCGCCGCCTTCGAGACCGAGGTCGTGGCGCGTGCCGTCGCCCGGGCGACCAAGCCCGTGTTCACCGGTATCGGGCACACCGGCGACGAGACCGTGGCCGACATCACTGCAGCACGCGCCTGCATCACACCGACCGAATGCGGGCACCAGATCGTCGTGTCGACCCGGCGGTGGTGGGCGGCGCACGTGGCGGAGCCGGCGGAGCTGCTGGCCCGGCGCGCCCCCGGGTTCCTGAGCGACGCCCAGACGCGCGAGCGCCAGGCCCGGAGCCGCCTCACCGCGGCAGCGCGGCACCAGGTCCGCGTGCACCGGGAGCGCCTGGTCAGGAAGGCATCGTCCATCGGCCGCTCCGCTCCCAGCCGTCTGGAATCGCGCGAGGCGGCCGTGCATGGCGTGGCTGCCCGCCTCGGGCCCGTGAGCCTCGGGCACCTCGGGCGCCAGGACGAGCGGCTGCACTCGTGGCGGCGGCTGCTGTCCGCCTACGACGTGGAGCGCCAGCTCGAGCGCGGCTACAGCCTGACCCTGACGGCGGGCGGCGCGCTGGTGCGGAGCGCCGGCGACGTGGTCGAGGGGCAGGAGATCGTGACGAGGTTCGCCGACGGCAGCGTCCGCAGCACCGTGGAGGGAGCAGACATGAGGCAGGAACCGGAGCAAGCGCAGGAGAGCGAGGACTGAGGTGAGCACCTCTGAGCAACCCGTGCCCGTGGAGCAACTGAGCTACACCGAGGCCAGCCGCGAGCTCGATGCGATCGTGGACTTCTTCGAGCAGCGTGAGGTCGACGTCGACGTGCTCGTCACCCGCCTGGAACGGGCGACCGCGCTGATCGACGAGCTCGACCGCCGGCTGCGCCAGACCCGGGCCCAGGTCGAGGAGCTGGTGCCCCGGCTCCAGACGCTGGCGGCGGAGGCGGGAGGTGAGGGCGATGAGTGACGCGTCCACTGTCGACCGCGTCTATTTCCGCCAGCTCCTCTCCGGCCGGGATTTCGCGCGGGGCGACATGATGGCGCGCCAGATGGTCAACTTCGTCTACCTCATCGGCGACCGCGAGACCGGTGAGGCCGTGGTCGTCGACCCCGCCTATGCGGTGCAGGACCTCCTCGACATCCTCGAGGCGGACGGCATGCGCCTGACGGGAGTCCTCGGGACCCACTTCCACCCCGACCACCTCGGTGGCCAGATGGGCGGCTGGTCGCTCGAAGGCATCAGCACCCTGCTCGAGAAGGTGCAGGTGCCGGTCCACGTGCAGGCTGACGAGGTGCCCTGGGTGGAGCGCACCACGGGCGTGGGCGGGTCGGACCTCGTCGGTCATCACAGCGGCGAGGTGCTCCGGGTGGGGGAGGTGGGGGTCGAGCTGATCCACACCCCCGGCCACACGCCCGGCAGCCAATGCTTCCTCGTCGACGGACGGCTGGTGGCGGGGGACACCCTCTTCCTGGAGGGGTGCGGGCGCACGGACTTCCCCGGTTCGGACCCGCTGGCGATGTACGAGTCCATCCACACGAGGTTGGCCCGGGTCCCCGACGACGCGATCCTCTTCCCCGGCCACCTCTACTCGGCCGACCCCTCCCAGAGCATGGGTGAGACCAGGCGGTGGAACTACGTCTTCCGGCCCCGCTCCGCGCAGGAGTGGATGGCCATGTTCGGCCAGTGACACCGGCGGCCGGCCTGGCGGCAGACGGCACCACGGCGGACGGCACCGTCGTCGTCGTCGGCGCCTCGCTCGCCGGATGGCGGGCCGTCGAGTCGTTGCGCAGGGAGGGCTTCGAGGGGACGATCTCGCTCGTCGGCGAGGAGCGGCACCTTCCCTACGACAGGCCCCCGCTGTCCAAGCAGGTGCTGGCCGGCACGTGGCCGCCGGAGAAGGCGGTGCTGGCCGACAAGCGGCGCTCGAGCGAACTGCGGGTGCACGAGGTCCTGGGCCGCCGCGCCGTCCGGCTCGACGTGGAGGGGCGCAAGGTCGAGCTCGAAGACGGCGCGGTGCTCGACGGCGACGCCATCGTCATCGCGACCGGCGCCATACCGCGCCAGTTCCCCGGGACGGAGGACCTGAGTCAGCGCGACGGCCTGTTCACCCTGCGGACCCTCGACGATTCGATCGCCTTACGCCGCGCCGTGACGGCATTCGAGGCCCCGCGCGTCGTGGTGATCGGCGCCGGGTTCATCGGTGCGGAGGTCGCCTCGACCTGTGCGGGCTTGGGGTGCCGGGTGACGGTGCTCGAGGCGCTCGACATCCCGCTGCGCAACGTCATCGGCCCCCTGCTCGGTGCGTACTGCGGGTCGCTGCACGGCGCCAACGGTGTCGAGTTGCGCAGTGGCATCGCGGTGCAGGGCGTCCGCCGGGGCCCGGCCGACGCCGCGGACGTGGCGCTGGGCGTGGCGGCGAGCGGACTCGTGGTCGACCTGGCCGGGGGTGAGGCGCTCCCTGCCGACGTGGTCGTGGTCGGCATCGGCGTCGTCCCGGCGACCGGATGGCTGGCGGACTCCGGACTGGCGCTCCAGAACGGCGTCGTGTGCGACGACCGGCTGTTTGCCGCCGACGGCATCGTGGCCGCGGGGGACATCGCGCGGTGGAACTGGCGCCATGACGGTGGTGAGGAGCTCATCCGGATTGAGCACTGGCAGGTCGCCGCGGAAGCGGGCGTGGCCGCGGCGCGCAGCCTGATGGCCGGCCGAGAGGAGGCAGCGCCCTTCGACCCGGTCCCGTACTTCTGGTCGGACCAGTTCGGCATCCGCCTCCAGGTGCTCGGGAACCCGGGTGGCGACGACGAGGTGCTCGTCACCGAGGGCTCGCTCGACGAGGGCAAGTTCGTGGCGCTCTTCGGCCGTGCCGGTCGTTTGCGCGCCGTCATGGCCATCGGCAAGCCGCGGCAGTTGATGGGCTTCCGGGCGCTCCTCCAGGCGGGCGCCAGTTGGGACGACGCGCTGGCCCACGGCGCCTCCTGAGGACCGCGTGTCGCGGCCTTCGCGTCGGCCCGTCTGCCCACGCGTTCGACAACGCAACCACAATTACGCTCAAGGAATGCGGCGTACGTGCCGAGATAGGGCGCCCGCCGCGCCGGCCTCCTGGCCGGGTTCGCCATGGCGAGACGGGGCGGTGCGCACCATCCGCCGGCCGCTCCCGGCAAGGTAACCCGCCCACGTCCTCCGTCGATAGAGCCGTTCGGCGCAATCTGGGGAGCCGTTTACATCCGGCGCGCCGGTAAGACGCTCCCGAGGGAACGTCCTGTGCACGCCCGTGTTAACACCGTGGCCGCGTGGTGTTAACAGCGGTCGTGGCCCATGTCTGCCGCCTGGACCGGTCGATCTCGAGCCCGCGGACGCGCCGCGGTGGATGCGCCGGCGACGCGCGCAGCGGGTGCACGGCATACCGGCATCGCGCCTCGTGGCCGCGGCGATCCCGGTGCGATTTCCGGCCGAGCAGAGTCGCGAAAGGCGTGCTTACAATGCCCGCGTTAGCGCGGTGCCCATCGTGAGCGCGTTGGGCAGGCGGTCACAGGCTTGGCGAGGGATACACGAGATCGCCCACCCGGGCGATTTTCCCCTCGGCGGTGTCCACCACCGAGGGGCATGCGATCGGACCCCGGGTGCGGTCATCCCACACCTTGATTGGCGACTCTGGAGGGAACGGGCGGTATGCGACGACTGGCTTGGTTGGGCAGGGAATCCTCGCGTCGAGCCGGGCAAACACGCGGGGGCCCTCGGCGCGGCCGCCTCCGAGGTGCCGTCACGGGTGGTCTGGCCGCAGCCGTCGCCGTTGTCGGCCTCGTTGCCTTCGCGACACCGGCGTTCGCACAGGACAATGTCATCACCGCGACCGCGTCGTGCGCGAGCCCGCTGGGCAGCGGCGCCCAGATCACCTGGACCATCGCCAACGGCTTCAACCTGGCGGAGACGGGCACGGTCACCACGGTCACCGGCGGCCTCAGCACGTTGGATGCCCCCGCCTTCTCCATCGCGGCCTCGCCGGGCCAGCCCTCCCAGACGGCCACGCTGACCCAGACGCTGCCGGCGGGGACGACGGGCGTCATCACCCTCGACGTCTCGAGCACATGGTCGAACGGCGCATCGGAGACGGGCAGCGGGACCTTCGACCTCTCGATGATCGGCTGCGCCGCGCCCGTGCAGTCGATCGCGGGCCACATCTACCTGTGTCACGGCGGCAACCCGACGACCGACGAGGAGACCGGCGGAATGCTCGGCGCGGACGGTACCGGTCTCTCCACCGTGCCTCCGACACTGAACCCGCTGGCACCGGCCGACGTGATCGCCGGGTCCTACTCCATGACGGCCTCCAGTCCACCGGGCTTTCAACTCGTCGCCTGTGGAGGGTCCTCGTCGCCCAACGCAGCGGGCACCTCGGCGACGGAGTCGGTGGACGTGCCGAGTGGCGGCGCAGGAGTGGGGGTCTTCTACGCCGCTCCCTCCTCGCCCCCTGCCTCGGTCCCGGCGGGCACCGCGACCAATTCGGTCACGCCGGCAACAGCCGGCGGATCGGTCACGCCGACCATCACCGCGACGGACCCGGGCACGCCGACCACCGCGACCGGGTCGCTGACGCCGGCCACGCCGACGGGCTCATCGGATTGGACCGCCTCGGGCAAGCCGTCCATCTCGCTCGAGAAGACGGCCAGCATCAAGTCGTATTCGGCCCCGGGCACCCTCGTGACCTACTCCTACAAGGTGACCAACACGGGCAACGTCACGCTGGACCCGGTGACGGTGACCGACCCCATGGCGGGTC
>Ga0181521_10002584_pt1 | contig 21725 bp, 29 predicted proteins | sample PEATcosm2014_Bin_32_FD_119764 | JGI IMG/M metagenome (GOLD analysis project Ga0181521, IMG submission 119764) | Peatland microbial communities from MTU Mesocosm Facility, Houghton, MI, USA - PEATcosm2014_Bin02_60_metaG | ecosystem: Environmental > Terrestrial > Soil > Wetlands > Peat | place...
CGCGTCTGCCGGTGCGTGCACGGTCGAGTTTCCCGCCATTACCACGACCCGCACACTGGTCACCCACGCATCCTGCAGATTCAGCATGTCAACCACTTACGGCTATGTCAATTATGCGGAGTTGAACCATGGCCCGGTGGAGCCGCTAGCCAATGCATTCAACAACCTGCCGTTGTTTACATTCTCATCCAAGGACAGCGTTGCCAGTTACGGGATCAATACCGAGACGTATCTATTCTTCGACAACGGGACTGTGCCCGCGATCGTGATCTATACTAGCGATGCTAACGCGGGAGGGGTCAGCTGTACGCTGACCGGCTACTACAAGGGTTGAATCGATACGAGGGTCGTGAATCTGTCCTAGGCGCCGCGCCTGGACCGTCAGGACAAGTGAGGTCTCCATTCAGCCGGTGAACCTCCTTCCTGCTTTCGCAGATGGATCATCCGGTATCCGGCGGTGACGCGTGCGCGGACACTCCAGATGTTTAGGAATTGCCAATTCCACGTTTGAACTCCTTGCCGCGGTAGGTTGGGCGCTTGCCGCTTTCGCGCAAATTGATCGCGCATTCGATAGACCGATATCTGCCACAACTTATAGAGGAAGAAATTCACCATGATTCCGACTCGCCCTCTTCCGGCATTCGCGATAGCGATTGCGGCTATTCTGCTCGCACAATCGAATCAGAGCGTGGGAGCGTCCGCGACCGAAACGTCGCCGGATCAGGTCAAGGGAAAAACTTATCGACTTGAGCGAGTGTATCTTGTCAGTGTGCACGTCCCCAGCGGCAGCGTGGACAATGTGTTGCAATCGCTCTCGGCAGCGGTGGGGCTGCAGTACGGAAAGTATGATCAGGTGGCGTACATTGACGCCGAAGGTATCGAGCAGTACCGGCCGCTCGCCGGGTCAAAGGCAGGCGCGCAGGAGACGGTGACGACAACTCCATCAAAGGTTGTGACCGTGTCCTTGATTCATAACAGGGCCGTATTGCAGAGGGCGGTGGACGCGATCAATCGCGCGCACCCTTACGAGGAACCGGTGATTTACATCGTCGAGGGGTGGCGGAGTCGAGCTACCAGTGCGGATGAGAAGAATCCGAATCGCTGGTGGAATCAAAAGCAAAAGTAATGGCATCAGCTAGGCGCAAAGCCCAAGGATCGGCCTGTGGCGAAGTATTCCAAACTGTTGCGTGCTGCAGGCGCTCCCTGCGTTTCGATTTCGGAAAGCTGCCAGTCGTGAATGTCGCTTAAGGGTCAAAAATGCGCATTGGCGACGACCGGCCAAGGAAGGCGGCGACCCTCACGATGTGACGGTGCGAAGCGAACATTCGAAATGCATTAATATCGCCATTCCTGTGCTCAACGACATCTAGTTTATGAACGCACTGAATGCTATCTATCCATACCGATATGAGGGGTTTTGGGTATTTGATGACCCAAAGGTTGGCCTTGTACAAGAGCCCTTTGTCAGTGGGGCCGACGTCCTCATCGATCAAATGACTTCACATATACCAAATGCCGAAAGGGGATTCCGTCTAATATTTTCGGCGACGCCATTTCCGGGATTCACGGCGCAGCTTGAATGGCGAAGGGCAGATCTGGGCGGCAATTGGTACTACAGTCCCGATCTCGACAGCGAGGGGTGGCTGTGTCCCGCACTTCTGAAGTACTTCGATGCACCTCCAACGACGATCTACGCCAGGTTTGAATCGAAGACCGGCTAAGAATCTGGCGAGGCGGAATTCGCGTTACCCAGAAGCTGCCGCTCCCGTCCGACGGCAAGGGCGTGAAAGGACTGCCGGTCTTTGCCCGCATTAGTAAAGGGTTTTGACCGTGCAAAAGCTTGTCAAATTCATCGTGACTGCAGAGTTAATTGCCCTCGTCGCTTTCAACATTGCGGTGAGAATGTCGGATGCGGCGGAGCCAGGGCGCACTGGGTCAGGAAACATAGGTGCTTTCGTCCGTTGGAGCCAAACTTCCGGTGCGTGCTTCTACCTGCTGGTGGCTCTATCTTTTCGGAGCAGCATTCTCATCGTTGCCCGGCATGGCCAGGCGAGCATCGGACGCGCCCTCACTTTGCGAAGTCTCGATGGCGTCTCGGTATTGCTGCCGATGAATCCTTCGGTCGCGCGGGAAATGGCTCCCGGTTATTCGCCGCACACCAAGCGCGCCACATCCGCCAGTCTGCGGCGAGTGCGAATTGCGTATTCGGTGCGTAGCTCGCGAGACGCCGGCGCAGCCGCTCGAACAATTCCGGCTGGTCTTGCCACAGGGTCGCGGCGTATGGGGTCGGGTCGGTGAGATGGGTCGTTACAGAAGTCTCGATGCGGGTGATCTCCGTCGGGCTCATCTGCCTAGTCGCCAGAAATTATTCGATGTAATTTCTAGTTATATTATATAATATATTGATTTTATTTATAAAATAAATATGGGACGGCTGGGACTCGAACCCAGGACCAAAGCCTTAAAAGCGATTTCCCGGTGTTTTTTCGTGTCCTTTGGCGTCCCGTAATTTCTTGATTTTCCAAGGAACCGTGCATTCGCGTATACCTGCGTCTGATGCGGTTTTTACGTACGTTTTGAGTACGACGTGTTCTAGACTCAAAACACGCACTCAAATCCTGGTTAAAGGCCGCATGAAAGTACTGTTCAGTAATTCCGTACGCGAGCGTCTCACCCCTCGTCGCGAGCCCTACTGGATCCAGCTTGCACAGGGATCGTATCTCGGCTTTCGTGCCGGCGCCGGCACGTGGATCGTGCGACACCGCAAACGCGACGGCCAGCAGCAATTCCACTCGCTGGGCCGCCTCGAGGAGTTTGCCGAAGCCAAGCGCCGCGCCGAGCGCTGGCTCGCCCAGGTCGCGCACGGTCCCTACCGCGTTTCCTCGAGAGGATCTGTACGGGATGCGCTTGCCAGCTACGTGCGATACCTGCGGTCCATCGGACGGCGCGCGACTGCCTGGGATGTCGGCAAGCGCTTCCGGTTGACGGTGGGCCGTAAGAGCCCATTCGGCCGAATGCGCCTGGAGGATGTGCGCCGCGAGGACGTCGAGCTTTGGCGGCGGGGTCTGCGCCGCGGGCGCCAGCCCCGCTCGGTCAATCGGCAGGTCCGGGCCGTGACCGCAGCGCTCAATTTCGCAGTATCGAAGCGCGGCCACGTGGGCAACCGCGAGGCGTGGCAGCTCGAACAGTTGATTGATGATGCCGAGGACAGTGCCGCCGTGTTCCTCACCGCCGAGCAGCGGGCGCATCTCATTGCGCACTGCCCGAGAGCGCTGGCCGCACTGCTGACCGGCTACTCCCATACCGGCGCACGGCCATCCGAACTCGCCCTGGCCACGGCCGCGGATTTTGACCCCATTGCGGGGACGCTGACCTTGCGCCACCGAAAAGGTCGCGGCTCGAAGCTCCGGTCACGCGCAGTCCTGCTGAGTAACGAGGGGGCGGCGTTCTTCCGGGTGCATGCGCGGGACAAGTTGCCGATGGCGCCACTCATTTCCGGCCAGGATGGCGGGCATTGGCGCGCCGGAGACTGGTCGGTCGCGATTCGAGACGCCGCAGCAGCCGCCAACAGGACTGCCGTGAGACTATCCCAACGCATCCCGCTTCATACAACTGCCTACTCGTTTCGCCATTCTCGGATCAGCGAACTCCTCCAACTGTATGGAATTGACCCGCTCACCGTGGCACAACAGTGCGGCACCAGCATGCTGATGATCGAGAAGTATTACTTCAAGTTCATTTCTAGCGCGATGCGCGAGAAGCTCAATGCAATCGCCGGGTGATGCAGCCAACGCCGAGCGAAACTTGCGAAAAATGCCCGCCGGCGGTAGAGAAGTTTGCGAGTGCCCCAATTAATTCTGCTACTGAACGGCATTTCCCTCAGGGTCTAAACCCTTTGGGGTGAACACACGCGCCCAACATCTCAGCACCTCAACGAAATCTTCGTCATCGCCGCGCAGCGCTACATAATTTGCCACCGCCTTGCTCACCGTGGCCAATCCGGTAATTCGGACGTCCATTTCGACATAGTCGTCGTCACCATGATCCATGTGCTTCATATCGTTGATCATCAGAAGGTCATTGACAGCCCTACCATGCGCAGCGCGCTGGGGCGTGCAGGCGGTAGCTTCGGCATCTTTCCTCATAAGAAGATCGCTAAAGTTTTCCTTTCCCTCGTTAAGCAAAAGCTGCGACAAGATCACATCGGCTGCCCCCGCCAGCGTAATAGCCGAAAATCGATCGCGACCGCTGCAATAAAGCATTACAGCGGTGCGTAGCTGCTCGCGGGCGATGTCGAGTTTGTTGTGTGTGCTCATCGCTTCTTTAACCGCTTCACGCGGTCCGGCTGTGCGTCGTAGGCCTTCATAACCTCTGGCCCATTGCGAGTGACCCAGGTGTACTGCAAGAAAGCCTTCACAAACGGCAGCTCCTGACCGCAAAGCTCAATGTAATCAGACATTGCACGCGTGATCGCGCTTTCCGCGGCCCAATGTTCGTCGAACTCTACACTCAGTGGGTCGTCTGCGGCGTGGTGCTTAAGAAAATCGACTCCGAACAGAAGATTTACGCGCCGGATGTACGCTGCCCTCTGCGGCTCTACTCCAGTTTGTTCTCGAGCTATTAGACGTCCATAGTCGGCAAAAGGCTGCCTACCAGCATTAAGAACGAGCTGCGTAAAGATTCCGCTTGCCGCACCTGCCAGCGTAATCACCGAAAAGCGATCTTTTCCCTCTAGGAACAGCCACACGGCCGTCTCCAGCTGTCGAGCGGCGAGATCGAGGCGGCGATATCGAATCTTGGCCATATTCGCCATTCTAATCGGTATCTAGTGTTTGGATGTGAAGGTAAATTATGGGACACCCAATTGCAATTTGGCGCGTAAAATGCGGGGATTCTCGTCGCTATTCCTTGGCAGGGACCGAATGTCGAAGGCCGAACTTACGCCGCCTCTTCTTGTCGCGCGATGCACAGAAGCAATATGAGTCATTGGCAGCCGCGACTAATTAGATGGAGTAAAACAATGGCGTGTACACGCGGGGGATCATTCGACCCCTCCTTTCCTCACCGAAGCTGAGATACGTTGCTCCAACCGATTGTTAGATCCAACACATATCTCTCGGCTAGAGCTTCGCAACTTTGTGACGATCAGGCATGAAGCTAAGGACTATAAACCCTGGGAGCCATAGCAGCCCCAAGAACCCCCAATAAATCGAATGCCCCTTACCTTTTGCGTATTGCATACAGGCGAGCACCCATAAGAACAACCCAATCGCGATAAGAGTATCTCCGGCAAAGGATCGCCCGCTACCGCGCTGAACGCTGCCAATAACCCAGAGGATGATCGCAATTCCACCAAGTGTGTTTGTTGATTTCTTCTCCTCCGCGAGCATTAGAAAACCCTTGTTTGGATCTAACGATGAGGTTGAGCGACGTGTGGTGACGGCAAGCGAAGGCAGTTTATCCCGATCATTCGACCCCTCCCGACCTTACCGAAGTTGAGACACGTTGCTCCAACCGATTGTTAGAGCGCGTTAGTACCGTCCATGCCACCCACCAACATAGGACCGTAAAGACGCAGAAAGCCCCATCCAAGCTACTTCGTTGAACGAGAACCAGCCAACCTTCATGCGTCGGGACGCCATATTCCGATGCTACCGTGCCACTGTCCCAGAAAAGAGCGGCAGCCTTGGTCGAGTCAAAGGCGAAAACGAATATGTTGAGTGCCGTGAATGTAACCCCTGACAAGAAGGCTGTCGCGCAAAGTGACCACAAGCGAAGGTAAGCAAACTTTCTAAGCAAAAGTATGGCGGGCAACCCCAGGAGAAGGACGGGAATATTAAAGATAAGAAATAGGATGCAGGCCAAAAACACTACTTGATGAAATGGGAGCGGGGGACCATGAGGGTGCTGCCCAAGGCTCACAGAAACAACGAATAGACTAATGGGCACGACTATCGCGCACGCGATACTGAAAATGACAATGCCTCGCTGAGTCATGCGCTCTAACGATGAGGTTGAGCGACGTGCGGTGACGAAAAGCGAAGGCACTTTATCTCGATCATTCGACCCTCCATTCCCTCACCGGAGCTACGAGACGTCGCTCCAACCGATTGTTAGACACTTGCGGTAACTTCAACGTCTTGAGCCCAACTTACTACGAGCTTCTGGAGCTGGCCTGGAGCAACCACAGGCGCGTCCGGCGCAACCTTAAATATACCCCGCATCCGAATCGGCACAGGAGTTTCGGCACCCACCGGCGTCAACTCAAAAATATCAGGCGTACCGTCCGGCCCATAGACGTCACGCCAAAGTGACCGGAACCTGTGCGCGCGTCCGGAGCACAGTGCGACGCCGGCTCGTGGCCCATCAAAATACTCGGAAACCTCAAGCACGGCTTCAAACGTAGCTGCGACAACCATCTAGGTGTCTAACGATGTGGTTGAGCGACGTGCGTTGTTGCAAACCGAAGCTGCTTTATCTCAATCATTCGATCCCCTCCCGACCTTACCGAAGCTGCGGCCCGTTGCTCGAACCGTTAGTTAGGTTTCGCCGCTGACAGGCGATGCCGCGCGACGCACCCGAACTTCATGAGCACACGCCAATTCGCGAAACGCCAGGCGAAGCTGCCTCCATTCGACCCGAAGCTGAATCGGCCATCGCTCCAAGCTCGCTTGAGCGAAGCCGATGCAGCTTCGGAAATACCACATTTTTCGAGCCATGGCACCTTCGCAATCTGGTGCCTTCATTTAATAAAAATAGTTTCTGTGCGATCACGCCCGTTATTGAGACGGCGGGACCTAACTATTAATTAGCGGACGAAGGTGGGGCATAACTTTGCATATCTCCCTTCAGCGCGATCTGCTTAAGCTTATTACCAGGCTGACTGGAGCGCAAAAGTTCGCATCCCAATGGGCGTAGATGTTCATGTGCGACAATCGGCGTTCAATCGCACGGAGAATTCGATGCTGATACTGCTGCTTTGGCTCGTGCTCTTGGTAATGTGCTGGCCCTTGGCGCTGCTGGCCATCGTGCTTTGGCCACTGCTCTGGCTGTCGTCTCTGCCTTTTCGCCTCGTCGGTATCGCGTTCGAGGGTGTATTCGAATTGCTGCGAGCGATCGTGTTGCTGCCTGCCCGCCTGCTCGGCGGAGGGCCGCGCCTGGTCGGACGCCAATGAATTGGAGCCTACTGTTGCATCTACCAGATATCACCAACCGCGCCCCATGTTTTGTCGATTGCGAACGATGCTGACGATTCGGTCGTCCGGGCGATCAATACGACCAACCTGACCGCCTGGGCGCTCAATTGCCGGTTGATTCGTCGGCCGGATGGTGCCAAAATGGCACCTTAACTACTTACCGACGGATACGGGCGCCATGGCTACAGATGCAGAGGCCCTCGAGCGGGGCAGGATTACCGCGCGGGTCCCCAAGAACGTGCGCGAACGGCTCGAAGAAGCGGCGAGCCTTTCCGGGGCGACGATTAATCAGTTCGTCGTCCAGGCCGCCGTGGACAGGGCCGATGAGATCCTCGAGCGGGAGCGGGTAACCCGCTTGACGGCTCGCGATGCTGAATGGCTATTGAACATTCTCGACAAGCCGCCGCGGCCGCCGACCGGGAAGCTGCAGCGCGCCCTCAAACACTACCAGAAGGCGACCCGTGGCGATTCGAATCGAGCTTTTGACTGGCGGGCACGACAGGGCAAAGTTTGATTGCGGCGAGCCGTCCTTAAACGACTGGTTCGCGCGCATGGCCCTGCAGCAGCAGGAGAAGAACTACGCCCGTACGCGAGTGGTGGTCGATGAGGCAGGGCCTGCACGCATCCTGGGGTTTTACAGCCTGTTAGCGCATGAAATCGACACCACCCACCTGCCCGGGAAGCGCAAGCTCCCTCAGCGGCTCAGCTGCGTCCTGCTCGGTCGCCTGGCCGTTGATCGCAGCTTGCAGGGCAAGGGGTTTGGGGAACTCATGCTGATGGATGCGATTGCACGCACGCGCACGACCATCGCTGAGGCGGCTGGCGTCGGGCTCGTGGTCGATGCGTTGCATGAGCGTGCCGCAAGTTTTTATCGGGCGTACGGTTTTGTTCCCTTCAGGGACGATCCGCTGCGGCTGTTCCTGCGCGTCGACTGGCCCTGAGGCAGTACTGCGGTCGTTGCACCGCGAGCGCGGCAATATTCGCTGCGCCGGACGACCGATAAAGGCCAATCGCAAGGCCCAGGTCCTGCGGAATGCCCGCAGAGAGTATGAGTTTCGTTGAAAAAACTCCGAAATAGACCCTTCAGCCTGCCTGTCCAACCTCGTATTGTCTCGATCAAGCCCCGCGGGTCGTCGACAGCGGCGACCGCCCGGACTGGATGTGCTTGCTCGAGGTAAACCCATGAAGGAACGCGCCGTTTATTCCATCACGGAAGCGCAGCATCTGCTCGGCGGGATTTCGCGGAATTCCATTTACGCCTTGCTGCGCAGTGGCCGTCTGCCAAGCGTCGTACTGGGCTGCCGCCGCTTCGTATCCGGCGCCGATATCGCCACGCTGATCGAGCAATCGAAGACCCGGGTCAGTCCTTCCCGCGATGATGTTCGATCAAGAGTTTCCGACCAACGCGCGTTACCGCTCGCCCTGCCCTCCGCTCTGCGCCGCCGGCAGCCTGGCACACACCCATAGTGATCGTGTCTCTTCGATGGTTTTTGCTTCGCCCAGCTTCGCGCGCGAAGGGGATGTATCAGACGGAGAGATATCGAAACCATGGCAGGATAGCGTCGCGTCCGCGTCTGCAGCACGGAGCGGCCTCACGATGAACAGCCGCGCTTCCGGGCGAGTGCGCTGCTCGATCACGATCCGCCTGTCGAGCGAAGAGAAGACCCGGTTCGCGTTCCTCGCCCGCTCGCGCGGCGTGTCGGAATCCACGCTCGCCTTGTCGGCCGTCCGGGCGCTTGGGCAGGTGGGTCCCTCCGATCCGGTACCGGACGCCACGCATTTTCCGGCCACGGATCGGATTACCATCCGCTTGAGGCCAGGCGACGGCGATGCCATCTCCAGACGTGCAACGGCGCGCGGTATGAAGTCCTCGACTTATCTGGCCGCGCTGGTGCGTGCGCACCTCGCGGATAATCCGCCGCTCGCGGCCCGCGAGCTCGCCGAACTCAAGCTGAGCATCGCACTGCTCGCTGAGCTGGGAGGATTTCTGGTGCGGACCGCCCGGAGCCCATCCCTGGGCAGCGCAGGCATAGACGACTTACGAAAGAGCCTTGGCGACACACGGGCTGCGGTGGCAGCACTCGAGCAGCGTACGCACGACTTTGTGCAAAAGGCGCTCGTGAGCTGGGAGAGCCGTCATGCCTAGGCCGCCCGTCAGAGTGTCGTCGAACGGATCGCCGTTCCTGGACCTTTTCAGCAAGGGACGAGCGGGCCCGCAGTCATCCGGCAGGTTCTCATCGGCGCAGATCGAGCAGATCCGGCGCACCGTACGGCGGGCGCCCGAGGTCATGGTGAAAGTCACCGGCGGCGGGCGAACGGTCGGTGCCGTCGCTGCCCACCTCGCCTACATCAGCCGTCAGGGCGAGCTGGACCTCGACACCGACCGTGGGGAGCGGATGGCCGAGGACGGCCAGAAGGATCTATTGAAGAGTTGGCACCTGGAACTCTCGGCCGGCCAGTATCGACCGTCGCGAGGGGAAAAGACCGGCGCCGCAGGAATCAAACTCGTCCACAACATCACGCTTTCCATGCCGTCGCCGACACCGCCAGGAGCGGTGCTGGCGGCCGCGCAGGAATTCGCGCGCGAAAAATTCGGATTCCGGCACCCTTACGCCCTGGCGCTTCACACCCACCAGAGGCACCCCCATGTACACGTGGTGGTCAGGGCCGAGGGGACCGACGGACAGCGGCTCCACATCGACAAGGCCATGCTGCGCGAATGGCGCGAGGACTTTGCGCAAGCCATGCGCGCCCAGGGGATCGCCGCCAACGCCACCCCGAGGTCGGTCCGGGGACAGACAAAAAAAGCAGACCGGAATCAGAACTTCCGGGCGAATCGCCGTCCCGACGTAAAGACTTTTCGGGAAAAAATCGAAGGCATCGCGAAAGAACTCAGTGAAACCCGCACGATCACGGACCCGGCTCGCCCCACGCTCGTCAAAACCAGGAAAGCGATCGTCTCGGGATGGAAGGACGTCGCGGCGAGACTGGAAGCTCAGGGTGAGATCGAACTCGGCGCCGACGTGCGGTACTTCGCGGCGCACCTGCCGCCGGTGCTCACGGACCGTGAGCGCCTGGCGGTGGAGTTCATGCGGCACGTGAAATCGCACGGGCCCCGGGAGACAGCCCGGGACGACAAGGAACACGATCGAACCATCGAGCGGACCCGGTAGTCGCCACAGCGACTTTTTTCGTACGATTTCCGTACGAATCAGGTACGATTTTCTCTAAGTCATTGATTTATGGTGGGACGGCTGGGACTCGAACCCAGGACCAAAGCCTTAAAAGGGCCTTGCTCTACCAACTGAGCTACCGTCCCAATGAGCCGCGCATGATAGCCGAACTCGGCCGCCGGAGCATCGAGAACTCATGCGTAACGGGTCGGGTCGGGCACACCGGCAGCGGCGAAGCCGGCCGCACGCAGGCGGCACGAATCGCATCGCCCGCAGGCCACACCTTGAGCGTCCGCTCGATAGCAGGAAACAGTCATGCCGTAATCCACGCCCAAGCCAATGCCTGCGCGGATGATGTCGGCCTTGGACATCGTGATCAAGGGCGCATGGATCTTGAAGCGCTTGCCTTCGACTCCGGCCTTCGTCGCCAATTGCGCCAGATTCTCGAATGCGGCGATGAATTCCGGTCGGCAGTCCGGATATCCCGAGTAGTCGACGGCGTTGACGCCTACGAAGATATCGACGGCGCCGACGACTTCCGCCCAACCGAGAGCGAGCGACAGCAGCAGCGTGTTGCGAGCCGGCACGTACGTAACCGGTATGCCCGCGGTCTGTGCCTCGGGCACGGCGAGGGCCTCATCGGTCAATGCCGAGCCGCCGATTCCGGCCAGATCCACCCGCATGATTCGATGCTCGTGCGCGCCCAAATGCGCGGCAACCCGCTTTGCGGCAATGAGTTCGGCGTGGTGCCGCTGCCCGTAATGCACGCTGAGCGCGAAGCAGCGGTATTTCTGTGCATACGCGACGGCCAGGGCGGTGGCCGAGTCCAGGCCGCCCGACAGCAATACGATGGCGGGCTTCATTTTCCTGGCACGTCGCCCCACAGGATCTTGTGGAGTTGCAGTTGAAAACGTACCGGCAGCCGGTCCGCTAATATCCAATCCGCCAGCACGGTGGGCGACACTTGCGCGTAGCTCGGGGAGAACAATATCTGACAGCGTTCCGCCAAAGCGTGTTCCTGCAAGTACGCCTTGCTCCAGTCGAAGTCTTCGCGCGAGCAAATCACGAATTTCAGCTGATCGCGGCGCGTGAGCAGGCGGAAGTTCTCGATTCTGTTGCGCGCAGCCTCGCCGGAACCCGGCGTCTTGATATCGACCACGCGTACGACCCTCTCATCCACACCGGCAATATCCATCGCACCGCTGGTCTCCAACGAAACGTGATGGCCTGCATCACACAAGCGGGTGAGCAATAGGCGGCAATTCGGTTGCGCCAGCGGCTCGCCGCCGGTCACGCACACGTGCGGCGTGTCAAAGCTTTCGATCGTCTCCAGTATCGCGTCGATGTCATGCCACTCACCCGCATGAAATGCGTAGGCGGTATCGCAGTACTGACAACGTAAAGGACAGCCCGTCAATCGCACGAACACCGTGCGAAAACCAACCGCATCTGCCTCCCCTTGCAGCGAATGAAAAATTTCATTGATGCGCAGACGTTCGCGTTTGGGCAATTCCTCGCTCAATGCTTCTCCGCCCTTCAATGCCTCTGCGCCCTGTCAATGCTTCTCGGCGGCCATTTTCTCGAGACGTTGCTGCGCCAAATGGCCCGCGGGCGAATCCGGATAGGTCGATGCCACCTGCGACAGCACGTCTCGTGCGGCCTGCCATTGCTTCATCTCGTAATCGCAATATCCGATCTTGAGCATGGCATCGGGCAATTTGCGCGACTGGGGGTACTTTTCGGCCACGCGTTGAAAAGCGGCGAAGGCCTCCGGAAACGATTTGTTTACGTAATAGGCCTCGCCCAGCCAATATTGGGCGTTGTCCGCCAGTGAGCTGTCCGGATAGGACACCAAAAACTTCTGAAATGCCGCGATGGCGCGATCGTACTGACTGTCCTTCAACAGCCCGAATGCGGCTTGATAATTAGCCGTATCGGACCCATTCGAAACCGGCGAGTTGGGCGGCGCGGTTGCGACGGCCGCGCTCGGCGCTGCCGCGTTCGATGCAACCGATGCCGGCGCGCTGCCACCCGTGGATCCACTGCGCAACTCGAGATTCTTCAGCCGCTGATCGAGATCCGCGTACAGATCCCGCTGCTGCTTACGGCTGATGTCGAGATTGTGGCTCAATTCGTCGACGTCATTGTGCATTGCGCGCACATCGCTGCGTAGCGCCTCGACTTCGTTGGCGAGGTTGAGCAAGCTTTGGTTAGCCACCACCCGCTCGATGCGCGCCAAGCGGGTGTCGAGGTCGTTCAGCTTGATCTGCACCGGATCCTCTTCCGGCGGTGTCGATGCGCAGCCTGCCAATGCCAGCACGGCAAGGCACGCTGCGCTCAATGTCGCTGCACGCGCCGTCACGGCATGTATACCAATTCCACGCGGCGATTTTGCGCCCAAGCGGACTCATCATCGCCCTCGACGGCGGGTCGTTCGGCACCGAAGCTCACGGTCGTCAGCTGCGATTCCGCGACGCCCTGGAGCATCAGCGCCCGCCGCACCGCCTGAGCGCGGCGCTCACCCAGCCCAATGTTGTATTCGCGCGTACCGCGTTCGTCGGTATTGCCCTCGAGCTTCAGCTTGAGGTTCGGGTGGGCGGTCAAGTTGCGCGCATGCGTGGTAATGAGATCGGCGAATTCGGGTTTGATATCGGACTTGTCGAAATCGAAATAGATGATTCTCCGAGCCAAGGGACCGGTCGCATAAGCGCCGTCTGCGCCCACGCCCAGGGTACCGGCATCACCGCCGAGCGGATTCGTCGAGGCACCCTGCCCCGCGTTCGAGCCACCCGGAACCTGCGTACCGGCGGTCGGCGGTTCGACGATGGTGGCTTTCTTGGGACAGCCCGCAAGCAGCGCGGCAGTGGCCAACAAACAGGCGATCGATACCATTCTTTTCATTGAGTGTCCCATCCAATTTCCTCCAAATTAGCGCTAAGCGTACCGACGAACGCGGCAATTGTGTACTCGTTTGGCATTCGCCCCTCAGAACGGCGACCAGGCGGGCTCTTGCACCTCGCCCTCGCTGGAGACCAATCGCTCCTGCACCCGTCCGTCGGCGCTGACGAGCGCCAACACGCCGCGTCCGCGATCGCGACTCGCATAGATGATCATGGCACCGTTCGGCGCATAACTGGGCGAAACATCAAAGCGTCCCTTGGTAAGCACCTGCACATCGCCGCGTCCCTTGAGATCCATCACCGCGATTCGATAGGCACCGTCTTCCTGGGTGACGAAGGCGAGCTGTGACTCATCCGGCGAGATTCGCGGCCGCGCATTGTAATTCCCTTGGAAGGTCAAGCGGCGCGGATGGTCGCCCGGCTGGATGCCGACGCGATAAACCTGCGGTCCCCCAGCGCGGTCGGAGGTGAAATACAAGCTCTGACCATCTTTGGACCACTGTGGCTCGGTGTCAATGCCCGGGTCATCGGTGATGCGGGTAAGCGCCTGGGTGGTCAAGTCGAGCACGTAAATATCCAAGTTGCCGTCGCGCGTCGACAGGGTCAGCGCCAGCTTCTTGGCATCCGGCGACCATGCCGGCGCTTGATTCACGCCGGCTCGAGCCGAGACGCGGTGCCGCTCGCCGGTCTTCAGAAATTGCACGTAAACCGACGGCAGCCGGTTCTCGAAGGAGACGTAGGCCAGGCTTTGGCCGTCGGGAGACCAGGCGGGCGACATCAGCGGCTCATTCGATTGCATGACGATGTGCGGATTCTCACCGTCCGCATCGGCGACGATGAGCCGGTAGGTCCTGGTCGGCAAGGATCCCAGAACCGAAATGTAGGCAATCCGTGTGGAGAACGCGCCGCGGATTCCGAGAATCTTGTCGAACACCATGTCGGCGACTTGATGACTCGCGAGGCGCAGCCCGGCGCGGTTCGCGCTGATTTGGTAACCCAACAGGCGTTGCCGATTGAGCACGTTATAGAGCTCAAAACTAATGGTGTAGCGATCCTCGCCTTGCGGCAGCATTTGGCCGACCAAGATGTAGTCGTTGCCGAGCCGGCGCCAATCGTCGAACGCGATGCCCGCGCCGGTGTGCGGCTCCTCGATCATGTCCTTGCGATCCATGCTCTTGAAGCGGCCACTACGCGATAGATCGTCGCTGACCAGCTGCGCGACGTCAAAAGACGCAGCGGCGACCTCCGCTGCCGTGAACGGCACGATTGCGATGGGGATGGCGTTCTCTTGTCCGCGCGTCACCTCGACGACGAATTCACCCCCCCAGGTGCGTGGGCAGAACGTCAAGAGACCGAACAAGACAAGAACCGAAAGCGCTTTATTCATCGGGCTTGAACCTGAATGCAAAATTTCTTTGGAACAGCGCCGGATCCGGCGGGTCGGGCAACGGCGAAGCACGATACACCGCATTCTCGATGGACTGGCGCACCGCTGCATCGCCATTGCATTGGGTGACCCGGGCATTGGTGACCTCACCACCGGGCACCTGCGTCACTTCGACCAGACAATCGACGCCCACCCGCGCCGAGGGCGGCTTGATCCACGCGTTCTGGATTCGATTGCGCAGGCTTGCGACATAGCGATCACGCAAAGGGCTCGCTTCGACCGCGCTGACGTGCTCCTCCTCGGCCATTTGTCGGCGCAATTCGGCTTCGCGTTCCTGGCGCGCACGCTCGTCGGCGGCGCGTTTTGCCTCTGCGGCTTGCTTGGCTTCAGCCGCCTGTTTGGCCTCCGCGGCCTGCTTCGCTTCGGCGGCTTTTCTCGCCTCTGCCTGCCGTTCGGCCTCCTCGGCCTCACGTGCGGCCGCGGCCCTGGCTTCTTCGGCAGCTTTGACGTCGTTGGCAGCCTTGGCCGCCTCCGCCGCTTTGGCCTCATCGGCGGCTTTGGCCGCCGCAGCCGCCTTGGCCTCATCGGCTGACGCGGCCTCTTCGACCGCGTGCGCTTCGCGAGCCGCTTGTGCGGCGGCGGCCGATGCCTCGGCCGCGATGCGCTCACGTTCACGCTCACGCTCACGCTCGGCCGCATGCAATACCTGTGTGCTCACGACCACCGCATTGATCGGCACGGGCTGCAGCGTGGTGGGCGAACGCGTGGTGGTGATCATGGTCATGAGCACCAATGCGGCCGCCAGCGCCCCGTGCAGCAACACGGAAAATAATGCCGGCCAGGAATATTCGCGCAAAATGCCCTGCATTCAGTGCACGCCGTATTGGGCTCCATGCGCCTCTCCCTGCGCCGGCGGCGCGGGCCGCTCGGGATCGGTCAAGAGACCCACCTTGTCGGCGCCCGCCCGTTGCAGCACAACCATGGCGTGCGCCACGACGCCATAGGGCACGCTCGTATCGGCTTTGACCAGCACGGGAGTTTGTGGATCGCGGCGCAGGAGCGCCGCCGTACGAGCGCTCACGGTCGTCTCAGCCGCGGGTTTGTCGGGATTCGGCCCGAAATTGATGTACAGGCGTCCGCGTGCATCGATGGTGACGATGAGCGGCTCGTGCTTTTGCAAGAACGCGGGGTCGATCGGCCGCGCGCCGGCAGTCGGCAAATCGACCTTGATGCCTTCCTTGAGCAGCGGCGCGGTGATCATAAAAATGATCAACAGCACCAACATCACGTCGATGTACGGCACGACGTTGATCTCCCCCATCAATTTGTGACGACGCTGTGGCGTGGCCATCGAATCTAAGCCTGCGCACGGGCCGGCCCGTGGCGCTGCAGGATGGTCGAAAACTCTTCGACGAACGTATCGAACCGAAGTTCCAAACGGCTCACCTGATCGGCGAACCGGTTGTAGGCCACCACGGCCGGAATTGCCGCAAACAGGCCGATCGCCGTCGTGATCAAGGCTTCGGCGATTCCCGGCGCCACCGCGGCCAGCGTCGCCTGCTGCACGTTGCCGAGGTTGTGGAAGGCGCTCATGATGCCCCACACGGTACCGAACAGCCCCACGTACGGACTGGTGGACCCGACGGTGGCGAGCGTCGCGAGATTGCGTTCCAGTCGGTCGAGTTCGCGCATCTGCGCCACGCGCATCGCGCGCCGAGCGCCCTCGAGCAGCAGCTCGACCGGTGTGCCCTGCAGACGCAGCCGGCTGAACTCGCCGAAGCCCGATTCGAAGATACTCTGCAGGCCGGTGCCGGCTCGGCCCTTGGTTTCGATATTGCGGTACAGAGCCGTAAGATCCCCGCCCGACCAGAACTGCGATTCGAATTGATCGGCGCCGCGCCGCGACTGCGAGATCACGCGACTCTTGCGAAAGATGATGGCCCAAGAGGCGACCGAGGCGACCAGCAGCAAGACGACGACCGCCTGGACGATGGGGCTCGCATCGAGCACCATCATCCAGACCGACAAATCATTGGGCATTACGCCACTCCGTGAACATATCCTTGGGGATGGCACGTGGTTTCAAGGTGCCGGAATCGAGACAGGCGACACGAGTCGTCGCGTCGATGAGTTGCACGTCGTTGCGCCATATCGTCTGCTTGAACAGGATTGTCGCACCAGTCAGCCGCTCAAGTTCGGCGGTGACGAGAACTTCATCATTGAGTATCGCCGGATGCAAGAAATTCACTGCGACGCTGACGACCGCAAACTGCAGTCCCCGTCGCGATCGCAAGTGAAGCTGGTCCACTCCTAAGGCTCGCAGCCACTCGGTCCGGCAGCGCTCCATGAATTTCAGATAATTGGCGTAATACACTACGCCGCCGGCATCGGTATCCTCCCAATAAATGGTGCAGCGATGCGAAAAACTCGGGTTGGCCGGCATCAGGGAGTGTCCCTGAACAACGGCAAGTTCAGGTCGCGCTCGATGCTCGGGGCAACGAGCCCGAAATGCGCGTACGCGGTGCGCGTGGCGACGCGGCCGCGCGCCGTGCGCATCAAAAATCCCTGCTGAATCAGAAAGGGCTCGATGACATCCTCGATTGTCCCGCGCTCCTCGCTCATGGCCGCCGCCAAGCTGTCGACGCCGACGGGGCCGCCCTCGAATTTCTCGATCACCGTCAGCAGCAGCTTACGATCCAACATGTCGAACCCCTGTGGGTCGACCTCCAACATGTCGAGCGCCGCCAGCGCCACGGCACCGCTGATGAGTCCCGCGGCCTTGACCTCGGCAAAGTCGCGTACCCGGCGCAACAAGCGGTTCGCGATGCGCGGTGTGCCGCGAGAGCGCTCGGCGATGCGATCCGCACCATCCGGCTGAAGGTGCAGCTTCAAGATCGAGGCACTTCGAATGACGATTTTGCACAGCTCCTCCGTGGAATAAAATTCCAGCCGTTGCACGATGCCGAAGCGATCGCGCAACGGCGAGGTGAGCAAGCCCGCACGAGTCGTGGCGCCGACCAGAGTGAACGGCGGCAGGTCGAGCTTGATCGACCGTGCGCCAGGCCCCTCGCCGATCATCAGATCGAGTTGCGAGTCCTCCATGGCCGGGTACAAGACCTCTTCGACCACGGGACTCAAGCGATGAATCTCATCCACGAACAGCACGTCGCGAGGTTCGAGGTTGGTCAGCAAGGCAGCCAAATCGCCCGGGCGCTCCAGTACCGGCCCCGAAGTCTGCCGCAGGTTGACCTTGAGCTCATTGGCGATGATGTGCGCGAGGGTGGTCTTGCCGAGACCCGGCGGACCGAAAATGAGCACGTGATCCAAGGCTTCGCCGCGCATGCGCGCCGCTTGAATGAAGATATCCATTTGGGTCTTCACATTGGGCTGCCCCACATACTCGGCGAGGTTTTTCGGCCGCACGGCGCGGTCGACCACCTCGTCGTCGCGCCCACCGGTGCCGGCAATGATCCGATCCTGTTCGATTCCCATAAATCCTTACGTCTTCACGGCGGATTTGAGGGCGCGTCGAATGATTTCCGTGGTCGACAGCCCCGGTTCGTCCGCCGACTTCAGCAGCCGCGTCACTTCGGGCGGCTTGTAGCCGAGCGCGAGCAGCGCACTGAAGGCTTCACTTTGCGCAGTCGACGCGCCCGCCGCGCCCAGTGCATTGCCCGACCCTGAGGCGGGGCCCGCCAACTTTTGCACGCTGTCGCGCATCTCGATGATCACGCGTTCGGCGGTCTTGCGACCGATGCCGGGAATTCGCGTGAGCATGGCGAGATCCTCCGCTTCGATGATGCGCAAAAAATCATCGACGCTCGCACCCGACAAGATTCCCAACGCAATCTTCGGGCCGACCCCGGACACCTTGAGCAGGCCGCGAAACAACCGCCGCTCGCTGTCCGTACCGAAGCCGAACAAAATATGCGCATCCTCCCGCACCACCAAGTGAGTAAACAACGCCACGGGCTCCCCCGCCGCCGGCAAGCCGTAGAAGGTCGACATCGGCGCTTCCAACTCGTAGCCCACCCCGTTGACGTCGACCATCAGAGTGGGCGGTTGCTTTAAGGCCAGACGGCCTTTGAGAAAACCGATCATCCTCGACTCGCCGCCAGCTTGAGCGACGTACGCACCCGGCCCCGGAGCGCGTGGCAAACCGCGGTCGCCAACGCATCCGCCGCATCTGCGGCCACCGGGCCGTCGAGCCTTAAAATGCTCCGCATCATGAGCTGTACCTGCCCCTTCTCGGCATTACCGGAACCGACCACGGCTTGCTTGATTTGGCGCGTCGCGTACTCGAACACCTCGGCATCCGCGTCGACGGTTCCGCAGATCGCGGCGCCTCGCGCTTGACCCAGCTTCAGCGCGCTGTCCGGATTGCGGTTGACGAACACTCGCTCGATGGCGATTTCCTGCGGCCGGTATTGCGCCACGACGGTCCGCACGCACCGATATATCTCGCACAGCCGCGCCGCAAATTCACCATGCTGGGTGCGAATGACACCGCTCGCCACATAAGTCAATTTCGGCCCGGTAGCGTCCACAACGCCAAATCCGGTGCACTGTGATCCCGGATCGATACCGAGCACCCTTACCGTCGCGTACTTAAGTGACAAGCGTCTTGCCTACGGCGAAGCGAATGGGGGTCTTCGTCATTGAAACTGGCATGGCCGAGTATGATACCGGCAATGGGCGCTTAAACCCACCAACCTGGAAATGCCTAAGGACCGATGGAAACTACCGCGCCAACCCGAACCGCGAGCAGCAGGCTGGACGCCAGCTTCGCGGCCGTGCGTGCGCTCGAACTGCCGGCGGCGGCCGAGTCCACGCGCAACGCCGCGCTGGACGTCGCCGAGATCGTGCGCACGCTCGATGCCGACGAGGACGTGGTCGTCGCCGCGATGTTGCAGCCGCTGCTCGATCACAAGCTTCTCGACCGTGAAACCGCCGGCCAGCGCTTCGGCGACGAAGCGGCTCGGTTGGCGCGCGCCTTGAGTCAATTGGGCCAGTTCGGCTTGCCGCCCGATTGGACCCCGGAGCGCGGCCTGGAACCCGCGCAGGCGGAGGCGCTGCGCAAAATGCTGGTCGCGGTCATCGGGGACGTGCGCTTGGTGGTGGTCAAACTGGCCGAACAATTGCAGAAAATGCGTTCGTCCAAGTCCGCCGACTTGGGGCTCAAGCGCAAATTGGCCGTTGAGACGCGCGAAGTCTATGCTCCGCTCGCCAACCGGCTCGGCGTTTGGCAGGTGAAGTGGGAAATGGAGGATTTGGCGTTCCGCTACCTGCAACCGGCCGAGTACAAGCACATTGCGACGGCTCTGAAGGTGCGCCGCTCCGAGCGGGAACGCTACATCGAGGATCTAAAGAACCTGTTGCAGGGTGAATTGCGCGCCGCCGGGATCGAGGCGAAGATCGAAGGCCGGCCCAAGCATATCTACAGCATCTGGCGCAAGATGCAGGCCAAGCGGCTCGCCTTCGATCAGCTCATGGACATCCGTGCGACGCGCGTGCTCGTCAACACGGTGGCCGAATGTTATTCGGCGCTCGGCATCGTGCACTCGCTGTGGCAATTCATTCCCGGTGAGTTCGACGACTACATCGCAACGCCGAAAGACAACCTGTATCGCTCGATTCACACCGCCGTCATCGGACCCGGGTCCGAGCCGGTCGAGATCCAGATCCGCACCCACGAAATGCACGCCAATTCAGAGCGCGGCGTGGCCGCGCACTGGCGTTACAAGGAGGGCGGCCGCAGCGATCAGGCATATGAGCGCAAGATCAATCAATTGCGCGCGCTGTTGGCCCCCGGCGACGCAGGGGACAGCGCACACGATTTCCTCGACCGGATGCGCGTTGATCTATTTCAAGACCGCGTCTATGTGATGTCGCCCAAGGGCGAGATCATTGATGTCCCCGTCGGCGGCACGCCGCTGGACTTCGCGTATCAAGTGCACACGGAATTGGGCCATCGAACCCGCGGTGCGAAGGTGAACGGACGCATGGTGGGATTGGACTACCAACTCAAAAATAGCGAAACCGTCGAGATCATCGCCGCCAAGCAGCCGCAACCGTCGCGAGATTGGTTGTCGCCTCAGTCTGGCTTCCTCGCAAGCCCGCGCCACCGCAACAAGGTTCGAGCATGGTTCCGCAAGCAAAACGAGTCGCAAAACAAGCTCGAGGGCCGAGCGATGCTCGATCGAGAGATCCAGCGACTGGGCGTGAGTAACCCGCCGATGCCGGAGTTATTGAGCGAACTCAAGTTGGCGAGCACGGAGGACCTGCACGCGGCGTTGGGAATGGGCGAGATCAGCACCGCACAAGTCGCAGGCGCGATTCAACGCGTGCTGCATGCGCGCGACACTCGCCCGGTCGAGTTCACGCGAACGCGCTCGCCGGCGGAACGCGAGCCGGACATTGCCGTTCAGGGCATCGGCGATCTGCTGTCGACATATGCCCGCTGCTGCAAACCCGTGCCGCCCGAGCCCATTGCCGGATACATCACCGTGGGCCGCGGAGTGAGCATTCACAGCCAGTCCTGCGCGAACCTTGCGCGCCTCAGCGTCAAAACGCCGGCGCGGGTGCTGCCGGTCACCTGGGGCGTGCTCGCGGCCGGCGAATTCCCCGTGGATATCGAGGTGCAGGCCTTCGATCGGCGCGGCCTGGTGCGCGACGTGAGCGCCGCGCTCGCCGATGAAAAGATCAGCATTGGCAGCATGAACACCGTGACGGACCGACGCGACCATGTCGCCCACATGCAAATCGGCATTTTGATCACCGGTCTACCGCAGCTGTCGCGGGTGCTGGCGCGCATTGCACAGCTCCCCAACATCATCAGCGCGCGACGCAAGAAATAGCGTTTTGGAGGCGTGCGTCGTTGAATCCGCGCCGCCGTTCATGGGGCGCGGGGGCGCGGCGCGCTGCTTTCCCGCACAATCAGCTCGGTCGGCAGAATCAAGGGACTCGGATGCTGGCCCTCGATCATGGCGAGCAGAGCATCAACCATGGCCTCGCCACCCGCGACGATTGGTTGGCGGATCGTCGTCAGCGACGGATGAAAATACTGCGC
>Ga0181521_10002585_pt1 | contig 21721 bp, 12 predicted proteins | sample PEATcosm2014_Bin_32_FD_119764 | JGI IMG/M metagenome (GOLD analysis project Ga0181521, IMG submission 119764) | Peatland microbial communities from MTU Mesocosm Facility, Houghton, MI, USA - PEATcosm2014_Bin02_60_metaG | ecosystem: Environmental > Terrestrial > Soil > Wetlands > Peat | place...
ATGACGGTCTTGAGGATTTCGATGAGCATCGCGATGAAGACCGTACCACGTGGTGATCCTGGGTGAATCCAGCAGAAAACTGGGTGTTGGTTCGACTTGGGACGGAGTTTTTGCGGCGAACAGCCGAATGGCCAGTTGGCGATCAGAAAAGTGCCGATCTCGCGGCGTACGTGAGCGTTGACGTCGGGCTCAGTGCGAGGGGCGCGGTGGAGGTCGAGGAAAATGGATGCCTCGACGGCACGGTGCCTCATGGCGCGGTGGAGCGGCTCGAAGATGTCAGCGCCGTGGTCGAAGGAGAAGCCGGCGACCAGGACGCTGCGCTCGGCGCGGGCGAAGAGTTCGCGGACCACGACGGCGGTGTCACGAGCGGCGCTGGCGGCCACGTCGGGGCCGGTCCACACGAGATCGACTTTGGTGTCCTCGCCCCGACGCCGTTCGGCCAGGACGGCAATGATCGCGGCCAGGACGGCCTCTGTATCCAGCCCCACGAGCCATCCAGCGCTATCACCAACCGACAACTCGGCCAATGCCGACGCCGTCAGCGGAGATGGCGTGAGTCCCTGTCGGACGGCGCGGGCGATGGTCTCCAGTTCCACATCGGACAGCGCCGTCAATCCAGCCCTCTGCCCCGCGTTCATGGCCGCTCGGTGAAGAACGCCACGCCGTCGTGCCCGAGCGCGGGGACGACAAGGGCGCGGTCGAGGTACTGGTTGAAACGCTCGCACGAGCACTCGGCAACGAACAGGCAGCCGTGGCAGGCGGCGCCTTCCAGGTTGCGCTCGGTCAGGCTGGATGGCTTGTGGCTAGCGCAGACCGGATCGTTCGAGCACAGTTTGCCCATGTCGAAGGCCAGCCGCAGGTGGGCGCGGAGGTGGCGGCCTTGCTCGACCAGGCCGCCCAGGGTTCCCTCTGTCCCAGTGCTGCCAGTGCTGATCAGAATCGCCGCCATCGGAGTCGGATCAGTGGCGGGTGCGCAATAGATCCGTTCAGTCAGTGCGCTGGCGCCATAGCCGCATTCAATGGACAGTGCGGTCATCAACAAATGCGACAGGGAATGCAGCAAATAGAACCGGGCGCCAGGAAAGACGGTCTTGCCGCCGTTGGACCACCGTTGGAAGCCGTCATACAGCTCGCGGCTACGCGCCAACACTGCGGGACGGTTCTCCCACTGCTGAACCGCCTGCTCATCCAGTTGGATGAAGATGCCCTCGCCGCGCACCTCTGTGGCGGGCAGCCAGTCGGTTTGCAGACCGAGCGGCGCCATTTCGACACCCAGGTCGTACTCGCCTTGCAAGTCCGGGGTGGCCGACTCGAGTCTGGTCAGGCCCACCTGCACCCGGACCTCGCGCAGACGGTGGGCGAGCACCAACCTGGCGATGCCCGTCGGCAAACGGTCCCGGGGCTGGAAGGTCCGCGCGAAGAAGTAGTGGCCCTTGGGCGGCGGCAGATCGCCTATGCGTTCAGGCACCGACCCAGTGAACTGTTTGAACTCGGCCGTGCGCAGGGCATCGCGCGGCGGCTGCTTCCCCTGGCGGATATCTTCGATGGTTTCCAGGATCTCGGCGCCGCTGCGGCCGTCGAGCGCGACCTGGATCTTGGGAATCTCGCGCAGCACAGCCAAATTCGATTCGTTGGCAATTTGCAGGGTGCTCCACTGCTCGCGAATCGTATCGCGCAGGCCCAGACCGGGCTCTGGGATCGACAGGGCGCTGACCACCTGAGGGAAGTAGCTGTTGCTGGCCGTGCGGACCAGAAGGCGCAGTTTTTCGGTGCAGGATTCCTGGCCTTCGCGGCCCAACCACGGGCGCTGGCCGCTGCAGGTGGGATTGACCTGTTCCACCAGGGCGTTCGACATCGGCCGGCTGGCACCACAGGCACAGCGCACGGCCACGTCGGCGAAGTCGCCGGTTCCGCCTTCGTGCAAGCGAAGCGCGGGCGCCGCGCATCGCGGCCTGCCTTGCAGACCGTGGACGTAGGAGATCCATGGGAACTCCTCTAGGTGGCCGTTCTTGCACGCCATCACGAATCGCACCGGCACGCAGGGGTTGCCCTTCTTTCCATCGCACGAATGGATGTACTTGTCGCCCTTGCGCACCATCTGGTCGCTCTGCACCAGCGCCCGGCAGTCGGGGTTCTGGCAGATGAACCACTTGGGGAACTCCAGCACCTCGATGCCACAGTTCCGGCGCGGCTCGTGATCGTCACCTGTGGGTGGCAATCTGAACGAACCCTCATCGCATAGCTTGCGCCCCGACTCCTCCAACCGACTGGCAATCGCGTCGCGCAAACGTGGTTCAGAAACCGACCGACTCTTGTCGTAGCGCCAGAAATCCAGGCCGCCGACCACGACAGCATCGTGGACCAGATCGATCATCGCGCCCGGGCCAAACGTGGAGCTGGCCTGGCTTTGTCGAACCTTGCCGTCGGGTTCGACGTGGGGATCGCGACCGCCGCGCCATTTGTTAGCCATTGCTCGGCCCTTTCTTCCCCAGCCGATGCCGCTCGACCCACAGGTGCACGGACGGCTCGACATCGCGCATGGATGTCGCCGCCGAGAAATCCTCTTCGTCCTCGGTCGCGTTTTCCTCAAGAACCGTGTGCAGCAGTGCCTTCTTGTTTCGGCAATCGCGGTCGTAGGGGGAATAGACCCGCTCGCCAGCGCCTTCAGTGGCCTTCCTGGCGATCCTCTGCCACGTGTCGAGCAAATGCTTGCACCGTCCGAAAATGGCCTCGCCCAGTCGGTCTGCATCGGCCGCGTCCCCGCGCTGCGGCTGGCGCCGCGCCCTGTCCGCGATAGTCTTGGCCGCCTCATCCCCGGTGCTTGCCCTTTCGGCCTCAAGCAGTCGCACGGCGGTTGGCGGCGTCAACGTAGGGGTGCGCAGGCGGACCAGCGCCACCAGCGTCCCGCACAGGCCGCGCTCAATGGCCGGACCCGAAAACGGGGTCACACTGGTCGCCTCGACGAAACGATAGAAGCTCTCGTGGTAGGTGCGAAACCGCTCGTAGTGCGATCGATCGCGCGGCCGGTGGACGTTCATCACCGTGACCACCAGCCCCGGCCGATTCACGTCGCGCCCGACGCGGCTGGAGGACTGGATGTACTCGCTGGTCGTCTTGGGCTGACCGGCCACCACCATCAGGCCCAGACGTTCGATGTCCACGCCAACCGAGATCATGTTGCTGGCCAGGGCCACGTCGACGTGCTGCTCGTCGGTGTGGTGGCGGCCCAGCAGATCCTTGGCCCGGCTGATGGCGTAGGTGCTCTCGCGGCTAGTCAGCTCGACCGGCTCGACCTTGATCTCGCGATTGGCAATCCACGGGTGCGGCCCCTTGAAGCCGACCGGGTGCCGGTCTTCCTGTTTCTGACAGCGCGACCGAACCTCGTCTTCCACCAGCCGTCGCATCCCGCCCAGCTCGCGCAAGCTGTTGAAGTACCCGACCAGGGTCATGTACGGGTCGGCTGCCTGGTCGCCCGCGCCCTTCAGATCGAAATGGCGCTGGGCCGCGCCCAGTAGCGCCACGTAGACCCGCAACAGGATCGCCTTGACCGCGCGGCCTGGGGCCGCAACGCCTAGGTACTCACGGCCTGGCCCGGTGTCCACGGTTGCAAAGAAGGACTCAGACTGATCGACTCCGTTGGGCGGAAACACGTCCACGCCGGTTCGCCCGAACAGTGCCTGGATTTGCTTATCGGCCCGGCGAACTGTGGCCGTGGACGCGATGATCTTGGGCCTGACTACCTTGCCGTCGGGCCGCGTGCGCATGCACAAGCCCTCGATGGCTGTCTCGTACAGCCCGACCATTGTGCCCAATGGCCCTGAAATCAGGTGCAATTCGTCTTGCACGATCAGGTCCGGCGGGCGCAATCCCTCGGGCAACTTCGCCGACTGCGGGGGCGGCACCGCGCCGTCCATGGGGCTAAAGAAGTGACGGCCGATTCGCGAGTGTACGCGGCCAAAGAAGGCGCCGGTTTCGCCCCGCCACGGTAGCATGGCGAACTTGTCCACAGTGGCGACGATGAACGAAGGCAACTCGCGGTAGATCTGCTCGTCGACGAACAGGACGGGCAGGCCCTCGGGGTTGCGGGATGCAGCGAAGTCACAGTGGAAGTCCGAGCACCCGATCAGAACCTCATCTGGGTGCGTGCGGTTGGGTTTGAGTTCCAGGCTGTCCTTGCCCAGCGGCCTTGCGCACCACGGGCAGGCCGGAAGCGGGAATGGCGACTGCGCCAGCGCAGACGTGCTGTTTCGGTATTCGGTGATCGCCCGGGCGACCTCCTCAAGCGTGTTCGCAGTCGCGGACTTTCCGACCCACAGGCCCAGCGAGAAACGCACCTGTCCCAGCCGTGGGTCTGCCTTGCGGATCAATTCGAGTGCGCAGATCAGGGTGGCGGCGCGGCCAAGCTGGTCGAGCGTCAGCAGCCGCAGGGTGTAGCGCAGCAGCACTGCCGTTCCGAGCCCGCCATCCGGGCGGTCCTGTCCACGCAGCCGTCGCAGCACCAGGTTGAACGCGATCACGCCCAGGTACGCCTCGGTCTTGCCGCCGCCCGTTGGGAAGAAGATCAGCTCGACGGTTTCGCGGTCCTCGCGCGTCTCGTCGGCCAGGCCGGGCAAGGCGAGCAGCACGAACGCGATCTGGAACAGACGCCACGAAGGTTGCGCGCCCTCTTTGTAGCGATCCGGGCTGCGCCTGCGGGCCGCGTCCGCCATTGCTCGGTTGGCAATACGGAACGCATCGAAGGCCAGCGGGTCTTGTTCCAGCAGATCGATCCCCGCTACGATCCGTTCGCGGGCGCGTTCCGCCCTGCGTACGAGCCCCTCTATCGTGCTTCGTCGTCCGGGAGTGTCCAGTTCAATTGCCTTCTGCCCTGCGATCCACGCGGCGTAGTGCTCGACCAGCGGCGAAAGTTTCACCCGCGCGGTGGCAGCGTCCGGCAGCGCTGCCAGATCCTCCATGCCCACAAGCACGTCTTGGATGTCGTCGCGGGTCTTCACCCGAGGCACCGTCGCAGTGGGAAGCCAAGTGGTTTTGACCGCGACCACACGGCCGTCCTTCTCGACAGGCTCGGCTGCAATGCCATGCCCGACGACATATTCAACGCGGTTTCGGAACTGAAGATCGGCGACCCGCTCGTCCCACTCCTCAGAGCCTTCGCCTCGGACGTTCGGGCGTGGGACGAATCCCTTCGCACACCTGACCTCCAGCTCCACCTGGAAAATGTACGCCTCATCCTCGCGACCGCGTATTTCCACGGGCTGGCGTCGGTTGACCAGGAACAGCGACAGCGCCCTTACTCCCTTGGGCAGCCCCGGCGCCGCAACCTTTTCCGCCACGCCGGTCAGAACCAGGTCTGGAAAGTCCGGCAGCGGGATTCCGTTGGACAGAACTTGGGGTTCAATGGGGACATCGACATCGACGGGGCCGCGAGGCATCCGTCGCCACTCATGCTTCCAGCGCCCTTCGGCTTCCTCGCCACTTTGGTCTCCTTCGACCAACTCGTAGTCGGCAAAGCTGACCCGGACGGTGACGACATCCTTGGCCTCGCCGTCGGGCACGAACACGGACACGCCGAGCGAAGCCGGGAGGAGGCTCTTCCTTTTCGGCTCGGGCTCCTGGCTGGCACTGGCTTCCTCGTCGTCGTCACCCTCACCAAGTTCGCCTTCCTCGACCTGCTCCTCGGGCGCGCGCCCTTGTTCGGGCGCGAGGAATCCGCAGAGGTACCAGCGCGAAGGTGGCAGCGGCAGGACTTCCTCGGATCGGGGACCGTCGGGGGACTCGGGGAGAAAAGGCCCGACGAGATCCGCGTGCAGCGCCGCAATCAGGTGCTGGCGGACTTCGACGGGGCGGGACGCTGCCATGGGGCGATGATACGCCAAGTCGCGACGGTCAGCGCGGGATTGCGGACGCCGATCCCGTCCGACGCTTGAGCCTTGTTCATCGCGACGCTGTTCTCCGCCGATCAGGAATCGGGCCAGTCTTTATCCTCCTGTCGCGCATCGACAGGAAATTCCGTCTTTGCCCTGGGGCGTTTGATTTGACGGTACAATCCTCGACCACATGGCCGACAAGAAAGACAGAGCGGGGGAGCTTCGTCCGGAGGACTGGGAACACAGGCTGCAAGTCCTGTGGGGCTGGCGCCACAAGCCGTCGCTGACCACACCCGATCGCGATCTGGGTAGCGTCGCAAGAGCGGTACTCGACGGATGTGCGATCACCGTCCGTGCGCTTTGCGCTGCATGCGGGATCCGTGCCAACTTCAAAAACCTTGGCGAGGAGGCCAAGGACAATGAAGGCAGGGCAAGAGAACTTCTCAACTGTATCAATCCCGGGCAAGAGATTGTCGGCAAGCTGCCGCATGACGATCAGATCGCTTTGTTGGAAGTTCTCTTTCTGGCGAACAGGGCAGTGGCTCATCCCGCCGACGGAGGCAGCATTGATCACCGAGTGGGCGAACATGCAATGACAACCGCGATAAACGTGGTCTTGCGTTTGCTCAGAGAAAAGGCCGCCGAATTGCCAAACCTAAAGAAGACTCTGGACTCCAAACCGGAATACTTCGCGCCCATTGCTGACTAGGCCAGCTATCTATTGACCGACGGCAGTGGCACAAGACGTGCCCGACCGTCGCAATGTCGATTTGTCGCCCAGCCCGCTGCCTCGATTCTCTGCGTGAAGCTCTTGATGAACGCCGCTGTGATGTGGAGCGAATCGTCCACCTTGATCGCGAGCGCCACCGTCTTTGCCCGGGGTGGACCACCCCGCGTGATGGGGTTGGCGGGCTTGGCACCGCGGGGGTGGCTGCTTTTCGGGGTTCCGGTCGCGTGGTAGTGGTTATCCATGGCAAAGGTTCCGCTGGCCCGTAGAGGCATCCCGTTGATGATTTTGACGGCACCGGTCGAGTTTTCGTACTTTCCAACCCGCAAGGGAGATCGACGCGCTGGCTTACAGTCCAAGGTCTACACGACCGACCCTTGGTCGGTAATCAAGTCCGCGATCCGGCAGGATTGCCCAGAACACGAACGCGCCGACGCCTCAGCTTTCGCCGCACAAGCAGAAGAGTTCTACCGCGCGGCAGCCAATGCTCAGACGCCTCACGGCCGCCCACTCTTGCTCTACTATTCGTTCCTAAACCTTGCGAAGGCTCTTTGTCTGCACCGTGGAAACAACCGGGTACTTGGATACGTGGGGCACGGTTTGCGAGACAAGAATGTTGATAGCGCGGTCGCCATCGATGAGGCAGTTGTAGAAGGATTCCCTTCAACCTCTGGCCATCCACAGATCTTCCACGAGTTCATGTCGTCAGCGCTCAACCTTGGGCTCGCGGCCACAACAACCTACTCCATCCGTGATGTTCTGGCTTCCTCTCTGGTTGGCCACCGTCTGTGGACCGAGGCCGCAAGTGCGTCTGACCGCTTTCTAAGAGTTGACGTGAAAATCCTTCACGGCAATGCCTCCGGTACGCTGTGGCTAAGAGCTGGCATTCCGAGGGGCAGCCTGAAAAGGCGAGGACTAAACCAGTCAGAAGTGACGTCGCTTGGTTTCGGGAAAGGTTGGCGAGCGGTATCCAGATCGAAGCCAAAGTCAAAGCCGAAGTCGGCCATGATCTTCTGGGAACAGGTCAGCCCCATCAAATACCGGGGGCGCCCGTCTGACGATTTGGACGCGCTAATCGCGACGGCGCGCTTGGTGTTTTACCGATCACTGACAATTGCGGAACCATTCCGTCACTACTATGTCTATGTTCGCCCGGATGGCTATGAAAAGCACCACCAGCTCGCCTCGCGCTACATTCTCCTTTTCTTCCTGGGCTCAGTGACTCGCTACCACCCAGCCGACTTCTCAAAGTACCTGGATGGCAAGTATGGGCCTTTTCTGGCGGAATTTCTCGCGTCGGAGCCAGGGCAGATGCTTTTCGAGATGGCTTGTCTCTTCTTGAAGCGAGAAGTCGTTTCGGTCGGCCTGGCGTAAGTGCCCTCGGGACATGCGCGTCTGCAACCAGCGGGATTGCTGGTGATACTTCGCTCTCTGAGTTGGTGAGCTATTTCCGCCCTCTCACCCTCCCCGCACTCTCAATCCGCTGCACGAACTTCTTGATGACCGCCGACGTGATGTAGAGCGGATTCTCCTTCTGGATCGCCAGTGCCACCTTCTTGGCCTCGGCCACCGTCAGGTGCCCGGCCCCGACCAGGTCGATCATCGGCTCCAGCCCCCACAGGACGGGTACCTTCTCGGCTGCGCATTCCCGCCGCAGCTTGCCGTCGTTGGTCACACAGGTCCAGCCGCCTTGCTTCGCCACCAGCAGGCACAGGTGGTCGTAGTACGACAGGCCGGGGCGACGTTTTCCGGCCGCTCCGAGCATCTCCAGCTCGGGCTCGAACACGTGCAGGCCCAGACGGTCGCATTCGCTCTCGTCCAGCGCATTGACCTCCTCAAGCAGTTCCACCGGAACGTGGATCTGCCCCACGTGGCGCGAGATCAACGTCAAGATGCTTCGGTCCGTGGCGCAGTAGTCGATGAGGACGTTGGCGTCGAGGATCAGGAAGCCAGCGGGCAGCGCAGCCATTGGCTACTCGACCCAGGATGCCACCAGCTTGCGCATTTCCAGCAGGTCCATGCCCAGGATCTCGGCGCCTCGGCCTATGGTGATCAGCTCCTTTTCGATGGCCTCCCGGACCAGCAGCCTCAGCCGGTCACCGTTGAACTCGTGCGGGGTCAGCCGGTCGGGCTCGTGCGCACTGTGAGCCTCGGCCATTGCAGACTTCAGGCCCTGCGGTTCCTCGGTGACGGCCAGGGTGCGGCCGTACCGATCCCGGTACTCGGCCTGAAAGCGCCCCCACACTGACTTGCCGATGGTGGTGGTGTCCTGTACGCGGTGGAGCACGGTCCTGTAGCTGACCCGGAACAGACGCTTGACCTTGAGAACCCGTTCCAAGAATGACAGCCCTCGGGCTTCCTGCCATGCGTGCGCGAACACGCCGGCGGGCATCAGGAAGTAGGCGGCGAAGACGTCAGCCTCCTTCTCCTCGGCCTTGTCCTCGGTGCTATCGTCGACGCGATAGGCGTCCAGATGGAGCAGCAGGTGCCCCAGTTCGTGGGCTGCGGTGAAGATCCAGCGCTCGACCGAGATCCTCTCCCAGACGTTGACCACGACGGCCGGGCCGCCGTCCGCCGCTGCGACCGACAGGCCGAAGAACCCCTCGGAAGCCAGACTGAGTGGATACACCTTCACGCCGTTGTCTTCCAGCAACTCGCAGACGTCGCGTATGGAGTCTTCGGGGGACAGTCCAACGCAGTGCCGGGCTGCCTCGGCTAGCTTCATCGCACGTTCAACACCCTGAGCCGCGCCGGTGACCCTGGCCTTGCCGAAGGCGAACGCCTTCTTCTCGCCCAGCAGTGCTTCCAACTCGGCGTACCCTTCCAACCAGCGCGACACGCGCACCAGAAGCTGCTCCCGGCTGGTCATGTGCTTCTGGCGAAAGCGAACGGCCCGCAGAGGGTGAACCTCGACCATCAGGTCGGGGATTTTCACACCCAAGGCAGCCGCCAGGCTGGTCAGTGTGCCGGTCCGTGGGGCAGCCATGCCAGTCTCGATGTTTCTGTATGCAACGCGAGAAATTCCCGTCCGTTCGGCGACCTGGGCCTGGCTCAGGCTCTTCTCGTCGCGGAGGCGACGCAGGTTGTGGGCAAGGGTGGCATTGTCCATGAACACTAACTTATCAGGTTGCACATGGCATTTCTAATGATAACTTTAGGGTTCAGCGGGGGAATTCGATGTTCAGACTTTCTGATGCTGAGTTCGTGACGCCGAGGCCGGAATACTTGTGCAGGCCCCAGCGCATCGGCGTTGCTGCTTGCCGCGACCGTGTGGTCGCGCAGATGATGGTGGCTAGCTTGTGGAAGGGCGGTCTGCAAGCGGCGTTCAGCCACTAGGAATCGGGCAAAATGGAACAGTCGAACTCAAATCAGGCTGTCAGCCCGAACGTGGTCGGCAGCCCGAGCCAGCCCGCTAGGGCGAGCACTGGCAAGCGCGTGCGGGGCTGGGTCAGAGAACTCCTGGCCATTGCCATCTGGTTCTACGCGGTGGTCAAGGTGTGGGTCTTCGATTTCGACATCCTTCTGGTGAAGAGGATGGCGCCCAGCCTGATGTGGGTCATCGAGTACAAGTTCTTCGTCGCAGTCGGGGTGACTGCGACTGCGTTACTGATCGCGAGGAACGTAACGGCAGTCGGGTGGGTTGCCTACATCCTCTTCTACCCATTCGTCGTATGCGGGAAGGTCGTGTACATCATTTTCAAGCAGCGCAGCTGGCTGCTGGGCCTGGCATGCGTAAACGTCGCGGTGTCATTCTTCAGGTCGTTCAAAAACAACTTTCTTCTTGGTGCTGGATTCGCACTGTGCTGGGTTGTTGCGCTTGTCGCGCACAACAGGCCAGTGTTGTTGGCATCGGTGTTCGCTCTTCTGCTCCTTCTTGCGGTGACATACGCGCGAGCCTTCTTCATGGTGTTCCGGCCATCGAACATTTTCCGGCTCTACCAGAAGGTAACGAAGAAGATCCCAGGGTTCGTCACGAAGACTCTGAGCGACAAGGCCGCTGATGCGGGTGTCAGCGTGCCGCTAATGACCACGCAGCAACTTCAATCCTATCGGAACAGTCTCCAGACGATGGTCATCTGGAACAGGTCCCTGCTGCTGCTGTCGACCAAGTTGGAGAAGTACCTCAAGAGCGGCTTCAACACAGTGGCCTACGTGCTGAGCGTGCTCTTTCTCACTACGTTGTGTCTGGTCTCGTTTGCGGCGATGAGCTACGCCGTCTTCAAGGCGGAGCCCGGAGCGTTTCTCGTCACCGGGCAACCATCATTCTTCCTGTTCCTCTACCACAGCGTCCGCACTTTCGTGTTCGGTTCCGTGCCCGAGATCACCGCTGCCGCGAGCATCTCGCGGGTCCTCGTGATGAGTGAGCTGGGTTTCGCCGTGATCACGCTGACGCTCCTGGTGACCTTGCTCTTCTCGGTCAAGAAGGAGAAGTACAACCACGAGCTGACGGAGACCATTCAGGATCTGAAGGCAGCCGGGAAGGACGTGGAGGGGCTGATTGTGAAGCAGTACAGAATGACCACCGACGAGGCGATCCGAGAGATCGAGAAGATGACGAACAACGCGATGAACATCATCATGTGGCTCACCCAGAATATGCACTAGAGTCGCGCTTGGGAGGCGACCGTGGTCGCATCCCGGATCGACCGTGCGATTTTCTCGCACCCGTCGCTTGGCGGGATATCATTGAATTGTCCCCATGCTTCGCGCCGAGGTAAGCCCCGATCTCTTCCGCTGGGCGCGTGATCGCGCGGGGCTTCCGCTTGCCGCGCTGACACCGCGCTTTTCCAAGCTGGCCGAATGGGAGAGCGGTGCCTCCAAGCCGACGCTCAAGCAGCTGGAGGCCCTGGCGAAAGCGACGCTGACGCCTGTGGGGTACTTCTTCTTGCCCGAGCCGCCGGTGGAGCGGCTGCCTTTGCCGGACTTCCGCACGGTTCGTGACACGCCCCTGTCGCGACCGAGCCCGAATCTGCTGGCCATGGTCTATGCGTGCCAAGAGCGCCAAAGCTGGTATCGGGAGTTCGCCGCGACGGCGGGGGTTGAGCCATGCCCGTTCGTCGGTTCTGCCACCACCAGCAGCCCGATCGTCGAGGTCGCCGAGCGGATGCGCAGGACCCTCAATTTCGACTTGGACCGTCGGAATGACTCGCCCACGTGGACCGAAGCGCTTCGCGACTTCATGGGCCAGGCAGAGGCGGCAGGCGTGCTGGTCATGTGCAGCGGCGTCGTTCTCAACAACAACGGCCGCCCGCTCGATCCCGACGAGTTTCGTGGTTTCACGATCGCAGATGCGCTGGCGCCCTTGGTGTTCATCAACGGCGCCGACACCAAGGCCGCGCAGACGTTTACCTTGGCGCACGAACTGGCACACCTGTGGATCGGGCAGTCCGGTGTTACGGACGCAACCATCAGGCAGGCGCCCAGCCGCCAGACAGAGCGCTGGTGCAACCAAGTGGCGGCCGAGTTCCTCGTGCCGCTCGCTGTCCTGCGCACCGACTACCAGAAGAGCAACCAGCTCGACCGCGAGGTCAGCCGTCTGAGCAGGCGATTCAAAGTCAGCAGTCTCGTGATTCTGCGCAGAATCCACGACGCTGGTTTCATCAGCAAGCCAGTCTTCGCCGAGGCGTTCGATGCCGAGCTGGACAGGTTGCGCGAGCGCGCGAAGGGCAGCGGCGGCAACTTCTACCTGACCCAGGCGGTGCGAGCGAGCAAGCGGTTCACACGCGCACTGCTGGCCAGCACCCTGGAGGGGCAGACACTGTTCCGCGATGCCATGCGTCTGCTCGGGGTCTCGAAGGTCGAGACGCTCCACAAGTTGGGCCACAGCCTCAGCGTCGAATAGATGGCCTACCTACTCGACGCCGATACCTTCATCCAGGCCAAGAACCTGCACTACGGCTTCGACTTCTGCCCTGGGTTCTGGGACTGGATCGTGCGCGAGAACGCAGCCGGGCGAGTCTTCAGCATCGAGAAGGTCGGGGACGAGCTTGAGGCTGGTTCGGACGAGCTTGCCGACTGGACACGGGCACGCGGTGGCTCTCTGTTCCTCGCGCCCGACAGCGGGACTCTGCCAGCGCTGGGCAAGGTCAGCTCCTGGGTCACATCGCACGGCTACGCGCCAGCCGCCGTGAGCGCCTTTCTGCAGGTCGCCGACTACTACTTGGTCGCCCAGGCGTTGGCCCTCGGCTGCACCGTGGTCACGCACGAGCAGCCGGCCCCACAGTCCATTCGCAAGATCAAGATCCCGGACGTGTGCATCGGGCTCGGCATCAAGTGCATGCGCCCATTCGAGATGCTGCGCAAGGAACGGGCGCGATTCGTCCTCGCCGATCGCTGACAACTACCGGCGGGCTATCCGCCAGCGGGCTCCGAGGGTCCAACGCTACCGGTACCGCGTACGCCGAGACGCGGTCCATCTTGGAGGCTCACCCGGTACGCTCATGTCGACTCGGTCGAGACAGCGGCGTACCATCACAGCCAGTGCGTCGCGTTTATTCGAGAAGATTCCGGTCGCTCGACTCCGCGCCCTGGGAAGCCCGCGAGTATCTAACTTCACGCCTTGCGCTTCTGCGCGACGCACAGACTTCCTTCCCGCTGGAGCCACGAGGCAACGACGCCGCGCGAACATGGGCGGCAGACGAACTGGTGTTGCGGATGCTCCAACATTGCGAGCCGGGGCCGGATCCACGAGGCGTCGAGAACGGCCGCCGCGAATTGGAGAAATACCTCGCGCAAAACCGAAACACCTCACTCACTTGGGAGCGGCTCGTTGAGGAGCACTGGGTTCGCGTGGTCTGGGGCCGATGGCACGTTGCGTTTGACATGCGGGAGGTGCCCGACCCAGATCAAGATAGCGACGGAAGAGATCTACTGCTGGCGGTCGTTCATCTCCGCAAAGCTGCATGGAAGGAGCGGAGATTCGTTGTTCCGAGAGCTGAAGAGCTTCTCGCTGAGCACAGGTCAGCCCATCCCGCAACACCGACGATAGACGCGCTCGTGGACGCCGGAACACTGGCCCGGCATGAGAACGAGATTTGCCTGGTCCGGAACTCGGCCGAATTTCGCAGTTGCGGTGACTGGATAGCAGCGCGTCTCTGGGACAGAACGGAGGCTGGTCCGTCCGGGCTAGCGCGACTGTCGTGGTGGCGCGACCGCGTGTTCGACTTGGGCGCCGATTGGTTCTCATTCGGCGACCATCTCGATGTTGAGCCCCGGGAGCTCTTCTTGGAACTCGCTTGGAGCCAGATCCTCGTCGAGCAGGATCTCGTCGACTGGGAGCAAGAGCGCCTGAGACTGGCTGCGAAGGTGGCTGTGGCGTCCGGGTTCGGGGTGCTCCAGCGAGGGGTCGCTGCCGTTTCCGCTGTGCCGGCGCAGAACCCGATCGCTCAGCTCCGGTGGCTCGACACTGCCGACCACGTGGATTTCAGACAAGAGGAGCGCACCGAGATCGGTGCACTGGTGTCCACAATCCTACGTTGGCGGACTGCTTTCCGAAGTCGTGGGCCGTGGAATCAATGGATCGAGCGCCTCGTCGGGGCGGTGGGGAGCCGACCGTACCTGCTCTACGAGATCCACCTCGCGGTCAGACGGGATCCTGTGATCGCCGCAGACTTCCTCCTGGTGCCGGGGGCGGTGACACTTGGCCTCGGCGCTCTAGCAGATCGAATGAAGTTCACGCCATCCACCTGGGACCGGGAGGTTCGGACCGATAGTGCCCGCGCGACCGAGCAGGCCGTGTGGCGGGACGTTGCCGAGTGTGCGGCTTGGGCGCTTTGTAGATTGGATCCTGCACAATGTGCATCTTGCATCGTGCTGTTGCTTGAGCGTTTTGCTGGGTTGGCACGACCGAGCATGCACGCGAACCCGGAGCGCGATGTGATTCTTGGTTCCCGCTACGTGGTTCTGCGGGACATTTTGGCCCATTGGCCCGCCGCCGGCGGGAACGACGTACTCACATTCGACACTGTCGGGGAGCTGATCGTTGCTGCGCTCAGGTCAATGCTCGATGCCTCGACAATGCCGGTCGAAACGGCAGCCTTCGACGTGCTCACCTGGCTTGCCGCTTTCGGGGCAGACGAACAATCCCCGTGGAGAGCCCTCGCGGTTCGCGCAGTCGTGGACGCCTATCGACGCAGCCTGAACGGATCCGCCGACTTGTACCGCGACTTTACGCTCGACGCTTCGACCTGGGCGCGGATCGCGAGGTGTCTGGTGGAGCGTGACGGAGCCTCTTGGGCGGGGTTCATTGAGTCACCGGATTTCGATGCGCGTGAGAGATCCATTCTCCTCCTTGAGGAAGGAGATCGTTACGGGCCTCTGCATTCCCTGCTGCACCAGATCCGCAGTCACCTGTTGTTGCTACTGACGCTGGCAGGCGGCTGGACTGATGTTCGTCGTGGCGAGCGAGTACCGGAACCACTTGAGAAGGAGATAGAGACCCTACTCTTGCGCTGGCTCCCCGCCGAGAAGCGCGGGGAGCGCCCTTCCCTTATCGACGCGGGAGTGGACATCGAGCATTTCTTCGAGCGGCCGCGTGAGTCGCTCGTCGTCGCGATCGGGAAGGTGTTGTCGAAGCTGTCCCCAGAGCGGCGCACGGCGCTTCGCGATCACGCCCTTTCAGCGATGACGGAAGTGCGACAGCTTGCCATTTTCGTTGAGGCCCTTGACGATGGTCCCGACAAGGAGGCGGCAAGGGAGCGTCTGGGCAAGTTGCCCGTGTTCGAGGGCACGGACGACATTGCCAATATCATCGAGGTAGAACGTTCCGTCGACGCGCTCCTCGACGTTGGCGAGGTTGACCGGGCGGAAGTCTGGCTGAAGACGTGGTCGAGCAAGGCTCGCAAGCGCAAGATCCCGGGCTGGGCCAGATGGGAGGTCGGCGCTCGCCAACGAATCCAGCTCGCGCGAAAGCAGTTCGAGGAGGCTGCTCGTGCGGCGCTACCAGAATGGGCGCAAGGGGACGCTGAAGCGCAAAACGCCAATGACTTTTTTCGTGGGGTCGCACTGCTGTGCACGAATCCGCCTCGCAGTGAAGAAGCGGTCAGTATCTACGAGCGCTTGGTCGGGCGCGCGCCGCAATATCCCTCCTACGCGGTGAACCTGTTCGCGGCCCGGACGCAGCACCTGACACATGGCCGGGGCGACGCAGAACCAACACCGAGGGAGGACGACGATCTCCGGGACCTGCTCGCAAACGGCGAGTCGCTGATGTCCGGTTTCACCGTCGAACAGCGTGCGAGCGTCGAGCAGACCTACCAAGCAAACCGACTGTACATCTTCCACCGCCTGCGCGACTGGTCTTCCCTGTTCACTGCCTATCAGGCGCTCCCCACGCCCCTCAAGAAGGATCCGACGCTAGCGTCCTACGCAGCCCGGGCACTGGAGTCGTCCGGCCAGAAGTCGTTGGCCGCAGCTCTTCGCGCTGACCTCGGCGCCACCCAGGAATCTCCAACTGTTCCACAAGGAACCGATCGTTCAAACCCAGTCGAGGCGGTGCGGCAGGCCATCCTCCGAGTACCGGAGTTCCCAATGCAGGACCAGGGACAAGCGTGGTGGGGAAAGGACATTCGAGATGCTGTAACTGCTGCGGCTGTCGACACATGCAGGGCCTTGGCCGATATCGCGCCAGCTCTCGCGCAACCAAAGAACGGAGATCCTCATGAGGAAGATCGGGTGACGAAGCTCCTCGCCGAGCTTCTGCGTCAGCGTGTCTTGAAGCTGCGCTGGCAAGTGAGCTCGCAGGAGCACGGCGGCTATACCGCGAGGGACCCATCGACTGGACGCGGCGGCATCGGCGAAATCGATCTTGAGATTCGGGCCGGGGCCGCTCATGTGGCGGTCGGCGAGGCGTATCTAGCCCTCTGTTTCGACTCCACCAAACTGAAGGAACATTTTTGGCGGCTTTTCAAGTACGCGCCAGCAGGTGTACCGATCATGCTCTTTCTCATTTGGAGCTACGGTCCGGACCCTGAGAAGATCTGGAAGCGCTATTGCGGAGAGATTGCCGAGACCGGAGCCCCGGCGGAACACGAATTCCGCAGGTGGATCTCGCCCAGCGCCGGACCGATTTCGGACGTGTGGCACGCAGTATCGGAATACGCTCATCCCGGTTCCGTCATATGTCGGATTGCGCACGTGCTTGTCGATCTCCGGCACGAAACTCGCAGGGGCATTGGCGCCTAGCCCGAGTGTCAGCGAGGAAAGCGGCGCTGCAGTGATCGCCAGTTGGATCGTCTGATGGGGCGGGGCTCGGAATGTGACGGAGGAACCCCTTGTCGTGCCGGCGCCGGTGAAACTCTGCGAAGCAGCGCGTGCAATCATTCGTCGAACGGATCCTCGGGTTGCCTCAGCGAGAAGAGCAGGTTCCCTTCCAAGTGCCTTGCCAGCGTTATCTGGCGGTGAAGGAGGAAGCACTCGCCGAATCGTCCCCACATTTCGTGCATGGTGCGAATCCCGAGTTGCAGCGCATTGAGGGCCATCCCCTGCAACTCACCAACCACGCGGGGCAGGACGCGCCGGAGGACAAGTTGCTCCTGTTCCGAAAAGTAGTCGCCGAGATCGAGCTCGCGGAAGCCCGAATGCGCGATCTTGTTGCGCGCTTCGCGCAGCTTCTCAAAGAGTGCTTTGAGCCTCTTCTTCCAAATCGAGAAGTCCTTCACCGTTGACAGCGCCGCGCGCTCACCTGCCGGCAGGGACAGCTCATGGCGTGACTCGGGAAACCCCGCCGCTGCAATGAGCTTGGGCGTCAGGCTTTCCCCTTCATCTTCTCTGGTGAGGGTTTCGGCTGCCATCCAGCGCAGGAGAAGCCGTTCGCCGTAGTCGTCCGACTGCGCGGCGAGGTGGCTCCAGTGTGCGCTCCGCCGGACAGCGCGCCCCAACTCCCCGTAGGTATCGGGCGATGTCGATAACAGCGAGTTCACGGTTATTGCCGGATGCGTTGCGATCTCGTCGAGGATCGCCACCATGCCCATGGAGCGGCGATACATCTTTTGCTGCAAGCGCTGAGGGATGGGCTTGGCAAGCCCCGTGGAGAGGTCAAAGAGGCAGCCTGCGCGTAGCAATTCGGGAGTGGCAGCGAAGGGAACCGTATATCCCAAGAGGACCAACGCTTCCTGTGCGTACAGGCGGCCCTGGCGGACGACATCGTCCTCCGGCGCGCCCAGAAAGAAAGTTCGCATGCGCAGCGTTCGGTCATTGAGCGTGATCGAGTGGCTCTGTGCCGACGCTGCTAGAGCGCGTTCGCATTCTGGGAAAGGCTCTGGTTTCAGGCTCAGCTCGAACGCTCCAACACAGTAGGGGTCATGAGAAAAGACAAGCCCTGACGGTTCGACCAAGAACGTGATCAGCCAATCCGAGAGAGGATGTGGGCTCATCGGCGGCCTCGAAGCACGTTGAGGAAAGCTGAGCGAACGCCGAGTTCGATAAGCGCCTTCGCGCGGCCACCGAACGCCTGGATGCACGGGGAAAGCGTTCGGGCCGCGAGTTGGTGGAGATCCTGTGTATGGGCTGTGCGCGCACCAAAGAGAAGCTGGAGCGCTACATCAGTCGAGCCAGTGCCTGCTCGCAAGAGGAGTTGAAGCCACCGCCGCATGGCCGCTTCGTTTCCAAGGTAGGAATGGGCCTTAAGGTTCAACTCCGCAATTTCCACCTGAAGCGGGCGCCGCCGTCCTCGATTCTTGATGCGGCGAACTTGAGCGCGAAGGATGCCAGTTGCGTAGAAGACGGCCATTGGCAGTCGACGCATCCAGGTCACCTTGGCAACCATTAGTCGCGCAAGTGGATCTCCGCCCGAACGGAGGACTGCCTGGTGCGCGAAGTACATCGCGTGAACCGAGCAGTCCCGCGCCTCGAAGAGCAAAGCAATGTGCTGTGCGATCTTCCAGTTTCCTGTCTCGATGAATAGCTTGTGCAAACTGGGCAACATCGCGTCGATCTGCCCGACTTGAATGAGTGCCTTTCGGAGACCGGAAAGGGTTTGGGGCGAGGGGGCATCACGGTAGGCCGCCCACTCGACGACCGAGCCTAGGTCCGTGGAATTGACCGCTGCTGCATCTCCTGGCATCTGCGCAGGTATCGGGTGCTCGCTAGGACTGTCGGTGACTTTGGTCAAGACGCCTATGCCTTTCGAGGGCGGGTGCGAGGGAGGTCCAGTTGGCTGTCAGGGACGATAGGCTTCTTCCTGCCGGCCTTTCTCGGCGCGGCGGAGGAAGCAGTGCCAGCGCCTTGAAGCGTCTCTTGTTCGGCGCGGGTGGCGTTTAGGGCGAAGAGGCGGTCGATGATTTCGTCCTCGAAGGATTCTTGGGCGGCGCGGGTGGCGGGGGTAGTGGGGGTTTCGTAGGCGGGGACGGGGATGTCGGGCCAGGCGTAGGCGGCGAGGACTGCGCGGTCGAGGTCTTCGTGGAGGCGGCGGAGGGCGAGGATCTCGGGGTCGTCGCAGGCGGGGTCTTTGAGCTGATTGTAGGTTGTCGTCAGGCCCTGGTTGCGCTCGACCATCAGGCGGACGCGGGTTTCGTAGAGGCGGGCGCCGATGGCTTCCAGGTCGCCGGTGGGGGCCATGGCCTCGGCGGTGGGGAACGGGAAGGTGTCGAAGCAGTCGGTGGCGCTGTAGTTGAGGTCGTTTCTCATCGTGGATGACAGCAGCCACGTCCAGGCGGAATGGAGGCGCGACTGAAGGATGGCGAAGTGGGCGTTGTCCTCGATGATGAAGACCTGGAGCTTGTGCGAGAAGACACGGCCGGTCGGTTGGAACGAAAAAAGAAGGTGCTTGGACACGATGGCGGTGACGAGGCACCGCTCCTTGTTCTTGAGGGCGGTGCAAAGACCGGGACGCTTGTCGGCGTAGTGCCACCAGTACTTGCGATGCGCATCACGCTTCACCCTGTCTCGCTCCGGCTTCACCTCCTCGCGCACGATTTCGATCAAGTCAGGCCACTTCTCAGCCTCTTCGAGTGACATCTCTTCGAAGTTGATGACGTACCTGTCGTGGCTCTGGGTCGGACTGGTATTGACTTCCTCGCCGCCGAGATATGGAAAGATCCGCTCGGCGTTTCGCTTGTTCTTCCTTACCAGGGTGTCCCGTTCTTCGGGCGTGAGAGTGAAGCCCATGCCCAGTACGTAGCTGCCCACGAAGCTCAGACCCGCGTTGTCAGCCAACGGTTGCGGATCAGGGCGTTCGAGATTGGGGCGCAGGCGCGAGTTGATCGCGGCGACATCAGCCCCATCGAGCCGTCGGCGCAGGCCGGAGACACTAGCCAAGTGGCCTTTGGCCAAGTGGACGATAGAGACTGCGACGTTGGCCTCGCCGGGCCACTTCATGCTACGAACAGCGTCGTAGATGGCGCTGCCGCCATTCACTATGTTTTGCAAACCAGTGCTGCGCGTGTCGCCCTGAGCAATGGTGTTGGTGGCAATGAGACCGATGGTGCCGTGCTGGCCGAGTAGGAAGTCGGCACGGCGGAAGAAGTGCGCGCAGAGATCGGCATTCATCGTCGACGCATGCAGAGCACAGAGCCACTCTGCGTAGGCGTTGCCGAATACCTCCGAGATGCGTTTCCCGCCGAGAAATGGTGGATTCCCCACAAACGCATCCATCCACGCGGCGCGGTTCACGCGATCCTTGTCCAATGGATCGCGCCGCTCGCCGTAGAAGACCTCGGGGAACTCGGTCATCCAGTGGAAGGGCGGGATGGCCTTGCGTCCCTCGCCATCCCGGCGAAGCTCGTCGCAGAGATCGCGCAGCTCGGCGGGAACCGGGCCGCTGCCGCGCAGCCAGGTGCTGACGAGATCCAGGCGGCGGTTGCGTTCGGCCTGCCTGGTCTTGTCGCTGTCGGCGACGAAGAACGCGCCCACGATCAGATCCGCGATCACGCGCACGCGGTCGAGGGCGTCCTCGGCGTCCCACAACAGGCGCTCTTTCTCTTTGGTGACTGCACTGCCGTGCTCGCGCGCCAGTTCCAGGATGCGCAGGCGGAGGGCCAACGCCTCGTCAACGGCGGTCTCGATCTCCTCGCCCACCAGCTCAAGCTGGCTTTCGGGCTTCCAGTGGAAGGCGCGGATCTGGTCCAGCGACAGCCCGACCAGCGAATCGCCGTGGCGAAGGGCGTGGTCCACGAAGGTGAAGGGCTCTTCCTTGGCCAGGGTGACCAGCCACAGGGACAGCTTGGCCAGGCTGACCGCGAAGGGGTTCTTGTCCACGCCGTACAGGCAGCGCTGGGCGACCAAGCGCCGGGCCTGGGTGACCACGTCTTCGGTGGCCGAGGCAAGGGTTGGGAGGCGGCCCTCGCGCGTCCATGCGGCCACCACCTGGTCGGCGAGAAATCGGCAGGCGGCCACCAGGAACGCGCCCGAGCCCATGGCGGGATCGCAGATCTTCAGGTCAAGCAGGCGGTCGGACGGCGGCGCGCCGTCGACTTGAGTCATGGCGCCGATCAGGGGCTCCAGGGTCCGGCGCACGATGGGCTCGGACAGCGAGCGCGGGGTGTAGTGCGAACTGGTGCGGCGGCGCTCGGCACCAGGTTGCAGGACGAGTTGCAGCGGTCGCGCTACTTCGGTGTCGCGGGCCTGGATGGCCTGCAAAGCCGCCAGCATCTCATCCTCGGTCTTGGCCGCCTTGATCTCGGCCCCGGCCTTCTTGACGGCGCTCTTGTCGACGCCGGCCTCGTCCTCCAGCCAGGCGGCGCGGCGGTCGGGCGGCGCTGCCAGCAAGTCGGAAACCGCCACCCACACGCGCGGGCCGCGCACGCACACCGCGCGCGAGGGCACCTGCACCACGTGGAAGCCCATCAGGGCCTCATACACGCTGCCGATCTGCTCGACGTCCAACGCGCGATACGACAGCCGCTGGTGGTCGAGGTAAAGGAGCTTTTCCAGCACGCGGTAGATGGATTCGTCGTCGACGCTGGGCACTTGCACGCTGGCGCGGGCAGCGGCATCGACCGGCGCGCCGCCAGCGGCGGGCCAGCCTTCGAGGAAGGGGTAGCGTTCGGGGTCGAACAGATCGCCACGGCGGGCGGGCAGGACCATGGAACCGTGCTGGGCGCCCTCGAACACGATGCGGAACAGGGCCACCAGGCGGGGCCAGGCGCCGAACCGGCGCACCATGGTGTCGGGGAAGTTGGCGTTGTCGTCC
>Ga0181521_10002589_pt1 | contig 21708 bp, 16 predicted proteins | sample PEATcosm2014_Bin_32_FD_119764 | JGI IMG/M metagenome (GOLD analysis project Ga0181521, IMG submission 119764) | Peatland microbial communities from MTU Mesocosm Facility, Houghton, MI, USA - PEATcosm2014_Bin02_60_metaG | ecosystem: Environmental > Terrestrial > Soil > Wetlands > Peat | place...
ATCCTATCGACCTCCGGGGAAGAGCCGCCGCCCATTACCCAATGTTGAAAAAGTCGAAAAATCGAGGCCGACGAAAACTCGCGAAATAGCAATCCGACGGAACATCGCCGCTCGATGCCATCTAATGATCAGGTGCGGAGCGAAAATCCGGCGCGGGACGGTGCGCCAGTCTCCTGCGATGCCGAACGGGCGCTGTCGTATTCACGGCGGCGAGTCCCCTGAGGCGTCTAGCTCGACGATCCAGAGTTCCCAGTGGCTTGACACAGATCAATGCCGCGACGCGCCCGTCGGCCGCAAGGTGCGCAGCATGCCAGTTACGATGACTGCCGCAGAACAAAAGCATCCCAGGAGCGCCTTGCCGGACGACCACGACAGCCTTGGAGAAACGGTCGATGTCGACAGCAGATAACACATCCCCGGCTGGCCTCGATCGGCGGCCGCCAATTCCCGAAGATGGCACGCCTCCCCCGGCTGTGCCGCAGCCGACAAGAAAGCCTGTGCGGTGGCGGGTCTGGCTGCTGATGCTGGCTGGCATCATAGCACTCGGCGGCGCGGGCGGGTGGTACTGGTGGCAGCAGCAATTGAATGCGCTCCCCCCCGGCATCGCGAAGGCCAACGGCCGGCTCGAAGCGGAGCAGGTCGAAATTTCCGCGAAGCTCGCCGGCCGAATTGTCGTCGTCCTCGTCAAAGAGGGAGACATGGTCCACGCGGGTGACGTCCTCGCACGCATGGATACGAGTACGCTCGAAGCTGAGCGGCAGGCCGCCGAAGCCCAGGTCCGCGTCGCCGAGCACCAAAAAACCGAGGCCGAGGCCAAAATTGCCCAGGAAGAGAGCAATCGAACCTTCGCTCAACAAGAGCTGGCACGGGCGACTTATCTCTACCAAAGGGGGTTCGGGACGGGCGAGAAGCTCGACCAGGAGACGGACCAAGTGAAGACCGCCCAGGCGGCTTATGACACGGCCGTCGCCAGTCTGGCCGCCGCTGAAGCGACGATCGCGGCCGATCAAGCCCTGGTCGCGACGATCCAGTCGAACATCGACGATTCCACCCTGGTTGCCCCGGTCGGCGGGCGCATTCAATACAAGCTGGCAGAGCCGGGCGAGGTGTTGGCCGCGGGCGGCCGGGTTTTGACCCTGCTTGATCTGAGCGACGTGTACTTGACCATTTTTGTCCCGGCGAGCGTCGCCGGCAATCTCGCTATCGGCGATGATGCGCGCGTCACTCTCGATCCTACGCCGGGATATGTTTTCCCGGCAAAGGTCACCTTCGTCGCGACCGAGGCGCAGTTCACGCCGAAGACGGTCGAGACCGAGGAGGAGCGCGAAAAGCTGATGTTTCGGGTCAAGCTTTCGGCCCCTCCCGAGTTGCGGAAGCGGTACGAAGAAGTGATCAAAACAGGGGTACGCGGCATTGGGTATGTGCGCACCGGGCCGAATGTCGCCTGGCCCGATAAGCTGGCCGTAAAGCTGCCGTGATGACGGCAGTTGCCGCACGTGTGCAACGCCTGTCACACCGGTATGGCCGGACGGTCGCGCTCGATGACGTGACACTCGACATACCGGCCCGCTGCATGGTCGGGCTCATCGGCCCGGACGGCGTCGGCAAGTCCACGTTGCTCGCGCTGATCGCCGGTGTGCGCCGGATCCAGGAAGGCGAGGTCTTCGCATTGGATGGCGACATGGGCGACGCGGAGCATCGCCGCTCGAGCCTGCCCCGCATCGCCTACATGCCGCAGGGCCTTGGGCGCAACTTGTACCCGACCCTGACCGTGTTCGAGAATCTCGACTTCTTCGGTCGCCTCTTTGATCAACCAAAGCCGGAGCGCGCACGGCGCATCGACGAGCTGCTTGCCGCAACCGGTCTTGATCCGTTTCCCGACCGCCCAGCGGGCAAGCTGTCAGGCGGCATGAAGCAGAAATTGTCGCTGTGTTGCTCGCTGATCCACGATCCGGACCTGCTGATTCTCGATGAGCCGACCACGGGGGTCGACCCATTATCGCGCAGGCAATTCTGGGAGCTGATCGACCGCATCCGGGCGCGGCGACCGGGCATGAGCGTCATCGTTGCGACCGCCTACATGGAGGAGGCGGAGCGGTTCGCTTGGCTCGCCGCGATGGACGCCGGCCGGGTGCTCGCCAGCGGCGCGCCGACGGAACTGATGGCGCGCGGCAATGCAGACACGCTCGACGCCGCTTTCATCAACCTTCTTCCGGAATCCAAACGCGCCGGCCATCAAGCCGTTGTTGTCGGTCCGCGCCACAAAGTGGGGGGGCCGCCCGCCATCGAGGCGGAGGGGCTGACCCAGCGGTTCGGCAAGTTCACCGCAGTCGACCACGTGAGCTTCCGGATCGAGCGCGGCGAAATCTTCGGGTTTCTGGGGTCGAACGGCTGCGGCAAAAGCACGACGATGAAAATGCTCACCGGTTTGCTGGCCCCGACCGAGGGAGAGGCGCAACTTTTCGGCCGCCCGCTCGATGCCGGCGACATGGCGACGCGCGAGCGCGTGGGCTACATGTCGCAGGCCTTCTCGCTCTATAGCGAACTGAGCGTGCGGCAAAATCTCGAGCTCCATGCTCATCTGTTCCGCCTGCCCGAGGGCCGCAGAGCGGCGCGCATTCAGGAAATGCTCGAGCGGTTCGATCTGCTCGGCGTCGTGGACAGCCGGCCCGAAAGCCTGCCCCTGGGGCAGAAACAGCGCCTGCAGCTGGCCGTCGCCATCCTGCACGGTCCGGAGGTGCTGATCCTCGACGAGCCGACCTCCGGGGTCGACCCGGTCGCCCGGGATGGCTTCTGGCGCTACCTGATCAGCCTGTCGCGCGACGAAGGCGTGACGATCTTTCTTTCCACCCATTTCATGAATGAAGCAGAGCGATGCGACCGCATCTCGTTGATGCACGCCGGCAAGGTTCTTGCCGTCGGAACGGCGAAAGAGCTGACGAAGCGCCGAGGCATGGACAAGCTCGAGGACGCGTTCATCGCCTATCTCGAAGATGCCGCCGCGACTGAACCCAGAGTAGAGCCGAGCAAGACCGAGGCGGCACTCGAACCCCCCGAAGCCGGTCTGCCGTCGACCGCGGCAAGCCCGCGGTTCGATTTGGGCCGGCTATGGGCCTATGCGCGCCGGGAAACATTGGAAATTCTGCGTGATCCGATCCGGCTCGCTTTTTCACTCGTGGGCCCACTGATTTTGTTGGTGACCGTCGGCTACGGTATCTCGTTCGACGTCGAACACCTCGCCTTTGCTGATTTCGACCAGGATCAGACACGCGAAAGCCGGGAACTGATCGAAAGTTTTTCGGGATCGAGATACTTCAGCGAGCATCCGGAGTTGGCCGGCGAGTCCGACCTCGAACGGCGGCTCAAGGATGGCGAGCTGGCGGTCGCGATTGAGATCCCGGCGAACTTTGGCGAGCATCTGCTGACCGACAAGCAGCCCGAAGTCTCGGTATGGCTGGACGGCGCGATGCCCTTCCGCGCCGAGACGGCAAGCGGCTATATCACCGGGGTGGGGCTGAGCTATTTGGCCGATCAGGCTGCCCAAGGCCACATCTCGGGCCTCCAGCCGCCGCCGGTGAACGTCGAGGAGCGCTTTCGCTACAACCAGGCGTTTAAGAGCGTCTATTCGAGCATTCCCGGGACGATAATGCTCCTGCTCCTCTTGATACCGGCGATGATGACAGCGGTCGGCGTCGCCCGAGAAAAGGAGACCGGATCGATCGCCAATTTCCGGTCCACGCCGATCACAGGAATAGAATTCCTGCTTGGCAAGCAGCTGCCCTACGTCGTCATCGGGTTTCTCAGTTTCCTGACGCTTCTATTGCTGGCGATCTACTTGTTCGGCGTGCCGGTGAAGGGATCGGTTGCCACGCTGTTTTTAGGGGTAATCATCTACATAGGAGCAGCCACCGGACTTGGCCTGGTCGTCTCCTGCTTCACAACGACCCAGGTGGCCGCGATTTTCACGACGACGGTTGTGACACTCACCGCCGGCGTGAATTTCTCGGGACTTCTGATGCCCTTCTCATCGCTTTCGGGAACCGCCCGTTGGATCGGCATCGGCTTCCCCTCGGGATGGTTCACGCAAATCAGCCTGGGGACATTTACGAAGGGCCTCGGCTTCCTGGATCTCTGGCCCGACATCCTGGTGCTGCTCGTCTTCGCGCTGGGCTTCCTTGCCGCGGCAACCCTGGTGCTGCGCAAGCAGGAGGCGTGACATGGCTTTACGGCTGGCCAATGTGTTCAGGCTCGGCGTCAAGGAGCTGTACAGCCTGCGCGTCGACCCGATCCTGCTGGTCATGATCGTCTATGCGCTCAGCTTTGCGGTTTATGCTCAGGCGACCGGGGCGAAGTTCGAGGTCGAACACGTAGGGGTCGGCATCGTCGACGAAGACCGCTCGGAACTCTCCCGCCGGATAGAGGGCGCGTTGCAACAGCCGTTATTCAAAGCGCCCGTCGAGATGTCGGCCGACCAGATCGATCCGGCGATGAATTCCGGACGCTTCGTCTTCGTCGTTGAAGTGCCCCCTAAGTTCGAATTCGATGTTCTGGCAGGGCGGCAACCGACGGCGCAAGTCAATGTCGACGCGACCGCGCTTGCCCAGGCGGGCATTGGCGTCGGCTATATCCGGAACATCATCGAGCAGGAGGCCTCGGGCTACCTGCAGCATAGCGAAGGGACGGGACCCCTCCCGATCAATCTCGTCATTCGAACCGCGTTCAACCCGAACCGCAACTCCGAATGGTTCAACGCCATCATGGCAGTCATCAACAACATCACCGCCCTGGCCGTCATCCTCACCGGGTCGGCGCTCATTCGTGAACGGGAGCATGGTACGGTCGAGCATCTGCTGGTCATGCCAGTCAAACCGGCCGAAATCATGATCGCGAAGATCTGGGCGAACGGTTTTGTGATCGTGACCGTTGCTACGCTGTCACTGTGGCTCGTGGTGCACGGTCTGATCGGCGTGCCGCTCGCCGGGTCCGTCCCCTTGTTCGTTGCCGGCGCGGTCGTCTATCAGATTTCCGTCGGTGCTCTTGGCATTCTCCTTGCCACCTTCACCGGCACGATGGGTCAGTTCGGCTTGCTCATAATCCCGGTGCTGGTTGTCCTCAATCTGCTGTCTGGCAGCACGACCCCGATGGAAAGCATCCCGGAATGGTTGCAGCACGCGATGCAGATTATGCCCACCCCGCACTTCGTCAGCTTCGCCCAGGCCGTATTGTACCGCGGTGCCGGTCTAGAGATTGTGTGGCCGCAGCTGGCCGCCCTCGCCGGCATTACGACCGTGTTTTTCGGTGTCGCGCTGATGCGTTTCAGGACCGCGATCATCAGTTTCCAGTAGGTCGGTTCCGGCTCTCGTTTGGCAGGCGCTAAATGGATCCCGCAATTCTCTCGGCCACCTCCGCGTTGACTGGCTCGCTGATCGGTGGGGTTTCGATGCTCGCCGCTTCCTGGCTTAACCAGCGCGAGCAGTTCCGGACGCAGGCGCTCGTCCACGAGGCCGTGAAGCGCGAGACACTCTATGCCGAATTCATCATCGAAGCATCGAAGCGCCTTACCGAGGCCTGGAGCCACCAGGCCGAAAGTCCCGAAGTCGTTGCGGGTCTTTACTCCTGCCTGGAGCGGATGCGCCTGACGTCGTCGACCGAAGTCATCCGCGTTGCCGGGCAAGTGCTCCAAGGCGTGGCCGAAGCCTATGCCGAACCTCCCAGGACGTTCGACGAGGCGAGGGAGCGCTTCCGGCGTGGTCGCGAGGACGAGAAGGACGATCCGCTAAGGGACTTCGCCGAAGCCTGCCGGGCGGAACTGCGCACCCTGCGCGGTTGATCGCCGAAAAGGAGTGCGCGCTTAGCCTAACCGACGGTAATGCGACAATCGGGCGAACCGCAGTTTTGATGTAGGTCAAAGCCGGGCCCAGGCAGGGCGAGGCGCGGGCCGCGCCGGGCGCAGGCATTGAAAAATGGAGTCCGAATTCGTGCAATTCCAGACCTCGCAAGATCCGTCGAATACGGGGCGGAGCTTCCCCCTAGGCGCCACCGTCCTCGGCGGGGGCGTCAATTTCAGCGTGTTCTCGCGGCAGGCCACTCGGGTCGAACTCTTGTTGTTCGATCACACCGAGGCGGCTCGACCTGAGCGTGTCATCGATCTCGATCCGCGCACGCACCGCACCTACCATTACTGGCACGTCTTCGTGCCCGGTATCGGCGCCGGGCAGCTCTACGGCTACCGCGCCTTTGGTCCTTTCGATCCAGTCCAGGGTTTGCGTTTCGATCCGAGCAAGGTTCTGCTCGACCCCTACGGGCGCGCCGTCGTGGTACCCGACGGATATTCCCGCCAGAGCGCGAGCCGATACGGGCAGAACGACGCATTCATTATGAAGAGCGTCGCGGTCAATCCCGCCGCCTACGATTGGGAGGGCGACGCGCCGCTGCGTCGGAGATTCGCGTCGACCGTCATCTACGAGATGCACGTCGCCGGCTTCACGCGGCATCCCAGCTCCGGAGTTGCGGCGGAGTTGCGCGGGACATATGCCGGCATGATCGACAAGATCCCGTATCTGCGGGATCTCGGGATCACGGCGGTGGAGCTGATGCCGATATTCCAGTTCGATCGGCAGGACTGCCGGCCGGGCTTGGTCAATTACTGGGGTTATTCCCCGGTATCGTTTTTTGCCCCCCATGCCGGCTACAGTTCGCGGAAGGACGCGCTCGGCCCCGTCGACGAGTTCCGCGACCTCGTCAAGGCGCTCCACCGCGCCGGCATCGAGGTGATCCTCGACGTCGTCTACAACCATACCGCAGAGGGAAACGCCGCGGGACCCACCCTCTGTTTCCGTGGCCTCGCCAACGAAATCTATTACATCCTCGACCAGGACCGCGCGCATTACGCCAACTACAGCGGCACCGGCAACACGCTGAACGCCAATCAGGCGATCGTGCGCCGCATGATCCTCGATAGCCTCCGGTACTGGGTCGAGGAGATGCATGTCGACGGGTTCCGCTTCGATTTGGCCGTGATCCTGGCCCGCGACGAAGCCGGCCGCCCGCTCGAAAATCCGCCGGCGCCGTGGGACATCGAGACCGACCCCGTGCTCGCCGACACCAAGCTGATCGCGGAGGCCTGGGACGCCGCCGGTCTCTATCAGGTCGGCACCTTCATCGGCGACAGCTGGAAGGAGTGGAACGGCCGCTTCCGCGACGACGTGCGCGGTTTTGTCAAGGGCGACAGAGGCACCGTGCGAATGATGGCGCAACGCGTGCTCGGCAGCCCGGACATCTTCGGATACCGGGAACGGGAACCCGAGCAAAGCCTCAACTTCGTCACCTGCCACGACGGCTTCACGTTGAACGATCTGGTTTCCTACAACAACAAGCACAATGAAGCGAACGGCGAAGAAAACCGTGACGGGATGGATAACAATCTGTCCTGGAATTGCGGGATCGAGGGGCCGAGCGATGATGAAGCGGTCGAGCGGCTGCGAGGCCGCCAAGCGAAGAACTTAATCGTCTCGCTGCTGATCTCGCTCGGCACCCCGATGCTGCTGATGGGCGACGAAATGCGCCGCACCCAGCGGGGCAACAACAACGCCTATTGCCAGGACAACGAGACGAGCTGGCTCGACTGGAGCCTGCTCGACCGGCACCCGGACCTCCACCGCTTTGTGCGGATGCTGATATCGCACCGCCTCCGAGAGATGGCGATGAGGCGCGAGGAGAGCGTCGAACCGAGCCTGAACGAGGTGCTGCGGCGCGCCGAGTTCGACTGGCACGGCGTTCGGCTCGGTTGCCCGGACTGGTCCGACGACTCGCACAGTATTGCCTGCACCCTGCGGCCGGCTACGGGTCTCGCTCCGTTGTGGTTGCACCTGGTATTCAACGCCTACTGGGAGGCTATCGATTTCGACCTGCCTCCGGTCCCGGACACGGCGATCTCCGGCTGGCAACGCTGGATCGACACGGCTCTGGAGTCCCCGGAGGACATCATGGATCCCCTGGCTGCTCCGCTGGTGCCGGGGACCCGATATCGTGTAGCGCCGCGCTCCGTCGCGGCGCTGTTCGTGCGTTTCGCCCCTGTTCTCTAGCCAGGAATCGGGGGGCGAGCCGAGTGCCTTGCGTCCCGACCGGGAGGTTGATCCAGATCATAGCAATGAGCCCGTGGGTGGCCGATCCTCCGGGACCCGGAGCACCATGCCGATGAGCTACACCGTGGAACTGCGCTACATCGACCGCAATCTCGCCGACCTGTTGCACGATATGCGGCTATGGCTCGACCAAAACCGGATAAATCCAGAGCAATTTCACCACTCATCCGCTCCTCCCGGTCTGGCGTTTCGCATCGAATTTAGCGATCGGGATCAGGCAACGGAGTTTGCAGAGGCTTCTGGCGGATGGGTCGAAGGCGCCGACCCGAAAGGGACGGGCCCACTCTGGGTGACGCCTCCGTCACCCCGAAAGACACATCGCCCATGACCCCGAGTCTCGCTGGTTTCTCGCTCATTGGGCCGCAAGGAGCACAACAGCATGAGCCCCCCACTCACGACCCTCGAAACACCTCTCTCTGATACATCCCTGTCCGCATACGGCCCGGCGCGCGCGACGATCGAGGGCCAACCGCTCGATCGCGAGGAACTGCGCAAGATCGACGCCTATTGGAGGGCGAGCCTTTATCTGTGCATGGGGATGCTGTACCTAAAGGCTAATCCGTTGCTGCGGGAGCCTTTGCGCCTGGAGCAGACCAAGCCCCGGTTGCTCGGTCATTGGGGATCGGATGCCGGCCAGTGCTTCACCTATATCCACTTCAATCGCCTGATCAAAAAATACGACCTCAACGCGATCTATATCAGCGGCCCCGGCCACGGCGCGCCGGCAGTGCTCTCGCAGGCTTATCTCGAAGGCACCTATTCCGAGATCTATCCCGACAAGAGCCAGGATCTCGCGGGGATGCAGCGTTTTTTCAAGCAGTTCTCGTTTCCGGGCGGCATCGGCAGCCACGCTACCCCGGAAACCCCCGGCAGCATCCATGAGGGGGGCGAACTCGGCTACAGCCTGTCGCACGCCTATGGGACGGTCTACGACAACCCGGACCTGATCACTCTTGTGATGGTGGGCGACGGAGAGGCCGAGACCGGTCCTCTGGCGACCAGCTGGCACAGCAACAAATTTCTCAACCCGATCACCGACGGGGCGGTCCTACCAGTTCTGCATCTGAACGGCTACAAGATCAATAATCCGACCATCTTGGCGCGCATCGGTCGCGACGAATTGACGGCGCTGTTTACCGGGTACGGGTACACTCCGTATTTCGTCGAGGGCAGTGATCCGCCCAGCATGCATCAGGCGATGGCGGCGACCCTGGAGCATTGCGTCCTCGAGATCCGCAAGGTCCAGGACGAAGCGCGCCGCACCGGCCGAGCCTTCCGGCCGCGCTGGCCTATAGTCATACTGCGCAGTCCCAAAGGCTGGACCGCCCCGCGAGAAGTGGACGGGCATTACCTCGAAGGCTTCTGGCGCGCTCACCAGATCCCGCTTCCGGACATCGCCACCAATCCCGGCCAATTGCAGCTGCTGGAAACGTGGATGCGCGGCTACAAGCCCGAAGAGTTCTTCGACGATGAGGGGCACGTGCTGCCCGAGTTGAAGGCCCTGGCCCCTGCGGGAAACCGCCGGATGAGCGCAAACCCGATCGCCAATGGCGGCCTGATGCGCGAGCCTTTATCGATGCCCGATTTCCGCGAACCCGCCGTCGTCGTCGGCAAACCTGGCGCAACCCAGGCAGGGAACGTGCCTGTCCTCGGCAATTTCCTGCGTGAGGTCATGCGGTTGAACATGCAGAACTTCCGCGTGTTCGGGCCGGACGAGACGCAGTCCAACCGGCTGCAAGCCCTCTACGACGTGACCAAGAAAGCGTGGCTCGCGGAGTACTTTGCGGAGGACGCCGACGGCGGTAATCTGGCCCCGAATGGCCGCGTCATGGAGATGCTCAGCGAGCACACGGAGGAAGGGTGGCTGGAAGGGTACATTCTGAGCGGCCGGCACGGTTTCCTCAACAGCTACGAATCGTTCATCCACGTCATCGACTCGATGGTCAACCAGCACGCGAAGTGGCTCGAAAAGTGCAATGAACTGCCGTGGCGGGCGCCGGTGTCGTCGCTCAACCTGCTGATCACCGCGCTGGTGTGGCGCCAAGACCACAACGGCTTCACCCACCAGGACCCCGGCTTTCTCGACGTCGTGGTCAACAAGAGTCCGAGCGTGGTGCGCGTCTACCTGCCGCCCGATGCCAACTGCCTGCTGTCGGTCGCCGATCATTGCCTGCGCAGCACCAACTACATCAACGTGATCGTCGCGGACAAGCAGGTGCATCTGCAATACCTCGACATCGACGCGGCAATCGCCCATTGCACAAAGGGCGCCGGCATCTGGGCCTGGGCGAGCAACGACCGGGACGCCGAGCCCGATATCGTCATGGCAAGCTGCGGCGACGTGCCGACGATGGAATCGCTGGCGGCCACCGCCCTGCTCCGCGAGCACCTCCCCGAGATCAAGGTGCGGTTCGTCAACGTGGTGGACCTGTTCAAGCTCGTGCCGTACACGGAGCATCCGCACGGCCTGACGGACCGCGAGTTCGCGGCGTTGTTCACCGCAGACAGGCCGGTCGTCTTCAATTTCCACGCCTATCCGTGGTTGATCCACCGGCTGACCTACAGGCGGCCCGGTCAGCACAACATTCACGTGCGCGGCTACAAGGAGAAGGGCAACATCAACACGCCGCTGGAGCTGGCCATTCGCAACCAGACCGATCGTTTCAGCCTGGCCGTCGACGCGATCGATCGGCTACCCCGCCTGGGCGCCAAGGGGGCCGGCGTTCGCGCGGCTCTGCTCGACCAGCAGAGCGCCTGCCTGAACCACGCCCACCAGTTCGGGATAGATGCATCCAACATTACGGACTGGCAGTGGCCGTTCTAGCGGGGACAGGCATGAGCGGATTGCTTTCCGGTGTCTAGCGGGCAGGGTGCGCCGAGAGCGTCGACGGAGAGTATTCAAAGAAGCGGTGTCAGCGCGGCGCTTTGATCGAAGATGCCAGAGGACCGATGTCCCATTGGGACGGGCAGACCTGCGATGAAAGCAGATACTGACGGGATCTGCATGATGAGCCACGATCTCGAGAGCGTCGCAATGACCCTCCGGTTTGCAGGAGCGTGATGGAATGAACCAACGGAGCAAAGTGCGTTCCGGGCGGTCGGATGCGGCGGCGGATCTGCTCACCCAATATGGCTGCGGTCCGATCCGGTTCTCCGGCAACAACGACGCCCTGTTCGAGAGGCACCTGCTCTTCGACGACGTCGTCGCTCCGGAAGCAGCCGGGCCGCGCGAGCGCTTCGAGGCCGCCGCGCGTTCGGTGAGGGATGTGCTGTCGCAGCGTTGGATTCTGACCGACAGCACCTACGACCGGGAGAACCCGAAAAGGATCTACTATCTGTCGATGGAATTCCTGATCGGGCGGTCGCTCTCCAACAATATAACCAATCTTCTGCTCGATCCTTTCGCGAAGGAAATCGTCGCCCGAGATCACCTCGACCGGCGCGCCCTCCTCGAACAGGAACCCGATGCCGGGTTGGGAAACGGGGGGCTCGGACGCCTCGCGGCTTGCTTTCTCGATTCGATGGCGACGATGCAGCTTCCAGCCATGGGCTATGGGCTGCGCTACGAATACGGAATGTTCAGACAGTCGTTCCAGGACGGTTGGCAGCATGAGGAGCCGGACAACTGGCTGCGCCGCCAGGACCCATGGGAGGTCCCGCGGCTGGACGAGGCTGTCCAGGTTGAGTTCAATTGCTCGCCCGGGCTGCAGGATGGGCATCTGCACCCTGTCGCCGGCCGCTCTTCACTGATCGGAATACCCTTCGATCGGCCGGTCGTCGGCTATGGCGGCAAGACCATAAATACGCTGCGCCTATGGGCTGCCGCCGCGCCAAACTATTTCGATTTTCAGGAATTCAGCAGCGGCGACTTTATCGGTGCCCTGGCCGGGACACTCTCGGCCGAAGCCCTGACGCGGGTGCTGTATCCCGACGATTCCACGAGCATGGGACAGGCCCTGCGTTTCCTGCAGGAGTATTTTCTGGTCGCATGCTCGCTGGCCGATCTCGTACGCCGCTTCCGCCGCAGCAATGCCGATTGGAATACGTTTCCCGACAAGGTCGCGATCCAGCTCAACGATACGCACCCGACGATGGCGGTGCCGGAGTTGATGCGCATTTTGCTCGATGAGGCGCATCTCGGCTGGGATCAGGCCTGGGATCTGACGCAGAGAACGCTCGCCTACACCAATCACACCCTGCTGCCCGAAGCGCTCGAGAAATGGCCGCTCGCCCGGTTTGAGCTCCTGCCGCAGCGCCTTTTGGAAATCGTCTTTGAGATCAACCGGCGCTTTGTCGACACTGTCCGCACCCGCTTTCCCGGAGACGAGGAGCGGGTTCGGCGCATGAGCGTGGTCGAGGAAGGTGCGGAGCGTAAGATCCGCATGGCGCACCTCGCCATCGTCGGCTCGCACAGCACCAACGGCGTGGCTGCAATCCACACCAGCCTCCTGCGGAGCACGACGGTCAAAGACCTGGCCGAGATGTTTCCGGAGCGTTTCAACAACAAGACCAATGGCGTCACGCCACGAAGATGGCTTTTGCTGGCGAACCCGGCGCTCGCCGGCACCATCACCGAGGCCATCGGCGACGGCTGGGTGACCGATCTCGCCCAATTGCGCGAGCTTGCGCCCCTGGCCGACGACCCATCCTTTCGCGACGCGTTCCGCAAGGCCGCGCACGAGGCCAAGGCCTATTTTTCCAATTGGCTCATAGCAGCGACCGGCCAGATCGTCGATCCGGCAAGTATTTTCGACTGCCAGATCAAGCGCATCCACGAATACAAGCGGCAGCTGCTCAATGCCTTGCGCATCATCGTGCTGTACAACCGGCTGCGCGCGAACCCCAGCATCGAGATGATCCCGCGCACGTTCTTCTTCGCCGGCAAGGCGGCCCCGGCCTACCGGCTGGCCAAGCTGATCATCAAGTTCATCAACAATCTTGCCGGCACGATCGACGGCGACCCGGTTGCGCAGGGTCGCCTCAGGGTTGTTTTCCTCCCCGATTATTGCGTATCGCTTGCCGAGCGGCTGATCCCGGCCGCCGAGGTTTCCAACCAGATCTCGACCGCGGGCTACGAGGCGAGCGGCACCAGCAACATGAAGTTCATGATGAACGGCGCGCTGACCATCGGCACGCGCGACGGCGCAACAATCGAAATGGCCGAAGAAGCCGGCGAAGAAAACTTCTTCCTCTTCGGCCTAACCGCCGATCAGGTGGCCGGCAGCCGCGGCTCATACAACCCGCACTGGCATTACGACAACGAGCCCGAGACCCGCGCCGCGTTGGACCTGATCATCTCCGATTATTTCAGCCGCTACGAGCCCGGCGCCTTTGCCCCGCTGCGGGACGCGCTGCTAACGCAGGGCGACCACTACATGCACTTGGCCGACCTCAAATCCTATGTCGAGGCGGACCAGAGGCTGACTGCGTTGTACGCCGACCGCGACGCGTGGGCGCGCAAAGCCATCCTGAACGTGGCCGGCTCAGGCAAGTTCTCGAGCGACCACACGATCGCCCAGTACGCCTCCGAGATCTGGCAGGCGAAACCGTGCCCGGTACACGAGCTCGACCGATGACGATTTCTCCCCTGGCCGGCAAACTGGCACCCAAAGAGATGCTGGTCGATCTGGCACGTCTTGAGCGCGAATATTACGAGCGCCGGCGCGATCTCGACGACCCCGAACAACGTGTCAGCTTTGGCACCAGCGGGCACCGCGGCTCGCCCTTTCACGGGTCGTTCACCGAAGGCCACATTCTGGCCATCACCCAGGCCATCTGCGACTATCGCAAAGCCCAGGGCACCGATGGCCCGCTCTTTATGGGCAAGGACACGCATGCGCTTTCCGCGCCGGCCCAGCGCACGGCGCTCGAAGTCCTTGCGGCAAACGGGGTGCAGACGGTCATCCAGCCTGCCGATGGCGTGACCCCGACACCGGTCGTCTCGCACGCCATCCTCGTCCACAACCGCTCACGCCGCGCGCATCTCGCCGACGGCGTTGTCGTCACTCCCTCCCACAACCCGCCGGAGGATGGCGGCTTCAAGTACAACCCAACGAACGGAGGGCCGGCTGATGTTGACGCGACGCAATGGATCGAGAACCGAGCCAACGAATTTCTGCGGGATGGCAATACCGGCGTAAAACGAATGGGGTTCGAGGCGGCCCTTAGCGCGGAGACGACCCACCAGCGAGATTTCGTCCTGCCCTATGTCCAGGATCTGCGCAACGTCGTTGATATGGAGGTCATTCGCGCCGCCGGCCTCAAGCTGGCCGTCGACCCGCTCGGCGGCGCCGCCGTACACTATTGGGAACCGATCAACGCGATCTATAAGCTCGATATCGCCGTCGTCAACCCGACGGTCGATCCGACCTTTTCGTTTATGACCGTCGATCACGACGGCAAGATTCGCATGGACTGTTCGAGCCCCTACGCGATGGCAAGGCTCGTTGGCCTCAAGGACCGGTACCGCGTCGCCTTCGCCAACGACCCGGATTCCGATCGGCACGGTATCGTCACTCCGTCGGCCGGGCTGATGAACCCCAATCACTATCTGGCCGTGGCCATCGGCTATCTGCTCACCCACCGCCCGCATTGGCCGGCCCACGCCGAAATCGGCAAGACCTTGGTCAGCAGCAGCATGATAGACCGGGTGGTGCAGAAGCTCGGGCGCCGGCTTTGCGAGGTGCCGGTCGGTTTTAAATGGTTCGTGCCGGGCCTCTTCGACGGCTCGTGCTGCTTTGGCGGCGAGGAGAGCGCGGGGGCCAGTTTCTTGCGGCACGACGGCAGCGTTTGGACGACCGACAAGGACGGCCCGATCATGGACCTGCTGGCGGCCGAGATCACGGCGCGCACGGACAGGGAGCCCGGCGAGCATTACCGCGACCTCACCGCGCAGTTCGGCGCACCATGCTATACGCGCATCGATGCACCGGCGACGCTCGAGCAGAAATCGCGGCTGAGAGAGCTGTCACCGGAGGCGGTTAGGGAGACGAATTTAGCCGGTGAGCCGATCACCGCCAAGCTGAGCCGCGCTCCCGGCAACAACGCTCCGATCGACGGTCTCAAGGTGGTCGCACGAAGCGGCTGGTTCGCGGCCCGACCGTCGGGCACCGAGACGGTCTACAAGATCTATGCGGAAAGCTTCAAGGACGAGGTTCACCTTGAGGCCATCATCAGGGAAGCTCAGGCGATGGTGAACAATGCGCTGGCCTCTTCCGACTGAGCCCGCGGGAACAAGGGGGACGCGGCATGAATGATGGCGACCGGGGCTCTATTCCACCGTTTCCGGCGGAATACCGGGCCTGCGGCGTCCTCGTGCACGTGACCTCGCTGCCTTCCCGCTATGGCATCGGCGATCTGGGACCGTCCGCGCGGGCGTGGATCGACCGTCTGAGCGAGGCGGGCCAAAGCTGGTGGCAGGCCCTGCCGCTGGGACCCACGGGTTACGGCAACTCGCCATACCAACCCCTCTCCTCCTTCGCCGCAAATGAGCTTTTGATAAGCCCGGATGATCTGATCGAGGACGGATTGCTGCGGACAAGCGACTGCGAGGGGCAATCGTTTTCCGGAGCCGCCATCGACTACAACGCGGTCATCCCGTTCAAGCGTCGGCTGCTCGAGACCGCCTGCATCAACTTCAGCGCCGGGGCGCGCGCCGACCTGCGGCCCGCTTTCGATGAATTCTGCCATGCGCAGACGCACTGGCTCGAAGATTACGCGCTGTTTCGGGCGCTGAAGGCCAGGTACGAGGGCGCCTCTTACCTCGATTGGCCGGCGGAGCTGGTCCGCCGGACACCGACTGCCCTGACCTTGGCGCGGCGAGAACTCGCGGGCCCGATCGGGCGAGTTCGCGCGGTGCAATTTCTGTTGTTCCGTCAAGGAAGTCGCCTGAAGCAGCGTGCTCGCGAGAAAGGGCTGCGCCTCATCGGCGACCAGCCGTTTTACGTTTCCCCAGACTCGAGCGACGTGTGGGCCAACCCGGAGCTGTTCCTGTTGGACGAATGGCACCGGCCGCGCTTTATCGCGGGTGTCCCTCCCGACTACTTCAGCGTTCAGGGGCAGCTCTGGGGCAACCCCGTCTATGACTGGGAGGCACTTCGTCGCACCGGTTACCGCTGGTGGATAGACCGCTGCCGCGCGCTGCTGGCTCATGTTGACGTGATACGCCTCGATCATTTCCGCGGCTTTGCCGCCGCATGGCACGTGCCAACCGGCGCAGCGACGGCCCAATCCGGCCAATGGGTCCCCGGTCCGGGCGCGGCACTCTTCACCACGGCCGAGAGGGAGTTGGGAGCGTTACCGTTCCTCGCCGAGGATTTGGGGCTGATCACGCCCGACGTAGGCGCGCTCCGCGACCAGTTCCGATTCCCGGGAATGCGCGTGCTTCAGTTCGCGTTCGACGGCAGCACGGACAACCCCCACCTGCCTCGCAATTACACGCCCAACACGGTTGTGTACACCGGTACGCACGACAATCCTCCGACTCGCGGCTGGTTCGAAGCGCTGCCGGATGGGCAAAAACAAAACCTGTGGAATTATCTGCAGCGTCCCGCGGGCGAGAGCCCTGACGCCGCCTTGGCGTTGATCGATTTGGCGTGGTCGTCCGTGGCAGCGCTGGCGATCGCTCCGTTGCAGGATGTTCTCAACCTGGGCAGCGAGGCACGGATGAACCTGCCCGGCCGTGCCGAGGGCAATTGGCGCTGGCGGTGCCCCGAAGAAATGTTGACGCCGGCGGCTTTCCGATGGCTGCACGACGTGACGAGAACTGCGAACCGCGCGTTTGTCGGTTCTTGCGGTACGCCGGAAAGGTAGATTGCGTGCCGACCCCAGAGCCGATCGTCTTCCTCGTCGATGTGGACAACACATTGCTCGACAACGACCACATCCAGGCTGATCTGAGGCGGCACCTAGAACGCGAGTTGGGGGCCACATGCCGCGACCGTTACTGGGCGATTCTCGAACAGTTGTTTGCCGAACTCGGCTATCGCGATTACTAGCAACTTCGATGCGGTCGATGGCCAAATGCTAATCTACATCCATAAGGAGGCGGAGCTCGACGACATCGAACGGCACTACCCGGCCGCCCATTACGTCCTCGTCGACGACAAGCCGCAAATTCTGGCTGCGGTCAAGACGCCTGGGGCGACCTGAGACCACCGTGCTTGCCCGGCAGGCCAGTATGCCCATGCCCCGAACGCGGCGTCTTACCTGGCGGCAGACCTCGCGGTCGAACGCATCGGCGATCTTTATCGACTACGAACTTCCCGCCTTCTAGCCGGGAAAAGTGACGAAGCATCTGGCTCGACAACATCACCCGCGAGCCCTCTGACGGTGGGCACGCCGTAGCGCTACATCGACGGGCTGTCGGTGACCGTGCGCTATTCAGAGCCATCCCCCGCGAAAGCCGGCCCGTCTCAGCCCTGCCCTTATGAAGGGCGAACGGCGCATGATGCTCCAGATGAGCCCCGAGCGGTAATTTTCGATCATCAAGGCAATCGGACCTTGATCGATACCGAAGTGGTATGGGGAGACCCACCACCCCGTCGGACTTTCGGGCACCTCGCAGGTTTGATTAAACGATGCCTTGAATCCGTAACGGCTGTCCACGCCGACGTTGAGCTTCGACATGTGATTGATCGTCGGAATGACGATCTCGGGTGCGAACGGGAGCGAGCCGAGCACGACCCAGGGCGCAAGGGTGCCATCATCGGGGCCATCCGGAACCCCCCGAGCAACGTAGTCAAAGAACTGCCGCTCTCTCCCGTTCACTGTACGGGTGACGCTGGGGCCATCGGTCGCGGTGATTCCCCAGCATTGCTCGCTATAGCCGGTGAAACCATGGGGATTCTGGATTGCATATTCCCGTTGTATGTACGTTGCCTGCTGGCTGTTCTCGAAATAATCGGTGTCATGTTCACGCATGAACTGATCGCGGATCCCGCGGAGGTCGATCCAGAGGTGCGAGAGCTGATGGGTGAACAAGGGCCCCGAATGCAAGAGCTCCCGACCGAAGAGCTCTCTCCACTGATACGTCGAGCAGTAAGCCGCGTAACTCTCTTCTGGCAGCGGGAAACTGGTTGAGCCGAGACCGAGAATGTACAGGAGGAGGGCCTCGTCGTAGCCCTTGTAGTGATAAGGGATGAAGCCGCTTTCCGGGCGCCATCCATGGCTCACCCACGGACTACCGTTGATTGCCCACTGCCAATCTGCGCGGAGGTACAGCTCGTCGGCGAGCCGGCGCACCTCAGCCTCATCCGGAGTATCCCGGTCGAAGTAGGCTGCGCAGGTCAACATTCCGGCGAAGAGAAAGGTCGAATCGAGTATCGACAGCTCGCAGTCCCAGACCCGGCGACCGCTCTTCATGTCGAGGAAGTGGTAATAAAATCCCTTGTATCCCGTGGCATCCACCTCAGGGCCGTGCGGACTTCCACGGAAGAATCGGAGTGCAATAAGGGCGATCTCCGGGGCGAATTCCCGCGCTACCACTCCGCGTTCGACCAGAATGGGGATGGACGCCAGCTGCAAACCAACCGCCGCGATGCTCGCTGGCGCCTTGGTATCGGTTTTATCGCGAACGAGGCCGTTCGCCGGGTTGGACTCGTGCAGGTAGTACTCCAACGTCGTCAACTGGAGACGGTTGAAATCCTCCTCGGTGAGCATCTGTTGGAGCTCGCGTTCTCCAGTAGCCCCGAGCCCCACATTGAGGATGTCAAATTGTCCCATTGATCATCCCATTGTCCCGATAACCGCTGTTATTCGGCGAAGAATAGGCCGCCGGGCGCTGAGCGCCTTGATCTAGATCACGGCAACGTGCGGAATCCATACGACCCGGTGGTTTGCCGGTATGACGTGGAACGGCAGGTCCCCGCAGCTCAGCCGGCATTCGCCACCGGCAGGGGTCGACCCTTATCTAACCTTGGTGTTAACCTGACCTGGTGCCGCGGTTTCTTCAGCAATCAAACGGTGTCGTTCCAGACCGGGGTGGCGCTGACCGATGCGAACGTGATTAGCCCGGCAAGGTGTTCGCCGAGTTTGACCGCAACGGCACCTTGCGGTGCGGCATTGCTTCGGGGAGCTGGGGCGAGTTCCATGAGTCCGAAAGACATCATCAAGCAAGCCCGAGGTTTCTCGAAACCCTTTCGGGTGACGGACGGCGACAGCTTTCGCCTCAAGGACTTCGATCCGAGCGATACGCTGCATCTTGAAGAGGATAAGCCGCATGCCAGGGAAGCGCTCACCACGGGCGTCGAAGCGTTGGCCGAGTTGCAGGACATGCTGTATGCGCAAGATCGGTGGGCGGTGTTGCTCGTCTTCCAGGCGATGGATGCCGCTGGGAAGGATGGCACGATCAAGCACGTGATGTCGGGCGTCAACCCGCAAGGGTGCCAAGTGTATTCCTTCAAAGCCCCATCGTCAGAAGACCTCGATCATGATTTTCTGTGGCGCTGCATGAAGTACGTGCCGGAGCGCGGACGTATAGGGATCTTCAATCGCAGCTACTACGAGGAAACGCTCGTGGTGCGCGTCCACCGGGAATTCCTCGACAAACAAACGCTGCCGCTCGAACTCGTTACCAAGGACATCTGGAAAGAGCGCTTCCAGGACATCCGCGATTACGAGCGCTATTTGACACGTAATGGCGTCGTCATTCGCAAGTTTTTTCTCAATGTCTCCAAGGGAGAGCAGAAACGACGCTTTCTGGAGCGGCTTGAGAACCCTGAGAAAAACTGGAAGTTCTCGGCCAATGACATCAAGGAGCGCGCCTTCTGGGACGATTACATGACGGCCTATGAGGATATGATTCGACACACCTCCACCCCTGAGGCACCGTGGTATGTCGTGCCTGCCGACAACAAGTGGTTTAGCCGCATCGTGGTGGGCGCCGCCGTCATCGAGACCCTAGACGCGCTCAATCTGCGCTATCCAAAGGTCAGCAAGGAGAAGCTGAAGGAACTCGCCGCCGCGAAGCAGGTGTTGATCGGCGGCAAGGAATAGTCACCGCGCCTCGACCTTTGAGAAGCGGCCAACAGCTGGGTATTCGTCTTCGCGGCAGCGGCTAGGACCGATCCGTATCAGAGATCTAGAGCACGATCCTTTTAAGCCGAAGCGTATCGATCGCGACAGGTGTTCCTGAAGTCGAATGACCTATAGCGGGAGTTGTTGTCGGTCATCACCCGGCAACGGTGATGTCGAGGTGAATCATCTCGTCGTAGCGGACGACCGGCACGACCGGCTCCAGCGCCCGCAGCTTGTTCAGCCCAAGCCGTTTATTGAAAGCTCACATCTAGAGGTAGCGCCGAAGCATCGATAGTGCTTGTTGAACGCACGCGGCACGGCAAGCTGACCCGCACCGTGCTGCCTCAAGCAAACGCCTATGCGATGATCCGCCGGCGCGCCGCGGCCGGCATCGAAACCAAAGTCGGCAATCACAGTTTCCGGGCAACAGGGATCACCGCGTACCTCAAGAACGGCGGCACACTCGAAAAGGCTGCCGCGATGGCGGGCACGACACAGTTTTCTACGATCGCCGGCGCGATGAGGTCAGTCTCGATGAGGTCGAGCGGATCGTGATTTGAGGCCGCGGCGATGGCGAACCTTGCCGCCGCGGGCAAACCACACCTTTGGCGCCTATGCGCCGATTGCGGCAGGCGCCCCTCACCGAGTATCAAAGTTGCGATCAAAGCCGGTGGTATCGTAGTTGCGATCAAAGCTGGTGGTATCGTAGTTGCGGTCGTAGCGCCGATCGATACCGGTGGTGTCGTAGTTGCGGTCGAAGCCGGTGGTGTCGTAATTGCGGTCGAAGCCGGTGGTGTCGTAATTGCCCCTGAGCGGGAGAAGCGCACCCGCCGGCGGGCTATTGGTCGATCCATACCTCTTCCCGGCAGGGGCGGGCTGACCGACATTCAGGTCGGTTTGCTGGCTACCGCGCAGCACCACCGCACCACCCGGCGCTATTTCTGGCGGTGGTCGCTGGACGGTGCTAGGGGTCACCACAGTGATCTCGATGCCCGGTTCCGCCGCCATCGCAGAACCGCAGCAGCTTGCAATACCGACCAGGATGGCTGCCCGGCGCTGCCAGCCTTTAATCCAAAAATCTGCATAACGGATGCGATGCGGTTTCATGAAGTGACCTCCTTTTAGCGAGGCCAATCAGCTTCCGCCGCCGGAAAGGACTCACGGGCGTGCAACGGTCGGGTCTCTGCCAGTCCACCTGTGAACAGCAACGCGATTACACCCGCGTAGGCCGGAAGCCGTAACACGGCCGCAACCTTCACGTCGATTCAGAACAGCGGCAGGGTAAGGAAACCGCTAACAGCGCCCAATGATCCAAATCAATGAGCAAGGTGAGATATGCACCGGATCGGACCGCGGCGGAAAAAGGCCGACTACGGCCGATCGAGGGTCGGCTAATGGGATGGACCGGCTGCTTCCTCAACCAGGCTAGCCTCTCGGGCTGGCATCGGTGAACAGGAGAAGCAGCTATGAAGCCAAAGGCGGAAACGACGGCAGCACCACTTTCAGTTATTGGCGTCGACATCGGCAAGGACGTGTTTCACCTCGTCGG
>Ga0181521_10002590_pt1 | contig 21702 bp, 19 predicted proteins | sample PEATcosm2014_Bin_32_FD_119764 | JGI IMG/M metagenome (GOLD analysis project Ga0181521, IMG submission 119764) | Peatland microbial communities from MTU Mesocosm Facility, Houghton, MI, USA - PEATcosm2014_Bin02_60_metaG | ecosystem: Environmental > Terrestrial > Soil > Wetlands > Peat | place...
ATCCGGGAGATGTGGCATGGACCCCGGACCAGCCGCTTACCGCGGGCCTGCGCGCGCGCGACGTGCAAATCGATTCGACCTCCGTTTTTGACCCGGGTCCGAACCTGACCCGGATCGCTGAAGTCGAGAAGGGCCCGGTGATCGTGGCCAGCGCGTCCACCGACGGTAAGAGCAAAATGGTAGTGATGGGTTTCAATCCGTTTGCCGGCCCGATGCGGTACGAACTGGCCACGCCCTTGCTGCTGGCCAATCTTCTGCACTGGGTGGCCCCGGATGTTTTCCGCGATGTCGATGTGACGACCCAGAGCGCGGGCTCGGTCACCATGCCTCTCACCTCGGGAAAAGAATCCGTCCAGGTTTTGACCGAGGCAGGCGCCAGTCTTCCGTTTAACATTCGCGGCCGCGCGGTCGAGTTTTTTACGGGCGAATCGTCCCGCGTGCGCGTCATCGCCGGAAATTCGGAGCGCGTCTATTCGCTGACACTGCCCGAGATGTGGGACGTGAAATGGGCGCCGCCACCGACAGCCCGAAAAGGCATCCCCGCGTTTAATGAATCGGTCCGGCGCAGCAGCGATCTGTGGCCGTTCCTCGCATTGCTGGGCGCGGCATTGCTGATTGGCGAATGGCTCGCGTATGGCCGGTATTCGGCGACGCGCCTGCGCATTCTGAAACCGAGACTGGGGAAGGCGGCATGAACTTCGAACGATCCTGGGCGCTGTTCCTGCTCCTGTTGCCCATGGCGTGGGTCGCCTGGGAATGGAAGCGGCAGGCGCGCCATGCCCATCTCTTATTGAAAGCCGGCGTGGTAGTTGCGGTCATTCTGGCGATTGCCGAACCGGTGGTTTCGTTCCACAGCCGCAAGGTGGCGCTCGCGGTGCTTGTCGATACGTCGGCCAGCCTGTCGGACGCCGACGTGGCTCGCGAGGCCACACTGCTGAACCAGATATCCGACGCCCGCGGCAGCAATCCGGTTGAAGTGATTCCGTTCGCGCGTACGCCGCGTCCGCTCGCGCCGAACGAAACCGCGACGAAGATCGGCCGCACTGCCGGCACCGATGGCCGCGGCACAAATCTCGAAGCACCGCTGCGCCAGGCGCTCGCGTCGTTACCGGCGGGCATGATTCACCGGATCGCGCTGATCACCGACGGCAATGAAAATGAGGGGGCCGTGACGCGCGCCACCTGGCAGGCCCAGCAGCTTGACGTTCCGGTCGATACGATCGGCCTGCAGGGCCGTCCGCAGCCGCTGCTGAAAACCGAAGCCGTGGGAATTCCCGGCGCCGTGTTCGCCGGAGAACGCTTCCCGGTGGATCTCACCATTTATGCGCCGCGCGCCGTCGCCGCCACCGTCGAGTTGTCGGCGGAAGGCAAGCCGCTTGGCACCAGCAAGGTCGCCCTCGAAGCCGGCGAGAACCGCGTGCGCATTCGCACCAGCCTGAACGCTTCCGGCGCGATCGATCTGAGCGGGAAGATCGCGGCCGCGGGCCTTGGCGAATCGCGCTTCGAAGACGCTGTCGCCGTCCACCGTCCCCGCGTGCAGTGGGTTTCCGAAGATCCCGCTGGCTCCGAAGGTCACATCGTGGACGTTCTGAACGCGAACCATTTCGATGTGGTTCAGGGGAAGACGCTGCCTCCCACACTCGACGACACACAGTTGGTGGTCTTCAATAACATCAACGTCGAGGCTGTTCCGGCCGCGGACAAGCAGCGCCTCGAGCAGTTCGTGCAGAGCGGCGGCGGGGCTCTGTGGATCGCCGGCGAGCGTAATATCTACGTCGACCACAAGGACGCGCCCGAAGATCCCCTGGCGCGCGTTTTTCCCGCGAAGATCGCGCCGCCTCGCTCGCAGGAAGGCACCTGCGTCGTTCTCATCATCGACAAATCGTCGTCGATGGAAGGCAAGAAAATGGAGCTGGCCAGGCTTGCCGCGACCGGCGTCGTCGAGAATCTCAAGGCCGAGGACCGCGTGGGCATTTTGATCTTTGATAACGGCTATATGTGGGATGTGCCCATTCGAAAAGCCGACAACAAGAATCTGATCAAGCGCGAGATCAGCGGCATTCAGGCGGACGGCGGTACGCAGATCGCGCCTGCGCTGACGGAAGCTTACAAGGGCATTCAACCTATCACTGCCGCTTACAAACACATCGTTCTGCTGACCGACGGTATTTCCGAAGAGGGCAACACGTTTGCCCTGACGCAGGCCGCCTCCGAGAACCACATCACCATCTCGACGGTTGGTCTCGGCCAGGACGTGAACCGGGTCTATCTGGAAAAGATCGCCAAAGAGGCCGGCGGCAAGTCGTACATGCTGAACGAGCCGCAGGGTCTCGAGCAGATCGTGCTGAAAGACGTGCAGGAACATACCGGCAACACCGCCATCGAGAAATCGATCAAGGCCGAAGTGAAGCATTCATCGGATTTGCTCGACAAGGTCGACATCGAACATGCGCCCGATCTTCTCGGCTACGTCCGCTTTGAACTGAAACCAACCGCCGACGAGATTCTTTCGGTTGACAAGGTCGATCCGCTGCTTACGCAATGGCAATACGGGCTGGGCCGCGCGGCAGTGTTTGCCTCCGACGCGAAGAGCCGCTGGGCCGCGAGCTGGGTCTCCTGGCCCGGTTTCGACCGGCTCTGGACCAACGTCTTCCGCGATCTTCTTCCGCACGGAAACGAGAGCGAAGCCGTGGCGCGGTACGACGGCGCTAACGAAGAACTGGTGGTGGATTATCAAACCTCCACTCACGGAGCCGAGCCGGCGGCGGTGCCCGACCTCTACGCCATCGGACCCGGCGATTTCCGTAAGCCTCTCGAGGTCGCGCGCCTCTCTCCCGGCGCCTACCGGGCTCGCGTGCGTATCGGCAATCTCGAAGGTTTATTCCGCGTGCGTCCGCTGAACGACAGCCGGGCGTTTCCGGAAGTGGGGCTTTACCGGCAGGAATCCGAGCTGTCCGATTACGGCTCGAACGAAGCTCTGCTGCGCTCGATCGCGCAAACGACCGGCGGCCGCTTCAATCCGGTAGCCCGGCAGTTATTCGATTCCGGCGGCCGCTACATCGAGGGGACGGTTCGCCTCTGGCCGGCGCTGCTGGCGATTGCGATTCTCCTGAATCTGATCGAGCTGGTGCTGCGCAAGTGGCGCGGCATTGTGGAGAGCGTCCGCGGTCTGCGCCCGAGGGAAGTGCGCATCGCGTGAACCGTGGCGCGCCAGGACGACTCCATGGTGACGACCTCATCGGGGAGGTCCTGCGCAACATGGAAGAGGGTCTGTTTCGCATCCGCCGCAAGACCATCGTCCCCGCCATTTACCGGATTTATCTCAGCCCGCACGACTACGAGCCGTTCCGCGATGTAGTGCCCTTCGTCGCCGGCGAAATCCGCGCCGCGCTCGATGAGCGGCTGGCTTCCTGGAACCGGTCCCGGCGTAAGTTCGGTTCCGTCCTGCTGGAGAAGATCGGCGCGGGAGAAGCCACGGCGGACGCTGAGTACACACGCCTGGGCGACGCCTGGACGGTCGAAATTTATCCCGATCTCGACGGCAAGCTACAGCCTGGAGAGATTGAGGTTTATTCAGAACTCGGCGCGCCGCAGAAGGCGGAGTATGGCGCGGGATCGCTGACTCGCCGTATTTTCCCCCAAAAAGCCGAGCCAATCCCCGATTCCGCCCCGACGGTCGCAACGGTGGAACCGGCGCCAGCGTCTCAAGCGGAAGAAGAAGACCGCACAAAAGGGATTGTCCTTGCGTATCTCCGTTATGCGGACGAGGGAGGGCGGCGGGTTTTTGAAGTGGTAAAGAACCAAGTGGTTATCGGACGGGGCGGACGGTCGTACTGGGTGGATCTCAAACTCGAGACCTCGCCCGACGTGTCGCGTGAGCATTGCCGCATCCGCCGCGATCCGGAAACGGGCCGGTTCACGATCGAGGACGTGAGCCAGTTCGGGACCGCCGTGAACGGGAAACCCGTCGGTCAGAATGCCGCGGCGGAGCTCCCGAAGCGTGCCACCATCAGCCTCGCGGGCGTGATCGATCTGCAGTGGGAAGCGGTGTAATGCAGGATCTGCTCATAGGCCGGACCATTCTCCTCGGAGCGCTGATCGCCGTGGTCGCGCTGCTGGCCTTCATTAACTTCGCGCGCGAGAGACGCTGAATGGCGGTGATGGCGCATCTTCGGTGGGCGGCGGCAAGCGATCCCGGCATGCGCCGCACCAAGAACGAGGACCGCTGGTACGCCGATCCCGACCGCGGCATCTATGCCGTGATCGATGGCGTGGGCGGACATGCGGCCGGTGAACGGGCCGCCGAAGTCGCGCTCGAAGTGATTCGCGAGCGTCTCGAACGCCAGACCGGAAGCCCTGAAGACCGTCTGCGCGAAGCCATTGCGCTGGCGAACAACGAAATCTACCGGCTGTCGCGCTCGAAGCTCGAATGGAACGGGATGGCCTGTGTCCTCACCATCGCGCTGCTCGAGGACAATACGGTCACCGTCGGCCATGTCGGCGATTCGCGGCTCTATTTGCTGCGACCGGGCCAGATTCGCAAAGTTACGCACGATCACTCGCCAGTGGGCGAACGCGAAGATCGCGGTGAGCTGAGCGAGGAAGAGGCCATGCGGCACGCGCGGCGCAATGAAATCTATCGGGACGTCGGTTCCAGCGAGAGGAATCCCGACGATGCGGGGTTCATTGAGGTAGCGAGTTTCCGCATGCCCGCGAATGGTGCACTCCTGCTGTGTTCCGACGGCCTCACCGATCTGGTGAGCAGCGCCGAAATTCGCGCCGGCGTAGAGCGCTACGCGCCGGATTACGATACCGCCATCCACGCCCTCGTCGACGCGGCGAATGCCGCCGGCGGCAAGGACAACATTACGGTGGTCTTGGTCGCGGGGCCGGACTATCCCGAGCCCTCGGATGACGCGGCTATCCTGGTGGGAGAGCGGTCGGCGGTCCGGCTGTTCAGCCGCCGCTGGGTCTGGCTGATCTGCGGTTTGCTGGTGGGCAGTATTCTCGGTCTGGTGAGTCCGGTCGTCTGGAACCGCTTCGTGCAGGCTGGCCCGCGCTTCTGGACCGTAGGATCCCCTGGAATCATGGCGGCCCTGAATCAGGCGCACGCGGGCGACACTGTCCTGATTCCCCAGGGCCGTTACAAAGAACGGGTCGAGCTTCGCGAAGGAGTGACGCTGCGCCCGCAACTGCCGGGAACCGTCACGCTGATCTCGCCCGATGGCGGACCCGCCGTGATCGCCCGCAGGATCGAAGCGGGCACGCTCGAAGGCGTCTGGATACAGGGCGATCTGGATGCGCCGCTGGCGATCGGCATTCAGATTGTCGACGCCAGCCCCACGATTTCGAACGTGAAGATTACGGGCGCGAATACTGGCATCGAGGTGCGCGGGGCATCGGCGCCGCTCATCGCTTCGAGCCAGATCGCGAACAATCTGGGCGCGGGAATGGTGATCGCGCAGGGCGCGAAGCCGCGGGTTGAGAACAACCTGATTGCGGCGAACGGCAACGGCAAGCCAGGTCCGGCGAAGCCAGGGGTGGAGGTGCACGACGCGGCGCCGGTGCTGAAGGACAACGGCATCGTGGATAACGCCACCGAGCCGATCCGGGTTTACGGGCGCGCGTATCAGCCAGCCGATTACGAGGAGAACTTCTTCGGCGGGCTGTCTGCGAAAGAGGCGATCCGGCTGGACGACGAGGCTGTTGTGGGGCGGACCCCCCGGTCCGCAGCCGACGCCCCCGTCGGCTTGCCGGGCAGCGACGAGCGGGTCCGGGGGACCCGCGCAGACCGGGGGGTCCGCCCCACGCACGAGACTCAGCCATGAATCCGCAGGTATTCGGCCGGTATCAGATCGTGCGCAAACTGGCAGGAGGCGGCATGGGCCGCGTCTTCCTCGCTTACGATCCGGTATTGAACCGGCATGTGGGCCTCAAGCTGATCGATGCGGGCAGCGATCGCGACAGCATCGACGCTGTCGCCGCCGAACGCCGCGGAGCTGTTCTCCAGGATCAGCTCGCCAAACGCGAACCGAGCGGCCGCGTCGCGCAGATCTTCGACGTTGGCGAGCGCGACGGCTATTTCTACATCGCGATGGAGTACATCGAAGGCGAAGACCTCTCGGAGCTGGTGGCGCGCGGACCGCTCGATCCGCAGCGCGCCGTCGATATCGCACTCGATGTCCTCGACGTGCTCGTTAAGGCGCACACCTTCCAGACAACGATTGAAGACCGCCAGCATCGCGGCATCATTCACGGCGATATCAAGCCGCGCAACATCCGGATCACTTCCGCTGGCCAGGTGAAGGTCCTCGACTTCGGAATCGCCAAGGCGGTCTCGATGACGCGCAGTATCACATTCAACCAGTACGGCAGCGTTCCATATTCATCGCCCGAGCGGCTGCAGACGGGCGACATGGACGCGCGGTCCGACGTCTGGTCGGTGGCGACTGTATTGTTTGAGATGCTCACCGGGCATCCGTACTTCGAGTCCCTGGCGTCGTCGAAGCTCGAATGGATGATCCGCAACTATCGCGCACTGCAGCCTGCGATCAAGACGCTTCCGCCGGGCTTGCGTGAAATTCTGTCGCGTGCGCTCGATCCGGATTTGAATCGCCGATTTACCAGCGCGGCAGTTTTTCAGGCGGCGCTGCACGAATGGAAGACGTACGCGTCCGCGGGTGCCAGTGTGACGGTCAATCCGAACGATCCCGATGCCACGCGGCGCACGGTCTATCCGAACCCGGAAGAGAGAACGCGGCGAAGGGAGGCGCCGACGGCGCGCCCGCCGATCACGTGGCCTACCGTCCCGCGCAATCTCGCGAAGCCTATGCGGCGCGCGGGCCTCGGGGCGCTGGTGGCGCTCTTTCTCGCGAGCGTTTTCACCATGGTCTACGAAATCCGCATGTGGAACAACGCCGAAGCATTGCGGCAGCAGATCGATTCGGGCCGGCTGAATCTCGACACCGCGAATAAGGCGTACGTCGCGCTGGCGAAGCGCAGTCTTTTTTCTCTGCCTCTCTATCCGGCGCGGGCAAGCCTGCGGGATCGCTATACGGCGGAAGCGGACCGCGTGATCGCCGATTACCGCGAGGCCAGCGAGAGCACGCCGGTCTACACACGCGACTGGCGGCGCGCCCAGGCGGCGCTGGCTTCGGCGCTGGCGCTGGCGCCTGGCGATGCGTCCATCCGCGGGAAATACAGTTTGATTGGCGGGAACCTGAAACTGCTGGCGGGCGATATCAAGGGTGCCCGTGCGGATTTTGAAGAAGCGCGCAGCTTGCTTCCGCACGCGCCCGATCCGCATCTTGGGCTGGCGCTCATTCGGATGAGCGAGGGCGATCTCGACAAGGCTGAAGACGAGCTGAACGAGGCCAAGCGAAACGGTTTCCGGCCTGGACGCCGCGAGCAGGCGCAACTGGCTAATGGTTACAAGGCGCGCGGCGAGAAGTGGCTGATGGAAGCCAAGCGAGCGCATGACATCGGCAGGATGCAGGATGCCCTGAAGCGTGCCGACGCCGACCTGGCGCACGCGCAGGATCTGTATAACTCGGTCGCGCCGTTCCGCAATGGCGTCGAGATGGCAGAGAAGGTCTCGGCCGAGCGCGATCGAGCGGCGAAGACTCTTGCCGAAGCGCAGGCCGCCCAGCAGATTCAGCCGGCATCGGCTCTGGCGCCCGATACGGCGAAGGAGAATCGGTAACCTTGGCAGTCACCCGCAGCACAGCTGCCAGCCGCACCGTCGAAGTGCGGCGCGTCGTAACGGCGCAGCGCACCAGCCGGTTTCCCGAACTGCTCTGGCTGATCATCGCGGCCATGATCGTGTGCGGAGCGTGGTGGCTCGCCTCCAGCGCGCAGATTCGTCGTTCGACTGCGGCCGCCACGCCGATCAATCTGGCCGAGATCGATCGCGCCGAGAAACTTTTGCCGGCGCTGGTGGTTTTGCAGAATCCGGGCGATCGCGAATTTGTAGCCAAACGTATCTTCGATGCCCTGGCGGATCGCGATGGCGTTCTGCCCAACACCGGCGCGATTGCGCGTTTGCGGGTGCCGCGCGCCGATTTGCTCGACAACAAAGATCTGGTTGAACTGCAGAAAAGAGCGCAGGACGCCAAAGGCCAGACGGTGCCGCTGCTCACGGCCGCCGAGTTCGCGCAGATCAAGCCGCTGGTCGCCGTCCGCGGGATCGGCGTGTTTCGCCGCGATCTGACGATCTGGGCCGGTATCGTACTGGCGGCTTTCCTGCTGACGCATATCGTGTGGAGCGTGCGCGGCTTCACCGGACCATGGGTTTTCGCGCCGCTGTTGTTGATCCTGACGGGCCTCGGGTTCGCGCTGATGATCGGACTGCGCGATCCGTTGCGGGACACGATGATCTTCATTCCGTTTGCGCAGGGCGTCGCGGGCGGGTGCATCGTGATGCTCATCGCCAGCCTGATCGACTGGGAACGAGCGACGGCGGCCTATAGTTTTGTCCCGCTGATGGGCGCGATTGTGTTGTCGGTGGCGCTGATTTTTCTGGGCAGCGGACCGGCGGGCAGCGACGCGCGCGTGAATCTCGGTCCTTTCCAGCCGGTGGAAGCGATCAAAATTCTGCTGGTCTTTTTCCTTGCGGGTTATTTTGCGAAGCGCTGGCCGCTGCTGCGGGAGCTGCGCGAGAAGCGGTCTCCGATTGCGCGCATGCTTCCGTTCCTCGACATTCCGCCGCTGCAATACGCCGCGCCCGTAATCGTCGGCGTCGGCATCGCGGTGTTGTTTTTCTATCTGCAAAAGGACCTCGGCCCGGCGCTGGTCTTTGCCTGCGTGTTTCTCACTCTCTATTCGATTGCGCGGAACCGCGTCTCGCTGGCCGTGGCCGGGCTCACGGCGCTGCTGGGCGGCTTTCTGGCGGGCTACTTTCTCGGTACTCCGAAGACCGTGCATGACCGCGTTGCGATGTGGCTTTCGCCGTGGAGCAACATGGTCCGGGGCGGCGATCAGGTTGCGCATTCGCTGTGGGCGATGGCTTCCGGCGGGGTTTTGGGGACGGGTCCTGGACTCGGGGAAACGGGCGTCATTCCCGCAGGCTACACGGACCTCATCGTCTCAGTGCTCGGAGAGGACTGGGGTTTTCTCGGCCTCGCGGTCGTCTATTCGATCTATGGTTTGCTGATCTGGCTTGGGCTGCGAATCGCACGCCGCGCGCGCACCGATTACGGGTTCTTTCTGGCGCTGGGGCTTTCGCTTTTGGTGAGCGCGGAACTGCTGCTGATCTCAACCGGCATTCTCGGACTCTTCCCTCTCTCCGGCGTGGCCACGCCGTTTCTGAGCTACGGACGCACGGCCATGCTGGCGAACTTCGCCATCGCCGGAATCCTGCTGGCGCTGGGACGCGAGCGAGCGCCGGAACGTCGCACCGCGCCTTTCCACTCGGGATTGCGCTGGGTCGAGATCGTGCTCGCCGCACTGGCACTCACGGTCGTCGGCAAAGCGGCTTACGTGCAGCTCGGCGAGGCCGACGCTGTAGCGGGGCAGGGAACTCTGGTACTCCAGGCGGACGGCGGCCGGCGGTACTCTTACAATCCTCGTCTCATCGCCGCTGCGCGCACGCTGCAGCGCGGCACCATCTACGACCGGACAGGCCTGCCGCTCGCCACCAGCAGTTGGGATGAACTCGAGCAGCGTCGCGCGCAATACAAAGACATCGGCATCGACATCGATCAGTCCTGCAACCGCGCAGACCCGCGCTGCTATCCGCTGGGCGCGCTGACGTTCCATCTGCTTGGCGACATCAGGACGCGCGCCAACTGGAGCGCCCCGAACAGCTCGCTCGTCGAGCGCGACCTTGCCGTCCGTCTGCAGGGCTATGACGACCGCGGACGCGTGGTCACAGTCAAGGATGCCGAGGGCAAGAATTTCAACACCATCCGGTACGACTATCGCGAGCTGCTGCCTTTGTTGCGGCACCGCTGGGAGCCGGACAATGTGAACGTCAAGCGGATCCGCGACCGTCAGCGCAACGTGAAACTTTCGATCTCCGCCGCGCTTCAGGTGAAGGCCGGGCAGATTCTGAATGCCCATCTCGCCGGGCAGCATCTGGATCGGGGCGCGCTCGTCGCGATGGATCCAGCGACCGGCGATCTGCTGGCCTCAGTGAATGTGCCCTCACCCGATCTCTCCCAGGAACGGCTGGCGTTGGGCGAGGCCGCGGGTCCGTTGCTCGACCGTGCTCGCTATGGTCTCTATCCGCCAGGATCGACGTTCAAGGTGGTCACGGCTATTGCGGCGCTGCGGCTCGATCCGGCCCTGGCGAATCAGCAGTACAAATGCATTCGGCTACCCGATGGCCGGACGGGAGCCTACGTCGGCAATTCCAAGCGACCCATCCGCGACGACGATGAGGACCGGAATCCGCATGGCACTCTCGACATGCATCGCGCCATCGTCGTATCCTGTAACGCTTATTTCGCGCAGCTTGGAACGTACAAGGTGGGCCCGCAGCAACTGCTGGACACGGCGAAGCTGATCGGCGTGTCGGTGGCGAATCCTCCGACGGTGGCTAATCTCAAACCGCAGATGCCGCAGGCGTCGTATGGACAGGGCCAGGTGCTGGCGTCGCCGTTCCAGATGGCAAGGGTGGCGTCCGCCATCGCCGCGGGCGGAGAGATTCCCGCAGGCCGCTGGGTGACGGACGACAGCAACATCCGCACGCAGCCTCCCCAGCAGTTGTTGCCCGCCGCTCTAGCGGACCTGCTGGCAAAGGATATGCGCGGCGTGGTCACGAACGGAACGGGCATAAGACTGGCTGCGATCAAGCCTGCCATCGCAGGTAAAACGGGCACGGCGGAACTGGCGAATGCGCCGTCGCACGCCTGGTTTATCGGGTTCGCGCCGTACGATCAGAGCGGCCAGCGAATGGCGTTCGCCATACTGGCAGAGCACGGACATTACGGCGGAACGGCGGCGGCACCGATTGCGGGCGACCTCGTGATGGCCGCCGAGCAACTGCATCTGATCCCATGAGACTACTGCGACGAATCGAAAAGACAATGGACGACCGCCTTCGGTCCATGTTCTCCGGCGGGCGCGAGGCGCCGGGCTCGCGCGAGGCCATCGAGTTGTATCGCGATGCGCTGGAACAGGTCGCCAGCCGCGCCACGGCCGGGAAGCGTGGCGACCGGATGTTTCCATTCAACCTGATCACCATCGAACTCGCAGCCGACGAACCTGAGCGCAAAACCGTGCTCGAAGCATTGTTCGACGCCGGGACGCTGGCGGACGACATCCGCTCGACGCTGAAAGAAGAAGGCGTCACGCCGCCTCCCGATTTGACCGTTGTCATGCGCTATCCCGAAGACGCCACAGCCGAGATTCGCGTGATCTGCGAGCGGGGCGAGAAGCCTGATGCGGCACCGCCTCCCGGGCCCGTTCCAGTGACCGCTGCGCGGCTGATCACGACGGTCGGACTGGCCTCGGCGTCCGATTTCGATCTGAATCAGCCGAGCGTCAATCTGGGCCGCGAAAACGAAGTGGTGGATTCACTCGGCCGGACGATTCGTCGCAACGACTTGTTTTTTGTCGAGAATGCGCACGAAGCAAATGCCAGCGTTTCGCGCTCGCACGCGCACATCCGGTTCGAAGCGGGCGACTGGCGAATTTACGACGACGGCAGCTCGATCGGAACCAGCATCATTCGCGAAGGCCGGCTGCTCACAGTGCCGGCTCATGCCAGCCGCGGCGTTGCGTTGCGGGCTGGCGACGAGATCTATCTCGGCCAGGTGCGCCTGCGCTTCGAACCACTCTGAGATTGTGGGGCGGACCCCCCGGTCCGCGGCCGACGCCCCCGTCGGCCTTTTAAAACCCGTAAAGCCGGGCCGGGTTGTCCGCCAGGATCTTTTTCCGAACCGCCGCGTCCGGTTCCCAGATGGGCAGTTGGTTCAGGAGAACCGCGTCGTCGACCTGCGTCAGTGTTGTGAGTTCCGTGGGCTTGTGGCCTTCCGGCGTTGCGCGGGGATGAGGCCAGTCCGAACCCCACACAATGCGGTCCGGATTGGCGGAGATCAGCGCTGTGGCAAACGGCGTCACATCCTTAAAATCGGGCGCCTGCGTGGACGCGCGATAGGCCCCGGAAATCTTGACGCACGCCTTGCCCGACCGGACCAGATCGAGCAGATCGCTGAAGCCCGGCTGGTTCAGACCCTTCGCAGCGATGGCGCCGCCGAAGTGATCGAAGACGACCGGAATCGGCGATGCAGCGACCAGATCCTTGATAGCGGCGATCACATCGAGGCTCGTATACATCTGAATGTGCCACTTGCGGTTCTTTACTCTGTCTACTTGACTTTGAAAGCGGTTGCGCGCAAGCGAAGCGTCGTTCTGATTCACTGTTGCGAGGTTGATGCGGATACCGCGAATGCCGGCGCGATGCATGGAGTCGAGGTCGCTCTCCGGGGTCTTCTCGTCTATCACAGCCACGCCGCGCGCGGTTCCACCACGGGCTTTCATTCCGAAGAGAGTGGCCGAGTTGTCGGTGCCATAGACGCTCGGCGTCACGATCACGACGCGCTCGATGTGAAGCGCCTTGTGGAGCGCGGACATCTCGGGCGGCAGCGCAATTTCCGGCGTGTAGGTGCGGCCGGAGAAGAACGGGAACTTCGCGGGATCTCCAAAGATGTGCGTGTGGCAGTCGCAGGCGTGCGGCGGAACGTCAAAGTTGACGGGCGTTGCGGGTTGCGCAGCTTTCGCGAAGGCCGCGCGGCCTTGCAGCAGAACGCCTGAGGCGAGCGCTCCGGTCAGGAGGTCGCGGCGCGTCAGTTTGGTAGCCATGAGTAAAAGGATAACCCCCTTGCTATTGGAAGCCTGGAAGTACTGAAAAGCGACTTAAGGGCGAATCCCCAACGCCTCAAGAAACTTCTCCGGGTCCGGCGAAGGTGGCCGCGTTTCAACGTGAGGCAGGTATCGCGATGAGTCAGGCCCCCAATCGAAGTACAGCCCGGCGTTCGGTTCTGCGAGCGCAGCAGCAGTCTCTCGCGAGATTTCCAGCGTTTGCGAGAACAGCCGTAAATTGTCGGAGTCCCCCAGCAGGCGCGCAAAAACATCTAACGTGTAGCGCCCCTCAGTGAATCGAAAAGAATTATCGTCCCGAGGGGTGAGGAAGTGATGATTGGCCTCAACACCTGTTTCACCCACAAATAAACCGCTGCCACGAACGAGCCTCTCTTCGCCGTAAACCCAGACGTTGAAGTTCTGGCGTGTTTCGTTGTGTGAAAGCGCAACGTACATGCATTCGATTACGCGGCCACGTTTTGACGTTGAGAACAATAGCGTGCGCAAATAGACCTTCGGCAGCGGTGGCTGGCTGCTCGACCGCGGTACGTCTGGCCCAAAGAAAATCACCGTTGGTTGCGTCATCTTGACGGTGCCGCGCCGAAATAACGATAACCAGGCCGTCACGGCAGAAACCGCGAGCGCAAGAATTGAAATTGTGATCGAGGCCGGATCGGTCATATAGTCGCTATCGTATAGCAAGCGCCCGGTAGGTCGACGAGTGCCCACGGGTCAAAAGTTCGTGAACTATTCGGCTTTCTCGGTAAATTATGATCTTGACGTAATATTATCTGCACATTATAATTGAAGTGTGACCTCCGGGATTGAGTTCACCGACGAATTCGGAGAATGGTGGGATGGTCTCTCAACTGCGGAACAGGACAGTGTGCGCGATGGCGTTGAATTACTCCGGCAGTATGGCATTTCTCTTCCGTTTCCTTACTCGTCGGGCGTGTCGGCCTCGAAGCATTCCCATATGAGGGAACTGAGGGTGCAGCATGCGGGACGCCCGTTGCGGGTGCTGTATGCCTTCAATCCGCTTCGCACGGGGATCCTTTTGGTTGGCGGCGACAAGACCGGGAATGATCGCTGGTACGAGATATTTGTTCCGATCGCCGATCGTCTTTACGACGAACATCTCGATGAGCTTCGAAGGGAGGGTTTGATCTGAAGATGGCACGCAGAAACTTTCGGGAACTGGAAACGAAAATGGGCGCCGGGCGGATCGCCGCGAGCGACGCACGCGTGAAAAAGATGATCGCGGAGATGCCGTTTCACAGGCTGCGCGTGGCTCGAGAATTCACCCAGGAACATCTTGCTCACATCCTGAAAAAGGATCAGTCCGGCATCTCGCAGCTCGAGCGCCGGACGGATATGTATCTCAGCACTTTGGCGGACTTCGTCAAAGCCCTGGGCGGAGAGCTTGAGATCAGAGCAAACTTTCCGGATGGGAGCGTCCGGTTGACAGGACTGGCCGACGAATCGAAACCAACCGCCGACGCGGCTATGGAGACACGCCGGGCAGGGCCTCAAGACAGATAAGCATTCAACAAGTCATTTACGACGTCGCGAGCCTGGCGCGCTATCTCGACGGCGCGCGCATCTTCTCCAGGGAGGAGTTCCGGAGTGTCGCCCGGATATCGGACTTCGACTCCAAATGGTGTGAGCAGCGTCGCTTCCTGCAGCGCCGCGGCTGTGGCGGGTGCGCACGCGGCAACCAGGTCGAGCACTATCCCGATGTCATGCGTCTTCGGGAAATAGACCTGATGCCGAACGAGAACCGCTTTCAAGTACTTTTCGACCGCCTGTTGCGCATGGAAGGCGATGACAGGCTGCAATCGCGCGCTGTTCTTTAAAAGGATTTCGGATGCAGCCAGATCCTGATCTGCCTTACCGATCCACTGCCTGACCAAGTCCCGCTGGACCTCGTCAGGCAGCTTCATAGAGCACTCGTCCGTATCGGTGCGCCGGGTAGGCGATGCCGCCGATAATACCTTTGGTTTCCTCGAAGCGTTCCGTCGCCATCACAATGATATCCACGGGATGGCCTATGTTTCCCAGCGCGCGCCGAATCCTGACGCTCTCGTTCCGTGTGTTTTCCGGCGTGGGCTCGACGACCAGCAGGTCAATATCGCTGTCGGGTGTCATTTGTCCCGCGGCGGCGGAGCCGAACAGAATAACACGATCCGGTTCAGCAACGGTGAGGATGCGGCGAACGATCTCTCGCGTCAGTGCCTCGTCAATGGCCATCAGCCCCTATGATATGCGATGCGAAATCCGTCGCCGAACGCTATTGAGCGGGTGGCGGGGTCTTCGTCGCTGCCTTCGCCGCGGGTGCCGCGCCGATTTCCACGGTGCGGCCAAGGTACGTCTTGCCTTCCTCGATCTCCTCGGCGTGGATCACGACGCGATCGCCTGTATGGACGTCGGTCTTCTGGATCGGCTTCGAGGCGCGCGAAAAGGTCGTCTTGGCGTCGAAGTTGACCACCACGCTCTTGCCGGCTGTTGTGGTGACGGTCACGGACGTATCGGATACCTTCGCCACTGTTCCCATAACGTGCTCGAGCCCTCCATGGGCCAGGACAATGGCGGGCGCCAGGGCCAGACAGACCGCGGCGAAAAGTCTAGTGATGGTGTTCGTGCTCTGTGTGTTCATTCGGTGTGTCTCCAGTCAAAAAATCGTGTTCGAACTGCTCTTCCTTCAAGTCGTCGGGACTCTTCGGATTCAGCGTTTGCATCTCCGCTTCTTCTTCGGCAGTTAACTGCGGCAGGTGCCGGATGAAACGGACCAGTTTCCATGAGTCCTGCTCGTCATGAGCCTTGCCGCCGCCCCAGCCCGGCATTCCGGTCAGCCGGATGCCGTTCTGAATAATGAAAAACAACTCGCCGTCGGTCAGTTGCTGCGTCTCCGGTTGCCGCATGTCGGGGGCCGGCGGATACATGCCCTTGCCCATCAGCGCGTCGCCGCTTCCATTGTTGGCATGGCACGCGGCACAGTGATCCGCCCAGTGGGCGCGTGCGTCCTTCAGCGCTTCTGGCGAGTCCGGAACGGGATTGACCCGCGCTTTCGCATCCGAAGGCATCGCCATCGCGCGCGCACGGCGGGCGATCCATTGCTCAACCACGCTTGGTTTTTCGCGGGCGCTGAGGCCGCGGGCGTTCGTCAAATACAATGCGCCCGCCGCCGCAATCGCGACCAACAACAGCACCAACCAGAGAACTCTCATCGCTTATCTCGCCGCCGGACGAAGCCGGAAACGCACGAAAATATTACCACCCACGGGATGATCCCCATAATACGGCTTGATTGCTCCGGGCAGCGAATACGCGCTGAAATTGGCGCCGATACCGGTCTCGACGGAACGGAACAGATCGACGTCGCGCGTGTAGCCGATCGTGTATTCTCCAATCCGGAATGTGCTCCCATAAGTGACGTCGAGAGTTTGTTCGATCGCCGGTTGCGCGGCGAATAATTCGTCTTTATCGACCAGCTCGATGCGGCCAGTGATGAAGTTCCTGCGTCGCACGGGCAGAACCGATTCCGCCAGGTAAGAATTCAGATTACGCCCCGTGGCAGTGGAGTGGGTGCGTCCCCAAATAAGACTGGAAGCCCAGCTGTCGCCCTGCATCGGTTTCGTGTACTCGAGTGACGCAGTCGTCCGCACCTGATCGCCGGGTTCGAGTTGCTCGGGATGCGCGATCCTTCCCGCTGAGATCTGCCCGGCCCAGTTCCGCGTCGGAAAGAACCACAGGCGGGAGGACCAGGAGTTGATGGGTCCGCCTGAGACCGTCCAGCGGTTTTCGCCCGGCTCGCTGCCATAGAAGCCGCTCGCTTCCAGCCTCACTTTCTTATAAGAGAGGCCGAGCGTGACAACGTCGTCGGCAACGTGCGTGGAATCCTGCCAGTGATGGGAGATGGGCGCCTCGGGCAGTTCCATCGCGGAGGCGCGGTGCGGGTAGGCAGTCGGTCCGAGCGCAGGATCGCCAACCGGAGCGACATAGATCTCCAGGATGGTGTAGGCGGCGACGGTCCGGACATAGTGGAGACCGAGACCCATGAGCAGGTTGTGCGGGTGCTGCGCGTCGAAGAGAGGCTTGCCATAAGCTGTCTCGCCGGTTTGAAACAGCAGCGGGTAGCTCCTGCTTGTAATGGTGGCGGGCTCGAGGCTCAGCATGAGATCGATCTGAATGGCGCCGTTCTTCCCGGCGCGATGTTCCAGCGAGGTCATGAACCAGTTTGGGGAATAGAGCTTGTCGCCACCGCGCGGACCCGACTGCTGCGTGTCGACGACAAATGCCTCCGCCATGAACGTGGCGTTCCAGTGTCCGAAGGAGGTCGTCAGCATCGGCATGGGCCAGGCCTGCGGGTTGACCGACGTGCCCGAAGCGACGTTCATCAGATCCATGCTCGCGGCATTCATGTCGCCCATATTCATGCCGGGCATGGATGGCATTTGAGCCGGACAGACGGCTGCGACGGCGAACAGCAGAGCAAGCGTACGAGTCACTAAAAGTCCTCCAAAAACCTTCGAGAAACGTTACCGAGCCGCGACTGTGAAGGAGCGGTTGTTCAGATTCTCAGGACGATGGAGGACTTAAGACTTGATTTCGGATGCGAAGGGTTAAGTGAAACGGAAAGACTTCCGGCGGTCGTGAATCGCACTCCGGTCATCATTGGTGCGGCCAGAGCAGGCGTCGGCGTGCCGACGGAAATCTGCGGCGCGTGTGTCTGAGCCGTGCCGGGGAGAACAACGTCGGGCGCGCACGGAACCGAGGTGTCCTGTCCCGGAGCCTGATGATGGTGATGGCAGGGAGGCATTTGCCTCGTTCCCGCCGGATTGCAGGTTACGGCTGTGCAATCGGCCATGCAGCGGATGACGCCGATCACCAGCGTGAAGATCACCAGCAGCGTAAACCTGGCGTGCGTTCGCGGCATCCGGATTCATCGTACCAGAGCACCCTGCCAGAGCGCCCTGATAACATTGGTATAGCTATGCCGATCTACGAATACAGTTGCGAATCCTGCGGGAACAAGTTTGAGAAGCTGGTGCGGCGCACCGAGGACGCTATGGAGTCCGGTTGCCCGTCCTGCGGGAAAAAGCACCTGCAGCAGGAGTATTCGACGTTTGCCGCGCGCGCCAACTCCTCGCCTGGCGCCTCCGAAATGCCCTCGTGCGGGGGCGGGATGTGTATGACGCCCGGAATGTGCGGGCGCAACCAGCCTTCGCCTCCTCGATAGCCGCCTGCAAGGCGGCTGTGCAGCCAGGATTGGCCGCCCCACAGGCCATTAGCCCGGCCAATAGCGCCCATAAAAATTATCTGTTGCTTCCTTATTGCAGGAACGGCAGTCATCCCCGATAATCGAAAGTTCATGTCTACACAACTAACAGACTTTCTCACCCTTCCCTACGCCGAAATCGAAGAGTTGAACCTGAAGGCCAAGGAACAGCGCACCAAGCGCGTCCCCGCCGAAAAGATTCAGGAAGAACGGCTTAAGTACCTGACCGACGAGAAACGAATCAAGGCCGTCACCGTGATGTTCAGCGACCTCGAAGGCCGTCTGCACATGCTCGATTACGACAAAAAATTTCTCGTGAATAGCTTCGACAACCTGACGTTCGGCGGCTCTTCGATCCGCGGATTCACGGCTCAGCGCGAGAGCGATCTGCGGCTGCATATGGACTGGGCTTCGTTTTACTGGGCTCCCGCCGATTACTTCGGCGCGGGCAAGGTGCTGGTCTTCGGCGAAGTCATCGATAAGCAAGGTGGCCCCTACATCGGCGACATGCGCGGCGTCCTCAAGAACTACGCGAAGGAACAGTTCGAGAAAAACGACTACACCCTGAACGCGGCGAACGAAATCGAAGGGTTCCTGTTCAACGGGCTCGATGCTGAAAGACACTATTCCGAGACGGGCAAGTTCGAGTACGTCAACACCGGCGGCTATTATCATTCACTCCCCGGCGACACGCTGCGCACGTTCATCGACCGCGCGGCCGAGGTGCAGCGCGCCATGGGATTCGAGAATGAGAAGGACCACCCCGAAGTCGCGCCGTCGCAGTTTGAAATCAACTACAGTTATGCCGACGCGCTCACCGCGGCCGATACGATTCAGCTCTACAAGTTCCTCTGCCGTCAGGTAGCCCGCACCATGGGCCTCACGGCCTCCTTCCTGCCCAAGCCAGTGGTTGGCGTCAACGGCAGCGGCATGCACACCAACGTTTCGGTTAACAAAGGCAAGAAAAACCAGTTCTGGGATCCGGCCGGAGAGGAAAAGATCAGCAATTTCGCGTGGGACTTCGTGGATCGAATCCTGAGCCACGGAAACGATCTCTGCCTGGTACTGAACCCGAGCGTGAACGCCTATCGCCGCCTCGATCCGCATTTTGAAGCGCCGAATCAGCTCATCGCATCGGCGGTGGATCGCGGATCGATGGTGCGTATTCCGATCGGAAACGAGCGCAGTTCGCGCATTGAAGTGCGCGCCGTCGCGCCGGACGCGAATCCTTATATGGTGCTTTACAGCGTGTTCAAGACTGGTCTGGACGGGACGATCGCCCAGATTCCGAACCTGCGCAGCGCGAAACGGTACCTGCCGGACAACATCTATGACGCGATGGACAATTTCCACAATGCGGAATGGACGAAGACCCTCTTCAGCGAAGAGGTGAGGGAGCGTTATCTCGATCTGAAGAAGGCATCGGCGGACCGCTGTCCGCGGCTGCTGGGGACGATCGTGAAGCCCTCGGAAGTGCAGTACCATCACGAGGTCTACAACCAGTATCTCTGGAACCAGTTCTAAGGGTATGCGGCTGCCAGCCGCGTTTGTTGCTTACAGACCGGCGGTCAGTGCGTCCAGCAGGCCTTTTTTAACGGGCCAGTTGCCGGTCACCTTGACGCCGGTCTGATCGAAACTGCCCGCCGCCAGCATCCCGATTAACTCGTCGTTCTGGGCTTCCTTGTCCTTCCCCACCGCTTCTTTGAGCGCTGTCGTGGCGACGCGAAGCTGACTGGCCAGAATCTTCGCCTCGTCCGCTGTGCGGCAATTCGCCTCCAGATGTGCCTCGATGCCCTGCGCGCTGGGGCCGAGTGCGACGACGATGCGGTCCGCATTGGCAAGAGTCGACAACATCAACCGCAGCCGGGGCGGCAGCGCGCCCTGTTTGCGCAGTTCCGCACCGGGCACGGAGAGCCAAACGGGCGCGGATGGCAACGGGGTCTTAACCGGATCGCCCGCCTTCGTCAGCCGCGTCGCCTCCAGATCGTTTGCGCCCACCGCCATCGCGATGGTGTCGCTACGCAAAGGAAGAAAGGAAATATGCCGCTCGGGAGTGCTGCCCGGCATGCGGCAGAGCTGCTGGTAGCACGATCCGCCCTGACGGGTGGCGTAGTCTCGCAGTTTGTTCCAGTCGAAGCGCCCGCGCGCGATAAAGAAATTTCCGCTGGCCGACAGCGAGACGATGACAAAATCCAGATCGCGTCTGTAATCGAATCCGGTGCCATCGAGAAACTGTTTATAATCGGGCTCGAGCGGTGTTTTCGAATCGGCGAGGAGTCCCGCCTTGCGGAGCACCGCGAAATCCGCGCTCAGCACGAAAGCGTCTTCGGCGGGAAACCGCGAAAGCAGATAGCGCGGATCTGAAAACTGACGACCCGCGCGAATCCCCAGCCACAGCGCGCCGCCCGCCAGAGTCACGCCAGCCAGCAGAATGACGGCCAGGACAACCCGCCGGCGCTGGTCCATCGGGTTTTAAACCGCCACGGCCATGTCGGCGACGCGTTCCCGTTTCCACAACTCGATGTATCCGGCGAGTTGCCGCATCAGGTCGCGGAATCCTTCGATGGTGAGCGATTGAGCACCGTCGCTGACGGCTTTCTCGGGACAGGGGTGCACTTCGACGATCATTCCGTCGGCGCCGATGGCGACAGCGGCCCGGGCGACCGCCGGGACAAGGCTGCGTTTTCCCGTGGCGTGGCTCGGATCGACAATGACGGGCAGATGGGTCAGCTCGTTGAGAACGGGCACCGCCGAAATGTCGCATGTGTTGCGCGTCGCGGTTTCGAAAGTGCGAATGCCGCGTTCGCAGAGCATCACCTGCGAATTGCCGTGGGCGACGATATATTCGGCCGACATGAGCAGTTCCTTGATGGTCGAACTAAGGCCGCGCTTCAGCATGACGGGCCGCCCGCAGCCTCCCAGAACCTTGAGCAGCGCGAAGTTCTGCATGTTGCGCGCGCCGACCTGCATGATGTCGGCGTAATCGGCGACAAGGTCGACGTCGCGGTCGCTCATTACTTCGGTAATGACGGCGAGGCCAGTGGCTTCGCGAGCCTTTGCCAGCAGCTTGAGGCCTTCGGTCTCCAGCCCCTGGAAATCGTACGGCGAGGTACGCGGCTTGAATGCGCCGCCGCGCAGGATCTTCGCGCCGGCCGCGGCCACGGCCTCGGCGGTTTCCATGATCTGCTTTTCGTTCTCGACCGAACAGGGACCGGCCATGATCACAAACTCATCGCCGCCGATTTCGGCGCGCCCGGCTCGGATCACGGTTCGCTCCTTGCGGAACTCCTTGCTGACGAACTTGTACGGGGCGGAAATGCGCACGGCGCGCTCGACGCCGGGAGTGGCTTCGAGCGATTCGAGACAGGCTTCCACATCGCCTCCGACGCCTACGACGCCGATCACGACTCGCTCCTCGCCTTCGATCGAGTGGACCCTGAATCCGAACTCGCGGATCCGCTCGCAGACATGTTCAACCTCCTGTTTGGTTGCATGGGGACGCATTGAAATAATCATTTGAAACCTTCCATAAAAAATAAAACCCACTCTTTCGAGTGGGTTGGCTTTCGAAACTGCTCAGAACGCGGAAACCAACGCCACTATGGAGTGGGGCTCCAAAA
>Ga0181521_10002591_pt1 | contig 21700 bp, 28 predicted proteins | sample PEATcosm2014_Bin_32_FD_119764 | JGI IMG/M metagenome (GOLD analysis project Ga0181521, IMG submission 119764) | Peatland microbial communities from MTU Mesocosm Facility, Houghton, MI, USA - PEATcosm2014_Bin02_60_metaG | ecosystem: Environmental > Terrestrial > Soil > Wetlands > Peat | place...
CGGATGAACCCGCCTGTAAAGCGACTTTCACATCATAAACATGGGTACAAATCGCTGCCCCAAACGCCTACTACCTTGATCCGACTCGCCTTTCGGCTTTGGGCACTAAAAACTTCTGTCTAGGACGATTGCTTCGTCTGACACCGAAGTGTCGAGAACTAGCGCGAGCTCCTAGCCCGCGACCTGTACGGTTCTCCGCAAATACTGTTGACCGAAAAATTGCCTAGACCACCTTTTCCTCGCGCAGCACGGCGATCTGGGCGGCGGTGTAACCGAGGCTCGCCAGGATTTCGTCGGTGTGCTCGCCGACCAGCGGCGCGCGGCGGCGGTAGGTGCCGGGGGTCTCCGACAGCTCGATCGGCGTCGGCGCCAGCGGCAGGGTGCCGGGAATGCCGGGGAATTCGCGTTCGGTCAAAATCCCGGCGTCGCGGATATGCTTCTCGTCGAGCGCCTGCTGCGGCGAATAGACCTGACCGGCGACAATGCTGGCTTTTTCGAGCGCCGCGAGCGCCTCGGCGCAGCTCCGCTCGGCGCACCATTGGCTCATTCGCTTGGCGATGGGTTCGCCGTAGTCGGCGCGCGACTGGTCGTCGGCGAAGCGCGGGTCGGCGAGCCAATGGTCCTCGCCGATCATGTCGCACCAGCGCTTGAACATCGGCAGGCCGATCACCGTGGTGACGATCCAGCCGTCCTTGCAGCGATAGACATCGCCCGGGGCGTTGTTGAACCCGCGATTGACCGTCGCCACCCGGTTCGCGCCGGTCAGCGCCTGCTCCATCAGCATGGCGTTGCTGATCGCGACCGCGGTGCGCAGCAACGCGCCCTCGACCTTCTGGCCGCGTCCGGTCTTGCCGCGCTCGATCAGCGCCGCGAGCGTGCCGAAGGCCGAGAGGAACGCGGTGCCGAAATCGACCCACGGCACCTTGGTCATGATCGGCTGGTCGGGGAAGCCGGAGAGGTAAACGGCGCCGCTCATCGCCTGGCCGATGCCGTCGAACCCATGCTTGTGGCTCAACGACCCGCCGGCGCCAAACCCGGTGACGGTGGTCAGGATGATGTCGGGCTTGGTCGCGCGCAGGCTGTCGAGATCGAGCGCCAGCGAGCGCAGCACCCGTGGTGGCAGATTGGCGACGACGACATCGGCGGTCGCGACCAGCTTCTTGACGATCTCGCGGCCGCGCGGGGCGGCCGGGTCGAGCGTCATGCCGAGCTTGTTGCGGTTCATCGCGAGGAACATCGCGCCGCCGCCATCCTCGCCCGCACCGACCGGGATCATGCCGCGATCCTCGCCGCCGCCGAGCCGCTCGATGCGGATCACCTCGGCGCCGAGATCGCCCAGCAGCGCCGCGCAGAACGGCCCGGCGATATAGCGGCCGAAATCGAGGACGCGAATGCCGTCGAGAACACCAGCCACCGGATTTCCCCTGCTTGAGGCGCCGGCCTCAGCGTAGCGGACGGGTCGGCCCGCGCAAGAGCCCGGCGATGACGCCGATCAGAGTCAGCGCGCCGATCACGGCGAGGCCGAAAATCGCCGCGCCCAGCAGGAAGACGATCAAGAACGCCGCGATTGCGCCCCCGGCCAGGGTCAGCAACGCCAGCCCAACCGGCCCGATCGGCCTGACATAGACGTGGTGCGCGCCGCGCGTCTCGCTCTCAACCCAGACCCGCGCCCCGGCTGGCAGCGGGGCGCCGGGCGGGATGATTTCGGCTTCGGGCTGGCGGGTCGGGCGGTCGGCCATATCATGATCTCGTGCTTGGGGACGCCCCGGTGATGTGGGCGTCGCCGCGCCGGAAGACAATACGGCGACCCGCTTACACCGACGCGGCTAGGCTCGCGCGCTGTCGATGCTGAAGCGACCACCCCCGGCCAGGAAGAAATAGAAGAACAGGAAGCAGTAGAGGATCGCCGCGTCGCCGCCATTGAGCAACGGGAAGAACCCGTTTGGCGCATGGCGCGTGAAATAGGCGATCGCCATCTCGCCCGACATGACAAACGCCGCGCAGCGGGTGAACAGCCCGACCGTCAGGAGGGCGCCGCCGACCAGCTCGATAATCCCGGCAAACCACAGCAGCTGAAACGCGTGAAGAGTGTCGAACCTCGCGTCATGCGGCCAGCCGAGCAGCTTCGCCATGCCGTGCTCCATGAAGAGCAATCCGGCGACGATCCGGAAAACGCCTAGAAAACGCGGCGCCCAGACCGCGCCGTAGCTTGTCGTTTGCATCCCACTCCCCATTTCGCGTCAGCAATTGCGCGCGTTCTTCGTTTGAACAGTGGGCGATTTAGGGCCTTCGGGCAAGATACGCGGCTGTGTGCGCGGGTTGCCCTCGACGCGGACATCGCATGATGATGGCCGACCAAGACCGCAGCCAGGGAGAGATGAGCGATGGCAACGCCGGCAAAAATCGCCGTGATCACCGGAGCGGGCAGCGGCATCGGCCGCGCCTCGGCGCACGCGCTGCTCGAGGACGGCTGGACCGTCGTGCTCGCCGGGCGACGCAAGAACATGCTCGACGAGACCGCGACGCTGGCGAACGCACCGCCGCCGCGCACCCTGGCGGTGCCGACCGACGTCTCCGACGCGGCCTCGATCGCCGCGCTGTTCGCCGCGGTGAGGTCTACCTATGGGCGCATCGACCTCTTGTTCAACAATGCCGGGATCAGCACCCGCGGCATCCCGTTCGAGGATTTGACCTATGAGCAGTGGATGGGGGTGGTGCAGACCAACCTCACCGGCTCGTTTCTCTGCGCGCAGCACGCGTTCCGCATGATGAAGGAACAGGACCCGCGCGGCGGCCGCATCATCAACAACGGCTCGGTTTCGGCTCATGTGCCCAGGCGCAACTCGACCCCCTATGTCGCGACCAAGCACGCGCTGACCGGGCTCACCCGATCGCTGTCATTGGATGGCCGCGGGCTCGACATCGCCTGCGGCCAGATCGACATCGGCAACGCCGCGACCGAGCGCAACACCGACACCTCGGTCGGCCGGCTCCAGGCCACCGGCAAGGTCGAGGCCGAGGCGCGCATCGATGTGCGCCATGTCGCCAACGGCGTCCGCTACATGGCCAGCCTGCCACTCGACGCGAACGTCCAGTTCATGACCGTGATGGCGACGAAGATGCCGTATATCGGGCGGGGTTAGCCTTGCCTGCTTTTTACGGCCAAAGCCGGCAGTACTCCTGCGAGCTTTCGAGATTGGGCCCAGGCGTTCCCGCCTGAGATATAACCTTTAGCCAGCCGTCAGGCTGCGCGGCGGTGGGCGTGTTTCCACAGTTGGTATGGACCCAATCAATGCCCGGGCCGCCCTGGGTATAAAGCCTGCCGCAGAGTTCCAGCCGATTTCCAACCGCGATTGTCGACAGCGGCACGGGGACGGCTTCCCCGGCCGCGTCGTACCCGGAGGCAAACACATTGTCGATCGCGACATCGTAGAGCCGGCTGTCCCGGTCGGCACGAAGCGTGACATGCGTGTGCGACAGTTCCACGCCTCCCTGCAAATGACCACGTGCGAAGACTCGCGCGCTGGTTACGGTACCGGTGAGGTAAGCGCCTTTATTGGCTTGGCATTGTGCGGCGTCGTCGGCATTCGCCGTCGAAGGGGCGACGAAGCAAAGCGTGAGCAGGAGCAGGTGAACAGTTTTCATCACCGTCTCCACCGATAAAGGCGCCGGGTATCAGCCCTTGGCTGGGATGAGCCCAACCAAGGGAACTTAAAGGCGAGAACTACGACGGCATCTGGCCGAGATAGTCGCGCTTGCCGAGGTTAACGCCAGTGCTGCGGACGATGTCGTACGCTGTCGTCGCGTGGAACTGCACCTGCAGCATCGCGAAATGGTAGAGGTAGTTCTGGCACTTGAACTCGCGCGGCTGGCCGCCCATCGGGACCGTGATGACCGTATCTTCCTTGCCGTCGAGTTGATCCGCCCGCAGCCCCTTCAGAAAGTCGACGGTTTTGTCGATGCGCGCCTGGATCTCGGCGAAGCTGTTGTCCTGGTCGGGGAAGGACGGCAGGGCAACCCCGGCGACCCGGCCGGCTCCGGATGAATGCGTGCAGACCTGCCGCACCTGACGCTCGAGGCCGAACATGTCGGGGAAGAGCCGCAGGTTCAGCACCACTGCGGTATCCCATTTTTGCGCGGTGGCATGCTCCTCGGTCTTCTGCAGCACGACCTTGAGGCCGCCGAGCAGCTGCAGGCACACCGGAACAAAGCCGCTATACATCGTGACTGCCATGGAACGCTCCTTCTGGAGGTTGGGGGAAATCGATCGGCGCCGATCTTAGTCTGCCGCGTCCAGCATACAAGCTGGATGACGGCTTTGCGTCCTTCGAGGCCTTGCTGCGCAAGGCACCTCAGGATGAGGCCATTTCTTGATGCCATCCAAATTCCATCCTCATCCTGAGGTGCTTTGCAAAAGCAAAGCCTCGAAGGACGCTGGGGAGCCGATGCAGCCTATCGCGCCTGCGGCAGCTCCATGCGCACCGCGACCGCGGCGCTGGCGACCACGGCGGTGTCGTGACCGTCGTCGCTCGGGATGTCGAGGCCGCCCTTGACCACTTTCACGCTGACTTGGCCGTGCGGCAAGGTCGCCTTGACCGCGGCGGCATCGACCCGCTCGGGCTTTTGCGCGCCGATCGTCACCTCAACCTGCATCTGCTTCGAGTCGAGGCCGAACGAGCGCAGGAAGGTCAACGACGAATGATGCAGCGCGTCCTGCACCGCGCGGATCGCCGCCTTGGTGTAGTCGCCGCCATGCAGATCGTTGCCGCTGCCCATTTCGAGGATGATGCGCCTCGCCATCGCTCTCTCCTCAGACATCGAGCCGCACGATCGCGGCGGCATGCGCCAGCACCATCGAGTCGGTGCCGGCATCGTTGGGAATTTCGAGCCCGCCCTCGACCACCGTGACCGTGCCGGTGCCATGCGGCAGCACCGCCAGCACCGCTTCCTTGTCGACCTTCTCGGGATGCGGCACCCCGATCCTGACCTCGACCTGCATCGAGTCGACAGGCAGCCCGACCGCGGCGGCGATGCTCAAGGAATTGTGCCACAGCGCGTCGCGCAACGCCCTGACCGCCGCCTTGGTGTAATCCGCCCCACGGATATCGGTGCCCATGCCGAGCTCGAGCACCATGCGCTTCATTGCCATGTCTGCGCCCCGGAGAAACGCTGCGTCATCCTAGGCCCTTGCAGCGGCTGGCACCAGAAGCCGAGGACTCGACCGCTTAGAGCTTGATGATCGCCGCTAGCGCGCCGACGCAGATCGCGGCGATCGTTCCCATCCGGATCGTCAGTCGCATGGACAGCTTCTCGAGCTCCGTTTCGAGCTTTTGATCGATCTTCTGTATTTCGGATTGCAAAAAGCTCTTGGTGACCATTTCGTCGGTCACATGGTCCCGCGTCGCTTCGGCAAGCACTTCGGCCTGCTGCTCCGTAAAGCCGGCGCTTTTCAAGCGACGTGAGAATTCGAGGGTATCGAAGGTCATAGCCGTGGCGAATGTAGTTCTTGCCGGTCGATTTTGCGACGGGTGATTTTTGGACTTATGCCGCCCGCGCGTCATCCTTGATCATGTCGGCGGCCTTTTCAGCGATCATGATCGTCGGCGCGTTGGTGTTGCCGGCGGGGACCCCGGGCATGACCGAGGCGTCGACGACCCGCAGATTCCCGACTCCGTTGACCCTGAGGCGCGGGTCGCATACCGCCGCCTCGTCCGGCCCCATGCGGCAGGTGCCGACCGGGTGCAGGTTCGACAATCCGTTGGCGCGGATCGTCGCCTCGTATTCCTCGTCGGTCTTGACCGAGGGTCCCGGCAAAATCTCCTCGGCGACAAGCGGCGCCAACGCCGGCTGCTCGGTGATCTTGCGCACCAGCCGCATGCCCGAGCGCAGCGCGTCGAGGTCGTATTGCGTCTTGAGAAAATTGAACAGGATCGACGGCGCCGCCCACGGGTGCGGGCTTTTGATCCGCACATGGCCGCGGGCATCGGGGCGCAGATGCACCGCGCTGACGCTGAAGCCGGGGAACGGGTGCGGCTTGACCCCGCGGCGGTCGCGGCCCTGGAAGCTCCAGGTGCTGAAGTTCAGCTGGATGTCGGGCCGCGCGAGGCGCTCGTCGCTCTTGGCGAACCCGCCGGCGCAGATGCCGTTGCTGGCGAGCGGCCCGGAGTGGAACAGGAAATACTGGATGCCCGCCGCGGTGCGCCGCCACACGCTGTTGCCGACATCGTTGAGGGTGATCGGCTGGGTGCAGCGATAGGCGAGGCGGACATAGAAATGGTCCTGCAACTCGTTGCCGACCCCGGGCCGGTCGCACACCACCGGGACATCGTATTGCCGCAACAAATCGCCCGGCCCGATGCCCGATAGCTGCAGCAGCTGCGGCGAGTTGTAGACGCCGCCGCAAACGATCACCTCGCCGCGGGCCCGCGCCTCGGTCGGCATGTTGCGCTGGCGATAGGCGATGCCGACCGCCCTGCCCTCCTCGATCAGCACCTTGGTCGCCAGCGCCTCGGTTTCGATCGTCAGGTTCGGCCTTCCTTTCGCCTGGCCGAGATAGGCGGCGGCGGTGCTCCACCGACGCGCCGCTTTCATCGTGCATTGGAAATGGCCGGCGCCGTCCTGATGGCCGCTGTTGAAATCACCGTTTTCCGGCAACCCGGCCTCGATCGCCGCGTCGACAAAATGCTCGGCGAGCTTCCAGCGTACCGGGTGCTCGCTGACGCGCAGCGGGCCGCCGACCCCGTGCGCCTCGTTTGGCCCGCGCTCCTGGTCCTCGGCCTTCTTGAAGTACGGCAGGATGCTGTCCCAGTCCCACCCGGTGCAGCCGCGCTGCCGCCACTCGTCGTAATCGGCCGGGTTGCCGCGCATGTAGACCATGCCGTTGATCGAGCTGGTGCCGCCCAGCACCTTGCCGCGCGGCTGGTACATCGTGCGGTTTTGCAATTCGGGCTCGGGCTCGCTCTCGTACATCCAGTTGAGCTTGGGGTTGGCGAAAAGCTTGGCGTAGCCCATCGGCATGTGGATCCACGGGCTCGAATCCTTTGGCCCGGCCTCGAGCAGGAGCACGCGATGCTTCGGGTTCTCGCTAAGCCGCGCCGCGATCACGCACCCGGCCGAGCCGGCGCCGGCGACGATATAGTCAAAGGTCTCGGGCATCATTCCCCTCGCAATTTCGTGTCAGCTGTTCACCAGCCCGCCATCGACATTGTAGGCTTGGCCGGTGATGTTGCGCGCGCCAGGCCCGGCGAGGAACACCGCCATCGCCGCGATGTCTTCGGGCGTGTTGGCGCGGCGGATCGGGATCCCGGCCTGCTGCTCGGCCTGGAGCTCGGCGACGGTGATGCCGCGCGAAGCGGAGCGGCCGACCGCGTTGCGCTCGCCCAGTTCGGTCATCGTCATCCCCGGGCAGATCGCGTTGACGTTGATGTTGTGCGGCCCGAGCTGGTGCGCTGCCAGCATCGTCATCGCCATCACCGCGCCCTTGCTCGCGGCGTAGGCGACGTTCGATGAGCCGGCATGGCCGCGCCCGGCGATCGAGGCGATGTTGATGATCCGCCCGCCGCCTTGCGCGATCATCTCCTTGGCGGCGCGCTGCAGGCAGAAGAACACGCCCTTGGCGTTGACCCGGTGGATGCGGTCCCAATCAGCCTCGGTCAAATCCATGATGAAGCTGTAGCGGGTGACCCCGGCATTGTTGACGATGATGTCGAGCCGGCCGAATTCTTCCACCGTGCGCGCGACCATCCGGTCGATGCTCGCGACATCGCCGCAATCGGCCTCGATCGCGATCGCGCGGTTGGTGTGGGCTGCCATCGCCTCGACCGTTTTTTGCGCCGCCGCGAAATCGATGTCGGCCGCGGCGACCGAGGCCCCCTCGGCTGCCATGCCAAGCGCGATCGCCCGACCGATCCCCGCGCCTGCGCCGGTCACCAGCGCGACCTTGTCCTGAAGCGTCGGCATGCCTTCCCTCCCGTTACGCGGTCATTGCGAGAAGCGTAGCGACGAAGCAATCCCCTTGGAAAGGGGACTCCTCGGCGGGAGATCGCTTCGCTACGCTCGCAATGACGAATTTTCACGGGAGGCAGGGCGATGCTGTCCACCTTTGCTTTCGTTCTCGCTGTCCGCGATCTTGACCGCAGCGCCGCTTATTACCGCGATGTGCTGGGGTTTCGTCTTCTTTGGGAAGACGGAACCGACTGGCGCCTCGCCCAGCGCGACGGCGTGCGCCTCATGCTCGGCCACTGCCCGGACGAGAAACCGGCCAGCGAGATTTTTCCGCACAACTGGTTCGGCTACCTTGAGATCGATGATGTCGAGGCGCTACGGTCCGAGCTGGTCGGCCGTGGCGCGGAATGCTCCGAGCCCAAGGACCAGCCCTACGGGATGCGCGAGATCATCGTCACCACCATCGACGGCCACCGCATCGTCTTCGGCCAGGACATGTCGAAGCCCGTCGGCTGAAGCGCCAATTTCGGGCGTTGACCGAACGGGAGCTCGGCGAGCCGCCGAGCGGCACCGCACATCGATCTTGTGTCAACCCTCGAACGGCGACCATCCCAGCGAAATGGCAACCGAAACGAGCAACAGGATCAGGGCAACCGCGACGAAAAGAATCACGAAAAGCGGCTTGATGGCTTCGCTCCCAACATAATTGTATTATGGCAGGTAATTAATGCCAATGTAAGTTGAACTATTCCCGTTTTGCGGTCGATCCAACGCTCCGACGGCTGCCGAGTTCCAGGTCGATCTTCGCCGCGACACGCCAGCGAGCCTGCCGCGCAGCCGGCAAACCGAATATAATTTCGCCGTGTCAGATCGAGAGGCCCGCTAAATGCTCGCCAATATCCCCGCGACCCAGACCGTGATCGAAATCAGAGAGCCCGGCGGGCCGGAGGTGCTGGTGCCGGGAACCCGGCCGGTGCCCGAGCCGAAAGCCGGCGAGGTGCTGATCCGCGTCGCCAGCGCCGGGATCAACCGCGCCGATTGCCTGCAGCGCATGGGGCGCTACCCGATGCCGCCGGGGACCAGCGACATTCCCGGCCTCGAATGTGCCGGCATCGTGGTCAAGATGGGCGAGGGGGTGAGCGGTTTCATACTGGGCGAGGAGGTGTGCGCGCTGCTGATCGCCGACGGCTATGGCGAATACGCCGCGGTGCCGGCGGTGCAATGCCTGCCGGTACCGCAAGGGGTCGGCATGATCGATGCCGGCGGGCTGATGGAGACGTTCTGCACCGTGTGGACCAACGTCTTCGACCGCATCCACCTCAAATCGGGCGAGGTGTTCCTCCAGCAGGGCGGGTCGAGCGGCATCGGCATCACCGCGATCCAGCTCGCCAAGGCTTTTGGCGCCACGGTGCTGACCACCGCCGGCTCCGAGGAGAAATGCCAGGCGTGCCGCGCCTTTGGCGCCGATGTCGCGATCAACTACAAGACCGAGGATTTCGTGAAGGTGGGCAAGGAGTTCACCCAAGGCCGCGGGGTCGATGCGATCTTCGACATGGTCGGCGGCGACTACATCCCGCGCGAATTGGACCTCTTGGCGCGCGAAGGGCGGCTCTGTTTCGTGGCGCTGATGGGCGGCAGCAAGGTCGAGTCGGCCGATTTCGGCATCATCCAGAGAAAGCACCTGACCGTCACCGGTTCTACGCTGCGCGGCCGCTCGGTCGCCGAGAAGGCGCAGATCGTCGCGGCCTTGAAGGAGAAGGTGTGGCCGCTATGGGCACAGGGCAAATTGCGCACCTGCACCTACAAGACCTTCCCGCTCGCCGAAGCCGCGAAGGCGCATGCCCTCATGGAATCAAGTCAGCATATCGGAAAGATCATCCTCGTGCCGTGAGCGGCGGTGCTATCGTCGCGTATTGATTACGGAGGATCGCCATGCCCGTTTCCGCGCGCCCGATCGGCGAGAGCCTGGGAACCGAGATCGCCGGGGTCGACCTGGCGCGCCTCGGTGAGGAAGATTTCGCCGCGATCGAGGAGGTGTTTCGCGATCATCCGGTGCTGGTGTTCCGCGGCCAGAAGCTGACGGCCGGCGACCTCGCGGCGTTCGGCGCGCGGTTCGGCCGGCCGCAGCCGCATGTGCTGCTGCAATACCGCCATCCCGACCACCCCGACGTGTCGTTCATCACCAATGTCGCCAAGGATGGCGGGATCGACCGGTTCGGCGTCAAGCGCGCCTCGACCTGGCACGCCGACGAGACCTACGACGTGCATTTGCCGCGTCTCGCGATCCTCCACGCGGTCGAGGTGCCGGCCGAAAAGGGCGGCACGATGTTCGCCGATATGTGCGCCGCCTATGACGGGCTGTCGCCGGCGATGCAGGCGAAGCTCGCGTCCCTGACCGGCCGGCACGGTTATACCAGCGGCCCGGATTCGCTGAAGCTTTACGGCGAGGACTACGTCCGCGAGCGCAACAAGGAGCGCGCCGAGCAGCTCCACCCCGCGGTGCGCCGGCACCCGATCACCGGCCGCAACGTGCTTTTCGTCAACCCGACGCATTGCCACGGCTTTGTCGGGATGGCGGACGACGAGGCGATCCCGCTGATCGAGGAGCTGCGCGACCACGCGACCCAGGACCGCTTCACCTATTACCATGCGTGGCGGGTCGGCGACGTGGTGATCTGGGACGAGATCGCCACCATGCACCGCGGCGCCGGCGACGCCCGCCCCGAGGAGCGCCGCATCATGCTGCGGACGATCGTGCATCCGAACTGAGCCTCAGACTTCAATGCATCCTATGAAGCGGATGAGCTTTTTCCCTCGATCTTCGGGCCCCACTGCCCAAAGTCGGTAATCCGGCCATCGAATTTCGCGATTGTCATAAAGAAAGGCCCGTCTCCTTCGATCCTGTAGTCGCGATTCCGCGCACCTTCGACACGCCAGGAGTTACCCTTATCCACTGCGGTAAGCGGCTCCTGCCGCGCCAATTCATCGGAGCCATAATGGCGCTGCAATAGCAACGCGCCGATTGCGCAGGCGAGTTCCGCATCGCAAACGACGCCACCACGATTGATCTTATGAAATAACATGATCGAACTCGACATCTGTATTTGGTCATCAGACATTTGTCGTGGTCCCTAACTCCGGGGGAGATTATCGCGAGCCCGTTCAGCTAGAAATACCTCTCTTGACGAGGTAGATTCCTACGCCCTTGAGTGAGACAAATTGTGCCAACTCCCGTGTCAGTAACGCAAGTACCCTGTTCCTGCGGATACCTTGAACGCGCGGCGCAGAGTGGTATTGTTCCAATTAAATTCGACAAAGAATTAAACGAATACTCCTTTGAAGATAAGAGCGTAAACGCCTCCGTCGTAATTTATCATTGCCCGTTCTGCGGAGGAGTCGCGTCCGAATCCAAGAGGGGAGACCTTTTTGCTAAGGTTTCGCCCCAGGAAGCATCCCGCGTTGGTGCATTGATAAGACATCTCAACACCATTGAGGCGATCGAAGCCGCCTTAGGCAAGCCCGACAAGACATCTGTTCACAATAGGCAACCGGAAGAAATCGCGCTGCTCCAGAAGATGGCGTTCTCGCCTATTCACCGATGGTCATTCACGCGCCTGTCACGAACCGCAAGTCTGGAGCTCTCGATCTATGCTGACGGCAAAATCGAGAGCGCGATCGTCCCAAAACTCAGACGCCGAGCATGTCGCTGATTGCAGGCACTCCGCTGACGAAATTCCGACCTTTAAACAATGCTCCATCGGTTAAGCTGCCACTCCACTCCACGCCCACCACGGTCGGCGTCCGCCTCACCACTTGTTCCTGAGCTCGCGCAGCTTGAGGAACACGGTCTTCTGGTCGGGGTTGTCGGGCAGGTCGGGGAAGGCCTCGCGCAGCCGCTTGATCACGGTCGGGCTGGCCAGACGGAAGAAGGTGTTGATCTCCATCTCTAGCCCCAAAGTCGTCACCAGCGGCTTGTTGGTGTCCTGCTTTTCCATCCCCGGCAGCATCGCCTTTGCCTTGGCGTTGTCGGGCTCGCGGTCGAGGGTGAATTTGAGATTGTTCACGATGTAGTCGTGGCCGGGATAGACCAGGGTCGTCGCCGGCAGCTTCGACAATTGGCTGGCGAAGGTGCCGTAGAGCTCGTTGGGGTGGCCGCCATTGTGGCAATTGCCGGCGCCGGCGTTGAACAGGGTGTCGCCGCAAAAGAGGGCCGGCGTCTCGCCATGCGCCAGGATGCAGATATGCGACATCGTGTGGCCCGGCGTGTCGAGGCATTCGAGCTCGACGGTACGGCCGACCTTGATCGTGTCGCCGGCGCCAAGGCCGACATCGATGCCCTCGATCTGGTCCTTGGCGTTCTTGTGCGCCAGGAGCTTGGCATGCGTCGCCGCGATCACTCGGTCGTTGCCGCCGGTATGGTCGCGGTGATGATGCGTGTTGAGGATCTGGGTGATCGTCCAGCCCTTCGCCTTCGCCGCCGCGAGACATTTCTCGGCGTCGAGCGGATCGACCGCCAGCGCCTCGCCGGTCTCGGCGCAGGCGATCAGATAGTTGAAGTTGCGCCCGGAATTCCGGGTCCAGATCTGTTCGACGATCATCGCTCGTCCCTCTCAGCTGCGGTTCCCCGAGTGTAGAGCGGCGGGCGCGTCGGCGCCATCCTCCGCCATCTTTGATCGCCGCCCGCGCTTGACGCGAGAACGGCCTGCGCCTCTACTCTGCCGGCGGGGCTCGCCCTGGGGGAAACTTGATGCGACATCTGCCGGCCGCTTGCGTCGCGGCAATCGGGCTGATCGCCGGGTCGGCCGAGGCGACGCAGCTCGCCCAATATCCGGGATATGGCCCGCCGCCGGGCTACGGCGGTCCACCGCCGGGCTATTACGGCCCGCAATGCCCTCCGAACGGCAATGCGCTGAAAGGCGCCGCGGCGGGCGCCGCCGGCGGCGCGATCCTTGGCGCGCTGCTCGGCGGCAATCCGGGCCAGAGCGCAGCGATCGGCGCCGCGATCGGCGGGATTGCCGGCGCCGCGAACCGCGGCTCGAAGAAGAACCGCTACTGCCGCTAGACCCTCGACATCAACCCTCAGACCGGAGCAACGGCATGAGCCCGAAATTCGCAGTGATCGGCCTGACCGGCGCGTTGCTGGCAGCCTGCGCGCCCGTCGCGCCGCCGCCCGCCAACCCCGCGCCCCCACCAGCACCGGCTGCCGCGCCGGCGCCCGAGACGGCGGCCGCATCGACCGCGCCGATCGACGTCCGCTCGTTTACCTGCGCCAGCCTGCTCGCGGCATCGGATGACGATCGCGGCTACGCGTCGATGTTCTTCCTCGGCTACCGCGCCGCGCTCGCCCATACCCGCACGATCGAGATCGCCAAGATCGAGGCGATCGAGGAAACCGCGCTGAGCGCCTGCGCCGCCTCGCCGACGATGCCCGCGGGCCAGGCCTTCGCCCAAGCGCTCGCCGCCAACACGAAATAGCAGCCGATATGCCTCTGTCCGGTCGGCTCGCCGCGCTCGTCGCGGGGCTAAGCCTAAGTCTCCTCGCGGCCTGCGCTCCGGTTCCCGCGCACGCGCCCAAGCCGCCTGCACCGCCGGAAGCGGAAGCGGCGGCGCCGGCCGCGGCGGCGGAGGCGCCAGCCGCCGCCGAACCTCCGGCCGCTCCGGGCGAACCCGCGGAAGGCCAGCCGCTTGCGCCGGTCGATGAGCGAACCATGACCTGCGGCGCCTTGTCCGCGGCGTCGGACGACGACAAGGCCTATGCGGCGTCGTTTCTGCTCGGCTACCGCTCGGCGCTGATCCATGCGCACGCGATCGACACCAAACAGATCGAAGCCATCGAGATCGCGGCGCTCGCCGACTGCGCCAGCACCCCCAGCGCGCTCGCCAGCAAGGTGTTCGCCGTGGAACTGATGAAGGCCGCGGCATTGACCAGGATAGGAGCGGGGACGGCGCCCCACCCACCCTACCCGCCCTATCGGACGACGCACCGTCCCGGGCTGCCGGCGCAAGCGACGCCCGGTCAGATGGCGCCGGAGCCCACGCCCACGGAGCAGACCGAACCAAACCAGGCGCCGCCGATGCAATATGCCCCGGCTCCAACAACGCCGACTCAAGCAACGCCGCCTCAGGAGCCGCCGACCGAAGCAGCGCCGGCGCCAACACCCACCCCCACTCCGCCGTCCGCAACGCCGCCGGCGCCATCAACGCCGGCATCCGCTCCGGCGGCCGCCTCCCCGCCGGCGCCATCAGCGCCGGCCCCTTCTCCGCCAGACGCCTCGCCGCCAGCGCCGTCGACGCCGGCCCCCTCTCCGCCGGCCCCCTCTCCGCCGGCCGCCTCGCCGCCGGCTGCGCCGGCGAGCGAAACCCCACCGAGCGAGAGCCCGCAGAAATAGCGCGGAGGCCACAATCATGTCGCTGAGCCGAGATTTCGCGGCCTTTGTCGCCGGGCTGAAGTACGAGGACCTGCCCGCCGCGGTCGTCGACCGCGCCAAGGGCGTCACGTTGCAGGCGCTGAGCTCGGCGCTCGTTGCCCGCGACATGCCGGCGAGCCGCCAGGCGCTAGCACTGATGCAGGAGGAGGAAGCGGGCGGCGGCGGGGCCGCGACCGTCCTCTGTCACGGCACCAGGCTGACCAAGGCCGCCGCCGCCTTTGTCAATGCCGAGACGGTGTTCGCCGGCGGCAAATGGGACACGTTCCGCATGCTGACCCACCCGGGCACCGCGATCTTGCCGGCGGCGCTGGTCGCCGCCGAGGTGGCGGGCGCATCAGGCAAGGAGTTTCTGACCGCGGTCGCCGCCGCCTATGAGGTCATGGAGCGCATGGCCGCGCAGTTCATCCCGACGGTTATGTCGCGCGGGTTCCACGCCGGCCCGGTCTTCGGCATCTTCGGCGCGGCGATCGCGGCGGCGAAGCTCGGCGGGCTCGACGCCGAGCAGGTTCACGGCGCGATCGCGCAATGCGTCAACCTGGCGTCGGGCAACCTCGAAGGCATCCGCAGCGGTGGCCGGAGCTTGCGCGAGGGCGGCGCGGTGCGCAACGCCCTCCTCGCTGTAGCCTTGGCGAAGCAGGGCACCCCCGGCGGCGAGACGACGCTCGAAGGCGAGGCCGGGTTCTACCACTCCTATGCCGGCAACAATCGCGGCGAGCTGCGCTACAGCTTCACCGGCGACAACCGCACCGACCTGACGAAGATCACCGCCGGTCTGGGCAAGGAGTGGATCTTCCTCGAGACCCTGTACCGGATCTATTCGACCGCCGGGTACAACATCGCGCATGTCGATGTGACCGCCGCTTTGTGTCGCGAGCACCATATCGGCTATGCCGACATCGACCGCATCGAGGCGGTGGTCAACTGGTTCGAGACCGAATATCCAAGCCCGCTGTTCCCGACCCCGGGAAGCGACGGCAAGCCAAAAGTCGGCAGCACCCAGTATTTCACCGCCTACGGCGCGGTCACCGGCGGCTTCCCGATGCTGCGCCAGGCGATACCCGGCCCCGGCGACGCCGACCCGCCCGAGGTCCTCGACCTGATGCACCGGGTGACGATAATTCCGATGGTGCGGCGCACCCTGTTCGGGCCGCGCATCACCGTCTTCACCAGGGACGGCCGAACCCTGACCAAGGAAGGGACCGGGCGCGAGTTCATCTGGGATTTCGAGGAGCAGGCCCGGCGCATCCTGCCGATTACCCCCGGCCTCGCGATCAGCCCGCAACGCTACGAGGAGCTGATCGATTCCTGCCGCCGCCTCGACGGGCTCGACAACGCCGCCCAGCACCTGATCGCGCTGACCATCCCGGGCTGAAGCGCGGCTCGCTCAACGCCCGACGCTGGCCCGGGCCGCCATGAGCCGCATCGGCGCCCGCGGCCGGGCGTACATCCGCTCGACATACCTCTCCAGGCGCGGCAGTTCATCGAGCACGTTCAGCGCTTGCGCCCAGTCGAGCGTATAGGCCAGCACGAAATCCGCGACGGTGACGCTGTCGCCGACGACGAATTCCCGGCCCTCCATATGCTGTTCGACGACTTTGGCCATCGCGGCAAATTCGTCACGCGCCAATGCCACGTCGGCGGGGAGCCGTTTGTCTTCGGGATAGATGAATGTGTGCCGCGATATCCGCCACAGCGGCTGCTCGAGCTCGGTCGTGGTAAACAGCAGCCAGCGCATCAGCTGCGCCCGCGCGGCAAGGTCGCGCGGTATCAGCCCTTTCTCGGGATATTTCTCGGCCAGGTACAGCACGATCGCGATCGACTCGCTGAGCACCAAATCGCCATCCACGAGGGCGGGGACCTTCCCAGCCGGGTTGATTGCCAGGAACGCGGCGCTTCGCTGTTCGCCGGCGAGCAGGTTGACAGTAACGGCTTCGAACTCGACACCGAGTTCCTGCAGCGTCCACCGCGCGCGGATCGAGCGGGTGGGCGCAAATTCATAGAGCTTCATCGAGACCTCCGATGCATGGCATTCGTCAGTTTGAGATCGACCGTCCGGCTCAGCGCTGCAGCGCCGCCTTGAGGCGCGCCGGGGTATCCCCGGCCGCGGCGCGAACGTCCGCCGGAAACTCCTCCATTTCGAAGACCTGGCGGATTTCGACCACCCCATTGCCGTGCATCGGACAGCGCTTCATCCAGTCGATCGCCTCGTCCTGTGAATTGACGCGGATCATCCAGTACCCGCCCAACGCCTCCTTTGCCTCGGCGAACGGCCCGCGAGTCACCCGCGGCTTCCCATCGGTGAACGTGACCCTCGCCCCCACCGACGGCGGATGAAGCCCGTCGAGCGACAGCAACACGCCGGCAGTTTGCAGCTCTTCGTTGAACTTCATCATCGCCGCCATCGCCTCGGGCGGCGGCGCGAACCCCGGCTCGGCCTTTTCGAACCCTTCGGGGAACACCAACAACATGAAACGCATGATCCTAACTCCCTCGATGGAAACGCCGGCTCAGTCCTCGACGAGGACGATCCAGCCCACGCCGAACTTGTCGGTGAGCATGCCGAAGCGCGGCGAGAAGAACGTCTTGTCGAGCGGCATCCGCACCTGCCCGCCATCGGCGAGCGCGTTGAACCGCCGGTCGACCTCTCCCACGCTCTTGACGCTCAGGGTCAGCGAAAATCCGTCGAATTTTTGCTCCCCGCTGCACATCCCGTCCGATGCGAGAACGATGGCGTCGCCGATCCGCAACCGCGCGTGCATGATCTTTTCGGCGTTGCCGGGCTGGATCATGTTCTGGTCCGGCGCCTGCTTGAACCGCATCAGCATCATCACCTCGGCGCCGAGCGCCTTGCCATAGAACTCGATCGCCTCTTCGCAACGCCCGTTGAAGAACAGATACGGCTGGATCGGCATGTCTCTCTCCTGCTTTCACCTGTCGGGATTCCGGCGCGGCGACTGCCGACACCGGGCTTGACAAATAAGTTGATATCAACATAGTTAACTAACTCATGTCAACCCGGGAAGAGCTTCCTTTTGCGGCCACCATCAAGGTGCGCGACACCTGCCTGTGCCTGCACCTGCAGCGCGCCGCGCGTGCCGTGGCGCGGCGGTTCGATACCGCGTTCCGGCCGCTCGACCTCACCAACGGCCAGTTCTCTCTGTTGATGTCCTTGAACCGGCCCGAGCCCGCCGGTATCGGCAGTGTCGCGACCCTGCTCGCGATGGACCGCACAACCCTCACCGCCGCGCTGAAGCCGCTCGAACGGCGCGGCCTCCTTACCGTGACGATCGACCCCGCCGACCGCCGCGGCCGCCAGCTCACGCTGACGCCGGCGGGCCGCCGCTTGGTCGCCGAGGCATTGCCGATCTGGCAGTGCGAGCACGCGGCGATCGACCGGGAATTCGGCAAATCCGGCCCCGAGCGCCTGCGCGCTGACCTGCGCGCGCTCTCGTAAGGAAGCCCGCGCGCAGGCCATCGCAATAGCCGCACCGGGCGCGAGATGATTGATAACGGTCGCGACGTGACTAGGTATGACACCTCCTGCGTCACACCTGAACGATCCACAGCGTGGGTAGATGGTCGCGTTCGGCTTGTTGCTGCTCAGCCTGTTTGTCGTGCCCGTGCTGGTCAGCGGCTGCAGCGCCGACCCGCGCGGCGGGGTGCCCTAGTACGAGGCCCGCCGTGATCCGACAGGCCTCGCGCCCGACCCGGCCACGACCCCGGAAGCCGTGATCCAGGTCTACGCCGCGCGTGCCGTGTCGTGGCGGGGCATTTTCGCGGTCCATACCTGGATCGTCGTCAAGCCGAGCGGCACGCCACACTACACGCGGTACGAGGTCGTCGGCTTTGGCGTCGCCAACGGCGCGCCGGCGGTGCGGGTCGACCGGATGGGGCCCGACAATTACTGGTTCGGCGCCATGCTGCAGATCGTGCTCGACCGCCGCGGGCCGGGGGTCGACGAGATGATCGACAAGATCCGCGCGGCGGTCGAAACCTATCCCTATCCGCACGAGTACACCGCCTGGCCCGGCCCCAACAGCAACACCTTCACCGCCTATGTGGCGCGCCAAGTCCCCGAGCTTGGCCTCGACCTGCCGTCGAATGCCATCGGCAAGGATTTTCTGCCGGGCGGCGCGCTGCTCGCCGCGGCGCCGAGCGGGTCGGGGTTTCAGGTGTCGCTCTACGGCGTCGCCGGCATCCTGATCGCCGCGGATGAGGGGTTCGAGCTCAACCTTCTCGGCCTCAATCTCGGCGTCGATGCGTTCGTGCCCGCGCTGAAGTTGCCGGCGATCGGACGCCTGGGCTTCGCTCGTTGATCAAAGGCGCGACCAGGATTTCGTCCTAAGTATCCGTTCAAATAGAGCCGTTCGTGCCGGCCCCCACCCACCTGCAGCCGATGCTGCAGGTCTCCCTCCCCCGTGGCCACGGGGGAGGGTTGGGGTGGGGGCTGACTTCAACGCCCGCGCTTCGATTTGATCCGATGCTGTTCAGCCGCGCAGATGCGGCATCACCTCGGCGGCGAACATGTCCATGTTGCGCCGGGTCAGCTCGTCCGACAGCACGCCGAACTGCAAGAGCGCCACGAGGATGCCGAACCCGGTGCGCTCGCGCATCCGCTCGATCCCGGCCAGCACGGTCTTGGGGCTGCCGATCAGCGCGGTGCCGCTGTCGATGAGCCCCGCCGCGGTCGCCCTGCCGCCGCCCAGACCCCGCCGCATGGCGATGAAGTTCCTCATCGAACTCATCGAGGTGTAGCCGGGCGGCATCAACATCTCGAAGGTCTGGCGCAGGAAGTCGTTGAACAGCGTCTCGACCGCGTGCCCGGCCTCGGCGATCGCGCGCTCGTCGGTCTCGGCGACATAGATCGGGCAGGCCCAGCCGAGCTGCCCGGGCGCCGCCTCATAGCCGTATTCGCGCGCCTTGTCGCGATAGGTGTTGTGGTAGCGCGCGACGAGGTCGGCCGACGAAAAGGTCACCAGGAACGGGTATTTGCGCTTGGGGTCGCTGGCCCAGGCGACGGTCTCGCTCGACCCTTGCGAGGGGATCCACACCGGCGGGTGAGGCGTCTGGTAGGGCCTCGGCCACAGATTGACGTAGCTCAGGTTGAAATGGTCGCCGTCGAAGGCGAACGGGCCGGGCTCGGTCCACGCCCGGATGATCAGATCGTGCGCTTCGTGAAAGCGCTCGTGCGAGAAGTAGGGGTTGGTGCCCGACGAATGGTATTCCGAGCCGATGCCGCGCACGAAGCCAGCGATGATCCGGCCTTTCGACAGATTGTCGAGCATGGCGAATTCTTCGGCGATGTAGATCGGGTTGTTCACCAGCGGCAGCGCGCGGCCGAGGATCGCGATCTGCACCCGCTTGGTGCGCTGGATGAGCGCGCTGGCGATCAGATTGGGCGCCGGCATCAGCCCATAGGCGGTCTGGTGGTGCTCGTTGACCCCGATCGCGTCGAAGCCGAGCTCCTCGGCATAGACCAGGGCGTCGATGTGGCGCGCGTATTCCTCGGCACCCTTGACCGGATCGTAGAGCTGGTTCGGCAGCACGACCCAGGCCGAGCGGTGCTTCGCGGCCTCGGCAAGATCGAGCGGCCGGTACGGCATCAGGTGGAAGGAGACGAGCTTCATGACCGCACTCCGTCCAGGAAATCGAGGACCTCGCGCGCGACCAGCGGGCCCTTTTCGACATGCGGGAGATGCCCGCAGCCCTCCACCATCACCATCCGCGCATCCGGCAGCCGCTCGCCCCACAGCGCGGCGAACTCAGGCGGCATGATCTTGTCGTCGTCGCCCCACACCACGAGCGACGGCAGCTTGATGCGGTGCAGCCATTTTTCGAGGTCGGGATCGAACCAGCGCGGCTGCCAGCCGAACTTCGCCACCGTGAAGCGGTTGCGCAGCATCACATCCATCTGCGCCTCGTCGGGGGTCAGTGCCAGGACACGGTCGGCGAAGGACTGGTCGTGATAGAGGTTGCGCAGCGCCTCCTCCGGCCCCCAGATGAAATTGTCGCCGCACGGCACGCCCTTGACGCGGATGCCGGCCGGCGCGAGCTGGACGAGGCTCTGGAAGCGCGCGCGGTCGCGGATCAGGATCTCGGCCGCCAGCCAGCCGCCGAGCGAGTTGCCGATCAAGTGAACCTTGTCGAGCCACGCCTCCTCGACGAGGTCGAGGTAGAACATCGCGAGGTCGGGCATCGAGCGGATCCACGGCGGGTCGTCGGAGCCGCCAAAGCCGGGATGCTCGGGCACCAGCACCTCGTAGCGCTCCGCCAGCGCGTCGAAAAACGGCAGCCATTGCGGCACCCCGCCCGCGCCGTGCAGGAACAGCAACGTCGGCCCCTGCCCCCCGCGGTGCAGCTTGATCGTGACGTCCCGCACCCTGAGCTCGGTGAGTTGCGCCGGCATGTCGTCCGCTCCTCCAGCAACGCGCCCCTGTGGTGCCGCACTTTGCACCTGCGCCGCCCAGCCAGCAACATCCGCCCAGGAGCACACGCCTGGGGACCAACTCAATCAGCTTGCCGGCAGCTTGCCGCGTCTCAACTCCTAGGCAGGCGCCTACTCGGAAATCGATCAGGACGATTTATGCCCCCGTTTCCACCGTTACGCCGCACGACCCCGCAGGTAGCGGGCGGCGCCGCTATTGCAGCTCGATCAGCCCGAGCGAGCGGATGCGCCGGTGCAGCGGCTCGGCGATCTCCGGCGGTGGATAAGCGAGATCGCACGCGCCGGCGAGGACGGCCGCACCGGGCGGCTCCCAGATGATGCTCTCGGCGGGGGTTCGCGCTAGCTCGGCGAGGGCCGCATCCAGCTCGCGGAGGTTCTTGGCCGCCATGGGGTTCTTGATCTCGGCGCAGCTCTTGGTGCGGTTCGTTCCGAGATGCAGCGCGAACCGCCAACCGCCGCCTTCCGCCCAGCTGTAGAGCTCCCAACCCTTCATCGCGGGCACCTGGGCACGACAGGTGTCGGCGAGCCCCAGGACCGTGACGGCGACGATCAGCGCAATGCCCAACCACCGCATTTGCCTGGTTGCGGTCGCGTGGCTAAAGGTTGAGTTCCAGTACCTCACCCTTCGCCCGCGTGCAGCAGGTCAGCACAAAGCGCTTGCGGTCGGCGGGACGGCAAATCCAGAAGCATCCCCAATGCTATGCCTGCCAAATCTAGCGCATCTGCATCGAAAGTGAGTCAGAGCCAACTTTGGACGCCGATCCGGGGTCAAACTTGGACGCCGATTGGCATTTTGGAGAGAGCCGGTTCATGGCGCGCCGTCTGATGACCCTCCTGGCGCTCGCTCCGCTCCTGGCGGCGCCGCGGAGCGTGGCGTTTGAAG
>Ga0181521_10002596_pt1 | contig 21664 bp, 21 predicted proteins | sample PEATcosm2014_Bin_32_FD_119764 | JGI IMG/M metagenome (GOLD analysis project Ga0181521, IMG submission 119764) | Peatland microbial communities from MTU Mesocosm Facility, Houghton, MI, USA - PEATcosm2014_Bin02_60_metaG | ecosystem: Environmental > Terrestrial > Soil > Wetlands > Peat | place...
ATGCAACGCCTCTCACGCCAAGTGCTCTTTGCCACTCTACCCCATCCGCCTCGCCGTAAACGCCTGGGAAAGAGGGTTCTAGGCCTTATCTAAGCGCCATTCGACGGCCGTCGGCGGCTACACCCTATCGGCGGTTTGTGCGAGGTATGAGAATTCCGGGCTAGAGCCGCGCGCGCCCACTTGACTGCGGCGGCCAAGGCGCTATACCATAGTCAAATGAGAAACACAGCCAGCCGACGCCGCTTTGCCAAATATGCTCCCCTTGGCGGAATCGCCAACGCGGCAAAGAATATTTTCAACGGCTCTTGGACGCTTCAGCACGCCGCGCGGCGCATATCCGTCACGCGCGAGTGCGTCCGCCAGGATCTATGCGTCCTCATCGGCGCGGGCCAGTACAAGCGGCGGGTCGCAGCAAGAAAGGCCAGGCTAAAGCAGAGCCGCCAACCCCGCACCCTATCCACCACCCAGGCAATCCGATTCCTCTCCCACAGGCAAGAGTTCCGGTCCGGCCCCGCACCCCGCTTTCTCAAGTACATCATCAAGCGCTGCCTCGCCAGCGGCCTGCGCCTCGCCCTGAGGGTTTGCACGGGTAAGCGGCCCGTCCTGCTGACACCCGCAGGCCGGCCCATGTCCGTCCGCATCGTTTTTCCCGACGGCTCCGTCCGCGAGAACGCGTTCGGCCTCCACCGGATCAATATCAGCCGTCTCCAGGGCCAGAACCCCCCAGTCGCGGTCTTCCTGCTCAGGACCCCCACAGAAACCTGCTCCTACGTCTTCCGCACAAAAGACCTCGCCCGTGTGAACAGCCTCGTTCTCCGCTACCAGGCCCTTGACCGAAAGGCCAAATACTCCCAGGCGCTGAACAACTGGAAAGCCATTGCCGGTTCCTGAAAACCACCCGCACAATCCGCGCTCCCGCGCCTCCAAGCTGGGAGCCCGCAAATTCAGGGAGGCGAGGCAGCTTCAGGCGCCTGTGAGGAAATAATGGCGCTGCTTCTGGCTGATCGGCAGGCCGAGCTTCTCCATCACTTGCAACATGTCCTCCCACACCCGGCGTTTTTCACTCCGGGCCTGGTTGCGCAGCAGGTAGGCGGGGTGGTAGGTGGGCATGAGCGGGATGCCGCGATAGGTGCGCCACTGGCCGCGCAGTTTGGTGATGCCGAGGGTCTTGCCCAGCAAGCCTTCCACGGCGGTTCCGCCCAGGGCGACGATCACCTTGGGCCGGATCAGGTCAATTTGCTCGTGGAGGTAAGGAATGCAGGTTTTCATCTCCTCCGGGGTCGGCTTGCGATTGCCCGACGGCTGGCCGGGGGTGTCGGGGCGGCACTTCAAAATGTTTCCGATATAGACCGTGTCGCGGGTCAGCCCCATGGCCTGGATAATTCTGGTCAGCAACTGGCCGGCCTTGCCCACGAATGGCTCGCCCTGGTTGTCTTCATCGGCCCCGGGCGCTTCCCCAATGAACATCAGTTCCGCCTCGAGGCTGCCCACGCCAAACACGACGTTCTTGCGCGACGAGGCCAGATGCGGGCATTTCACACAGGCCATGACCCGCTGCCGCAGTTCGGCGAATGCGACGGCCCGGGCTTCCGGGCTGAGCGCGGGCGCCGGGGCGGGAACTGGTGTTTCGCCGGGCAAGGGCAAGGAGAGCGCCTGTTCCAGCGGGGGGCCTGGTGTGGCCGGCTTGGGGGTGATGAGGGTTGCCCACGGCGCGCTGGGGACAGCGCGCTCTACCAGGGCGGGGGCGGGCGCGGGCGCGACGGGGGCGTTGGTGGCAGGCAGGGTCGGCCCGGGTTGCCGCAGGGCGGCCAGGGTTTCGGGTGAGAGAGAAACGAAGCGGACGCCGCGCGCCTCGAGTTCCTGCAGGTGCTGAATCGCCCCGTCAAGCAGTTGATGATATGCCACAGACATCGCCGCAATCGTAGCGCGGGTGGCGGCAGGAGACGAGGGGTTTTTGGCTGGCCGCGGGACTCCCGACCGACTGCCCGATTCTGGAGAGGCGTGAAATCGGCCTGAGCCTCAGAACTTTTGCCTTTACTGCACTCCGACGCGGTAGAAATACGGGCCGCCGTTCGCGGCGCTGGAGTCCGTGAAACTGGTGGTGCCGGCCTGGCCGACGATGTTGCTTTGCAGCACTGAAAAGGCCGGTCGCAGGAGCAGATTGGTGGCGCGTTGGAGGAAGTAGGTCCGGCTGCTGACGCTTTGCCAAGTGACCGTGACGCCCACCGTGCTGTTGGTGAACACCGCGCTCAACATCTTTAGGGTCGAGGCGCTATTTGTGGGATTAGTGCCCGCAATCCACTCCTGCCAGTTATTCAGGCCGTCGTGGTCGGGATCGGCATAGTCCGCCGAGCCGTTGGTGGGCAGGCCGTATTGTTGGAGCCAAGCATAAGAAATGACCGAAGCCGGATTTTGGAATTCGTAGGCTCCGATGTCCACCGTGCCGCCCCTGATGCGCGGGTTGCCGTCGAGATCATTGGTGATGGAAACGTAAGCATTATTACCAGCGTTGATGCAGGGAGAGCTGGATTGAAGATGATAATCTCCACCGTTCTGATTTACGAAGAGCGGCGCGGTCGTGAAATTGTTCGCGCCACTGGCGGGAAGCGGGGTGGTGCAACAGTTGTTGAATGTTCCCGGGGCATAATTATCGGGAGCACCTGCTCCGAATATGTTTCCGTAAATAATGCAATTGTTCAGTGTTCCCCCATAAGCGCCACCACCAGTGGGCAGGATGAAGTTAGGGTATAGAGAGACGGTGTTGCCGACAACCGTGCAGTTGGTCGCAGAACCGCCAAAAAGCCCGCCACCTGAAGGGCATGACCCGATCAAAGAATCATAATAGGCCGTGTTATTGACGACCAGGCAATTGTTCAAAGCAGAACCGGAACCACCGCCGCCGGCTGTGGCTTGATTGCCCCGTAAAACACAATTATTCAAAGTGCATTCAGCGGCACCGCCTCCAAAGCCGGCTGTATTGCCAGAGATTACGCTGTTATTCAATACAGACAAACCGGCCCCGCCGCCCCACCCAAGGCCATTATATGACCGACAAGTATTATAAATCAGCGTGCAATTACTCAGCGTGCCATAGAATGCTCCTCCACCATAGTTTCCAGACGCCGAATTGCTGACTAGCAAGCAGCATGCTACAAACACATTGGTGGATGCACAACACACTCCACCGCCGTTCCAGGCCAATCCGTTGGTCAATGTAAAACCAATCAATGCGGCACCGTCCGCCAAATTAGCGCAACTCGCCGTGTGATTGCCATTAATCCCTGTCGCGCCCGCGCCGTTGACACTTTGGATCATTATCGCGTTGGTTGCCACCACTCCGCCTTGGTAAACGCCATTCGTCACAAGAATTAGATCAGCGTTCGTTGAGGCATCAATGGCGGCCTGAATGTTCGTCGCCGCCGTCGCCCAGTTCGTGTAAGGCGGCGTGGGGTTTGGGCAGTTCAAATCCACGTAAAACACCGTGGCCGGCGTGTTGATGACGCAAAGCATGAGGAGGGCCGCAGCCAGTGGATAAAGGCGAGATTGCATAACTTATGCCTTTCTGAAAAGCACCACATGCGTATCAGAAGCCGGGTCTCCGGTCAAACTATTAATCTTGAGCGTCCTGCCGTGCGCACAGGCCCTCGGCGGCGGTGTTCCGGGACCTGACCCAACGGATGGCGCGCGGTTCGGTGATAGTCTTTCTGACGACGGATCCTACGCCCGGGACGACTTGCCGACGGGCTGGCTGCCGTTGAAGAAAAAGGCCAAGCGGCTGCTGCGGAAGATGCTGCGCTTTGCCGCACGGGATAGCGCCAAGTCGCTTTTGCCGATCTGCCCGCCGACTTCGACCGGCAGTTGAGGGCGGTGGGGTATTGAACTGAGATGCCGTAATGCCTGGCTTCCGGCAAGGCCGATTCTTCACTTTCACATCATGTCGGCGGCCAGGACGCGGATGGTCTCTTCGAGCGTGGTCTGGCCGGTGAGGGCGCGGGCAAGCCCGTTCTGCCAGAGGGTGCGCATGCCTTGCTGGATGGCGATTTCCTCGAGGGCGGAAGTAGGCATTTTCTTGAGCACGGCTTCGCGGAACGGCTCGTTGACGACCAGCAGTTCGCTGACGGGCACACGGCCAGCGTAACCGGTCCCGTGGCACTGATCGCAGCCAGCGCCCCGGCGGAATTGGGCCTGGGCAACGAGCGCCTCCGGCACGACCTTGAGCTGGCTCGGCGCCGGCTCGCAGGGCTGGGCGCAATTCGGGCAGATCGAGCGAACCAGCCGCAGCCCCATCACGCCGAGAATGCTCGAGGCCAGCATAAAAGGCTCAATCTCCATGTTGATGAGCCGGGTGAAGGCGCCCGCCGACACCCCGCAATGGATGGTGCTGAGGACCAGATGGCCGGTCAGACCGGCCTGCACGGCAATGGAGGCGGTTTCCGGGTCGCGAATCTCGCCGACCATGACGACCTGCGGGTCCTGCCGCATGATGCTGCGCAAGGCAATGGCGTAGGTGAACTCCTGCGCGGGGTTGATCTGCGTCTGGCTGACCATGGGGAGGTTGAACTCGACCGGGTCCTCGACGGTGCTGATGCTGACGCTGGTGCCGTCCCGCTGCATGATGTAGCAGAGCGACGAATACATGGTGCTGGTCTTGCCGGAGCCGGTCGGGCCGGTGAACAGGAGCAAGCCGCTGGTGCGCTTGAGCACGCGCAGCAGCCCTTGGAGCGTCGAATCCTCAAAGCCGAGGGTGCTCAGGTCGAAGCGGCGGTCGCGGGGATCGAAGAGCCGCACGACAATCTTCTCGCCGCGAGTGGTGGGGAAGATCGAGACGCGCAGTTGGACGCCGTCGAGTTCCGGGCCGCCGACGGCAGTGCCGTCCTGGGGGGTGCCCGCCTGGTAGGTGACGAGGTTCGACATGACCTTGAAACGCATGGAGATTTTGTCCATGAGGTCGAGGGGCAAATGGGCGACCTCGGTGAGCACACCGTTGACCCGGGCGCGGACGGAGATGGCAGTTTCCCAAGGCTCGATGTGAAGGTCGCTGGCGCCGAGGCGGATGGCGTCCTGGACGAGGCAGTTGACGAGGACACTGACCTCGAGGCCCTGGGCGGCCATCTCGGACTGGAGATATTGTTCGGTGTAACTCATATCAAAACCCTCACGGCTCGGCCAAGCGCGCCACGAGCTGCGCTCAACCGCCGGAAGGATGGCAACAAAGACAGGGCTGGGCAAGCCTGAAGTCGGAGGGCGAAGTCCGAAGGTTGATTAGGAAATCAGGAAATCAGGCCCTGATGACCACCGGCAATCTGGATGCCACAACATGGGTTTGCGCGGCAGGGGCTTATGCCGTATTTGCGATTTGTGATTAGGTGTGGTGCGCGGTGCGTGATGCGTTGTCATTGCAATTTATCGCCGCCGCCATAGCAGAATTACCGCCAGCCCCAAGGCAGACAACGAGCAGACTCCAGGCTCAGGTACGGGCGTCGCCTCTACGGCAAATTGCAGGGGACCGAGCCCGATCCCGGTGGGCGGATCTCCTTGAATGAGAATTAACCCGTAAGGCGACTCAGTCCTGGTGCTCCATCCGTCGGTGAAGGTGTATTCGGTGGAACTTGCAATGCTCCACCAGAAAAAGCCGCCGGATTGCGATGCACTTGCTACAACCCAATACGCTGTGGAAGGAGTCAACGTAATGTCGGAGGCTGCGTAGGTGTAGATGCCGCCAATGCCCGGATTGTCTGACCCGCTCAGACTGCCCAAGTTACTTCCCGGGACTCCGCCATTGTCCGCGCAGAGCGAAATACCAAAACCCGTCGGAATCCCCGGCCCATTCGTCGCCAGCATCCCCACTTGGATAGAAGTGAGGTTATATCCTAACGGTGCTGAGCCTGTTTCAAACGGTTGCGCCAGTTGCTCACCCAGGCCGACGCCTAAACCACCCGCGGAAGCTGCAGCAAGATTGGACAGGTAAACCGTGCCCTGGGCTTGCACCGTGGCGGGCAGCGCCAACAGCAGCAGCAGCGGCAGCAGCACTTTGAAACGCATTTTCATAGCACAATCTGAATCCCGGGAGAGAGGCTGGTCAGCTCTTTTTCCGAGTAGGCATCTTACTGCTTCTAAGGAAGGCGTGCAAGAGGAAAATTAAATAAAGTTATATGGGTTGGATGGTGGATGCTGCGGGGGGCAAGGATGTTTGGGCTCGCGGGGACGCTCGCCCTCCCGCGAAGGGGGTTTAGAAGCTGGGCGTTGACTTGGGCGGGCGGGCGGTTTTAGACTGGAGGCATGGCAGATGCGGACAACAGATGCGCCCGGGAGCGGTTCCTGGATTTTCTGGCGCGGAAGCATCTGCGTTTGACGGGGCCGCGGCGGGCGATCATCGAGACGGTGTTCAGCACCGAGAAGCATTTCACGGCGGAGGAATTGCTGGAGTGGGCGCAGCGGCGGGACAAGTCGGTTTCGCGCGCGACGGTGTATCGCACGCTGCCGCTGTTGACGGAGAGCGGGCTGGTGCGGGAGATGGACTTCGGGAAGGACCACAAGTTTTATGATCCGAACTACGCGGCGCATCCCCACCACAACCACATCATCTGTCAGGACTGCGGGAAGATCGTGGAGTTTGAGAGCGCGAAGATCGAGCAGCTTGAGAACGAGATCAGCTGCCGGCTGGGCTTTTCGGTGAAAGCACACCGGCTGCAAATCACGGCGACGTGCGAGGAATTCAGGAAGCTGGGGGCTTGCTCGAAGAAGGGCGCTTGAACCTCACGCAAAGGCGCAGCAAAGACAATTCAAGCTGCAACCCTGCGAACAAGTTCGACTATTGCAGTGCAGGGGATCAACCCTCGGGCACGGGTGGCTTGGGCGGGGCGGGTTTGGCCTGGGGCGCTTTGGGCGGGCTGGCTTTGGGCGGGGATGGCTTTCTGATTTCGGCATCGAACGCGCCGGCCACAAAACTCCGGGCCGGGTCGGGCAGGCAGAGGTAGATTCTGCCGGGGATATGCGCGTTGGTGGCCTGGCCAAACATGACCTTCAAGGCGTAACCGTTGCGGACGGTTTCGGTGGCGGGTTGGTGCTGATCGTCCTTCCAGCGCAAGACGACGCGCGGGGCGCTCGGCTGATCCGGGGCGATCTCGACGGTCTTGCCGCTCAACTCCTCGCCCTGGCGCGCGGCGAGGCTAAGGGAGATGCCCAGGTCCCACGGCCAGGTTTTGCCCTGGCTGAGCGACAAAAGCCCTCCCCGCAAAATGGCTTTCTCGCAAAGGAACCCGCTGCCGTGAACGCTGCCGGCGGCGGTCGTATCCGGAAAGACCGCATTCGCCAGGTCCAACGTCCAGGTGATGTTGGTCGGGACGGGATAATTGGTGTTGAGGACGACCGGGGCGGTTGGCGGCGGCAGGAGCGCGGTTGTGCCGGTCGGCGGCCGCAGCCGGGCGAATTTGAGAACCCGGTCGCGGAAGACGTAAAGGGCCGCACCGGCAGCGCACAGCAGGACGAGCAAGGCAATCACCGCGGGAAGGGAGGAGCGGGGGGAGGAGGTTTGCAGGGGGCCCAATTGCGAGGCGGCGGCGTCGGAGGCGGGGCGGGGTTTGCCGACCTGGGCCGCCGACAGAATAAACTTCGAGTCAGCAGTCGCGGGCGCCTGGGGCACGAAAATCTTTTGGAAGCAAGTGGGGCATTCGATCTGGCCGCCGCTCGTGCTGGAGTCGGCGGTGATATGCTGGCCGCAGACGGGACAGGCAAATTTGAATTCGCTCATCGCTTCGCGGGCAACGATTCCATAGGCGGCAGGGGAGGACAATTCTTTTTTAGCAGTGACTTTCGGGGCGAACCGTCGCACATTCGACGGGAGCGAAGCGCATGAAAAAGACCTCACCTGTCTCTCGGAGCGGACGGTTTGCCGGCGGGCCGGCGGCAGCCGTGGCGCAGTTCACGCAATCCATTTCGTTCGACCGGCGGCTGTGGCGGCAGGACATTGCGGGGTCGATGGCCCAGGCGACGATGCTCCGGGAAGCCGGCGTCCTGACGCGGGGCGAGCTGCGGGCGATTATGCAGGGGCTGGAAGCCATCGCGAAAGAAATCCAGGCGGGGAGATTCCGCTGGCAGGCGGAGTTGGAGGATGTGCACATGAACCTCGAGGCGGCTTTGACGCGCCGGGCGCCGGCGGGCGCCAAGCTGCATACGGGCCGCTCACGCAACGACCAGGTGGCGCTGGATATGCGGCTTTGGCTGCGCGAGCAGATCGCGGGGCTGCAAGGGGAGATTCGCCTGCTGCAACGGGCGCTGGTGAGGTTGGGCGAGAGAGAAAGCGAAGTTGTGATCCCGGGCTACACGCATTTGCAGCGGGCGCAACCGGTTTATCTGGCGCATCATCTGTTGGCCTACGTGGAGATGCTGGCACGCGACTGCCAGCGCTTGCAGGAATGCCTGGCGCGGGTGAACGTCTGCCCGCTGGGCAGCGGCGCGTTGGCGGGCTCAACCCTGCCGCTGGACCGCGCGTTGGTGGCGGAATTGCTCGGTTTCGTGGATGAGCGGGGCCGGCCACAACTGACGCAAAACTCGATGGACGCGGTGAGCGATCGGGATTTCGCGGTGGAGTTCTGCGGCAGCGCGGCGCTGCTCGGGGTGCACCTCTCGCGGCTGGCGGAAGATCTGATTTTGTGGTCGAGCAGCGAATTCAATTTCATCCGAATCGCCGATGCCTACACCACTGGCTCGTCGCTGATGCCGCAGAAGAAGAATCCCGACGTGGCGGAGCTGATCCGCGGCAAGAGCAGCCGGTTGATCGGCAACCTGGTTGCGCTGCTGACGCTGCTGAAGGGCCTGCCGATGACTTACAATCGCGACCTGCAGGAGGACAAGGAGCGGTTGTTCGACACGGCGGATACCGTGCGCGCGGCGGTGCGCATCTGCGCCGCGATGCTCGAGCACACCCAGGCAAACCGGGCGGCGTGCCGGGCGGCGGCGAGCGATCCGGCGCTGCTGGCGACCGACCTGGCGGACTACCTCGTCCGCAAGGGCTTGCCGTTCCGGCAGGCGCACCACGCGGTGGGCGCGCTGGTGGCGCTGGCCGAACAGTTGCGCAAGCCGCTGAACCGCTTGACGCTCGCCGAACTGCGGTCGGTCGAGAAGAAGCTCGGGGCGGACGCGCTTGGAGTGTTCGACCTGACGCAGGCCCTGGCGCGGCGCCAGGCCACCGGAGCGCCCGGGACGAAGGAAGTCAGGAAGCAACTGGCGAGGTGGAAGAAATTGTCGGGCTGAACGGAGCGCCGCCGTAATGGTTAGCGGCGGCGGAACGGGGCCTCATTGGCGCAGAACGCATGGCGCAAGCATCCGAAGAACTATTGGCCGGTTTGCTGAAGGAGGTTTCGCGCTCGTTCTATCTCACGTTGCGCGTGCTGCCGGCGAAGATTCGTTCGCCCATTGGCCTGGCGTATTTGCTGGCGCGCACGACGGACACCATTGCCGACACCGAACTGGTGGCGCCGGAGCAGCGGCTCGAGGCCTTGCGACAACTGCGCGCGCGGATTCAGGGTCAGGGCGACACGCCGCTGGACTTCGGCGCATTGGCGCGGCGGCAGGGTTCGCGCGCCGAAGGGGTCCTGCTGGAGAAGTGCGAGGCGAGCCTGGCGCTGCTGCGGCGCCTGCCGCCGGCGGACGGGCAGCTTGTGCGCGAGGCGCTCGACACGATCACCAGTGGACAGGAACTGGACTTGCGCCGTTTCGCCGGCGCGTCAGCGGGGTCGCTTGTGGCGCTGCGCACGGATGAGGAGCTGGATGATTACACCTATCGCGTGGCCGGCTGCGTGGGGGAGTTCTGGACCAAGATGTGCCGCGCGCACCTCTTCGCCAGCGCGCCACTGGATGACGCCTTCCTGCTGGCCAATGGGGTGCGGTTCGGCCAAGGGCTGCAACTGGTGAACATACTCCGTGACCTGGCGGCGGACTTGCGCCAGGGCCGCTGTTATTTGCCGGTCGAGCGGCTGGCGGATTTGGGTTTGAAACCCGGAGACCTGCTACAGCCCGCCAATGAGCCGCAGTTGCGCCCGCTCTACCACGGGTATCTCGACCGGGCCGAAGCCGACCTGTCGGCCGGCTGGGCTTACACAAACGCGCTGCCGCGCGGCTGCGTGCGCGTGCGGCTGGCGTGCGCGTGGCCGATCCTGATCGGGCGGGAGACTCTCAGGCTGCTGCGCGCGGGCAACGCGCTCGACCCGGAGCAGCGAATTAAAGTCAGCCGGCGCGAGGTCCGGCGGCTCAGGTGGCGATCGGTGCTGCTGTATCCCTGGCCCCGGGCCTGGGAAAAAATGGTTCCAGCCGGGAAAGCCGGGAAAGCTGTTGCGTCAGCCGCCCTTTTGCCGTAAAAAGGCCGTTATGCAGATCTCAAAATCCTTTCTGGTCGTATGCGCGGCGGCGTATTGCGTGGCCCTGCTGCCGCTTCGCGCGGCTGACACCGAAGCGCAAACCAAGCTGCGTGAGGCGTTGGAGAAGAAACTCAACGAGCTGCAAACTCAGCCGCCGGCGGCCGCGCCAACACCGGCGGTCGCCGCCCCGCAACCGGAGAAGAAAGCCGCGCCGGCCCCGGCTCCGGCGCCCGCGGCTGTGCCTGCGCCTGCCGCCCAGCCAGCGCCGACGCCGACGACCGTTACACCGCCGCCGGCGGACTCGGAAAGCATCGCCAAGGCGCGCGAGGCCTTGCGCCAAAAGATGAATGAGTTGCAAATGCAGCCGGCGACACCCGCGCCGCAACCCATCGTGGCTGCCCCGCAACCGAAGACGAAACCCGCTCCCGCGCCAACGCCGCCGCCCGCCGGGCGGCCCACACCGCCGGCGCAAAGGACGCCCCCCGCCGCAGCCAAATCTTCGTCGCCCCCAGCCCAACCGCCCGCAGTTGTGCCTGCGCCTGCCGCCCAGCCGGCGCCAGCACCCGCGATCATCGCGCCGCCGCCGGCGGACTCGGAGAGCATCGCCAAGGCGCGCGAGGCCTTGCGCCAAAAGATGAATGACCTGCAAACGCAGCCAGCGACGCCCGCGCCGCAACCCGTCGTGGCTGCCCCGCAACCGAAGACGAAACCCGCTCCCGCCCCAACGCCGCCGGTCGCCGGGCGGCCCACGCCGCCGGCCCAATGGACGCCCCCGCCCGCACCCCAGCCTTCGCAGCCCGTAGCGCAACCGGCCCCGGCACCTGCGCCCGCACCGGCACCCGCCGCCCAGGCGACCCCGAAGTCTGCGTTGCTTGCGCCGCCGCCGGTGGACGCGGAATCCATCGCCAAAGCCCGCGAAGCGTTGCGTCAGAAGATGAACGAACTGGAAGGGCTACCGGCAACCACATCTGTGCCTGCGGCCCAGCCCGTGCCGCCCGTAGCGCAGCCGATGCCTGCGCCCGCACCCGCAGTTCAGCCCCAGCCTGTTGTGACGCAACCGGCACCCATACCCGCGCCGCCGGCTCAACCGTCGCCCACCGCAGTGCGCCCGGCACCCGCGCCCGCCGTCCAGCCCCAGCCTGTTGTGACGCAACCGGCGCCCATACCCACGCCGCCGACCCAGCCTTCCCAGCCCGTAGCGCAACCGGCCCCGGCACCCGCGCCCGCGCCTACCGTCCAAGCGACCACCAAACCCGTGTTGCTTGCGCCGCCGCCGGCGGACGCGGAATCCATCGCCAAAGCCCGCGAGGCTCTGGAGCAAAAGATGAAAGAGGTGGAAGCTCAGCCGCCCGCTGCGACTGGCGCCGCCGCGCCGACAGCCCAACCGTCCCTGCGAAAACCCTCGCGCGCCAAAGGTGCGCAAGCGTTCCCACCGCTCCAAGGCCCGGCCCCGGCCATCTCAGCGGACAAGGAGCAGCGCCTGCAGGAGCTGTTGCGGAAGTACAAGGCGGAGGAGATTAGCCCCGAGGAATATCACCAGCAGCGCGCCAAAGTTCTGGCTGAGCCGTAACTCATCCTGCCCTGACCGCCAGATTGGGAAATCCGGCGAGCTTTTCAATGGGCTGTGCGGAAGCCGGGATTACGCTCGCCGCACTCTCCAGTTGCCCTTTGCCGCTTGAAGCTTAGACTCCCGTCCCATGCATGACTTTCATTACGCCGGCAACAAACTTTGCTGTGAGAAGGTCCGCGTCGAGGCCCTCGTGAAGAGGTTCGGCACCCCCCTTTACGTCTATTCGCAACACACGCTGACTGATCACTTTCAGGACCTGGACCGGGCCCTGGCCGGCGTGGAACACATGGTCTGCTTCGCCGTCAAGTCAAACTCCAACCAGTCCGTGCTGCGGGTGCTGGCCCGGCTCGGCAGCGGGTTCGACATCGTCAGCGGGGGCGAGTTGCAGCGAGTGATGGCTGCCGGCGGCGACCCGCGCCTATGCGCCTTCGCCGGCGTGGGCAAGACGGAGAGCGAGATTGAGTTCGCCCTCCGGCAAGGGATTTATTCCTTCAACGCCGAAAGCGAGCCGGAGTTGGAGCGCATCAGCCGCGTCGCGGCGCGCCTGAACAAAACCGCGCCCGTGGCGGTGCGCGTGAACCCGGACGTGGAAGCGCACACGCACAAGAAGATGACCACCGGCACCTACGAGAACAAATTCGGCATCGCCTTGGAGCAGATCGAGGGTGTCTATGCGCGGGCCGGCAAACTCAAGCACCTGCGCCTGCGGGGACTTCAGATGCACATCGGCTCGCAGATTACCGAGGTGAGCCCGTTCGAGCAGGCCGTGCGCAAAGTGCTGCCGCTGGTGACGCGCCTCAAGCAGCGGCACGGGCTGGAATTCTTCAGCCTCGGCGGCGGGCTGGGCATCGTCTATAAGCCGGCACTGGCCAGTGGGGCCGCCGCGTGGTGGAAGTCAGCCGCAGCGAGGCGCATTATCACGCCGCAGAAATACGTGGCGCGGCTGCTGCCCTTGCTCAAGCCGCTCGGCCTGCGGATTCTAATCGAGCCGGGGCGGTTTATTTCCGGCAGCGCGGGGATCCTGGTCACGCGCGTCGAATACGTGAAGCGCACGGGCCGGAAGAATTTCCTCATCGTCGATGCGGCGATGAACGACCTTATCCGTCCGGCCTTTTACGAGGCCTACCACGAGATCGTGCCGGTCACCCGGAAACGGGGCGCGCTGGTCAGTTCCGATGTCGTGGGCCCGATCTGCGAATCGGGCGATTTCTTCTGCCAGGACCGGCCCCTGCCCAAAGCGGCGCAGGGGGATTATCTGGCCTTGATGAGCGCGGGCGCGTACGGCTTCGTCATGGCCTCGAACTACAACACGCGCTGCCTCGCGGCGGAAGTCATGGTCAACGGCGCCCGGGCGGCCCTGGTGCGCGAGCGCCAGCCGCTGAAGGCAATCTGGAGCGGCGAAAAAGCCGCGCCGTGGCTGAAGTCAGGTGGAGCCAACACCCGCCGCGAAGCGTTTTATGCGAGAGTGAAGAGAGGTTAAGCGTCTCAATTCCTGTTTCCGCGACAGGAAACACGCTCAATCTGAGACACTGGAACGCCACCGGGCCCGCTGCGCACCGGGGACTGCACCCCCCGCGCCCGGCAACCCAATCGTCCCAGCACCGACTACTGGGCCAGAAGCAGACGCAGCAAGGCCATCGCTCCAAAGGTCAGGGTGACAAACCACATGGATTGCCGGACTCCAAACCTCGGCTCCTGCCTGCAATGAACGGGGGCCAATATGGCGGTGATGAAGCCACGTTTGGCTCCGTCGGTTGTGTAGATAACTTTCGGCACGGTATGCTTGTCAGCATACACCGCGCCAGAGCACGGAGGGTGTGAAGACTGACTCGCATGAAAAGGACCTTTCCCTTCCTTTCCGCTGGCTGGTCGTCAAGGCTGCTCCTCAAAACCGATAGTGCTGGCGACAAGATACCGGGGGCGATTGCGGACATCATTATAAACGCGGCCCAGGTACAAGCCCAGGGTGCCAATTCCCGTCAATTGCAACCCGGAAAAGAAACCCAATGTGGCAATGAGCCATCCCCATGGCGGTGTCGTCAGCGCCAGCAACTTCATCGCGCACAGGACAGCCGCCGAGAGCGCGGACAGCAAGGTCAACGCCAGGCCCAGCACCAGAAACACGGCCAGGGGCAAGACGGAGAACGAGGTAAAGCCGAACACAAAGGTCACGATGGGTCCCTTGCTGCGAAAGAGCGGAAAATGAGTCGTCCCTTTGGACCGCGCGGCGCGCTTGTAATAAACCGGGCTTTGCTTAAAGCCCATCCACGTCACCAGGCCTCGCAAATACGGGTCCGTCTCGTTTAACTTCAACAGTTCATCCACTACCCGCCGGCCAATTAGTTTAAAGTCGCCGGCTTCCACCGGCATTTTCTCGTTCGCCACCAACCGAATCGCCCGGTACGCCAGTCGCGTCAATAGAATCTTGAGAGCGGATTCCCCCTCCCGGTCCGTGCGGACAGTATAGACCACCGTGGCGCCCGCTTGCCATTTGTCCACCAGCTCAGGAATGACTTCCGGCGGGTCCTGCAAGTCGCAGTCCATGGTGATGACCGCGTCGCCGCGGGCGTGCTTCATTGCGGCCAGAAACCCTTCCATCACCCCGAACCGGCGCGACAGGGTGATGACCTTGATGCGCCGGTCCTCGCTGGCTCGCTCGGCCAATAGTTGCAGCGACCGATCGGTCGAAGCGTCATTGACAAAGATAAACTCGCAATCGACCGGCAGCCGGGCCGCCACGGCCTGCAGTCGCTGGACCAGTTCCGGGATGACTTCCTCTTCGTTGCGGAAAGAGAAAACGATTGAAACCAGCGGCCGGGGTTGGGCTGTCGGTAGCGCGGACATTGCCTGGGGTCAGTTCATCGGGCTATCTCTGACATCGTTAGGTTCCAGTGCTAAAAGAACGCTGCCCCTGTGGCAAGCAGAATTCCTCTGGCAGAAAAAGGTTGAAAAAGAATTGCGCCCGGGTCGGGAGTTATGGCTTTATGGCTGCAGTCAAAACCGGCGGTGAGGTGATTTTCCTCCCGGAAGCGGACTGATTGTGGCACATTGGCGCGGGTGATTACTGTGAATCGCAAGCGAATGCAGGTTCTTTATTCGGGCCAGGTGCAGGGCGTCGGCTTCCGCTACACGGTAAGATCGGTCGCGACCGGCTTCGTTGTGACGGGCTCGGTCCGCAATTTGCCCGGCGGCGGGGTGGAATTGGTCGCGGAAGGGGCCAAAGACGAACTGGAAGCGTTTCGGCAGGCGATTCGCGAGTCGGGTTTGGACCATTTTATCTGGCAGGAAGAGGTCTCCTGGCAGGAAGCCAGAAGTGAGTTTCACGGGTTTGAAATTGTAAGGTAGAAGCTGCATGAAGTTTGCAATCATAGCCGACATTCACGCCAATCTTGAGGCGTTCCAAGTCGTTTTGGAGGACATCAAACAACAGAAGTGCACGCATTACGCCTGCCTCGGCGATGTCGTCGGTTATAACGCCAATCCCAAAGAGTGCCTCGACATGGTCCGCAAAATGAACATCCCCGTCGTCAAGGGAAACCACGACGAGTATTGTTCCACCGACGGGCCGCTGGATGGCTTTAACCCCGCCGCCGCCGAGGCCGTGAGCTGGACCCGCAAGCAATTGACGCCGGACGACCGCCAGTGGTTGCGCGATCTGAAATACGTCCGGATGGTCACCAGCTTTACCATCGTCCACGCGACCCTCGATGGTCCGCAGCGTTGGGGGTATGTCTTTGACAAACTCGCGGCCGCCGCCAGCTTTACCTATCAGAACACGAGCATCTGCTTCTTCGGCCACACCCATGTCCCGGTGGCCTTCATTCGTGACAACCTGGTGCGGGGCGGAACGTATTCCAAGTTCAAGGTCGAGCCTGGCAAGAAATACTTTGTGAACGTTGGCGCCATCGGCCAGCCGCGCGACAACAATCCCAAAGCCGCCTACGTGGTCTATGACGTGGACGAGGGGACCATCGAATTAAGGCGCCTGGAATACGACATCGCGGCCGCCCAAAAGAAAATCCTGGATGCGGGCCTGCCGCCGCGCCTGGCCGAGCGCCTCGCCTTCGGCAGGTGACACCCCGAATGTCTAATTCTCTCGTGCGGCTGAACCCGGCTTGCTCGCCGCCCGCGCCGATTCTCCCCGCCGCGCTCCGGTGACTGCTGGGTCAGCTCGCCCCCCCGGCTTTGCGCCTGGTGAAAATCCTGATTCTCAAACCCAGTTCGCTCGGCGACGTGGTGCAAGCGTTGCCGGTCCTGCGCCTGCTCAAGCGGCACCTGCCCGCGAGTGAAATCTACTGGTGGATTGACTCCAACCTGGCGCCGTTATTGGAGGGCGACCCGGACCTGGCAGGCGTGGTTCCCTTTGCGCGGCGGCGTTGGGCTACGCCCCGGCACTGGCCCGAAATCTGGCGCAGCATTCGGTGGCTGCGGCAGCAAGCCTTTGACTGGGTAATTGATTTGCAGTGCCTCATGCGCAGCGGCGCGTTCGCCTGGCTCACCAACGGCAAACTGTTGATCGGCCTCGACGAGCCCCGCGAAGGGGCGCGCGGATTCTACGACCTCATCGTGCGGCGGCCCTCCGCCCTCACCCATGCGGTAGATTGGTATCTGAGCGTGCTGCCGCCCCTGGGCGTGCCTGCGGATGGGGAATTCCAATGGCTCCCGGAACGCCCCGGTCTGGCCGAATCGGTGCGACGGAAGTGGCCGGTTGAAAGGGCGAAGTGGATTATCATTCAGCCCGGCGCGCGCTGGCTCAACAAACGCTGGCCCGCGGAGTCTTACGCGGAGGTGGTTCGGCGTTTGGCGGCAACGAACCTGGAATTTCAATTCGTCATACTTGGCGGCGAGGAAGATCGTCCGCTGGGCGAAGTCATCGCCCGCGTTGATGGCCGCCGGTGCCTCGATTTGACGGGGAGGATTTCCCTGCCGGAAATGGTCGAGTGGATTCGGCTCAGCAAGCTCATGGTGACCAACGACACCGGCCCGATGCATGTCGCCGCAGCGCTGGGCACGCCCGTCGTCGCGCTGTTCGGCCCTACCGAGCCGCGCCGGACCGGGCCTTACCGCCAGCTCGAGCACGTCGTGCGACTGGAGCTACCGTGTGTGCCCTGCCTGAAACCTCGCTGCGCCTATGCCAAGCCGCTGGAGTGCCTCCGGGCAATCTCGCCCGCCGCAGTTGTTGACGCAGTCCAAAGGCGTCTGGGAAGCAATTGAACACAGCCCGCGCTTCGGGCGAACTGCCTGCCTCGGTGTTCCTGACTTTTACGGCTTGCCACTCCGCCGGCTCCCCTTAGAGTGATCGAATGAAAGCATTGGGCTTATGGCTTGGTCTCTGCGTCACCGGCTTGTCGCCGGTCTGGGCGCAAGTCACGGTCGAGGTCACCCAGGACCAGGATCAGTTCCTGCCCGCCGAGGCGCTGCCTACGGCGGTACGCATCACCAACCGCTCCGGGCAACCTCTCCATCTCGGCCGGGAGGAGGATTGGCTCACCTTCTCGGTGCAATCGCGCGATGTTGAAGTTGTGCCCAAGACCGGCGAGGTCCCCGTCGTGGGCGAGTTTATCCTGGAGTCTTCCAGAGTGGCTACCAAACGTGTGGACCTCGCGCCGTACTTTTCCCTGGGCCATTCGGGGCGTTATTCCGTTACCGCTACCGTCCGGATCAAAGACTGGAATCAGGAAATTACCAGCCAGCCCAGGAACTTCGATGTCATCGAAGGAGCCAGATTGTGGGAGCAGGACATCGGGGTCCCCAATTCCACCAATCCGGCCAACGCCACCCCGGAAGTCCGGAAGTTCGTCCTGCAGCAGGCGAATTACCTCAAGGCGCAGCTTCGACTCTACCTGCGTCTGACCGATGCCTCCGGCGCCAAGACCTTTCGCGTCTTTCCCATCGGGCCGATCGTTTCCTTCAGTCGCCCGGAACCGCAGGTGGATAAATTCAGCAACCTGCACCTCCTCTATCAGGACGGGGCCCATTCCTTCAATTACACCGTCGTTAACCCGGACGGCGAGGTCATCGCCCGCCGAACGTACGACTACGTGGACAAGCGCCCCCGGCTCCAACCAGATCAGGATGGAAAGATTCTGGTCACCGGCGGGGTCCGCCGCGTCAGCCCGAGCGACGTGCCTCCCTACCAGCCGCCTACCCCGGCCGAGGAGGCGCCCAAACCTCTGCCCTCGCCCGGGGAGATGATTCCGCCCACCCCTTGATCGGTGGCGGTTTTGAACCTGGGCCTGCCTGCGTCGCCAGCGGCGGCGCCGTGGCGAAGGACATCCGGATCCGTTACTGGCTAAGCTGCCGCCGCCCGGCTGAGCGTTCGCAAGCGGAGGATCTTGTCCACGATAGCGTCCAGGTCGGGCAGAACGAAATCATGATGCACGTTGCCCACCCAGGGCGATTGCAGCAGTAGTGACGTGCAGCCGGCCGCCCGGGCCGCTTCGGCGTCCTGCCACTTGTCGCTGATGACGAACGACCGGTCCAGGTCCAGGTGCCATTTGAAGGCCGCCTCGACAATCAGCCCGGGCTTGGGTTTGCGGCATGGACAACGATCGGTCTCATCATGCGGGCAAACCAGGAGGTCATCGAGCGGGAGGGTGCGACGCAGCACCTCGTGCATCCGTTCCAGCTCGCGACGGGATTGATAGCCGCGTGACAGGCCGGGTTGGTTGGTGGTGGCGATGAGCAAAAGGCCCCCCGCCTTGAGTTTGCTCAGCAATGGGGCCAGCGCCTTGTTCACATGGAATTCTTCCAGCGTCAGGGGGCTGACCTGGTGCTGGCGTTCCACTCGGACCCGGTTCAATATTCCGTCCCGTTCAATAAATACACCCTGCTTCATGCTTCTGCGAGAGCATAAAGCTCGCCCACTTCAGCGCCGGGCCGGGAAAATGGGCCGAAGCCCGTCAGGTGGCTGTCCGAGTGCCTGCATAACTGTCTCAAAAGTGAGAAAGGTGATGCTCTAATGCCTGTTCGGCGTGAAATCGGGGGTGAGCCAGTCTCAGAAGTGAGAAAGGCGGTGCTGTAACCGTGCTGCCAGGGGCCAGCAAGGAGGTTGGCGCTCCCGGCGGTTCGCGGGCGGCCTTGTGTCAGAAGCTCGAAGCCTGCGATCCGCTCACTGGACCAGGTCCTGAAGTGAGGCAACCCGCCTCTGCATCTCCCGGATGACCGGCAGCGCTCGGGCGACAGCATTCTGCTCCGTTTGCCCGGCAAAGGTCTTCATGATTACTCGCACGGCGGCCACCGGGTCTCCGTTGCGGTCCCGCAACGGCATGACCACCGAGACAGAGTCCTTTTCCTTCCCATAGTAAATCGTGCCCTGGCCGATGATGTCGGTTTCGACTTTTCCACCGACCCGGCCCACCTCGTTCGTATTCGTGCTGGCCAACAGGCGTGACGTCTTTGGGTCATTGCCCAGAACGTACACCTGCAGGCCGAGCAGCCGCGGGTACTTCTTCAACACTTCACGCACCAGCGCTTGGGCCGGCGCTTCGTGCGGCGTGTACACGATTTTGGTGTCCGTGAAGTAGCTGACCGAGTCGGATTTCGTCCAAAACCCAATCTTGCCGCTGGTGAACGGATTGACCTTGTCCGCCGCGGTAATCAGTTCCTTGCCGTTCAGCAGGCACCGGATTTGGTTGCCTTTGCACTCGACCATTAGTTCGTGCCAAACACCGGTCGGGATTTGCACCTCGGGACCGACGACCGGGCCGCGCTCGCCGTTGAGCACTTTATAGAAACGGAAGGTGTTGCCCAGGGAACTGGCGCGAACGACGTAATAGTTGGTCTCATTCTGAATCCGGAACGCAATTCCCGCCATTTGTTCGGCCACCCCTTTAACCGTCTTGAACCGCGTTGTCAGTGTGAAATCACCCATGATTTCCCCATCGTAGATCAGCAGGGGAAAATGCTCGTCCGCAGGGTCCTGGGCCAGTTGGGCCAGCACCGCCTTTTTGGCCACAACCGGCGCCCTGGCGGTGAGCGGCTGCAGCAGCGGCGGCACCTCATCCATGATGACCCTCCAATCGCCCGGCTTGCCTTGACCGGTTACCGCGCTGCGAAACCCGGGTGGAGTCTGGTTCTCGCGCACGTCACTGAAATCAAACTTGCGTTCTGCCGCCGTCACGGGGAGCGTCAGGAGCGCCAGCGCCCAAAGGAAATGAGTTCGCATGTTGCCGGAGCCTAACAAATAAGGGCCGGGCGACAAGTGTTTGTGCCCGGCCCGCCCGCCCGCGCGGAGTTGCGCTTGACGCCCGAAGCCGGCTCCCGCTAGATTGTGTCGGTTTTGCATGATATTCGATCCGGAGAACGCAAACGCAGCCGCCGGCACAGTGGGCGTTGCGGGGCTCGTCGAGGATGCAGCAGGAGCGTTTCTGCTGGATTTAAGACGAGATTGTGAGCGTTGTGAAGTGCCGCGCGGGCCTGTAGAGTTCGGGGAACCCGCCGGACAGGCCGCTCGTCGTGAGACGCGCAAAGAGGCCGCATTCGAGGTTCGGCTAACCCGGAATTCTCATGCCTCGCACCAACCACCGACAGGGTGTAGCCGCCGACGGCAGTCGGCGCCATCTTTCGGGACTGAGAATCAGCGCCGACTGCCGTCGGCGGCTACACGCTATGAAATTTCCCGGATAACGGACCGGCAGGGCGTTTACAGGGAGGTTTTATGGTAATCAGCCGCACCCCTTTTCGCATTTCCTTCTTTGGAGGCGGAACCGATTACCCGGCGTGGTACCGGCAGCACGGCGGAAGCGTCCTGGCGGCGACCATCAATAAGTATTGCTACCTGACGTGCCGGTATCTGCCCCCGTTCTTCGAACATCGCATAAAGGTGGTGTATTCAAAAATCGAGACGGTGCATACCGTTGATGAGATCCAACATCCAGCAGTCCGCGAGCTGCTCCGTTACCTGTCGATCGAGCACGGTGTGGAGGTCCACCATGATGGCGACCTGCCGCGGCGCAGCGGCATGGGCTCCAGTTCTTCGTTTACTGTCGGGTTGCTGCACGCGCTCTACGCGCTGAAGGGCCAGATCGTGGGCAAGCGTCAACTTGCGCTGGAGAGCATCCATATTGAACAGGACGTTCTCAAAGAGAACGTTGGGTCACAAGATCAAGTCTGCGCCGCCTACGGCGGGGTTAACCTGATCAGCTTCTACCCGAACGGCGACATCAGCGTGCGCCCCGTCACGCTGACGCCCCAGCGGCAGCGGGAGTTGGAGTCGCATCTGATGCTTTTTTATACCGGTATTATGCGGACGGCCTCGGACATCGCGGCCAGCTTCATCAGTCAACTGGCGCAGAGGACGGAGACGCTCCGGCGGATGCGAGAACTGGTGGACGCCAGCAGCGAAATCCTGAGCGGCGCCGGCGATATCAACGAGTTTGGCCGTCTTTTGCACGAAGCGTGGCTGGCCAAGCGGAGTCTCAGCGAGAAGGTTTCCAACTCACAAGTGGATTTTCTGTACCAAGAGGCACTCGATGCCGGCGCGGTCGGAGGCAAACTGCTGGGGGCGGGCGGAGGCGGGTTCATGCTGCTTTTCGTGCCGCCGGAAAAACAAACGGCGCTCCGTAGCCGGTTAAACAAGCTGATCCACGTTCCGTTTGAATTCGAGTTTGCCGGCAGCCAAATCATCTTCTTTGAACCGGGGGAGGATTTCACCGAGCATTACCGGGCACGGCAGCAGCAGCAGATCGCAGCGTTCCAGGAGTTGGAGGGGCCGTCCGTGTGAGCCAGGGTCCATGGG
>Ga0181521_10002600_pt1 | contig 21651 bp, 18 predicted proteins | sample PEATcosm2014_Bin_32_FD_119764 | JGI IMG/M metagenome (GOLD analysis project Ga0181521, IMG submission 119764) | Peatland microbial communities from MTU Mesocosm Facility, Houghton, MI, USA - PEATcosm2014_Bin02_60_metaG | ecosystem: Environmental > Terrestrial > Soil > Wetlands > Peat | place...
AAAGCACTTCGGTTACGATCACCGAGAGTTTCACCGCATCGGGAGGAGCAGAGGGATTGGGATTTTCGCTCAATCTCCAGAGCGGTTCGTCGAGCGGCGGCGGCAATACGGACCAGTTCTCCGCGGTCACCACGACGACCGGCACTGATAACCTGAAGCCCGGCAAAGATCCCGTCGATCATACCCAGGACATTTTCCTGCTTTGGTTGAATCCGGTCGTGACGCTGACCAGGTCCGACCAGACAACGCTGGCCGCGGCGATCACGTCCGGCGAAGTGCAGATGAGTGTGCAGGCGGTCAGCGCCGGCCAACTGATGAACGGTATTCCCCCCGAAAAGCTGGCGCCGACGCAAATATGCCCGACGCCCACGACGTGCTATACGCTGCCGGGCCTGGGTTCGCTCACCAAGGCCGACATCAACGCTATCCTGGCACAGGATCCTTTCCTCAGCGCGGCGCCCAACCAGACGCCCGACCCGTCGCGTTTCATCTATGTGCAGTCGAATCCGCTGAAAAACACCACGGTCGCGGCCAATGTCACGCAAACCTTTACCGTATCCGACTCGCAGACCACCACTCATACGACGACGCAGACGTCGGGTTCTTCGGAAGGCGTGACGACCGGCATTTCCGCCAAGGTGCTCGTTGTCGGGATCAGCCTGACCCAATCCGATACGTGGACCTGGACGCACAGCGTGTCGCAAGGGGTGAGCAGTGGACAGACGCAGCAGGCATCGGTAACGCTTGCTTCAACCACGCAGAGCTGCTGCGGGATCAACAACACGGTGACCTGCGAGGTCAGCATCTGGGAGGACATGGTTTATCGGACCTTTGTGTTCATCCCGCAGCCGGAAACCTGCCAGGCTGCCCTGACCGTGGCTGCGCCTGCGGCCGCGGCGGCGCCCCCGGGTGCCGCCGCTCCGATGCAGGCCGCGCGTGTAACGACTCCGACAGGATCGTTTACCGGGCCTCCACTGCGGGGAACCGTAACGCGGGGCAGCACTGCGGCCAAAGGCGAGACGGTTATCATCTCGAACGCGACGGGCAAGGTTTTATATCGCATCGTTACCGACCATCTGGGCCACTATTTCAGTGGCGACATACCCCCGGGGCCGGTCAGCGTGCAGGTCGGCAAGCAGACTCTCCAGACAACGATCCGGCCCGGCCAAGGTGCTGTTCTAAACCTGAAGCTGTAATGGGATCGCCGCGCCCGTCTCCGCGAACCTCCCTGTGGGGGCAGGCACGACCTGGTGCCGCGTCGGGAAACGCCGCGTAGGATCGCGCGACTAATAGCTTCCGCGATGGCCGCGGCCCGCATCCTTGACGGCAGCTCGCCGCTGGTCCGTATTCGCAGGCGACCAAGGGAGGCAACCGGCATGATCCTGTATGACCAGATCGCCGTGGTGACCGGTGCCGGCCAGGGCATCGGCCGGGCATGCGCGCTCGCGCTGGCCGCCGCCGGTGCGCATGTGGTCTGTACCGATATCAACGCGCCGCACGCCGAGGCGACGGCAGAAGCGGCCGGAGCGTTCCAGCGACGCGCGCTGGCGCTGCGCGCGGATGTGGGAGATTTGCAGGACATCGACCGGATGGTGCTCCAGACGATCGAGACGTTCGGCCGCATCGACATCCTGGTGAACAATGCCGGCGTGACGCGGCGCGCCGACATCATGGACCTGACCGAGCACGACTGGGACCGGATCCATCGGGTGAATGCGAAGGGGGTATTCTTCTGCCTGCAACGCGTCGCGCGCGAGATGATCCCGCACCACAGCGGCCGCATCATCAGCATCGCGTCGATCGCCGGCAAGGGCTACGCGGGTGCCTCCAATGTCGCCTACGCCGCGAGCAAGGGCGCGGTGATCAGCATGACGCGGCTGGCCGCGCTGCAACTCGCGCGGCACAACATCAACGTCAACGCGATCTGCCCCGGGGTGACGCGCACGGCGCTGTCGGATGACAATCTGCGGGTGCGCGCGGAACAGGACGGCGTGTCGGTCGAGGAGATGGAACGCCGGCGCGCGCAGGCGATTCCGCTGCAACGGGCCAACGATCCGGAGGATATCGCCGCCATGGCCGTGTTCCTGGCGTCACCGGGCGCGCGCAACATCACCGGCCAGTCGTACAACGTGGACGGCGGGTTGATCCCGGAATGAGCAAACCCGGCGCCGCATGCGCCACGACGACAACCGACGGATGACGCCAGCGGAGGGGCCATGATCATCGATTGCCATGGGCATTACACGACGTCGCCGCGCCAGCACGAGGCCTGGCGCACGGAACAGATCGCCGCGTATAAGGCGGGCCGGCCCGCGCCGCCGCGCCCGGCGATCAGCGACGACGAAATCCGCGCCAGCATCGTCGGCGGCCAGTTGAAGTTGCAGCAGGAGCGCGGCACCGACCTGACGATCTTCTCCCCGCGCGCCGCCGGCATGGGCCACCATCTCGGCGACGCCGGCACCAGCGAGGCCTGGGCCGCCGCGTGCAACGAGCTGATCTATCGCGTCTGCACGCTGTTCCCGCGCAACTTCGCCGGGGTCTGCATGCTGCCGCAGAGCCCCGGCGTGTCGCCGCGCAACTGCATCGCCGAACTGGAGCGCTGCGTGCGGCAATACGGCTTCGTCGGCTGCAATTTGAACCCCGATCCGTCGGGCGGCTACTGGACCGATCCGCCGCTGGGCGATCCGTACTGGTATCCGATCTACGAGAAGATGATCGAGCTCGACGTGCCGGCGATGATCCATGTCAGCGCCGCGTGCAATCCGGCGTTCCACACCACCGGGTCGCACTACCTGGGCGGCGACACCACCGCATTCATGCAGTGCCTGACGTCGGACTTGTTCCAGCGGTTCCCCAGGCTGAAATTCATCATTCCGCATGGTGGCGGGGCGGTGCCGTATCACTGGGGCCGGTTCCGCGGCCTCGCGCAGGACATGAAGCTGCCGCTGCTGACGGAACACCTGTTGCACAACATCTTCTTCGATACGTGTGTGTACCATCTGCCCGGACAGGAGCTGCTGGCGAAGGTGATCCCGGCGAACAACATCCTGTTCGCCTCGGAGATGATCGGCGCGGTGCGCGGCATCGACCCGGAGACCGGATATCCGTATGACGACACCAAGCGCTACGTGGAGCAATTGACGCTGTCGGCGGAAGATAAGCAGAAGATTTATGAGGGGAATGCGCGCGCGGTGTATGCCCGGTTGCCGGCGCAGCTCGCCAGGCAGTTCGGTGGCTGAGAACTTCTCCCGCGCTACGCGCGGGAGAGGTCGCCGCGGAGCGGCGGGTGAGGGTGATCGGGTCGCCCCGAAGCAAAACCTGCGTGCCGACCCGATCGCCCTCACCCTCGTTGCTTGCGCGCCTCGACCTCTCCCGCGCAGCGGGAGAGGTTTATGAGCGACCATGTCGTCATCATCGGCGCCGGCCACGCCGGCGGATCCGCCGCGGCATTGCTGCGCCAATACGGCTGGAAAGGCCCGATCACGCTGATCGGCGCGGAACCGGTGCCGCCGTACCAACGCCCGCCGCTCTCCAAGGCCTGGCTGAAACGCCAGGCCGACGCCGCCGGCCTGGCGCTACGCCCCGCCACCTTCTACCCGACCAACGCGATCGCCTTGCGCCTGGCAACGCCCGCCATCGCCATCGATCCGCGAAATCGCGCCGTCACGCTCGGCTCCGGCGAACGGCTCGGCTACGACTATCTGGTTCTGGCGACCGGCGCCCGGCCGCGCATGCTGCCGATCCCCGGCCACGACCTCGCCGGCGTGCTCGCGCTACGCAGCATGGCCGACGCGGATCTGCTGCAAGCGGCGTTGACCCAAGGCAGCCGGTTGGTGGTGATCGGCGGCGGCTATATCGGCCTGGAGGTCGCCGCCTCCGCCCGCGCGCTCGGCGTTGCGGTGACCGTGATCGAACGCGAGCAACGCCTGCTGGCCCGCGTCGCATCGCTGCCGCTATCGGAGTTTTTCGCTCGCGCGCACGCCGCCAACGACGTGCGCATCCTGTGCGGCGCCAGCACCGTGGCGATCGAGGGCGCAGCCGGCGGGGTCGCCGGCGTGCGCCTGGCGGACGGCACGTCGCTGCCCTGCGACATTGTACTGGTCGGCGTCGGCGCCGCGCCGGATGACGCCCTGGCGCGCGCGGCGGGCCTGGCCTGCGACGACGGCATCATCGTCGATCTCGCCGCCCGCACCAGCGATCCGCGCATCCACGCCATCGGCGACTGCACCCGCCGGCCGCTGCCGCTCTATGCCCGCACCGGCCGTCTGGAGAGCGTGCCGAACGCGCTGGAACAGGCCAAGCAGGCCGCTGCCGATCTGTGCGGCCGGCCGCCGCCGGCGCCGGAGGTGCCGTGGTTCTGGTCCGACCAGTACGCCATCCGCCTGCAAATCGCCGGCCTGCCGTTCGACGCCGATGACATCGTGCTGCGCGGCGATCCGGCGGACGGAAAATTCGCCGCCTTTCACCTCGCCGCGGACGGTGCGATACAGGCGGTCGAGGCGGTCAACGCCCCCGCCGAGTTCATGGCCGGCCGCCTGATGATCGCCCGCCGCCAGCGCACCACCGCGGCCGCGCTGCGGGCATCGAATCCTCTCCCGCTTGCGGGAGAGGTCGGAGCGCGTTAGCGCTCCGGGTGAGGGTGATCGGGTCGGCACGCAGCACCGCGATGCTGCGTGCCGACCCGATCACCCTCACCCCCGCCGCTGACGCGTCTTGACCTCTCCCGCGCGCAGCGCGGGAGAGGTGACCGGAGCCAGACATGCACGTCGCCACCTCGCCGGCCTTCAAGGAAAACGCCCATCGCGCCCTCGCCGATGCCGGGCTGCAAAAGGCGTTGGCGCGCAGCGGCCCCAGCTTCATCGCCCGCCGCGCCGCCGCCGTCGCCGCACTGCCGGAATTCGAGCAACTCCGCGACACCGCGCGCGACATCAAGAACCACACGCTGGCGAACCTCGACTTCTACCTGGAAGAATACGAAGCCAAGCTGCTGGCGGCGGGCGGCAAACTGCACTGGTGCGCCACCGCGGACGAGGCGCGCGACACTGTCCTGGCGATCTGCCAGGCGGCCAACGCCCGCACGGTGACCAAGGGCAAGTCGATGATCAGCGAAGAGCTGGGCATCAACGACCACCTGGAACGCAACGGCATCACGCCGATCGAAACCGACCTCGGCGAATACATCATCCAGCTTCGCCACGAGTTGCCCAGCCACATCATTGCGCCCGCGTTCCACCTCAACAAGGAGGACTGGGAGACCACGTTCCGCAAGTCGCACACCGACCTGCCGGCCGACCGCATATTCGCCGAACGCCGCGACATTCTGACCGAGGCGCGCGCCAAGCTGCGCCAGCGCTTCCTCGCCGCCGATGTCGGCATCACCGGCGCCAACTTCCTGATCGCCGAAACCGGCAGCAGCGTCATCGTGACGAACGAGGGCAACGGCGACCTGACGCAGACCCTGCCGCGCGTGCACATCGTGCTCGCCAGCATCGAAAAATGCGTGCCCACGCTGGAGGATTGCACGTCGCTGCTGCGCGTGCTGGCGCGCTCGGCGACCGGACAGGAATTTTCCGTCTACACCACGTTCTCCACCGGCGCGCGGCGGCCGGGCGACCTGGACGGGCCGGACGAATATCACGTGGTGCTGGTGGATAACGGCCGTTCGGCGATGCTCGGCACCGACTTCCAGGAGATGCTGCGCTGCATCCGCTGCGCCGCCTGCATGAACCATTGCCCGGTGTACGGCGCGGTGGGGGGGCACGCGTATGGCTGGGTGTACCCCGGGCCGATGGGCGCGGTGCTGACCCCGTCGCTGATCGGCATCGACCAGGCCGGACACCTGCCGAACGCCAGCACCTTCTGCGGCAAATGCGAGAGCGTCTGTCCGGTGAAGATCCCGCTGCCCAACCTGATGCGCCACTGGCGCGAGCGCGAATTCGAACGCCACCTGACACCGGCGGCGATGCGGTACGGCCTGGCGTTCTGGGGATTCTTCGTCCGTCGCCCGACGCTGTACCGGCTCGCCACGCGCGCCGCCGCGGTGACGCTCGGATGGTTCGGACGCAAGCGCGGCCGGTTCCGCAGGCTGCCGCTCGCCGGCGGCTGGACCGCGGGCCGCGACATGCCGGCGCCGGAGGGCGACACCTTCTTCGCGCGCTACGCGAAGGCACAGCGGGCACGGAAAGTCGGATGAGCCGCGAGACGATGCTGCGCGCGATCCGCCGCGGCCTGCGGCGCGGTCCGCTGCCCCCGGACCAGGCCGCGATGCTGCGCGGTCGGCTGGCGACGCATCCGCGGCAATTGATCCCCGCCCGGTCGCGCCTGCCGCATGCGGACCAGGTGGCGCTGTTCGTGCATCGGCTGGAGGCGGAATTCGGCAGCGTCGCGCGCGTGCCGGACGTCGAAGCCGTGCCGGGCGCGGTGGCCGACTACCTGGCCGGGCAAAACCTGCCGACGTCGCTGGTCATGGCGCCGCATCCGGAACTGCGCGCCATCCCCTGGTCGTCCCGCCCGCTGCTGACCATCCGCGAGGGCCGCGCCGAGGCGACCGACCTGGTCAGCGTGCAGCACGCCTTCGCCGCGATCGCCGAGACCGGCACCCTGATGCTGCCCTCCGCCCCGGAACGTCCCACCACCCTCAATCTGCTCGCCGACACCGAGATCGTCGTGCTGCGCGCGTCCCGGCTGGTCGGTGCCTACGAAGAAGCATGGGATTTGTTGCGCGCCGAACTCGGCAACATGCCGCGCAACGTCATGCTGGTGACCGGCCCGTCGCGCTCCGCCGATATCGAGCAAACGCTGGAACTCGGCGCGCACGGTCCGCGCCAGTTGCACGTGGTGCTGATCGAGGATCGCCTGTAGCATCCGGCGCTATACCAAGGGGGGACAAACGATGCGCAACAGCGCGATTGAGATCCATCCATCCACCGGCGCCGTCGGCGCGGAAATCCGCAACATCGACCTTTCCCTCCTCCAGGACGACGACGTGGATACCGTGCGCCGCACGCTGTTCGACCGCGGCGTGGTATTCTTCCGCGACCAGCACCTGACACCGGAGCAGCATATTGCGGTGGCCGAACGGTTCGGGCCGATCGACATCAACCGCTTCTTCAAGCATGCCGACGGCTATCCGGCCATCGCCGAAGTGCGCAAGGAGCCCGAACAGAAGACCAACATCGGCGGCGGCTGGCACACCGACCACAGCTACGACCAGGCACCGGCACTGGGCTCCATGCTGTATGCCCGCGAGGTGCCGCCGAGCGGCGGCGATACGCTGTTCGCCAGCATGTACGCCGCCTATGACGCACTGTCGGACGGATTGAAGCACACGCTGGAGGGGCTGCGCGCGCTGCACTCCAGCCGCCACGTATTCGGCGCCAACCGCCACAAGCCGGGCAACGACCTGCAAGGGCGGGTGGGAAATCCCGAGCTGGCGACGCAGGATGCGGTGCATCCCGTGGTGATCCGCCACCCCGGCAGCGGGCGTAAGGCGCTCTACGTCAATCCCGGCTTCACCTTGCGTTTCGAAGGCTGGACCGAGGAAGAATCCCGTCCCCTGCTGGATTTCCTGTATCGCCACGCGCAACGCCCGGAGTTCTGCTGCCGCTTCCAATGGGCCGAAGGGTCGGTGGCGTTCTGGGACAACCGCGCGACCTGGCACTACGCGGTGAACGACTACCACGGCGAACGACGGCTGATGCACCGCATCACCATCGGCGGCGCGAAGCTGAGCTGATCGGGGAAGCGAAGAGGAAAAGCGAAATCCCTCCCCCTCCCCTTGCGGGAGGGGGTTGGGGGGAGGGGTCCGAACGCCCGAGAACAGCAACTGCACGCACCGCTCCCCCCATCCCCCCTCCCACAAGGGGAGCGGGAGAACCTCTGCACACCAATCTGCATTGGGGCCTGCACATCATGCACCGTGCCGTCGTCGTCATCCTGGATGGCCTCCGCCGCGACTTCCTCGACGCAAGGCGCACCCCGCGCCTGGCCAGCTTCGCGGCACAAGCGGAAGACTTCCCCGGCTTCCGCACCGCCTTCCCGTCCGCCACGCGCGCGGTGTCCGCCAGCTTCGCCACCGGCTGCCACCCGGCGCGGCACACGTTGCAGGGCAACGCCGTGGCGCTGCTGGAGGACGGCGCGCTGGTGCCGCACGATGTCGGGCGGCCGGATTTCCTGGCGCATAAACGCGCGGTCACCGGGCACGCGCTGGCGGTGCCCACGCTGGCGGAACGGCTCGCCGCGCATGGCGGGGAGATCCTGTTCAACAACGTCTCCCCCGGCGCCGCCAACGCGCATGACCCCGACGGTTACGGCCACCTCTATCACCGCGTGATTTCGCGGGGCCCGGGCGGCGCCCCGCTACCGGACCCGCTGCGCGTCACGCTGGACGCGGCAGGCGACCGGGCAATGACCGAACGCTTCATCGCCGAGGCACTGCCGCAGCGGCCGCCGCTGGCCGTTTTGTGGCTCGGCGAGCCGGACCATAGCCAGCACGAGACCGTGCTGGGTTCGCCGGAACAGCTTGCCGTGCTGCGCGCGGCGGATCGCAACGCCGGTCTGGTGATCGACGCGGTCGCGCGGCAGCGGGCCGAGGGCGACGATGTGCTGCTGATCGTCGGCTCCGACCACGGGCACGAAACGGTCAGCGGATCGGTCGATGTCGAAGCCGAGCTGGTCGCCGCCGGACTGAAGGACGCGGCGGATTCCACCGATGTCGTCGCATTGTCGAACGGCACGGCGTCGCTGGTCTATCTCCACCCCGATCAGGAAAACCGCCGGCCGCGGTTGGAGGACTTCCTGCGCACGCGGCCCTGGGCAGGGGTGGTGGTGCCGGCCCACGAACTCGGGACGATCGGCCAGGCACCGCACCACGCGCTGGCTTTCGCGGTATCGCTGCGGGCCGACGAGGCGCCGAACGACTACGGCGTGCCGGGCCGCTCCCTGGCGGCGGTGCCGCGCTGGGACAAGCCGATCAGGGTCGGCTGCGGCCAACACGGCGGGCTGGCACGCTACGAGCAATCGCCGGTGCTGCTGATCGAGGGGCCCGGGTTCGCCGGCGGCACAGCGCGCTCCGAGGCGGCCCATATCGTCGACCTGGCGCCGACCATCCTGCGCCATCTGCGGCTGCCGGAGGTGGGGATGGACGGGAAGGCGTTGCAGGCGGGGAGGTGAGGCGCGTTCATCGAGGAAGCGGCAAAGTGCTACCGCCCGAATACCTCTGAATTTCACACGCCGCGATTTGGCTATCCCTCGACCTCTGGTTTTCGCGAGATGGCGCTCCGGTTGATTTGTCCGGTGAAATGACGTACTTTCCCAGCGAAAGTGAGACTTTTAGCATGCTTCATGAACCAAACCGCACCGCCCGGCTCGAAGCCCGAATTACCCCGGACGCGCTCGCCGTTGTCCGCCGCGCAGCCGAGCTGCAAGGCCGCAGCGTCAGTGATTTCGTGGTCGCCGCCGCACAAGACGCTGCCCATCGCATCATTGAGGAGACGCAGATTGTGCGCCTTTCGGTCGAGGATCAGCGCAGATTTGCCGATGCAATCCTCAATCCGCCCCCGCCGTCGCCGTCTTTGATCCGCGCCGCCGCGGCCCGCCGCGACCTGATTCGGGAACCGTAGTGCCGGGCGATTTCACGGTTGAAGCCCTCGGCACAGTTCACAATCGCAAGGGCTTCTCCTGTGGCGTGGCGGCGCTTGATCGCTATCTGCACGAACTGGCAACGCAAGACGTTCGACGGCGGGTGAGCAACTGCTTTGTCGCCTGCGACGCGGCGGGGACGGTTGCCGCTTATTACACATTCGCCGCCAGCAGCTTCCCGCTCTCTGACCTTCCGCCGGAAGAAACCAAACGCCTGCCGCGCTGTGGTGTGCTGCCTGCCGGTTTGATCGGCCGCCTGGCTGTCGATCAACGCTTTCGCGGCAGGCGGCTTGGGAGCGCGCTTATCATTGACGCCGCACGACGTGCCGCAGGTGCTGACCCTGCCATCTTCGCCCTCGTCGTCGATGCGAAAGACGGCACCGCCGTCGCATTTTATCAGCATCTTGCGTTCCGGCGCTTCGTTGGTCGCCCGATGTCGCTATACCTGCCGATGGCCACAATTTTGCAGGCGGTGCAGGTGGCTGGGCACAAGCCATGAGCAGCCGCGGCACCCTCCCCTAACCTTGATCCGCGTCGCGGCTCAAGCCCGCGAGGCGGAGCGGGGAATCTCTGTCAGCCCCACACCCCCTCTGCCACCCCCGCTGCCGCGGTGAACACCACGACGACCAACGGCGGTGCGCGCCAGGCCAGCAGCAGCACGAACCCCACTGCGGCGATGGCGAAGTCGGCCGGGTTCTGCACCGCGCTGACCCACACCAGACTGTAGAGTGCGGCCCCCAGCACCCCGACCACCGCAGCATTCACCCCGCGCATCAGCGCTTGCGCCCAGGGCCGCCGGCGCAGCGCCTCCCAGAACGGCAGCACGCCGAGCAGGATCAGGATGCCCGGCACGAAGATGCCGAGCAGGGCGATGACGGCGCCGAGGACGCCTCCGGGCGGCAGGTGGGCGACCGCGCCGAGATAGGCGGCGAAGGTGAACAACGGGCCGGGCAGCGCCTGCGCCGCGCCATAGCCGGCGAGGAACGCGCTGTCGTCCACCCAGCCGGGCGCCACCACGGCCTGGCGCAACAGCGGCAGCACCACGTGGCCGCCGCCGAACACCAGCGCGCCGGAGCGGTACATCGCGCCGAACAGCGCCGCCCCGCCACCCAGCCGGTACAGCGCCGGCGTCAGCAGCAGCAGCCCGCCGAACAGCGCCAGGCAGACGCCGCCGACGCGGTGGGTGACGACCAGCGGCAGCGCTTCCGGCGCCCCAGCCTGCGTCCGGCCGGGTGCGTCACGGCACAGCGCAAGGCCGACCAGAGCGCCGAACAGGATGGCGCCGATCTGGCCAAGCGAACTCGGCACGAACAGCACCAGCACCAGCGCGGCCGCGGCGATGGAGGCGCGTTGCCGGTCCGGGCACAGCGACGCGGCCATGCCCCAAACCGCCTGCGCCACGATCGCCACGGCCACCAGTTTGAGGCCGTGCAGCAGCCCGGCGCCGGCCGGCGATCCGGACAGGGCGCTCGCACCGAAGGCGAACGCCGTCATCAGCACGGCGGAGGGCAGGGTGAAGCCGCACCACGAGGCCAGGCCGCCCAGCCAGCCGGCGCGGATCAACCCGATCGAGCATGCGACCTGAGTCGACGCCGGGCCGGGGATGAACTGGCACAACGCGACGAGGTCGGCGAAGGCGCGTTCACCCAGCCAGCGCCGCCTTGTAACGAACTCGGCGCGGTAATAGCCGATATGCGCGATCGGCCCGCCGAAGCAACTGACCCCGAGCCAGGCAAAGGCGCGCAGCACTTCGAACGCGGAGCCTTGCGGCTTGCCGGCATCGGTGATCCGGGTGGCGGTTGAACCTGCCGCGGTATCGCTCATCGGCTCCTCGCCCTCGTGCGTCGTGCGTCGTGCGTCGTGCGTCGTGCGCATCCTGAATGGCAAGCGCCCCGGGTCAAGCCTCTGATATGCCGAGCCTGACGGTCCGGCCCCGGCGCCCACCGCGTCATTGCGAGTTGACCACCGGCCGGCGGCGGCCGACCCGCCCTGGATGAAACTGCGGCGCTCACCGGGGAGGGGGGGAGTTGGTTTCTTGTTAGCGTAGCAAAGCAATCTCCCCGAGAGAGGTCGCACCCAAGGGCGACCGCGCCGTTGCCGGCTCCCCCATGTGATGACCCGCAAGGTGATCGCCCGTCGGAGGCAACGGGATCGGCCGGCGGCGTTCGTCCGCTTGCGCAAAGCCCCGGAGCGCGCGGTGCCGCCCGACAAGGCCATCGAGGCCGCCATCGACAACGCCGCACCGCACCGGCATCCGGATAGACCGGCCTAACCGAAACCACACCCGCGCCTGGCCTTCCGCTTCACCCCGGCCGGGTGCGCAGTACAGCCCGGCGACGCCAGCGCAATCCATCCACCCCGTCGGCGCGGCTCAGGCCGCCTTGGCCATCCCGCGCAGCACGTATTGCAGAATGCCGCCGTGCCGGTAGTAATTCACCTCATCCGCGGTATCGATCCGGCAGCGCACCGGCACTTGCTCTGTCTTGCCGTCCGGGCGGTGGATGATCAGCGTCAGGTCCATGCCCGGCTTCAGGTCGTCCAGCCCCACCACGTCGATGATTTCCTCGCCGGTGATACCCAGCGACTTGCGGTCCATGCCGTCCTTGAAGGTCAGCGGCAGCACGCCCATGCCGACCAGGTTCGAACGGTGGATGCGCTCGAAGCTCTCGACGATCACCGCCTTCGCGCCGAGCAGCATGGTGCCCTTGGCGGCCCAGTCGCGGGACGAGCCGGTGCCGTATTCCTTGCCGCCGAAGATCACCAGCGGCACGCCTTCCTTCTTGTAGCGCATCGCCGCGTCGTAGATCGGCATCACCTCGCCGGACGGCAGGTGCTTCGTCATGCCGCCTTCGACGTTGGTCAGCATTTCGTTGCGGATGCGGATGTTGGCGAAGGTGCCGCGCATCATGATCTCATGATTGCCGCGCCGGGCGCCGTAGCTGTTGAAGTTCGCCTGCGTCACCTGGCGTTCCAACAGGTAGTCGCCGGCGGGCGAGGCTTTCCGAATTGATCCCGCGGGGCTGATGTGGTCGGTGGTAATCGAATCGCCCAGTTCGGCCAGGATGCGCGCGCCGTGCACGTCGGTGATCGGCGGGGGGTCCATGGTGATGCCCTCGAAATAGGGCGGGTTCTTCACGTAGGTGGAGCCGTCGGACCAGCGATAGGTGTCGCTGTCGGTATCGACCTCGATCGACTGCCACTGCTTCGGCCCCTTGGTCACCTCGCCGTAGCGCTTCAGGAACTGGTCGCGCGACAATGACGTGGCGATGACGTCGGCGATCTCCTTGTTGGTCGGCCAGACGTCTTTCAGGTAGACCGGCTGGCCATCGTTGCCGGTGCCCAGCGGCGCGGTGGTGATGTCCTCGGTCATCTTGCCGAGCAGCGCGTACGCCACCACCAGCGGCGGCGACGCGAGGTAGTTGGCGCGCACGTTGGCATGCACGCGGCCCTCGAAATTGCGGTTGCCGGACAGCACCGCGACGGCGACCAGCTTGTTGTCCTCGATCGCATCGACGATCGCGTCGTCCAGCGGACCGGAGTTGCCGATGCAGGTGGTGCAGCCATAGCCGACCAGGTTGAAGCCGATCGCGTCGAGGTCCGCCGTCAATCCGGACTTGTCGAGATACTCGGTCACCACCTGCGAGCCGGGCGCCAACGAGGTCTTCACCCACGGCTTCGGCCGCAGTCCCCTGGCATGTGCCTTGCGCGCCACCAGCCCGGCGGCGACCAGCACCGACGGATTGGACGTGTTGGTGCACGAGGTGATGGCGGCGAGCACCACGTCGCCATGGGTCAGTTCGTAGTTCTTGCCTGCCACCTTCACCGAGGTGTTGACGTCGTTGGCCGGCACGCCAAGGCCCTTCGTCAGCTCCGCCTTGAACGCCGGCGCGGCGTCCTTCAGCGCCACGCGGTCCTGCGGCCGCTTCGGCCCGGCGATGCTCGGCACCACGGTGCCCAAATCCAGCTCCAGCGTGTCGGTGAACACCGGCTCGGGCGCGCCCGGCTCGTGGAACATGCCCTGCGCCTTGAGGTAGGCTTCCACCAGCCTGATGCGGTGCTCGTCGCGCCCGGTCAGGTGCAGGTAGTTGAGCGCCACCTTGTCCACCGGGAAGAAGCCGCAGGTGGCACCGTATTCCGGCGCCATGTTGCCGATCGTGGCGCGGTCGGCGAGGCCGAGCGAATCCAGCCCCGGCCCGAAGAATTCCACGAACTTGGCCACCACGCCCTTGCGGCGCAGCATCTGCGTCACGGTCAGCACCAGGTCGGTGGCGGTGGCGCCTTCCGGCAGGCGCCCGGTCAGGCGGAAACCGATCACGTCGGGGATCAGCATGGCGATCGGCTGGCCGAGCATGGCCGCCTCGGCCTCGATGCCGCCGACCCCCCAGCCGAGGATGCCAAGCCCGTTCACCATCGTGGTGTGGCTGTCGGTGCCATAGAGCGTGTCGGGATAGGCGAAAGTGGTGCCGCCATTGCTGGCGGTCCACACGCACTGGCCAAGGTATTCCAGGTTCACCTGGTGGCAGATGCCGGTGCCCGGCGGCACGACGCGGAAATTGTCGAACGCCTCCTGGCCCCAGCGCAGGAAGCGGTAGCGCTCCCCGTTGCGTTCGAACTCATGCTCGACGTTCTTTTGCAGGGCGTCGGGGCGCGCATAGACATCGACCATCACCGAGTGGTCGATCACCAGGTCCACCGGCACCAGCGGATTCACCTTCTCCGGGCTGCCGCCGAGCCTGGTGATGCCATCACGCATCGCCGCCAGATCGACCACTGCCGGGACGCCGGTAAAATCCTGCATCAGGATGCGGGCGGGCTTGAACGGCACCTCCTTCTCGGAGTGCGCCGCTTCCAGCCAGCCGGCGATCGCCTTCGCGTCGTCCACTTTGTAGCTGCTGCCGTCCTCGAACCGGAGAACATTCTCCAGCAGGATTTTCAGGCTGACCGGCAGGCGGGAGATGTCCCCGAGCGTCTTCGCCGCTTCCGGCAGCGAATAGTAGTCGTAGTTCTTGCCGTCCACCGACAGGGTGCGGCGGGTCTTCAGTGTGTCCTGTCCGATGGCGGTCATGGTTGCGTCCGTCCTGGGTTGCAGGACGCCCCTTTGTTGTGCGGTGCAGCGGCATGGTACAGGGCGCGGGCCGCTTATGCGATAGTCCCGGCGGCCGGGCTTTAACCACACCAGCCGGGGCTCGTCCATCCGGCGCTTTTATTGGGGGCAGGCGTGCTGCAAGCCGAGGGACTGGCGGCCTTCCGCGGCGAGCGGCTGGTGTTCCGCGACCTGGATTTCACCGTGCCCGCCGGCGGCGCGCTGGTGCTGGTGGGCGCCAACGGCTCCGGGAAATCCACGCTGCTGCGGCTGCTGGCAGGGCTGGTGCGGCCGATCGCCGGCCGGTTGCTGTGGAGCGCCGAGGACGCCCTGGCCGATCTTCCGTCGCATGCCGCGCGGGTGACCTATCTGGGGCATCTCGACGCGGTAAAGCCCGGGCTGACGGTGGAAGAGAACCTGCGGTTCGCCGCCCGGATGAGCGGCGGTTCGGTGGACGCCGCGCTACAGGCGCTCGGCCTGGGGGATCTGGCCGACGTGCCGGCCCGGTTCCTGTCTGCCGGGCAGAAGCGGCGCCTCGCGCTCGCCCGTCTGGCGCTGAGCGTGACGCCGCTGTGGCTGCTGGACGAGCCGACGGTCGGGCTGGACGCGGCGTCGCTGGAGCGGGTGGGGACAGTGCTGCGGGCGCATCGGGCACGCGGCGGCATCGTCGTGGCGGCAACGCACGTGCCGTTGCCGCTGGACAACGTGGCGGAGCTGCGGCTGGGGTAGCGCGTACACCTCTCCCGCGAAGCGGGAGAGGTTTTTTTTACACCCCAACGATTGACGGGCGGCTGTTCAGCACCGCCTTGTCGAAGCCGGCGATCTGCTTGTAGGCCGCCGCGGCGTCCTGCAATTCCTCCGCGGTCAGCACGTCCTCGATCCTCCCAAACCCCTCCGGCGCCCGCTCCTGCACCACTTGCATCACCTGCTCCGGACCATTCTTCCGGTTGGAAAGCACGATGCGCGCGGTGGCAGGCCGACGCTCCGCCTCGTACGCTTCCAGCGCTTCGACTGTCGCCCCGCGCGCCAGGATTTCGCGCGCCAGCACGCGAGCATCCAGGATCGCCTGCGAAGCCCCGTTCGAGCCGATCGGATACATGGCATGCGCCGCATCGCCCAGCAGCGTCACGCGACCGAACGTCCAGCGGTCCAGCGGATCGCGGTCCACCATGGGGAACTCATAGCAGCCCTCGGCGGCGGCGATCAGCGCTGGCACATCCAGCCAGTCGAAGCACCATTCGGCGAATTGCGGCAGGAATTCCTCACGATTGCCCGGCCGGTTCCAATCCTCCCGCCGCCATGCGTGGTCCGGGCGGAATTTACGTTCGGCAACCCAGTTGACCAACGCTTCGCCGCGCTGTTCCGCCTCGCACGAAATCGGATAGGCGACGAATTTCTGGAACTCATGCCCGGCGATGACCATGCTGCGGCCGGCGAGGAACGGCCGCGCCCGCGTCACGCCGCGCCACAGGATCGCGCCGTTCCAGATCGGCGGTCTCTCTCCCGGATACAAACCCTGGCGCAGCGTGGAATGGATGCCGTCGGCGCCGATCAATAGCGCGCCGTCCGCCGAGCCGAGCGGCGCACCGGTACGGCGGTCGATGAAATGCGCGCGGATGCCGGTTGGCGTTGCCTCCCACCGCGCCAGGTGATGTCCGGCCAGGATGCGATCCGCGCCGAGGCGCTGGCAGGCCGCTTCATGCAGGATCATATGCAACGCGCCGCGATGTATCGAGAATTGCGGCCAACGGTAGCCGGCGGCCAGTCCGCGTTGCTCGGACCAGATGAGCTGACCGCGTGCGGAATAATAGGCTAGCTCCGCGGTCGGAATCGCGGTGGCCGCCAGGCGTTCCTGCAACCCGAGTTCGGTCAGCTCGCGCACCGCGTGCGGCAACAGATTGATGCCGACGCCGAGCGGCTGGATGGCGTCAACCGATTCGAAGACCCGGCAGTCGATGCCGATCTGGTGCAGACTGAGCGCCGTGGTCAGGCCGGCAATCCCACCGCCGGCAATCAACACCGTCATCGTTGCAGGCTCCGCATGGAAGGCATTCGCCCGCTTTTACCAACCATGCAATGCGGCGACCATAGGGGCGTTGCGCCGGTCCCGCGTACCGTTGGCTGGCGAGCGTGCCGAAGGGTCGTCGTGAGAATGCGTGGGCGCGGCGACTCCGCAAACTTTGAACGCGGAGGCAGAGCGGGGGCCACGCAGCGCCACGGAGCAGAATAAGACTTCGATGCAAACGGTGCGCGTTCTGTACGTGCCGCCACTGCATGGCGAAGCCGGCGCGGCTGCACGAAATCGGATATCGATGCGGTACGACCCATGGTCGGGGCTGCCCCCGGTACTGGACCCGAAGATCAAACCCGGCCATGACGAAAATTCGCAGCCTGCGGCATGTCGCTGTCACTGTCGGAGAAACTATGCTCGCCCGTATCCTCTTCTGGCGCCGCCCACGCATCAATGTCGTAGAGCTGCACGGGCTGATCGCACCACGGCCCGGTCTGCTCTCTGCGGCTACCGTCGCGCCGCTGATCGATCGCGCGTTCCGCACGGCACAGCACCGGCCGGTGATCCTGGACATCGAAAGCCCCGGCGGATCGCCGGTGCAGTCGGACCTGATCGCCGCGCAGATCCGCCGCCGCGCCGAGCAATACAAAGTGCGCGTGCTGGCGGTGATCCGCGAAGTCGGCGCGTCGGGAGGCTATTGGCTCGCCTGCGCCGCTGACGAGATCCATGCCAACCCGATGAGCATCGTCGGTTCCATCGGCGTGCGCGGCGGCGGCTTCGGCTTTCCCGACCTGCTGGCACGCATCGGGGTGGAGCGGCGGCTCTATACCGCCGGCGCGAACAAGGCGCGGCTCGATCCGTTCAGCCCGGAGGATCCGAAGGATGTCGCGTTCGTACAGGACCTGCTGGACGCGCTGCATGTGCGGTTCAAGGACTGGGTGCGCACACGGCGCGGCGATCGGCTGAAGGGCGATGAGGCAGCGCTGTTCGACGGCAGCTTCATGCTGGGAGCGCAGGCGTTGCGGGTCGGGTTGATCGACGGGCTGAACGATATCGATTCGCTGGTGCGCACGCTGGGCGGCGAACGCGCCGTGGCGCGCCGGTTCGCTCCGCGCCGTCGTGGGTTGCTGCGCCGCCTGCCGCGACTGGCGGTGGACGCCGCGCTGGACGCGGTCGAGGAGCGCCGCTGGCGGATCGAAGTTTGACGTTACACCTCTCCCGCTCTCGCGGGAGAGGTGTACGCCAGGTCAGCCCCTGCCCAGGAACGGCATCTTCGTCGCCATGATGGTGACGAACTGCACGTTGGACTCCAGCGGCAGGTTCGCCATGAACCGGATCTGCTGGCCGACGTGGTTCACGTCCATGCGCGGCTCCACCGCCATCTGGCCATAGGGCTGCAACTGCCCGTTGGTCGACCGCGCGGTCATTGGCGTCGCCGCATTGCCGATATCGATCTGGCCGGAACAGATGTCGTATTGCCGCCCGTCCAGGCCGATCGACTTGGTCAGCCCGGTGACGGCGTGCTTGGTCGACGTATAGGCCACCGACCCCGGCCGGGGCACATGCGCGGAAATCGAGCCGTTGTTGATGATCCGCCCGCCGCGCGGCTCCTGGTCGCGCATCATGCGGAAGGCGGCGTTGGCGCACAGGAACATCGCGTTAAGATTCACCTGCACGACCTTCAGCCACATGTCGTAAGTGAAGTCGCCGAAATTGGTGGTCGGCGTACCGCCGCCGGCGTTGTTGAACAGCATGTCGATCCGGCCGAACTTCGCCTTGATCTCGGCGAACAGCTTGTCCACCTGGGCCGGCTCGGTGACGTCGGTCGGCACCACCAGTGCGTTACCCGCCGTCTTCATGCTGGCGGTCTCTTCCAGCATCTCCTTGCGCCGGCCGGCCAGCGCGACGGACCAGCCGTCGTTCATCAATGCGAGCGCTGATGCGCGGCCGATGCCGGTGCCTGAGCCGGTGATGACGGCAAAGCGGTCTGCCATGGATGTATCTCCCCTACAAAGCATGTTCCTGCCGGTATTGTGGACCGCGGTTGCCGCTCGGCCAAGATGGTGCGAGCCTCGGAGTTCCCCTCCCGCTTTGCGGCAGAGGGTAGCGCGAGGGTGCCCCGGAATGCACGCTCCACCCTCACCTGCTCCTCTCCCGCGCAACCGGAGAGGACGTGAAAAACGGAGGCCTGCATGCCACGCTTCGCCGCGATCGGACTGGATCACCGGCACGTCTACGACCTGACGCAAGGCCTGCTGGACGCCGGCGCCGCGTGCGTCGGCTACAATCCGGACACCACCGATCCGCGCGTGCTCGCCGGCTTCCAGAAGCGCTTCCCGCATGTGCCGGCTGCGGAGACCGTCCGCCTGCTGGACGATCCCTCGATCGACTTCGTGGTGATTGCCGCGGTGCCGCGCGATCGCGCTGACCTCGCCATCGCTGCGATGCAGCGCGGCAAGGACGTGATGGTGGACAAGCCGGGCATCACCACGCCCGGGCAGCTTGCTGCGGTGCAGCGCGCGGTGGCGGAGACAGGCCGCTACTGGTCGGTCGCGCTCGGCCGCCTGGCATCGCCGGCGCAGCAGGAGGCTCTGCGCATCGTGCGTTCCGGCGAACTGGGCCGCCTGGTGCACACCACCTCGCTCGCGCCGCACCGGCTGAACCGCGCGCTGCGCCCCGCCTGGTTCTTCGACGCGCCCGCCTATGGCGGCATTATCAACGATATCGGCGTGCATGCGATCGACCAGTTCCTCGCCTTCGCTGACGCCACCGATGCCGAGATCGTGCACAGCGCGGTGGGAGCGTTCGGTACCGAGCCCGCCGGCTTCGAGGATTTCGCCGAGCTGATGCTGGCGACGCCGTCGGTGCGCGGCTATGTACGCCTCGACTGGTTCACCCCGGACGGCCTGCCGACATGGGGCGACGGTCGCTGCTTCGTCGTCGGCACCGAGGGCACGCTGGAGCTGCGCAAGAACCTGGATATCGAGGGCCGCCCCGGCACCGACCACATGTTCGTCGCCAACCGCAGCGCCACCCGCCACATCGATTGCAGCAAACTGCCGGTGACCTATTACAGCGACTTTGTCGCCGGCGTTGTCAGTCGCAACCACCGCGCGATGCCGCAACAGCAAGTGTTCGCCGTCTGCCGCCTGGCCTTGCATGCCCAGGCGCGCGCAACGCGCTACACCGCGGAACGCCCTGGATGATCGGCGTCGCCGTCATTGGGGTTGGCAACGCGTTCGAACCGCACGCCAAGGCGCTGCGCGAGCTGGCGGATCGCGCCCGCGTCGTGTGGGCCGCCGCGCGCAGCGAAGCCGCGGTGTCGGCAGTGGCCGCGAAGTTCGGTGTTCCCACCACCATCGACATCGGCCGCGCGATCAGCGATCCCGCGGTGGACGCCGTGCTGGTGCTGACGCCGGCCAATGCGCATCTGCCGATTGCCGAAGCGGCCTTCGCCGCCGGCAAGCACGTGCTGTGCGAAAAACCGCTGGAAGCCACGCTCGATCGCGCCGAGCGGCTGGTCGCCGCCGGCCGCCGCGCGGAGCGAAAACTCGGCATCGTGTTGCAGGCGCGATTCCGCACCGGCGGCCGCCGGCTCAAGCAGGTGCTGGACGAGGGATTGCTCGGCGAGGTGCAGGCTGCATCGATGATGATGCCGTGGTGGCGGCCACAGGCCTATTACGACCAGCCCGGCCGCGGCGTGAAAGCGCGCGACGGCGGCGGCGTGCTGATCACCCAGGCGATCCATACGCTCGACCTGTTCCGCTGGTGTCTGGGGGTCGCCCGCGTCGAGGCGGCCCAGGTCCGCACCACCGGCTTGCACCGCATGGAAACCGAGGACTACGCCGCGGCGTTGGTATTGCTCGGCAACGGGGCACCGGGCAGCATCACCGCCACCACGGCCGCCTGGCCCGGCAGCCCGGAATGCATCATGGTCATCGGCACGCAGGGCACCGCGCGGCTGGAAGGCGGCAACTTGCGCCTGTCATGGCTCGACGGGCGCGAGGAGGTACTGGTCGATGCCGACGGCTCCGGCAGTGGCGCCAACGTGATGGCGTTCTCGCACGAGCCGCACAAGGCGGTGCTGGCCGACTTCCTCGACGCCATCGAACAGCATCGCGACCCGGCGATCCCGGGCGAGGAAGCGCTTGAAACACAACGCCTGATCGAGGCGATCCTGGCAAAGGGAGGGACGTGACATGCAGACATTGCTGCCATTGGCCGACAAGCTCGGCGCACGGCTGAAGGCGCGCGGCGAGACGATCGCCATCGCGGAATCGTCCACCGGCGGGCTGATCTCCGCCGCCTTGCTGTCGGTCGGCGGTGCCTCGGCGTATTTCCGCGGCGGCAGCGTGATCTACACCGCGTATGCGCGCACCGGGTTCCTGGAGATTCCCAATCCGCTGCCGGCGCCCATCGAGCGCGCCTCCACCGAGGCGTACGCACTATTGCTCGCCAACACGGTACGGCAGCGGCTGGATGCCTCCTGGGGGTTGGGCGAGACCGGTGCCACCGGCCCGACCGGCAACCGCTATGGCGACGCGGCCGGCCACACCTGCATTGCACTGGTGGGGCCGGGGTTCTCAAAGGCCATCACGCTGGAGACCGGCAGCGCGGATCGCGTCGCCAACATGCGGGCGTTCTCGCAACGCGCCCTGGAGATGCTCGGCGAGGCGCTCGGCTGAAGGAAGCATGATCAGGGCTCTGCCCTGAAGCCCGTCAGGGGGCTTTGCCCCCGTCCCGTCCAACCACTCCAACCGAAGGGTCCCAGGGCTCTGCCCCATGCGCGCTGATTGAAGGGACCGTCCGGGGACAACCGAGTCAGTTGCCGGCAGATCGCAACCTCCGTGTCATGGCCGGCGAAGGCCGGTCACCCACGACTTTGCTGTTTGCCACGAGCGAAGACGTGGGTGGCCGG
>Ga0181521_10002602_pt1 | contig 21643 bp, 19 predicted proteins | sample PEATcosm2014_Bin_32_FD_119764 | JGI IMG/M metagenome (GOLD analysis project Ga0181521, IMG submission 119764) | Peatland microbial communities from MTU Mesocosm Facility, Houghton, MI, USA - PEATcosm2014_Bin02_60_metaG | ecosystem: Environmental > Terrestrial > Soil > Wetlands > Peat | place...
CTCATAGCTCGCGCCCTGTTGAGGTTCAGTGAAGATCCGCAGTTTCATCGTTGCCTCCTGGTACGCGGCGGACCCGAGCCAGGCACGGCTTCACCGGGTCTGAACGGGATCTGAAGAGGGCCACCGCGGGAAAGGCAGCTCGCGTCAATCGAGGACACGCACGCACAAGATGGGCGGCAGGTAGGACGTGACGAGTCGCCACGACTCACCGCTGTCCACCGAGGCGAAGAGCTGCCCGGACTTGGAGCCGAACACGAGCGGGCATGGCGGGTTGGCACCGATGGTGAACGCATCGCGCAACACAGTCAGGTGGGCGTTGGTGCTCGGAAGGCCATGGGACAACGCCTCCCAGCTGAGCCCGCCGTCGGTCGTGCGGTAGACGCGGCAGCGGCCTGCGGGCGTGCAGCGGTAGACGTCGGACTCGAGTGGGATCACGTACGCGGTGTCCGGCTCCTCGGGGTGGGAGACGATCGGGAAGCCGAAATCCGAAACTACCCCGTCGGGCTCACCGGTGTGGCCGACGGATTCCCAGTGGTCACCGGCGTCGTCGGACCTGTAGATGCCCCAGTGGTTCTGCGCCCACAAGACGTCGGGGTTCACGGCGTCCACAGCGAGCTTGTGCACGCATTGGCCGATTTCCGGCAAGGGCCCGGCCACGGATCGGGCCCCGATCCCTTGGTTGCGCGCCACCCAGGTGTCCCCGCCGTCGTCCGAGCGGTACACGCCGCCGGTGGAAATCGCGACAATGATCCGGTCCGGTCGTTCCTGGTGGGTTACCACGGTGTGCAGGGCGAGCTCACACATGCCAGGCTCCCAGTTCGGCCTGTCAGGGTGTTCCCACAGGCCGCGGACGAGCTCGAAAGTGTCACCAGCGTCGTCGGAACGGAACAGCGCTGCCGGCTCCACGCCCGCCCATATCGTCTCGCTGGCGTTCGGTCTCCGATCGACGTGGAGCTGCCAGACCGAGGCGAGCGCAGTTCCCGCGTCCGCAGGGAGCGCGATCGGTCGTGTGCCTGGCTCGTCCCAGCTCAGGCCGCCGTCTTCGCTCACGCGGACGTTCGGGCCGAAGTGGGAGTCGGTGGAGGCTGCGAGAAGACGACCGTGGAGCTCCGCAAAGGCAAGCACGGCCTCGCCGGCCAGGAAGGGCCCGTCGACCGCGCTGTCGCTGACGAAGAAGAGCCCCTTGGAGGTGCCGATCGCCACGGCGAGATGGTCGACGGCTCTTGCGCGAAACCTCGAAGCAGTCACATAAGTCACGGGGAGAGTATGTACCTGATGAGGTTGCTCGCGCTCGCTTGGTTCAGCGTCGTGGCCCGTCGGGGGACGTTAGGTTCTGGGAGGTGGGTTCTTGCGTCGAGGGGATCGTGGTGATGGGCGACCGTCGCGGCCGCAAGCTCGGCTTCCCGACGGCCAACGTGAGGATCGGTCCGAACGTGGATCTCGCCGACGGCGTCTATGCGGGCGTCGTCGAGCTCGAGGACTCGACGAGGCATCGTGCGGCCATCTCTGTGGGTCGCCGCCCGCACTACTACGAGGTCGGGGAGCGGCTCGTCGAGGCGCACCTCCTCGACTTTGACCGGGACCTGTATGGCGAGAGGATCCGTGTGGAGGTCGGGACCCTTGTGCGGGAGCAGCGCAGCTTCGGTACCGAGGGTGAACTGGTCGAGCAGATAGCGAGCGACGTCGCGGCCATTCGTGTTGTGAGGGCGGAGCCTTCGATGAGCTCTCAGTTACCAGGCGCTCCGCCCAACTGAACCTCGGTCACCGCCGGGACTGCCACTGCGCATAGAGACGCAGCTTGCGTGCGCGAAACGCATGCATTGGCCGACCGCGCGGGAGTCGAGAAGCGGTGACTTCCTGCACATCGATACCCGGGATCACCTTTCCAGGCGTCCTAGAGGGGAGAGCCAGGCGACAAGTAGGCTTTACGGGGGACCGATCAGGGATGGTCGTCTCAGCCTGTCGGCATGGTTATGGCCGGCGGAGCCGCGTGGCACTAGGAGGGGCGCTCGAGCAGATGGACTTGGACTCCGGTGGGCCGGCCGAGGAAGCCGTCGGCAAGATGGGGCGCGTCTCCGTGCCTATCTCCCAAGGCGTTCCAGGCGAGGTGATCATCCAAATACGCGGGGGCTCGGAGGCCTACACGGCGTACACTGAAAGTGAAGAGCCGCTCGCGGTGAACACACGTATTGTCGTCGTTGAGCAGCTGTCATCGCGGACGCTGCTTGTGACGAGCTGCTGATCCGCCGAGAGAAAGAGGGCGCATGTTCTTCTACAGAATCCCGGCGCCGAACGAGGCGATGGTGGTGTCGGGGTCCAAGCGCGGTAGTGATGGCGGACAATTCCGCATCGTGACGGGTAGAGGGTCTTTCGTTCTGCCTTGGAAGAACAAGGCTCGCTGGCTCTCGCTCGACCTCAGGGAAGCCCTCATCTCCGAGAGCTGTGTGACCAAGCTGCGTATCCCGCTCACCGTCGAGGCCGTGGCAGTCTTCAAGGTCGGCGACGACAACTCCTCTATAGCCAACGCAGCGCGCCGTTTCCTCGACCAGCAACAGGGGATGGAACGGCTCACCTCGCAGGTGCTCGCCGGCCACCTGCGATCGATAGTCGGCGGCCTCACGGTCGAGGAGATCATCGGAGATCGCAACCGGGTGGCTCAGGAGGTCAAAGCGGCGTCGACCGACGAGATGGAAAAGCTCGGCCTTGTCATCGATGCCTTCCAGATCCAAGAGATCAAGGACGCCACCGGCTACATCGAGAATCTCGCCGCTCCGCACGCCGCGGCCGTCGCACGCGATGCGCGCATCGCCGCTGCGCAAGCCGACCAAGCAGCGACCGAGAAGGAGCAGGAGGCAAACGCGTTGAAAGCGGGCTTCGTGCGCGAGGCCGAGATCAAGCAGGCGGGCTACCGGGCCGAGATCGAGCAGGCCCAAGCCGCCGCGAGCCAGGCCGGTCCTCTGGCGCAGGCCAAGGCGAGCCAACAGGTGACCGAAGAGCAGACCAGGCTCGCCGCCCTCCAGGCGCAAAAACGCGAGAAGGACCTCATCGCAGAGGTCGAGAAGCCCGCTGACGCCGATGCCTACCGCACGATCCGCCTTGCCGAGGCCGACAGGGATGCCATCAAGGCGAGGGCCGAGGCGCTCGCCGGCGGCAACCAGAGCCTGATCGCAGCCAACAGGATCGTCGAGCAGCTTCCAGCTCTGGTGGAGGCCGCGGCCAAAGGGCTCAGTGGCGCGAACATAGTCCTGGTCAACGGCACCGAAGGTGTGACGGATCTGCTGACGAACCTTGTGACCCAGGGCTACTCGATCTACGAGGCGATAAAAGGTGGCGTCCCTCAGACCTTGACAAAGCGGCTCGAGGCACCGCTCGGCAATGGTCCCGTTCCAGTGGCGACCACCGATCAGAGCACTGGTGCGGCGTCAGCTCCTGTCGCCGGGGGCCTTACTCCCTGATCGAACAGGGAGCACTGTAAGCCTTCCTTCGCGCCATGAACCGATCGGGGTCGAACGCCTGGTCGCCGCGCGATTCGGAGCGCGCACATACACGGCAAGCGGTGGGTGGGACAATGCGCACATGTTCGAGCGATTCACCGATCGGGCACGCAGGGTGCTGGTCCTGGCTCAGGAGGAGGCGCGCCTTCTGAACCACAGCTTCATCGGGACCGAGCACATCCTGCTCGGCCTCATTCACGAGGGCGAGGGAGTCGCGGCCAAGGCACTGGAGTCCCTCGGCATCTCGCTCGAGGCCGTGCGCGAGAAAGTCGAGGAGACGATCGGGCCCGCGGGCTCTGCTCCGACAGGGTCCCCACCGTTCACGCCGCGCGCGAAGAAGGTCCTCGAGCTGTCCCTTCGGGAGGCGCTGCAACTCGGCCACAACTACATCGGCACCGAGCACATCTTGCTCGGCCTCGTGCGCGAGGGCGACGGTGTGGCCGCCCAGGTCCTCGTCAGCCTCGGCGCCGACCTGACGCGCGTTCGCCAGCAGGTTCTCGGACTGCTCACTGGTTACCAGGGCCATGAGGCCATGGCCAACGTGCCGATCGGCGCCAGCGCTCCGCTTCAGCGGCGCCGGCCCGGGATTCCCGCTGTGCCGGTCGGCAAGGAGTGGTCGGCCCAGGTGGTGCGTACGGGACGGCGACCGGACGACTACGCGAATGGCTACGCCGAGCTGGCAGAGCTCGTCATCGCGTTCGGGTTCGACCTGGACGACATGGATGCCGGGGAGATCACGCTGAGTTCGGTCGAGACGACCGAAGGTCCCGGCTTCATGGTGAGCGTGAAGCACCGGATCGACGACGATGCGATGGGGGAGGGGCTGCCTTCCTGATTCCTCAGGAGCCGGTCGGCGTGTCCAGGGCGTGTGGCGCGATCTCGACCGGGGCACCGAAGGCGGCACGGTGGCTCGCTCGGCGCAGCGCGGCCAGCACAGGGCGCCCCGCGACCAGGATCAGTCCCGCGTTCAGCGCAGCCCGGGGCAAGTCGAACCCGAGCGATGTCGCGGAATGAAACAGCAGGAAACGGACCAGATTGTGAGCCACCGACGCTCCGGGCTGGAACGAGAGGCTTGAGGCGGTGCCGGCGCCGAAGGGCCAGAACCACAGGTCGAGGAGCAGCCCGTAGGCAAGGCAGGCGAACGCCGCGTACGCCGCCAGCACGACGAGCTCACGACGCCCCCGTAAGTGCGGGAGGCAGCCGGCGCCATAACCCATCCACGCCGCGGCCATCATCTGGAACGGCAGCCACGGACCAACGCCCCCGGTGACGAGTGCCGAGGTGAAAAGCGTGAGGGAGCCGAGCAAGAAACCGAAGTGGCGGCCGAGCACGTAGCCCGCCGGGAAGAGCAGGAAGAAGACGGGCTCGAACCCGGCCGCACCACCAGAGGGAAGCCGCAGCGCGGCGCCGCAGGCGCCGAGAACACCGAGCATGGCGACGCCCTTCGCGTCCATGCCTCCAGAGCTGAACTCGCCGAGCACCGCTACGAGCAATAGCGGCAGGAGCGCCGCGACGATCCAGGGCGCATCGCCGGCGTGAGCCTGGTTCAGCGATGCGCGCGCCGGGATGAAAAGCGGCCATGCGAACGCGAGCGCTCCGAGGACCGACGCGATCGCGATGGCGAGAGAGCCGGACCGGTCGAGACCCACTGGGCGTTGGCCGCGCGCGGTGGTCACGAGGACGTCCTGTCTTCCGGGGACCGCCCGGCGAGCGCTGTGGCGGCTTCCTCGACCGTCAGCCACTCCGCCGGGGCCAGGATCCGGGCCACTTGGGAGGCAAGGCCGGCTGAATGGCAGACGACCGACCGCACGGGACCGTCGGTGATGACCTCACCGTCCGCGAGCACGACGACCCTGTCGGCCACCTCGGCCACGAGCTCAACGTCATGAGTCGCCACGACGACGCAGTGGCCCCGGGCCGCGAACTGGCGGAGCTGGCGGGACAGCCGCTCCTTGGCGCCGTAGTCGAGCCCGCGCGTGGGCTCGTCGAGCAGCAGCAGCGGCGGTTCTGGCGCCAGCACTATCGCCAGCGCGAGCGCGAGGCGCTGACCTTCGGAGAGGTCTTTCGGATGTGTGTCGTCGGAGATGCCGCCGACGAGGGACTCGAGCATCGCTCGCGTCGTCCCCTCGGCAAGCTTGCCGTCGCGGTCGCCGTCCCGGCATTCGGTCGCCACGTTCTCGGCGCACAGCAGCGCCCCGGGGTCCTGGGGCACGAGACCAACGAGCCGGATCGCCTCGGACGCGGCGAGCGAGGCGGGCGCGCGGCCAAGGACCTCCACCGAGCCTCGCTGGGGGCGGCGAAGCCCGACGAGGTGGTGGAGCAGGGTGGACTTCCCGGCTCCGTTTCTTCCCATGACCGCCAGCACTTCGCCCTCATGGAAGTCAAGGGTGACGTCCGCCAGTGCTGGTATCGGCCCGTAGGCGGCGGTGAGGCCCTTCACGTCGGCTACGCGGTCTCCTGGAGACGCCGTCGTGGCCGGCCCTTTGCTGGCCTCGAGGCGGTGCCGGAGCTCTGGCGCATGGCGGCGGGCGTCTCGGACCGAGAGTGGGACAGGTGACCATCCGGCGACACGGGCGAGCCGGACGACAGGTGGTGCCAGCTCAGCCGTCGCGAAGATCGCCGCCGGTGAGCCGCTACGGACGTCACCTGGAACGGCGCCGATCTCGACGACGATGTCCGCGAACTGCACGATGCGCTCGAGCCGGTGCTCGGCGACGAGGATGGTGGTGCCCTGGTCGTGGACAAGACGCGCGAGTGACGCGAGCACCTCCTCGGCCGAGACAGGGTCGAGCGATGAGGTCGGCTCGTCGAGCACGAGTGCGCGAGGCGCGGCGGTGAACGCGGCGCCGATGGCGACGCGCTGGCGTTGTCCGCCGGACAGCGTCGAGATGGCCCGTTGGCGCAGCGCGTGCAGGTTCAAGGTGTCCAGAACGTCTTCGACCCGCCGGCGCATTGTCGCCGAGTCCACACCGAGGTTCTCCATGGCGTAGGCGAGCTCGTCTTCGACCGTGTCCGCGACGAAGGTCGCATCAGGGTCCTGGCCGACGTAACCGACGGCATCGGCGAGGTCGCGGGGACGGTACTGCTCGGTGCTGCGCCCGTCGACGGTCACCGTTCCGTTGAGCCGGCCGCCGGAGAAATGCGGGACGAGACCGTTCACGCAGCGAAGCAGCGTCGACTTCCCGGAGCCCGTCGCGCCGATGACGAGGGCAAGGTGACCTTCTTCAATTGCCAGGCTCACGTTTGCCAGCGCCGGCGCCGAAGCACCCGGGTAGGTGACCGTGACGCGGTCGAAGGAGATCACGCCACGGCCCGGCGGAGCTTCGCGCGCATCGGCGCGGGTATCGGGGCTGTGACCGACGGCACCGTGGCGGCGAGGATGCCGGCCAGCGCGACAACCGGGCCGGCTGGCAGCGCAAGGGGATAGAGCGGCTGAACAAGCGCGTTCGGGTCGTTGCTGCCCGCCGCGACGACCCCGGCGACGGCCGCGAGCCCCGCCAGTACGACGAGCCACTCGGCAACGAGCCAACGGTCGGGCCGGTAACGGCTCCTCGAGCCGTGCGATGCGGCGGCGAGGCCCCCCAGGACGAGGGCGCCGCCGACCAGGACCACCGCGAGCCCGAGTCCCGAAGCCGAGCCGGAGTCGAGCACCTCGAACAAGCCGATGCCAAGCCCGACGAGGCCCCCGAGTGTCGCCGCCGCGGTGGCCTGGCGGCGCCTTGGCGAAGTGGAGCGCCGCCCGAACCCGCGGGCGTCCATCGAAGCCGCCAGCGCAACTGATCGCTCGAGGGCTCCGTCGAGGACCGGCACCGCCAGGCCGCGCCAGGCCTTCAGGCCGCTCGTGGCTCGGCCCCGCAAGCGCCGGGCGTCTCGGACGCGGGCGATCGAAAGCACGACCTGTGGAGTGAACGAGATTGCCACCGTGACCGCGACCGCTACTTCGTACAGGCCGGCCGGCACGCATCGCAAGAGCCGGAAGGAGCTCGCGAGTGAGTTCGCAGCACCGAAGCACGCCAGGATCACGGCGATCTGCAGGCCTTGGCAGAACGCCCCAATTGCTGCTTGGGCCGTCACAGGCCCTCCGATCGTCACACCGGCAGCCCACGACGGAAGCGGGACCGACGGAAGTGTGAACCACGTGGCGCCTGGCACCCGGTCACCGAAGAGGACTTGGACGACGACGCGAATGACGATGACGATGAGCCCGAGGCGCATGAGGGCGGCGAACGAGCGGGCCCAGGGACTGTTGCCGCGCCTTGTGGTCACGACCCAGGCGACCGCTGCCAGGAGGAGACCGAGCAGGAGCGGGTTCGTCGTGCGGCTGGCGGCGACCGCCAAGGCTCCGGCCCAGCACCACCATGCGATCGGGTGCAGCGGCTGGAGGCGGGTGCGCAGCATCTAGGTGGCGCGGTTGCTCGCGCGCCGGGAGCGAAGCAGCGCCGCAGCGCCGATCAGAAGGATGAGGGCGACGCTCACGACAAAGGGGATCGGGCTGTTCCGGCTGGCGCCGACGGGACCGGCCGCATGGTCGCCCGACGGTGACGAGGAGGTCGTCGTCGGCGCGGCCCCGGCCGGCGTCTCGAGTGCCGTCGCGCTCGACGCTGCCCGTGGTGGTGGGTCGGCTGGGGTCGCGCTCCCATCAGGCTCGAAACGCCACCCCTCGACGTCACCTTTGGAGACCTTCCACTCCCCAGGTCCTCCGTTTGCGTACTGCCATCGCTTCTCACCGTGCCAGTAGGCCCAGTAGGCGTAGTGACCTCCCGACTGGGTCCCGCAGCCGCTTGTCGGGTAACCGTCAATCGCGCACAAGAGACCGGACTCGGCGTAACGGGGAGACGGGTATCCGAGGAGTTGCGCCTGCGATTGCAGCACTTGCGCTCCGCTCTCGCCGGCCTTGGCCAGAACGCAGGTGACGATGACCTTGCCGTTCACGCCACCGAAATCGGCGACGAGAGGGACGACGATCCGGTCGTTGGCTGTGTGTGCGGGAACCGCGCATCGCGGCGAGGCGTCCTTCGATTGTCGGGCTGCGCTCGCCCCCGCGGGCCCCACCGCTCCTCGAGCCATGGTTGGGGCGAGTGTCGCGACGGTGGCCGCGGCGCTCACGACGGCGATGGCCCCGAAGGTCGCGGCCGACTTGACAAGGAGTCGAGCGCGCCTGGTGGCCACAAGTCCTGTCGCTCTCGCGCGACGGCCTCTCGGAGGGCGCGGTCGATGCCTGGTCATGTCGCCATGGGGAGCTGCGGCGCGGTCACGTCGGCTCAGCCTGCACTGCAGCTGAAACTGAGCTCGGCAGCGGACAGCTTGCGGGGCCTGATGGGCAGCGCCGCACCCGCGATCGCCGGGACTGCCTGCAACGTGGCGTACTGACTGGGGGAACCGTCGTAGGAGAACTCGCCCCGCTCGCTCGCCGGCGCGTCACAGCGGTACTGGAAGTTCTCGAGGGCGCGCTCGGGCGTGATGGCGTTGCGCACGAGCTGCTTGTCGTTGGTCGCTCGCAGCGCGATCAACGCCTGGACGACCTCGCCCGTCGAGTCGGCATCACCCCGTTGCCCATCGCCCGACACGCCGTAGTAGCCGAAAGAGCCGTTGGCCTCCTGTGAGTTGGCGAAGAAAGCCAGCGGGCCATGGCCGAAGCTGCCGCCGGCCGCGACGATCGCCATAACGGCCAGCGCCGCCGAGTTCGTGTCGGGACCGGAATAGGTCTTCGGGTCCGGCTTGGCGCAAGGCGTCGTGAGCGAGTACTCCCAGCCCCCGTCAGCGCACTGACGGCGCTCCAGATAGGCCTCGCCGAGGTGGATCGCCACGGTTGAGCCCTTCACTGAGACCAGCGCGAGAAGTGCGAGCGACTGGCTGAACGCGTTCGCCGAGCGCGTGGCGCCGAAGACGCCCGCGGACACGCCGTTCAAGTGCTCGGTTGCTCGAAGTCTGGCAACCAGGTCGTTGGAGCTGGCTTGGCCACCGAAGTGCGCAGGGTCCGCGCCCGCCGCAACCGCTGCGAGCGTCACGAGGCCGAGAGCGCCTGGATTGTCGACGCCCTTGGCAGAAACGTACGAGCTGAAATGACCTTCGAGCCAGTGCGTGGCGGCCTTGACCTGGCTGGCGCCTTCACCTGCGGCGACGAGAGCCAGAATGGCGTCCGCCGTGTCACCGGCGCTCGGTTTGCCGGAGGCGGCGTCGACGAGCGCTCCGCTGTTGCTCAAGTCGCGGGCGATCCAGCCCGCGCCGGCAACAGCAGCTGGCGTCTCGGTCGCGGCATGGTCTTGAAGTGGAAGGAGCGCGTGAGCCCCTGGTTGTGTGGTAGCGGCCGACGCAACTGGCACGGCGGCGGCTCCGAGGCCGAGCAGCATTGCAACAAGGCAGGCTCGGGCCGCCCGACGGACGGAGGTTGACACGAACGTCCTCTCCCGGATACTGGATCCCGGAGAAGCGCTGAGACACCGCTGCCGTACCGGTTCCCAGTCCCCGCTTTCCTCGACGGTTAGTAGGACTCACCACCGACAGGTTTCCCGGCTTGCGAGGACGAGCCTCGCCTACGGTTGCGGGCCAGCGCCGGACTTTGACCGGACTTCCCCTGCAGGCAGCGGGACGGCCGAAGCCGTCGAGACGAAGGGTAGCAGAGCCGGCCCACGGCCCCACGGTTGGGACAGGGTCCCAGCGCTCGGCCCGGCCCGCGTGCCTTGCCAGGGGCTTGTGATCACCCTTTGAGGCCCGCGGTGGCCATCCCCCCTCGTATCCCTTGTTGGACCAGTATGAGCAGAATGGCCGAGGGGACCGCGGCGAACACTGCCGCGGCCATGAGGTCGGGCCACTGCGAGGTGTACTGACCCATGTACGAGTAGATGCTGAGCGTCATCGGTTCGACGCTGTTGGAGGTGCTGAGTGTCAGCGCGAACAGGAAGTCGCCCCAAGCGAACAGGAACGAGAAGAGAGCGGCCGTCAAGATCGCCGGCCTGCTGAGCGGGATCACGATCCGAAGCAGCGAGTCAAGAAGCGTCGCACCGTCCACGCGGGCGGCCTCGAGCAGCTCGCGTGGCAACCCGATCATGAAGGCCCGAACGACCAGGATGGAGAAGGGCACGCAATATGTGGAGTCGGCGATGATCAACCCCAGGTAGCTGTTGAGCAGGTGGAGCCCGGCGAAGATCTTGAAGAACGAGGTGCCCAGCACGATGCCCGGGATCGTCTGGGCGACCAGCAACGACAACGTGACGAGCCATGTGACCCGGAACCGGAAGTTCGCCAGAGCGTAGGCCGCGGGCACCGAGATCAACAATGAGACCATCGTGGCGCCGACCGCGATGATGAAACTGGTGAGCAGAGAGCCACCCTGGGTGTGCACGACCTGTGAATAGGCGGCGAACGTGGGCGTCGGTGGGAAGAGGGCTGTCGGTGTCGCGTAGGACTGATGCAAGGTCTTGAGCGAGGTGACCACGGCCCAGTAAAGGGGCACAAGCATCAGTCCGACGATCACCAACGCCACGGCCAGGTTCAGCCCGGAGATCAGTCCCTTCCGACGCCGGAACTTCATGATCGAAGCTCCCCTCTGTAAGTGCGGACATACGCGAATGCACAAACGAGGGAGATCGCCATCATGATCGTGCCGACCGCGGCACCCTGCCCAAAGTCAAGGTTGTAGAACGACAGCGTGTAAGCCCATGTGGACAGCAACTGGGTGGCGTTCATGGGCCCGCCACCTGTCATGATCATCACAATGTCGAATGCTTTCAGCGTGTATATGAAACCGAGGACCAGCACCACGGCGATCACCGGTCGCATCACCGGCAAGGTGATCGACCGGAATGTACGTAGCCGCCCGGCACCATCGACACGGGCCGCCTCGTACAGCTCATGCGGGATGTCTTGGAGCCCGCCGTGCAGGAGCAACATGTTGAAGGGGATCCCTATCCAGATGTTCGCGAGCACGATGACCAACAACGCGAGATGCGTATTGGCGAACCACTCGATCGGTGAGTGGATGAGCCCGAGGTTCGAGAGCACCTGGTTGACCATGCCAATGTTCGGGTCGAACATCATCCGAAGGATGATTCCCGTGACCACACCGGGAAGTAGCCAGGGAACGAGTATGAGCGACCGTAGGAAGCCACTCAAGGGAAAGCGCCGAGTGAAGAACAAGGCGATCAAAAAGCCGATGCTGAACTGCGCCACGATCGACCCCACCATGAAGATCGCCGTGTTCCACACGACGCCCGGTAGGACGGGGTTGGTCACTGCCAGCCGGTAGTTGGTGAGGCCGACAAAGCCACCGGTGTTGTGCACGAATGTGATGACGCTCGATTGCCGAACACTCAGAAGGATGCCGTAGACGATGGGATAGGCGAAGAGGGCCAGGAGATAGATCAGAGCTGGCAACAAGAACAGGACCCGACCGCGGAAGAGTCTGCGGGGCCCGTGCGCTCGGTTGGCGCGTTCGGGCTTGGCGGACGAATCGAGCTCGGCTGTGTGCGTCGTCGCTAGCTCAGGCGCTTCGGGCATCAACGACCCCTCAGCTCGGACCAGGGTTCATTGCAGAGGCAGCTGTGCGCCGTCGCGAAGGTAAACGGGGATGCGCTCCAAGGGCGCGGCCGCCTCGACCCACGTTCCGCCCTTCACGATCTCGCTGCTCCACGGGTCGGTCCAGACGGCACCGGCGGGCAGGTAAACGCGGCGCGAGCGGGCGCCCAGCTCTGTGACCGGCGCGACGAGCACCGAGGGGCCGAAGCAGTACTCGTCATCGATCCCCCAAGCATCCGGGTCGTCGGGGAAGTCGAACCAGAGAGGCCGCATGGGCGGAATACCCTCGTCGGCTGCCACGGCCATCTGCTCGAGCACGTAGGGCTTGATCCGCTCGCGAAGACGCAGGATGCCTGACAAGATGCCGTACACCTCGTCTCCATAGGACCAGACCTCGTTCGGGCCGCCCGACATCGCCGGCGAAAGCGGGACGCGGGGTTCACGGTCACCGTGGAGCCGGAACAGCGGGCACCAGACCCCGTACTCGAACCAGCGCACGATGACCTCCCGGTAGACAGGGTCCTCCGTGTTGCCGCCGTGGAAGCCGCCGATGTCGGTGGTCCACCAGGGGATGCCCGACAGGGCGACGTTGAGGCCGGCCCGGACCTGGGCCGCAAGAGACTCGAAGGTGGCAGGGATGTCGCCTGACCACAGAGCCGCACCCCATCGTTGGCTGCCCGCCCACGCCGAGCGGATCAAGCTGACCACGTCGGTCTCGCCCGCCTCGTGCATGCCCTCGTAGACGCCCCGGGCATGGTCGGCCGGATAGCGGTTGAACACCTCCGGGCCTGGCCCTGCGGCAAGGCGGAGGTTGTCGACGTGGCCGGGCTTGATCTCAGGTTCGCAGGCATCGAGCCAGAAGGCCTTGATCCCGGTCTGGTAGTAGTTGGCGCGCAGCTGGTTCCAGAAGTACCGGCGAGCCTGTGGGTTCGTGGCGTCGTAGAAGGCGACTGGGAGTCTCACCGGAGCATGCCGGTCAGGCCAGTCCGCGTGAACAGGGGCCCCCCGCTCGCTGGCAATCAGGTACCCGGCCTGGAGCATCGGCTGGTAGTTGGACGACATCAAGCTCACCGAGGGCCACACCGATACCATCAGCCTGACACCCATGGCTTTGAGCTCCTCGACCATCGCTTCGGGGTCGGGCCACTCGCTCGGCTCGAAGCGCCAGTCACCGAGCTGGGTCCAGTGGAAGAAGTCCACGACGATGACCGAGAGTGGCAGCCCGAGGCGGTTGTACTCCCTCGCCACCTCGAGCAGCTCCTCTTGAGTGCGGTAGCGGAGCTTGGACTGCCAGAACCCCGCAGCCCACTCGGGAAGCATCGGGACGTGCCCTGTCACCCCCGCGTAGCGGGAGGCGATCTGTGCTGGCGTGCCGGTCGTGATCCAGTAGTCGATCTGGCGGGCACTGTTCGCGACCCAGCGGGTGGCGGTGGCCCCGAGCTCGACGCGGCCGACGGCCGGGTTGTTCCATAACAGGCCGTAACCACGACTCGACACGACGAAGGGGATGCTCACCTCGGCATTTCGTTGCACTAGGTCGAGCACGATGCCTTTCTGGTCGAGCCGGCCGTGAGTGTGCTGGCCCAACCCGAAGAGCTGCTCGTCCTCATAGGCGGCAAAGCTTTGCTCGATGTAGTGATAGCCGTTTCCGGTGGCGGTGTAGTTGCGGGGGCCTGGCCACCAGAAGTGGATCGGCTGTTCGGCGAGCAGCTCGTCACCAGTGTTGGCCCGGAGGAAGCGGATACTGCCGGCGGCGTCCAGTTCCGCGGCCAGCCCGCCGACGGTGATGCTCGCGCTCTCCCCATCGATCTTGACAGTCGCCTCTGCTTGCGGTCGCTCGCTGAGGGCCCCGTGGCCCTCGGTCAGACCGTCAAGGCCTGCTCGCACGCGCAAGGCGTCGGGGCCCCACGGCTCGATGCGGACCACCTCGTGTTGGGAGCGCCACGTGAGTGCTCCGGAGCTGTCCGTGAAATGCGCAGTGCTGACCTCATCTGGAGGTTGCGGGAAAAGAGAAGGCACGGAAGTCCTTTCCGGTGAACGGCACTACTTTTCACGGCCGTGGAGGCGACCGTGCGCGATGACAATAACTGGGCCACGCCTCCGTTTCCGAAGGCGTGGCCCGAATGACTCAAACAGTCGGGAACTAGCCTTCGCCGTACTGCTCCAGCGCATACTTCACTTGAACCTCGGCGGAATTGGCAGCTGCCTTCGGCGTCTCCTTGCCGAGGATCACAGCCTCTACCGCAGCGCCCAGATCTGTGTCAATCGCCGGGTAGGCGAGGCCTACCTCAGATGTGCGGGACTGCGCGTGCTCGATCTCGTAGGCGAATATCCGGTCCGACGGATCGCTGGCGATGAGCTTGGCCGACACGGACTTCTGGCTGGCTATCTCACCGTTTTGCGAGGCCCAGCTGTAAGTGCTGGTCGGAGAGGTGAGGAAGCGCAGGAGCTTGAGTCCGAGCGCCTCGCCCTGGGGTGTCGTCTTCGGGATGACCCAAACCTCTCCCCCGAGCGGCCCAACCGGCGACATTCCCGCCTTCGGCACCGGGATCGAGGTAACTCCCCAGCTGAGCCCCTTCGTCGAGTTGAAGTCCGCGAACTCCCAGGGCCCTATCACGATCATCGCGGCCTTCTGGTCCTCGAACTGCTGGGCGATATCGTTCTGCTGGTAGTCCACCACAGAAGCCGGCATGCTGCCGTCCTTGGCGAGCTCGGAGTAGAGCGTGAGCGCCGCGACGCCACCAGCGTCGTTGACATGCTCGAGGTCCCCTCCGGCGGTCCAGAAGAAGGGCAGGAACTGCCAGGTCGCGTTGCCACCCGAGTTGTAGCCAGCAACCTCGAGGCCGTACACCCCGGTCGCCTTGTTGGTGAGGGCCTTGGCCGCCGTCACAAGTTCAGCCCAAGTCGTCGGAGGTGTCACACCCGCCGCCTTGAGCAGTTTCTTGTTGTAGAACAGGCCAAGGGAGTTGTTCCCGAAGCCGATACCGAATTGCGTCCCGTGGAAACTCCCCGCCGCTATTGCCCCTTCCGTCAGCCCGCTTGTCTTGACACCGAGCTGGTCGAGCGGGACCAGGTCACCCGCAGCAGCCAGTCCGCCCACCCAGGGGTTGTCCATCATCAGCAGGTCCGGGAGCTGACCCGCAGCAGCCTCCACCAATTCCTGGGACTCCATGGTGGCATCGGCCACCACGTCGCGCTTCACCGTGAAGCCCGGGTTCTGCGCCTGGAATTGCTTGATGAAAGCCACCATCTCGCTGTTGTCGCCGGCGGTGTAGTAGTCCTGCTCGGTGATCACGCCTCCCATCGCCGCCTTCGGCGTGCTCGAGACGGACGCCACGGACCGGGTGGACGCGAAGGCTGTCGAGCACAGTCCGGCAACCATCAGCATCGCGGCGAGCACCCCAAGCACCGGAGTGACACCTCCACGGCGACGGTTGGAGGCTGATCCCTCTCTTCGCTGAATCGTCATCATTCTTATCGCTCCTCCCTTCTCATTACTGCACCATCATGGGACTTGTCGGCTTATGGTTCAGGCACGTCTTTTTCGGAGATCTGGGCCTTCATCAATGCTGTTCAAACGGCATTTCCTCACGTGGTCATGTCAACCTAACCTTGCATGTACTAGTGAGGGCTGGGTGGGCGTGCTGAATATCTCGCCCAGTACGACACATGCTGCGCCACGGGCCCACCTGGCATCGTCAAGGGGCTCTGTCGCGAAGATGATCTCCGCGTTCAGCTCTGGGAACACCGTGGACTCGATGGCTTCCTTCATCGGGTCGAAGCGCCAGTGCCCAGCCTGAACGCCTTCCCCACTTATGATCACCAAGCGGGGATTGATCACGGTCATCAGCATTGCCAGGCCACGACCGAGGTAGTGACCGGCTCGAGCCAGAACTTGGCGGCTGAGCTCGTCACCTTGCTCAGCGGCAGCGGCAACGTCGGCGATCGTGAGCTCGCACAGGTGTCTCGTACGGCGAATAGAAGTCGGTGCACCTTCCGCGACCGCAGCGCGGATGTCGCGCAAGATTGCCCTGTCCGACGCCCAAGCCTCGACGCAGCCGACTTTGCCGCAGGAGCACAGTGGTCCCGTGTCGCTGAGCTGGACATGGCCGAACTCGCCCGCGGCGCCGTCGGTGCCACGATATAGCTGGCCATTGAGCACCACGCCCGAGCCGATCCCAGCGCCAACGGCAACAGCAATGAAAGTGTCGATGCCAGCGCCTCGACCAAACCATTGTTCCGCGGCAGCTAGCGTATTGGCGTCGTTCTCAAGGACGACTGGGTACCCCAATCTTTCTGAGATGGGCCGCGCCAAAGGTACGTTCTTCCAGTTGAATGTCGGCGATGAGCGACAGACGCCATTGGCCGCGTCGACTGGCCCGTTGATGCCTACGCCGACGCCGATTATGCGGGTCACGTCGACTCCGGAAGAGGAGAGGGCGGTCTCGACCGCAGCGCAAATTGCATCGACGATGGACCGCGGGTCGCGGTGCGGGGCAGGCCGGGTTGCTTGGTCCGGCTCGGCAGCGGCCGGCCCCACGAGCTCGGTCACTTGGGCGTAGGTCACCGTGGCGCTCAGGTCGGTTATCACAAGGGATATTGCGTGACCCATGAGCTTGAGGCCGATGACATAGTTGGCCTTTTCGTTGAGCCGGACCAGATAGGGGGGCCGTCCACCGCTCGAGATGCCCTGCCCGAGATCTTCGACCAAGCCTCGGCTCGTGAGGTCGGCAACGATTGACGAGACAGTCGGGCCGCTCAATCCGGTTGCCCGTGACAGGTCGGCTCGTGACATCACCGGGCATGTGCGCAGCAGGTTGACAACGAGGTTGCGGTTGATGTCCGCCATCAGCTGCCAGTTGCCCCTGCGAGGGCGGCCAGGGCCCGGACTATCTTGGGAAAGATTCATAAGAAAGTAACCTCAAAAAAACGAGGAGGTGAACCTCGAACGCGTTTACGGTAACGAGAGTCGCTCGGCGTGTCAAGCAGGGCGGCCGTTGTACAGCTACCCAGGTCGGGGGAGCGATCTACCTGCGCCTTTGCCGTTGGTGCGCAGCGGTTTGGTGCGCCTGTCTGGTGGGGAAGAGTGGGACGGGGCCGCGAAACGGCCAAGAGCGCGGATACGCGGTGCAAGGTGCCTGGTGGTGATGGGTGTGGGTCTGGTCCGGATGTGCCTCGGCCGCACCCCGGCCGCCAACCCCATGGCATCTCGTCGGCTGGTCACGGTGCCCACCGTCGGCGCCGGCGGCTCCCGCATAGGTGGTTGTCTGTAGAGGGCGGTCACACCTTGCGGAACCGCAGAATGTCCTCGCGCGAGCCCTCGGCCGAGAACTGGATCTGGGTAGCTTCTTCCGCGCTGTGCCCCATCTCGGTAACGTCGTGGACGATCCGGCGGGCTCGCCAGGAATAGTCCGACAGGTTCGTCCAGGAGTTGTCCTGGAACTTGTGGTCGGCGTAGTGCTCGTCGTTGGGCGAGATCACGGTGGTGCTGCCCCACAGTTCGATTACGAGCTCGGGACCGTCCACGAGGGCCTGGACGCTGGTGATGACGTCGCTGTCGTCACTCACCACCCACCCCTCGCCGTTCGGGGGAAACTTCACGTGGGCTGGAAGGTCTGTCATTGCAAGGACAGTAGCCCGGGGCCCCACCAGACGCCGAGGTGTTGCGGCATCGTGTGTCATTCAACGCTGGGGAGCGTTTGAAAGACGCAACCGACGAGGAGCTGCGGCGGTTCGAAGGATCGTGTCGGCTTGGGGCGAAGCTCGCCGGGAGCAGACGGTGTGCCTTGCCACGCCGACGGTCGAACCCGGTCCCTCACGGCACCTCGTCGGCTGGCCACGGTGCCCACCGTCGGCGGTACGGTCGGCCTTGTTGTCATCCACGAGTACGTGCCGGTGCGTGAGCCATCGATGAGTAAAGTGGACCCGTGCGGCGTGTGCTAGCGATAATCCTGCTCATCGTCGGAGTCGCCGCCATCGTGGCTGGTGCGCTGTACTTCACGCAGCCAGCGCACTCGCTGCCGACGTTCTTCCCCGGGTACGCGGCTCACGTGGTCGCCAAGCACACGAAGCGTGGTTACGCGGGTATCGCGCTCGGCGCCGTGCTCGTGATCGTCGCATTCGTGGTGGCATTGACCGGTCCGCGGCGGCGAAGCCTGTCCTGAGATCCTGACGCCGGCGCCGAACGCCTCGGCGACTGATATGGGGCGGTGCTTGGTGGCGACCGATGGCCTTCGTGACACAGAAGCCCGCCGAAGGCGGCATACTCAACGCAAGCTCGCCGTCCGCCGGAATCGGACCAAACCCAACAGACGAAATGCTCACCACGACTTTTGCTGAACGCCCTGACCTTGCCGCACGGACATCTGAGATTCCGTCCGTCTGGCCGGAGTTTATGCAACACGACGAAGTCGTCGAGCGCTATTGGCTCCGGTTACGTACCGAGCTGCCGCAGTTCCAGCTTGTCCTGTACGACGAAGATTGGGATGCCGTCGTGGGTGAAGGCCGCACCGTCCCGTTCAGATGGGATGGCTTGCCGGAAGGCCTCGATGATGTTCTGGTACGCGGCTTCGCAAGCGATGGCCGGCCAACGGCGCTGTCAGCGTGCGTAGCGATCGTTAGTCCGGACCGCCGCGGCGAGGGCCTGAGTCGCCTTCTGATTGAGGGAATGCGCGACATCGCGCGGCGCCACAAGCTCAAGACGTTCGTCGCGCCGGTCAGGCCAACCATGAAGGGCCGCTACCCGCTGACTCCGATGGAACGATACGTGCAGTGGACCGGTGATGACGGGATGCCGTTCGACCCATGGATCCGCGTGCACATTCGGTGCGGTGCGGAGGTCCTTGGGGTCTGCGAGCGCTCGATGGTGATCAGCGGCACGGTTGCCACCTGGGAGCAGTGGACCGACATGTCGTTTCCCGACAGTGGCAGCTACGTCGTCGAGGGCGGTCTCGTGCCCATCACCATCGATCGCGAGGCCGATCGGGGTGAATACCTGGAGCCCAACGTCTGGATGCGCCATCCCGTCGACTGAGTACCGATGGCCGCGAGGGAGGGAGCGCTCTCCTCAGTCCCACCGCTACATGATTGCCCCTAACCGGCGAGCCCCCCCCGACTGCCACCCAGCCCCTACGCCGCCACGTGGGCGCCTGTCGTGGCCAATGTGGGCGCCCGATGCTACGCCCTGCGTACGCGCGGTTTGGGTGGTTGTGGACAACCAAGCGGGGTCGCGGCGGTGCTCCGGTCCTGCGTACGGGCGGTTCGCGCGCCGGATGGGGCCTTGCCATAGGGCTGCGCCTATTTGGTTGGTGGGGAGAGAGAGGCGGGACCGGGAAAACGCACCCAATCCGTAACGGGGGCGAGAGCGCGAGCCCAGGACCAGGGAAGACGCGAACGAGCCCGGGCGGCGACGGACGCCCGGGAGGGGCGGGCCGGCGAGCGCATGGGCGGGGCGGAACGGAGGGCGGGAGGTTTCGTCGATCGCCGAGAGAGAAGAATTAGGACGGCTCTTGCTGCGCAGGCTGCGGTTGGGCCGAAGAACCAACGACTTCAGCATTGTCAATCCATCGAGCTAGAACACTGAGTGCCGCTAGCTGCTCCAGGGCGAAGCTCTCCTTAAGCCGTCCGCTTCCGACTACCGGCGCGGGAGGCGGACACCGCATGTCTCGGACAGTTGCCGCGGATTCCAGATCCAGTTCCACCTAGTGTCTCGATTCAGAAATTCGTAGTGATATGGGAATTTTCTTCTCCGGTACTAGCGATCATCACCCGTAGCGGTGGCAACTTTGACGACCTACTCTTTTATCAGGAAAAGCGCATAGGCAGGCAGCTCTGTCAAGGAGGGCCACACGCGCGGAGATCGGTCTGACGAGGTTCTGGAAGTGCTCGAAGCCGTAGCCGAAGGGCTCGAACAGAACATCACACTACTGAAGCTGGCCCTCGAACGTACGGTTCGGATCCGCGAGCAGCGTCTTTCGGGCATGACGTACTCGGAGATGGCGGATCACTCGGACCTGCCAAACCTCGTGGAGATCTTTAGGACCAGTCTGCACCTCCTCGAGCTGCACGGGCACCGTCTACGGGTCGAAGGAATGCGAACGCTGTATGCCGAAGGCCTCAGCATCGACCGAATTGCGGAACTATTCGGTGTCTCACGACAGCGAGTCTCGGCTCTCCTTCGATCACGTCCCGGCGGCTCAGCACCGTTATGACGGTTGCGTGCCGAAAGAGACCTTTTGGCCCTAAAGCAACGGCCGTTGCACTGTCGATGGGTCCACTGTGGAAATTCCCGCAACCAACGGTCGATCCCGCACCCCTGTCAGCAATGTTGATAGTTCAGCACTTGGCCAGTCCCTAACTGACTTCTCGCGGGCCGAGCCCCTCGCGGCACCACGAGGCAACTCGATGACAAGCGAAACGGTTCTCTCTCTGCCTCCGATCTCAGCGTTCATGAGGGTGGCAGTGGAGGCGCGCGCGACGAGCGTCGGCTCTAGTGGCACCAATCGGGGCGCCGGTCTAAACAACGCCCGATCACTGGTCGCAGAAAGCTGGGAGGCCACCTTCAAGGCGAGCCTCGAGACGATGCTCGACCCGTTCGTGATCCTCACCCCGGTGCTTGACGTCGACGGGACAGTCGTGGACTTCACCTATGAGTACGCGAATTCCGCGGCGTGTGTGGAGAACGGTATGGAGCGCGAGGATCTCATCGGACGTCGGCTGTTGGAGCTCTTCCCGGAGCATAGGTTGTCAAGGTTGTTCGAGATGTATTGCCACACGCTCGATACCGGAGACCCGTTGATCCTCGACGGCCTTTGCTATCAGACCGAGTGTTGTGGTGAACAGACGGTGCGGCGCCTCGACGTCCGCTCCAACCGGGTCGACGGCGCACTCGCCTGCACCTGGCGTGACGTGACGCCGGAGTTCGATGAACGCCAGGCCTTGGAGGACCGGGTCCTGCAGCAAGCGACCATCAGCCGCCTCAGCCGGTTCGTCCTCGGTGGAGCCGCCGAGGAACAGATACTCGACGAGGCCGTACGGGCCGTCGCCGAGGCGCTGCACGTTGAGCTGGCCAAGTATCTCGAGCTTTCTCCCCGGCAAGACGCCTTCGTGCTGAGAGCCGCTGTCGGGTGGCCTGAGGGCCTCGTGGGCACGGCCACGATTCCCGCTGGAGGGCATCGGTCATATGCGGGCTATGTCATCTCGGAGGGCCATCCCGTGTCAGTGCAGGACATGAGTACCGAGACGCGGTTCACTCCGATGCCGCTTCTGATCGAACGTGGCGTGGTAAGCGGGCTCAGTGTCGTTGTATATGGGGACCATGGCACTCTCGGTGTGTTGGGTGGCCACTCACGAACCGGGCGACACTTCACCGAAGACGAAGCCGATTTCCTGCAGACGGTCGCAAACGTAGTGTCTGCCGGAGTCTTGCGCCGCCGGGGCGAAGAGGAAGTAGCTGCGCGGACCACGGAGCTCGCCAACTCAAACAAGGAGCTAGAGGCGTTCAGCTACTCCGTTTCTCACGACCTGCGCGCGCCTCTTCGGGCCATTCACGGCTTCTCCAAGATCCTCCTCGAGGACTACGCCCAGTGCCTCGACGACGAAGGGAGACGAGTCCTCGGAATCATCTGCACCAACAC
>Ga0181521_10002603_pt1 | contig 21642 bp, 21 predicted proteins | sample PEATcosm2014_Bin_32_FD_119764 | JGI IMG/M metagenome (GOLD analysis project Ga0181521, IMG submission 119764) | Peatland microbial communities from MTU Mesocosm Facility, Houghton, MI, USA - PEATcosm2014_Bin02_60_metaG | ecosystem: Environmental > Terrestrial > Soil > Wetlands > Peat | place...
CATCAGGGGGAACCGATTTTCAAGGGGCCAACCTGCTTTGTGCGAAGGCAGGAGGGCATGATTATGTCCCGCATTTTCAGCAGCGCCGAGCCGGGTCCTCAGCTAACTTGGACAGCAATGCTCCGGTCTGTTCTTTGGGGCAGACGTGCTCCAGATGAGGCGTAGCGGATGTTGGGGGCATACATATATATGGCCGAAGCAGGAGTGGACGGACCCAACAACGACGGCGATGATTCGGGGGCGACGCCTGGCTCGACCCTGCCGCGGGAACCAGCTGAAGCTCAACAGGCAACCGGAGTGTCCACCGAGATCACGCCGACGATTCGTGCCAAGCCATGTGTGGAAAAAACCTGCGCGCGTAAGGACAAAGGACGTCTACATGCCGTCCGCCACGGTGCCCTGGCTCGTTTTCCTCTCGACCTAGCTCTTCTGTTGCGTTCTTGAGGTTTGCCCCGGTTTTTTTATTTGCCCGCCAGGAGGGTCGGGAATGTTGATTGTTTTTCCGATAAGCGAAGGACAATGCACCTATGGACAATAGACTGACCTTCATTTGCATTGAGCAATTCATTGCCATCCGGTTCCCTGATCAGGAACCGGAGATTCTCTCTGTCCGGGCATTTCGCGCAGTGACGAGCCTATTGGTAGCCGCAGCTGTCCTAAAGACGGCAGAGCCCTGCCAGCTTCAGGACTTTACGGGCTACCACCCCGCCTTCATTGCGTCCGTTTCCTGGAACATGCGGAACAATGGGTTGTGGACGGCCGCGGGGTACGATACATCCGACTGGCTAAGCTCCTCCGGGGACATGGATGACCGAATGTTCCTGGAACATTTTGATATCGCGGCAGGAACGACGTGGTGTCCCGACGCGGAATTCCTTCACGATGCGATTGACGTGAATATCGTCTATCGAGACTTGAACGCGTCGCTTTTTGGGTTGCGGCGTCAATCTTGCGGAGGTTGAAAGCAGGGAGCAATTAAAACTCCTTGGAGTTGCGAAAGACCGGCTGCTTTATCGCCGGTCCAAGCGCAGGGAGCCTAGAGGGGTTCGGTCACCTACGGCTTCGTAATCGGGCAATCATTGAGACATAACCAAATTCCGGGAGCGGTGGTTGCCATGATGATGTGGCGCAGGTTGACCATAAAGCCTGGCAGAAATCGCTTGGACAAAAGAGGTGGCAGATATGCGCAACTCTCAAAACGCTGAGAATCTTGGGACGGGCAGCTGCCCTCCGGTCGACACTCGACAGCACAAGGGGAATGGAAACGGCTCCACGGGAATATCCTTAATCGAGCCGGCTCGTGTCACGACCGATTTCGCCACACTTCCGGATGGCACGTTTCTTGAGTTGGTCCGGCCTGAGGATTCTGCGGCAAACGCACTGAAGTTCTTGGCTTGGAACGGAAAGAGCTCATCGATCGTTGATCGCTTCGAGCATCGCGGCCGCTTGATAACTCCCCCTAGCCTCGATGCGAAGGCTCACGGGAACCTTAACCTGCGTCTCCCGACTGGGATCAGTGAAGCCACTGCCACTGCCAGCGAGATTTTTGCCAGAATCTGCGATCGCCTCCGTGACTATATTGATCTCCCGGAGCCATCGCTATGCCTCGTAGTCGCGTTCGCCTTATCGACCTGGCTTATTGACAAGCTCCCCGTCGCACCGTACCTGAGCATAACTGGCCCGCCGGAAAGCGGCAAAACTACCCTCTTGCGTTGGCTCCATTGCTTATGCAGACGCGCAGTGCTTGTCGCAGGACGCATCGATGCCGCTGTTTATTCCCTGCCGGCCTTATTGCGCCCCACTCTACTACTAGATGAAGTGAACTTCACTGCCACCCATAAAGATCAATTCTTTGAGTGCTGGCTCCGCGCCGGGAACGTCCCCGGAGTCCTCGTCCCGATGGGCGGGCAACTCGTAGATGCTTACGGGGCGAAGGTGCTCTGCTCGCGTAGACCCGTGACGGATGCAGCGTTGGCTAGTCGAATGTTGCACATTGCCATGGTTCCAGCGAAAAGAAGACTGGAGCTGACATGCGAACAAACGCTCCAAGTCACGGCCTCGACCTTTCAGCCGATGTTGCTGATGCTGAGGCTACTCCTTTACGAGCAGGTTGACTCATTGAAGGTACCAGTGCTTTCGTCTTTTTTTCCGCGGATGCAGGATCTCCAGCGTGCCTTGATGGTAGCGTTTTGGGAAGATCGAGGAAACGTTCCGTCACTTGGACCAGCTCTATCAGAGCAGGAGCTGGATGCGCGAGTGAAAAAGCATACGGAGCCGGAAGGCTTGATCATTAATGCACTCTTTGCGGTGTGTCATGAAGATGGGAGGTCGAGATTGCTGGTCGGGCATCTGGCACAACGTATCAATACCACGCGCAAGTCTCTCAGGGAGGAAGCCGACATGACGCCGCGGGCCGTGGGCGCGATTTTGAAGTGCTTAGGGCTTCAAACGGAGGTGATCGGCAGTTTCGGTCGCGGATTACGATTGACGACGGAATGCCGAGAAAGAATCCACGACTTGTTCGAAGTGTACCGTCTGCAACCTTCAAGTCGGACTATTGCTGGCTGCAGTCTGTGCAAGAAGCGCTTTGAGGAAACGGAGTAATACAGACATATAAAAAAGTGACCATGTGAACGTCGCGAATATTTTTGGGCGGGCTGCACAACCTCACCACAGCAGGCAACGGCCCAACCAAAGAAGGCAACGGCCCCTCCCCAGGGCCAGAATGTGAACATGTGAACATTGTCAACATTGCCGGCAGCCGGGTAATGTGGCGGTTCGACTTCTAACCCAACCGAAGCTTGGAGAGGGCATCGGCATCAGCCAGATCTCTAACCGCCAGCGAGCGAGCTCGATAGTGCATGACTCGGCTTTTCCCGATTGCGGTTATGGCCCAGAGCTCGAACCCTGACTTGATTAGGGCGTGCGTGCCGAAGGTTAAAGAATGTAGCACCGGACAAGCGCAACCTGAGCCCAGCGAAAGCAACAAGAAGTGAACATGTGAACATTGTGAACATTAGAACTGGGTTCGGCCTGAATCTTGGGGACACGGCCCGAATCCCTCCCCGACGAGTTGTTCGCTGGCAAGGATCCTTGCAGCTGGGAGCTTCGGAAGGAGAAGAGACTTCTTGCGAAACGAGCCAAGGACTCCTTTGTTTTCAATAGAGGAGCCCTCCAAATGGTGGACTATGAAGCGAAGGTGAGTGCTCGCTGGGAACTCCGGAGCGCCGCAGTCATTCACGGGGGGTCTCTGCCGCTCGAAAGATGGAAACGGGCGGCTGGGGACCGGAATTGGTGAACGTTGTGAATGTAGTGAACGTTAGATCCCCCCGAGGTGTCGCAGTCGAGGTTGGGGCCGAGATCTTGCTGAGAACTGCGCGCGAGTTCGGCAGAACTATGGAATGGTTGCTCACTGGGGAGGCCTAGGCCTTAACCTCCTCGGAAACGGATTGGTCCAGGGCACCCAAGCCGGAGCTGGTGCGAAAACGCCAGCCAAGGTGTGGAACGGAGATTGCCACCACCAGAGCGTAGCATAAGCATCGGGGAGACGGTTGCCAGGTCCACGTCCGGACAAGGTGTTGCGCGTCGAGCGCGCACCTCCGCAGATGACCGGGTTCGCGGTCACAGCCGGCAACTTCAACTGGAATTGAGAGCTGTGACGCTGCTTAGTGCGATGGTCTCTAATCTTCCTGCACATTGGGCAGCCAGCGCAGCATGCGGCGCTCCATCTGGCTGACCACCGCGTTCAACAGGATCCCGATAATGCCGGCGATGATGATGGCGCCGTAGGTCTCCGGGATGCGGTACGTGGATTGATACTCGTAGATGCTGCGGCCCAGTCCGCGCTCGCTGAGGCCGATGAACATCTCCACCGCGATCACCAGCATGAGCGCATACGACACGGCGGTGCGGATGCCGTCAAGAATGTTGGGCAGCGCCTCGTACGCCAGCACTTCGGTGATGGTGTCGAAGGTGTCCAGGCCGAGCAGCCGCGCCTGGTAAAGCCGGCGCTTGTTGGCCAGGGTGGCGCCGGAAACCGTGTTGGCCAGGATCACCAGCAGGCTGGGATACGCCGCCAAGGCAATGATGGATTTTTCCCCCACGCCGATCACGATCAGGAACAACGGAAAAAGCGCCGAGGCGGGAACCGAGCGCAGAGCGTGCAGCGGGCTCTCAATCACCTGGTACACCCCTTTGCGGTAGCCGAGGTAAAGCCCGAGCGGGATGCCAAAAACGCAGGCAATCGCCAGGGCTCCCAGCACCCGCGCCAGCGTCAGGCCGATGTCGGCGAGCAGGCGCTCCTGCAACATCTTTGGGACTGCGCGAACCACGCTGGCCGGGGTAGGCAGCACGATCGCGGGCACGATCCGCAGCGCGGCAACCGCGGCCCAGACCACGACCAGGGCGGCCAGAAACATCAACGCGCGCGAATTTTGTTTAGACCAGTCCATCGCGAATCCCGGCGATCAGCGCCTGCTGCATGGTGTCGTAGTCAGGGGTGGCGGCTTCCCGCGGAAACGTCGCCCTGAATTCCAGGTCGGAGATAATGCGCACCGGCCGCCTGCCGATCACCACACAGCGCGTGCCCAGCGCCAGCGCGTCGGAAACGTTATGTGTGATCAGCACCAGGGTCATGCGGTCGCGTGCCGCCAATTCTCCCAGCGCGGCAATGATCTCCGCCTTAACCTTGCGGTCTAGCGCCGAGAACGGTTCATCGAGGATGACCAGTTGCGGTTTCCACGAGAGGCACCGCGCCAGGGCCAGCCGCTGCAACTCGCCTCCCGAAAGCGACGCGGGATAAGCGTCCGCCAGCGCTCCCATGCGGAACAGCGACATCAGGTAGCACATGCGGTCCTGGCGTTTCGACCGCTCCCATCCCAGCTTTTTCATCGGGTACTTGATATTGCTGGCCACCGTGAGCCAGGGGAAAACGCTGTTGATGGGGTGCTGATCCAGATAAACCACGTCCCAGCGATGGGTGAACTGGGGTGACCAGCGCACCTCACCGGCTTGTGGCGTCATGATCCGGGCCAGCATTCGTCCCAGCGTGCTCTTGCCGGATCCGCTGGGACCCATCAGCACAAACCTGGAACCGAGCTCGACCTCAAGCGAAAAATCCTCGTAGAGCGTGCCCTCGCCGTTGTCCGAGCGGGCGGGATAGGAAAACGCCACGCGCTCGACTTCCACGGCAGGGGCCGCCGATGGAGCTGGAGCGCTCATCGGGTAGGGTCCACCAGACGATGGGCGTCAATCTTCTCTGGTATCTCACCACTGGCATAGAGCAGATCGATGAAGGCCTGCAGGTTGGCGACGTCCACCTGGTTTTGCAGGGTCACGTCCGCGATGTTGACCCGCTCCGCAATCTCCGGCGGCAGCTTGGTGAATTTGGGCAGCAGCGAGCGGGCAAACTTCTGGTTTGCCGCCATGTAAGCAATGCCCTCCTGGAGGGCCTCGACCGAGCGCCGGGCCGCTTCCGGCTTCGACCGCTCAAAATCGCGCGAGATCACCGAGACCCCGATCGGACACGGGTTCAGCAGGTCGGCGTACACCGAGCCGAACAGCGCGCGATACCCGCCGTGCACCAGGGCAGTAGTGGTAACCGGCTCGTAGGAGAACAGCGCGTCCACCGCGCCCGATTCCAGGCTGGAAAGCTGGATTTGCGGCGCCAGTTGCACGAACGAGATGGTTTCCGCATTCACGCCGTGCTTCTTCAGGAACGTGACCAGCATTCTCTGCGGCGCCGTGCCCGGAAACACTCCCATCTTCCTGCCCTGCAGGTCCTGCACGCTGTGGAGACTCGAATTTTCTTTCACGATGATCTTGTCTAGTGCATTGTTCTCGTTCATGCGGCTGTGGGAGAACACACGCACCAGGCCCGGGTGCTGGATCTCCAGGTGAACGATGGGGATGATGGAAACCCCGGGCAACAGGTCCGCTTGGCCGGCCACTAACGCGTTCACCAGATCGTTGCTGCTGTTCAGCGACAGCATCGCGACTTTCAGGTTCTCCTTCTCGAACAGGTGTTGTTCCTGGACCACGAACACGGGCAGGCTGGGGATAATGGGCAGGTAGGCAATCCGCACTTCACCCGGCGCGCGGCGGGATGATCTCCAAAGGCCGACAGCCGCCCCGACAAGAAGCACCGCAATGCCCACCGGCAATAGCCTGGATCGCATAGGTTCACCGTCGTGCGTGGGAAAAGCGCATCATAGCCCAGTTGCGCGCGCCAGCGAAACGCGCGGGCTTTCCAAGTTGCGCGGCGGGGCCAGTCGTAATAATCTGCGCTCGATTTAGGCTCAGACCACTTTGCCAAGGAGCAGAGCCATGCCCACCAAGCAGCCGTCCAGGAAAGCACCGGCGAACCTCTCAAGCCCGGCCACGGCCTTAGACGCCCAGATCATCCTGCAGTTATACGAATTGCGGCGCGAGACAGAAATGCGGAAGGCCCGTAACTTCATCTCCGCCGAGTTTTGGCCGGAAGCCGCCGAGGACACGCTGCGCATCGCACGCTCCTATCCCAGCCCGGAAAACACGTGGCTGCGGCAGGTGACCAGCTACTGGGAGATGGCGGCGTCATTCGTGCTGCGCGGCGCGCTGCATGAAGGACTGTTCTTCGACGCCAGTGGCGAGATGTATTGCGTCTATGCGAAATTCAGGCCCTTCCTACCCGAGATTCGCCAGAAGCTCCCCTATTTCCTGCTCACCGTGCAGAAGGTGATCCTGCGAACACTAGAGGGACGGCAGCGCCTGGAGCGGCTGGAGAGAAGCCTCTCCCGGCGCCGGCAGAAACTGGCGGGGCGGCGCGCTGCCGTGGCCGCAACCTCTGCCGGTTTCAATTAGCCGGCGGCTCACAACACACGGTGATGCGTGTCACGGCATTCATCCCCGCGATGGAGGACGATCAATCCAGCGAGCGGCGAAAAGATACTGTCCCGCCTGAGCACTGCAGCAGCGAAAAGACACTGCTGCGCTGGCCGCCAGTCTCCGCGGCCCCCACACTTCACTTCAGGTTAAATCGACCTTAGAGGGGGAGGTATGGGTGCTCCAGTCACTCATCCATTTTCGGGTCAGGCACACGTGCGGATTGCGAGCGCGCCCCCTTGCTCCTGGCCGGCCCGCAGGAGCTGGCGCTCACCGGAAATTCCGCGATGGCGCGGCTTCGCCCGTGTGCCGCACTACCTTGTTTAAGGAGGAGGTTATGGCTGACGTGTACACCTGCAGTTGTGGAAATCAAACCTGGCAGATCCTCGAGACTGGCGTGCGTTGCACGGTGTGCGGGACCGAGTTCGTCGCTCAGCACTTGCCGGTGTCCGAGTTCAATCACATGGTCACCGAGGAACTGGAGGAAGTGCTCGAGGAGTAAGACCCTGCGTCTCCACCGGCATTTGGGTGAAACCCGCCCCTGCGCCACGTGAAATCCCGAGGTTGGCGCGCGGGGGACTAATCGAGGCAAAGGTGACCGAATGCGGTGTCCGAGCTCGCCGCCGGCGCCTGCGCTTCGCGTTTTCGAGGAGGTTTTGTGATGCCAACAATTGTTGCACCACCACGCATTGGACTTCGTAATATCCTGTTTGCCACTGACTTGGACGTGTCCGCGCAAGCACCCCTGTTTTGCGCCGTGGACCTGGCTCGCCGCTACGGTGCGGCGCTGTACACCGTTAACGTAATGCCGCACCTGCCCTTCGTGGAAGCGGCAGAGCCCGATCCGGAGCAAATCAAGGCGGCCGCTAAGCAGAAGCTGGCGGCGCTGACCGAGCCGTTCAAGGGCATCAAACACAAAGAACTGATCGAACAAGGCGAAGTTCCGGAAGTACTCTCCAGTTTGGTCGAGACGTATGACATCGACCTGATCGTGATCGGGACCGGCGCCCGCACGGGACTGGAAAAGTTGCTTCTGGGATCCATCGCGGAGGAAGTCTTTCGCACCGCTGCTTGCCCGGTGCTCACGGTGGGACCGCATGTGACCCACTGGGAGATCGATGGCAATCTGCGGCACATCCTCTTTGCCACGGACTTCGGGCAGGAGTCGGTGCATGCGCTGCCCTACGCGCTCTCTCTGGCGGAGAGCAACCGGGCGCGCCTGACCCTGCTGCATGTGTCGCCCGAGCCCGGGGTTGCGCTGCCGGAGCCGGAGCCCGGGGCCATGCCCCTGCTGGACCCGAGTGAGGTAGTGGCCACCGGCGAGAAGCAACTTCGTGCCCTGATTCCTGAGGGCCTCGCGCTGTGGCATGAGCCGGAGTACCTGGTGCAGTTTGGGCCACCCACAGAGACCATCCTGAGGATCGGGGCCCAAGATGTCGACCTGATCGTGCTGGGCGTGAAACGGCCAGCGGCTTTGACCAAACACCTGGGCGCGGGCGTGGCCTACAAGATTGCAGGCGAAGCGCTCTGCCCGGTGCTTTCGGTCGGGTACCGGTATCGCGGGTAAGGTCACGATGGATTAGGGCCCAGGAACAGCCGTCCGAAGGCGTGGCATGCTGAAACGAAACTGGCATGCCACGCTGCGCTTCCTGGGGACAGCGTGGGGCGATGTGCGCCGACGTAGCCTGCTTGCGCGGTGAATCAAGATCCACCGGACTGGATCACCGGAAAACTTTCTTTATTTCTCCCCACCGGGGAGTTTCTGGGTGAGGGTACCGGCGATCGACTCGAGGTTTTTGGCGAGGGCGGAGCGCCATTCGTCCACGGAGCGCTGCGCGGCCTGCGCAATTTCCCGCCCGAAGGTGGCGGCGGTTTCCGCCGCCTGTGCCCGCAGCGATTCCCGCACCGCGCTCTCGAGATCGCGCCGTAGCCCGCGCAGACGTTCCGCCGCCTCATCCGCGTCCTCGCGCAACTGCCGCGCTTGCCGCCCGGCCTGCTCCTGCAGTTGTTGCGCGGCCTGGTCGCGAAGTTTCTCCACCGGCTCGGCGATCATCTCCACCGCCATGTTCAGCCGTCCGCGGATCTGTCCCGTGGTTTCGACCAGCGCGTCGTGGAACGTCTTCTGGAACTCCGCGGCGCGTTCCCTGATCCAGTCATCGGCGCTGTCCTTCTCTTCCAGCAACGCGCGCGCCTGAGTCTGGCAGCGCTCGCTTTCCCTTTGCAGCGTGCCCAGCAGGGAGAGTACTTCCTGGCGCAAGTCGCTGGCCCGGTCCAGCATCGGTCCCAGGCGCTGGTCGAGATCGGCTTCGGCGCGTTCGGCCTGGTTCTCGACGTCGGACCTGATCTGTCTTTCCAGCGTGGCCGCGCAGCGCGCCGCCAGTTCGCTGGTGAACTGTTCGAGCTTCTGCATGGCTTCGTTGGTGTAGGCAGCCTGCTGTTCGGCCAAGTGCTCGAACTGGCGGCCGGCTTGCTGGGTATAGACGGCTTGCTGTTCCGCCAGCCAGAGCTGCAGCTCTTCGCGTTTGGCGGCGCTGGCGATGAGTTGTGCGCTGGTGGCATCGCGCTCGTTGCGCAGCAAGTCTGCCGCCCCGCGCAGTTGGTCGGCAACCATCCGGCCGCGGTGGTGCAGAGCGTCCAACTCGCCGGCGAGTTGGGCGGAGATCTCCGCGCCCGCCTCGGCCAGCGCGGTTGCGACGGCGGCCGCGATCGGCTCCTGGATGCGCTGGGGCACCCCTTGCATCGAGGACTCCAGCGTCTCGCGTGCCTGCGCCAGTTCCTGCTGCAGAGCCTGAGTGGAAGTCTCGAGCGCTTGCCTCCGCGCGACTTCCTGGGCGTCTTGCGACCTGGCCGCAGCGATGATGCGTTCCAGTTCCGCGCGCGCCTGGTCTTGCAGCGCACGAAAGGCCGCCTCAGTGTGCCGTTGGATCTGCCAGGGTAGTTGTTCGAACTGTTCGGCGACGGCGGCGCGGACTTGCGCTCCGTCCTCCGCCTGTTTCCGGCAGACCGCCAATTCCTGCTGCAACGGAGGGAGGTGCTCGGCGAGGGCGGCATCGAGCTCGCCACGCGCTTGCGCCAGCGTCCGCTGCTGCGCCTCGGCAAGCTGTTTGCGAACCTCGTCGGGCATGGATTCGAACGCGGCCAGCCGCTGCTGCAATCGGGCGATGGCGTTGGCCTGGGCGGTGAAGTGTTCCTGGACGGACTGGGCGAGCATGGCGAACAGTTCCTCGCGCGCCAGCGCCAGGGTCTGCTGTTGCGCGTCGGCAAGCTGTTGGCGAACCGCGCCGGTTACGGAGGCGAGCGCCGCCCGGGTCTCGGCCAGTTGCTCGCGAACCGTGCTCGGCAAGGATTCGAGCGTCGCCAGCCGCTGCTGCAGCTTGGCCATGGCCTCCGTCTGCGGCGGCAAATGCTCCTGCACCGACTCGGCGAGCATGGCGCCGAGTTGCTGGCGCACTTGCGCCACCGTCTCCTGCCGGGCTGCGGCAAGCTGCTCTCGCACCACGCCGGGCACCGACGCCAGCGACTTGGCCAGCCGATTTTCGAGGCTGGCGATCGTCTCCTGCTGCGCCGCGAGCTGCTTCTTGAGTTCATCATCGCTGGCCCGGGCCGGCGCGGCGCTGGTTGCCGCGGGCGAGGCCAGCGGCCATACCGGCATCTTGAGTTCAATCGCTGGACGGCCTGCGGGGGCGCCCGCCTTGGCCTGTGTTGCGCCCGCATCGAAGCGCTTCCAGTCTTCCGGAGCGGGCGCGAGACCCCAGATGTTGCCGGGGTTGTCCATCTCAATTCCCGCCACCCAACTGGGGTGGCTTCCGCCGATCGGCTGGCAGAGCACGATCCGGGCGGTTGCCTCGCGGCTGTCGCGCGCGGCTTGCTCTCCGGCTTTCTTGGCCGGCGGTGGTGAGACGCGCAGCCGCACCGGCATGCCGATCTCCAGCGGCTGGGGCAACTTCGCCGCACAGCCGTGCGCGTTCACCATCAGGGTTTCACACAGCAGCGAGAAGGGTAGGGCCGCGTCGAGGCTGGTGATCAAGGTGGGGATGCGAGCGCGCACTCGGGTGCTGCGCCGCGTCATGGTCTGGGATGTGGGACTGCCCTCCGTCATTTCCCGCCGCGGCAACGCTGGTCGTGCGGTCTCGGGTGGAAGCCGCTGCCCTCAATGGCTAAGTTAACCGCGCTTGCCGGGAAACGAGTAGCGAGTTCCACGCCGGGTATACGACTCAACAACAGAGCGCAGAATGCTCAAGATTAGACTAGCACTGTCGAATCGCCAGTGCGGGCACCGTCGGTCCGGCGCAAGGCCAGAATGGGACGCCGACAAAAACCGCGTTTCCGCATGGTGTTGCCGGTCAGCATTTGGGGCAACGACAGCAGCGGCAAAGCCTTCCATCAGCTCGCCTACACCTTGGACATCAGCACGGGCGGGGCGAAACTGGCGGGCGTCATGGCCGCGCTGAAGCCCGGCGAAATCATCGCCGTGCGCTACAAGCAGCGCAAAGCTCGCTTCCACGTGGTGTGGAGCGGGAACCGCGAGGCCGGGATTCAATACGTCGAGGGCGAGCGCTTCATCTGGATCGAACTGCCGGAAGAAGAGTTCATCGACTGGGAGCCGGTGCCGGAGGCCGCGGCCGCGCCGGCCGCAGCCGGACCCCCGCCAGCGAGCGCCGATTCCAGCCCGGTCGGGAGCGAGGCTGCGCCGCCGCCGGCGCACGCTCAGCAGGATGCCGGATCGGTCGCGGGCTCTGGACCCGCCCTCCAACCATCCCGAACCGACCAACTGGCGGCCACGCTGGCGGCTTGTCTGGCTTCGCTGCGCAGCCTGGATGGCCTGGTGAACTCTGTGGGGATGGTGGCGCCCGTAGCCCAGGAATTTCATGCCGCCGCCGGCCATTTGCGCAACACGGCCTGGGCGGTGCAGCAGTGGATCGAACTCGGGCCGGAGCCCCGAGGCCACAGTTCCATCCTTGAAAGCGTCAACTCCGAGCGCGTTCGCTTCGGCGCCCAGCTCTGCCGGCTACTAGCGCGGGAGCGCCAGCATCTCGTGGCGGGGGTGTCGCCGGAAAACCGGGAAGCGCTGATGGCGGCGGTGCAACTTCTCGCCCAGAAACTCGGCGTCGGTCTCGATCCGCAAACTTCTCGTGCGGGGCGGAGCGAGGAAGCGGCTCCACGCGATCCGGTCGCGCTGCTGGCCGGTCTGAACCAGGAGATACGCTCCACCACTCTTTCGGCCGAGGGGACGCTAGACCTGTTGGTCGAGCGGGCCCGCTCGTTCACCGATGCCGACGGCGCCGCCATCGCCTTGCGCGACGAGGAGGACATGGTCTGCTGCGCCAGTGCAGGGATCGCTCCGCTGGCCGGTATCCGCTTTTCCGTCGCGGGTGGTCTGGCGGGAGAGGCGATCGCTGCCCGGAAGCCGCTCATCTGGCGGGATGCGGAGAAGGATGAGCGCGTCGATACCAGCCCCTGCCGGAGCCTGGACCTCAGGTCCAGCGCCATCGCCCCCATCGTGGCCGGCGATTCGGTGCTGGGAGTGTTGCAAGTTTTTTCCGGCAGGCCGAATGCCTTCGACGAGGCTGCGGTTTCCTTGCTGCGGCACCTGGCTGAGTTCGTGGCCTCGCTAAAACCCAACCTGCTCCTCGAACCAGCGCCGCGTTAGCTTTTTCGGTTCACGCTATCACTGCCGGGAGTTTTCTTGGCCGGGCTGGCGGCGGGGCGGTGTTTGCGGTGCGCCGGCGGGTGTGGCATGAGCTTTAAGACCACGGCCGGGGGATTGGCCTGCTGTGTGACCGAATAATCGTAGCGCTTGTCCAGGTCCAGCACCACGCGCACGGTGTCCCCTTGGGTTTGCGCCAGGCGGATGTCGGAGACCCCGCCTTGGTGCACGAACGCAGTCTTGCTGGCGAGTTCCGGCGTCAGGAGTACGCCATGCAGGTCAACATAGATGCGATCGGGGTGGTCGAGCCGGTGTGCATCGTAGGGAACGACTTGATCCAGGGTGATGGTGAGTTGCAGGTTGCCTTTGACGAGTTGCGGATCGATCCGCTGCACCGCCGGCTGGTTGCTGTTGCTGACCGCTGGCTTTTCGCTGACGGGCGGCTTTTCCACGACGGCCGGCTTTTCCGCGGCGGGAGCGGCAGCGGCCACGGGCGCCGGCTTGGCCGCTGGCAGTTTGCTGTCGGTGGCCGCATATCGATAGGCCACGATACCGGCGACGGCGCCGACCAACAGGCTGAGCGCTATCGCCAGGCCGGCCAGTGGAATACGGACTCGCACGTTTTGCTCACTGTTCGGCACATCCTCCGGATACTCGTTTTGATGCAGGGCGTCCATGGAAACACCGCCTGATTTTCACCAGCATAGCAAGTTGCGAACCGCCCCCCTGTTGCTTATCCGGTGTACCGGCGGTTACTTTGGTGGGAATCGCAGGCAGGGTCAAAGGGTTGCCCTTCTGCACCTTGTTCGGAAACCACTCCCGCTGTGCCGTTGCCCACAGAGGCGTCCTCTATCTTTAGTTCCGGGTGGTCATAGGAATCCGCCGACGACATCCCGGCCGTAACCACCCGCCCGGACATGTACCGGTCGGGCATGTCCGGCCTCCTTCCGTAACTTTCCCGAAACAGTCAAGGCGGTTAATTTCGCCAAAGGCAGTTTGTGAGGGAAGAGCATGCAATTCACTTTGCTCAATGAGCGCCAGCGCGACCAGGGTCCCCTTGGGCTCAGCATGGTCCTGCACATCGGCGCCGTGATTCTCGCCATCCTGCTCCCCCTCGTGCACCCGGAAATGGTGCTGCCGAAGCACCACTACGAAGTGGTGACGCTGTACGTGCCGCAGGAATACAAACCGGCGCCGGTGAAGGTGGATCTGCCCAAGCCCAAGCCCATGCTGGTGAAGCCCCTGCTGGCCAAGGAATACCCCAAGGTCGTGCTGCCCCAGCACAAAACCGTGGTGCGCGAAGTCCGCGCACCCCAGGTGGCCTTCAAGCAGCCCCGTCCGGAGCTGATGCCGGCGGCCAGGAACACCATGCCGCGGCTGGTGCCCTCGGTCAAAACGGGCGTGCTGACGGGAAGCTCGGCGCCGGCCACGGTCAAGGCCCCGGTGCAGAAAGTGCAGACCGGCGGCTTCGGCGACGACAACGGCGTGAACCCCTCGCCCAAGTCCGATGGCAAAGGACGCATGGTGATGGCGCGTCTCGGGTCGTTCGATCTGCCACCCGGCGCCGGTTACGGCAACGGATCGGGCGGGGCCAACGGCATCCGCGGAACGGTCAAGAGCAGCGGCTTCGGCAACAGCATCGCCGGTCCCGGACAGGGCGGCGGCCAGGGTGGCAGTCCCCATGGCGGGGTGCGTGCGGCGGGATTCGTCACCACCGCCGCCCCCGAGGCTTCCCATGCCCGCCCGCTGGTGGCCGAGTCCCGGCTGATTCCGGTGGAGGTCCTGTCCAAGCCCAACCCCATTTACACCCAGGAAGCGCGCGACCTGAAGCTGGAAGGCGAAGTGCTTCTGGAGGTGGTGTTTGCTGCAGCGGGACAACTGCGCGTGGTGCGGGTGGAGCGCGGCCTCGGCCATGGCCTGGACGAAGCCGCGGTTCGCGCCGCGCAGCAGATCCGCTACAAGCCGGCCCTTCGCGATGGCCAGCCCTATGACTCGGTGGCCACGCTGCATGTCCGATTCCAGTTGGCGTATTGACATTCGTGGTTGTGAGGATGCTATGCGAGCTATGAAGATTGCAATTGCCGTGCTGCTGTTGGCGGGGGCGGGGCTGGCCCAGACTACTTCCGCGCAGAATTCGACCGTGGACCAGGTCGTCGACCGGGTGGTGCAGCAGGAGGCCGCTTTCATGGACTCGCTGCGCGCCTACGGCCCGCTGGTCGAGACCTACATCCAGGAGACGCGTGCGGACAAGGAACTGGGCCAGGTTCCGGAGCGCGACCACTACTTCCTGGCCAAGGCGGACTTCAGCCAGGGCATCCGCGACCGCGTCTTCATCGGCGGCGCCTCCACCACCGGACACCACCGGCTGAAGTTCATCTCCAAGTTGTATTCCAACCCTTTCAACATGAATTTTGTCGAGGCCGGCTTCCTGCAGGGGATCATCGTCGACACCAGCGGCTTCGACCAGAGCAATTACAAGTTTGACTTTCTGCGCCGCGAATTCCTGGGCGACGTGCGCTGCATCGTGTTCGACGTCACGCCCCGCCAGGGCAGCGGCCAGGGCCGCTTCCTGGGCCGCATCTGGGTGGAAGACCAGAACTATCACGTGGTGCGCTTCAGCGGCGTGCGCGTGAACGCGCCCAAATTCCGCTACTACTTCCACTTCGATAGCTGGCGCGTGAACATGGGGCCGGGAGTGTGGCTGCCTGCCTACGTTTACACCGAAGAGAACGACAAGGAGTTCGGCGGCGTCCATCATGCTCACTTCAAGGCGCAGACCCGCCTCTGGGGCTACAACCTGAGGAACGCCAACCGCCAGGATGAGATGACCAGCGTGCTGGTGGAAGCGCCCAACGCCGTGGCCGATCACAGCGAGCAGTCCCAGGATCGTGGCCCGGTGGAGGCCCTGCACGCCTGGCAGCGCCAGTCGGAAGACAACGTGATCGACAAAATGGAGCGCGCCGGCCTGCTGGCCACGCGCGGCGACGTGGAGAAGGTGCTCGATACCGTGGTCAACAACCTCCTGGTCACCAACAACCTCGACATTCAGCCGGAGGTTCGCTGCCGCGTGCTGCTCACCGCCCCGCTGGAGTCGTTCACCATGGCCCACACCATCGTGATCAGCCGGGGCTTGATCGACACTCTGCCGGACGAGGCCAGCCTGGCCATGGTTCTGGCGCATGAACTCGGCCACGTCGTCCTCGGGCACGCCATCGACACCCGCTGGGCCTTCAGCGACCGCATGATCTTCTCCGATGACCAGGCGTTCAACCGGCTCGACTTCCGCCGCAGCCCGGAGGAAGAACAGGCCGCCGACCAGAAGGCCGTCGAACTGCTGCAGAAATCGCCGTACGCCGGCAAGCTGAATGAAGGCGGGCTGTTCCTGCGCGCCCTGGCGGTGCGTAGCAAGGACCTGCCCAACCTGGTGACCGCGCACCTCGGCAACCGCCTGGCTCTGGGCAATCAGGTGGTGCGCCTGCAGACCGTGGCGCAGTCCGCGCCCGAGCTGAAGCTGGCGCAGGCCGACCAGATCGCCGCCCTGCCTCTGGGCGCGCGCCTCAAGGTTGATCCCTGGACCGATCGCGTGGAAATGATGAAGAGCAAGCCCACCGCGGTCACCTCCGCGCGGGAGAAAATGCCCTTCGAGGTGACGCCGTTCATGCCCTTCCTCACCCGCAGGCCGTCGAGCGCGGCCCCGGCTTCGGGAGGCGTAGCGGCGCAGGCGGCTCCGGTGGCGGCTCCAGCGCCAGCGGTGGAAGAAAAGCCAACCACGGAAAACCGCTAACGGAACGGTGTTCGGCGGCTTTTGCGCCTGTGCTGCACCCTCATGATTTAAAGGGTCCCGAGGGTTCAACGCAGGCGCAAGGCCGCCGCAACTTTTTCCACCGCCGCCAGCAACGCTCCCCGACGCAGGTTGACGTTGTAGTGCTGTGCCGCTCGTCGCGCCTCGTGGTACGCCGCTTGGATCCGCTGCCGAATGTGCTCCTCCACACCGTCGAGCAAAAAGTTTTCGTGTCCCTGGTTGAGGCTCCATTCCAGATATGCGGCGGCGGTGGCCCCCGTGCCCGCGAGAATGGCGGGAACGGCGGTCGCGCCGTGTTCCTCCAGGATCTGCTCGGCCGTACGCGTGATCGCGCCCGCAGCCGCCTCGATCACCAGCGGGGCGCGGATGCGGGCGGCGTTGGCCGCCGTGACTTGGTGCGGCGCCGCGGCCAGCACCAGCACATCACAATCGATTTCCAGCACCTCGGCATTGGGCATCGGCTCGGCGGAGGGGAATCCGAGAAGCATGCCGTTGCTCGCGATCCATTCCAGCAGCGCCGGCACGGCCAGCCCCTCGGGAGACTGCACTCCGCCGGAGATATCGGCCGCGGCCACCAGCCGGGCGCCGGCATCGTCGAGCAGACGCGCCAGCGCTGAGCCCGTCCGGCCCATCCCTTGCAGCGCGACGCGCAGCCCGGCGAGCTTGCGTCCGCTCTCCTCGACGGCCATGGCCAGGGTGTCGAACAGGCCTTGGGCGGCGGCATCGGCGTGGTCAGGCAATCCGAAAAGCACGCCTGGCTTGCCCGCGATCGCGCCAGGCTCCAACCGGCCAGCAGAGCGGGCATGCGCGTCCAGCATCCACGCCAGCACCTGCGGGTTCGAGCCCAGGTCCTCCATGAGCACGTCGGTTCCGGGCCCGAGGGTGCCGCGCAGGGCTTCCACGTAGTCCTTGCTCAGGTGGCGCAGCTCGCGTTCGGAAAGCTTTGTGGGATCGCACACCACCGCGCCCGCAGCCCCGCCGAACGGGACATCCAGCAGTGCACACTGCCAGGTCATGTTCATGGCCAGGGCGCGCGTCTCACTGAGCTGGGTGTGCGGCGAGAAGCGGACTCCGCCCAGCAGCGGCCCGCGGGCGCGGCTGTGCTGCACGCGGAAAGCGGTGACATTGAGCGCTTGTCCGTTGTCGCGCACCAGCACCAGGTTGGCGGTGATTTCCCGCTGCGGATGGCGGAGCCGCTCCACCACCCAGTCTTCCAGATCGAGCACCCGCGCGGCTTCTTCCAACTCCAGGGTGGATTCAAGGTACGCGTCGAATTCTTCTTCGATCGCAGCCGGCGGCAGAAGATCGTAGGTAGTCATGATCGTTCTCCTTGTCGTCTAACAATCAGTTCACCGCGGTGCTGGGGTGCGCCGGGAACACGTACCCCGTGGTGCGCGGCAACTGGAATGGCGGCGGCTCGACCTGCATGCTCTGCGGGAAGATCTTCAGGTACAGCACCGCGAAGCGGAAGGCCACCACTGCCGCCGTCACCAACATCACGGTCACCGCCATCTCCGGCCACTTGGGGACGTAGTTGGCGTGGGTGAAGCGCTCCAGCGAGGTGATGGAGACATTGATGCGGTGGGTTATGAACCCCGCGATCACGGTCGCGCTCGCCCAGTACAGCCCGATCGGTTTCGACCGCACTTGCGGCAGGTTGAACAGCACCAGCGGCGCGGCTACGAACAAGGCCATCTCCAGCCAGAAATACCCTGTCTCCGCCACCGGCAGGAACAGGTAGCCGAGCGCGTTCTGCTTGGCGAGGTCGGCGAAGCGAAACAGGGTGAAGATCACCAGCATGGGGGCGATGATGCGGCTGAAGTCATCGAGGATGCGCATGTCGATCTTTACATTGAGTGAGCGCGCCGAGAGATACAGCGCCAGGATGATCATGGAAATGCCGGCGGGAATGGCCGACATGTAGAACAGCGTCGTCTGATAATTGCTGTACCACAGGGGATACATCTTGCCCTTGAAGATGATGAACAGGCCGCCCAGGAAGGACTGGTGCAGAGAGGAGAGCAGCACGCCGATCAGCACCAGGGCGATGAGGATCTTATGTTGCAACTTCAGGTACAGCTCGCGCACCCCCTTCCACGGGATCCTCTCCACCAGCGCCGGCGAGAATTCCAGCGCCAGCACCGTGGTGTAGATCGTGATGCACCACACCACCTCGAACAGTACCGAATGGCGGTTCCACATCACGATGGGATGCCAGAAGTTCCAGGGCAGGCCCAGCTCCCAGGCGTAGCCCGCGACCACCGACAGGTAGCCGAGGAAGGCGATCACCACCGCCGCCCGCAGGATGGGCCGGTAGCGCTCCATGCCCAGCAGGTAGACCGCGCCGGCGATAGCGAACCCGCCCGCCGAGAGCCCCACGCCGCACAGCGTGGCCACGCCTACCCAGATTCCCCAGGGCTGCGCGTTCGACAGGTTAGTAGCCACCTCGAAGCCCTTCACGAATCGCAAATAGGTGGCATAGAAGCCGGCGGCGAAAATCAGGCCGGCCACCGCTCGCCACAGCGTGATCTTAGGAAGTCTTATCCGGGTCATGGCTTAGCTCCTCTCCTTGTCCCGGAACCGCGGGACGTTGTGTTCTTTTTCCGTCGCCTCGGCGGCCATCACTTGTTGCCGCCGCTGCGTGAACCAGTACAGGCCGGCCAGCAGCGATCCGCCCACCATCACCACCGTGGGCACTTCCCCTAGCGCGCTGGCGCTCAGCACCGGCAAAGGCGTCGTCTGCGGCGCTTTGATGAACCCGAGCTTCTCGAACGGCACATCGGAGAGGAAGAACACCGACGCTCCCCCCACCTCTTCCGCGCCATAGATCTTGTTTACGTAGGCCGGGTTCTCGCGGATACGCTTCTGCGCTTCCGCCAGCAGGTCCTCGCGATCGCCGAAGATGGTGGCGCCGACCGGGCAAGCCTCGGCGCACGCGGTCACGCCGCCGGCGGCGACGCGCTCCGCGCACATGTCGCACTTCTTGACGTGGGGCGCCAGCTTGCTCCATTCATACCGCGGCACCGAGTACGGACAGGCCAGCATGCAGTAGCGGCAGCCAAAGCATTTCTTGGCGTCGTAGGTCACCGGTCCTGCCGCCGTCTTCTTCAGCGCGCCCACCGGGCACACCGAGGCGCAGGCCGGGTCTTCGCAGTGCATGCACAACCGCCGCACGAACTTGTCGCCGCGCTCCTCCACCACGGTCAGCGCCGTAGCCGAGAGCACCGGCTCATGCTCGGCGGGGAAGTGATGGACTTCCTTGCACGCTTGCTCGCAGGCGCGGCAGCCGATGCACTTGGTGATGTCGATCAGCATGGCTTTCGTTTTCATGTGTGTTCTCCAGTTCCTCTGCCGTTATGCCCGCTAGGTCAAAAAGAATTCGTGGATCAAGCGCTGCCGCAGCCCGGGCTCGACCTGTCCCAGCAACCCGAGGATGGGCAGGCCGCCGTCGGCCGCCGTCGCCGTGATGTATTGCGAGGTCAGGTTGGTCAGCCGCCCCAGCGTGTGCTGCATCCAGGGCGCGACCATCGTTCCCTGCACCAGGTTCCTTACGTTGGTGCCCAGGTCCGGAGACTTCACCACGCAAATCCATCCTTCCTGATACGGGTCCCCGAGCAGCAGGTCAGGGTTCTTGAGGATCTGCGGATTCACCGACGTAACGATGCCCTCCACCGGCGACACCAGGTCGGCGGTCATGCCGCCATGGCTCACCGTCATCAGCTTCTGGCCCTGGCGCACCCAGCGGTTCAGGCCGACCACTTCGATGCGGTCGATCTTCCCCAGCAGGTTGGTGGCGAAGGCGTCCAGGCCGATACGCGCGTTCTGCCGCCCTTCATCCAGCACCCAGGTGTGCCCGGGATGGAAGCAGTAGCCCTTGGGAACGTCGAATCCAACTTCGCGCTCGATCTCCGCCGGCTGCGGAGCCTGGGCCATCATGACCGGCTGCGTCACTTCCCCAGGGCGCTTCACAAAATAGGTGATGCTGATGATCAGCAGGAACATGAGCAGGACAAATAGGATTGACATGGTGGCCTCCCTCGCCGATGCCCCCTCGGCTCTTACGCCCATCAGGTGTGCACGTGAGTGGCAATCTCGGAAGGGAAGTGAACGCTGACGGGAAAGGACTTGCGCGCTCCAGATATGGCGCCACCACTGCGTTTTGCTGGGGTCGCTGCGTTTTGCAGCAGCAGGGAAGGCTCGCTAAGTGCCCGTACGGTTAGGCGCCAATTTAAGAATCCTGGTAATTCGTGCGAGATGATGATCGTCATGCTCGGCAACGAAAAAGAACAGATCGGCCGCCGTCATCGGCTGGCGAAGCCGAGGGTGCAGCGCCGTGGCTGCCAGTTGAGAATCGTCAAGCTCTTCGAGATGGAGAACAATTTGTTTACGTACCTTTCGAAAGGCTGTGAGGATCTCTTCATATGGTCGCGAATTATGGTTCGCCTCATCGGTCTTGCGGTTGCGAAGATCCGTCGCGCGCAATTCGGGAGCGCCGGCGAGCAAATCCTCGAGCCGGCCTTCCCAAAGAGGTTCGAGATCGAGCAGGTGGCCTGCGTTTTCCTGCATTGACCACTTGCCTTCAAAGCGCTCAATCAAGACTTGGGGCGACGGTTCCTGAAGGCGCTCCTCCAGGCGTGCAGGCGTCCCGCGCAAGCGTTCGATGATTTCAGCCATGGCTTCGGGTGGAAGACCTAATTCGAACCGGCGGTTGAACCATTCGCGATGTGCAGGCATCGGATTCTCACTGCGAAGAGGATGCAGGGAGCAGGGCGCAGGACGCAGGTTTTCCTGCCTTCCGCCTCCTGCACTCCTGCCTCCTGCCTCCTGCACTCCTGCCTCCTGCCTCGGGCACCCTCGAAGATTCCTGCTGGAATCAAGAACCCTGCTCGCTCGAGGCGTCGAGTGGCCACCCGCCAAGTTTGTTCACGACTCGTTTTGGAACCGCCAGAGGCACTTCCCGGATTCCCATCTGGGGTAGCAAAATAAACTGCAGACGGCGTAACCAGATGGCGAGGTAGCAAGATAAACTGAAGCCGGTGTAACCACGTGGCGAACTTCAACTATCGCCTTCTCGTCGTTGACGATGAGCCTTCCATCAGAGACCTCATGCAGGCGTCACTCTCCATCCAGGGTTATGAGGTGTGTGTCGCGAAGGACGGTTTTGACGCATTGGCGCAAATGCGGGGAGCGCCACCGGACCTGATTCTCACCGACCTGAAGATGCCCAACATGTCGGGCTTCGAGTTGCTCTCCGTGGTGCGCAGGCGATTCCCTCAAATCCCGACCATTGCCATAAGCGGAGAGTTCGAGCCCGCTGCCGAAGAGCTGGGCG
>Ga0181521_10002604_pt1 | contig 21641 bp, 20 predicted proteins | sample PEATcosm2014_Bin_32_FD_119764 | JGI IMG/M metagenome (GOLD analysis project Ga0181521, IMG submission 119764) | Peatland microbial communities from MTU Mesocosm Facility, Houghton, MI, USA - PEATcosm2014_Bin02_60_metaG | ecosystem: Environmental > Terrestrial > Soil > Wetlands > Peat | place...
AGACCATTTTACCACCGCAAAAGACTGCCTCGAAAGTCGCTTCGCTCATGCGTTAAGTGGACTGGGCCATCTCCGCGCGGGCTTGTAGATCCGGGCGATGTGCTGCGCCAGTACCACCGGTATCTTGGCGATCCGCGCCGACGCCGCCCGGCGCCGCGCACTTCGGCTGGGGAACCGCGTGAAGCCGTTGTCGAACCACTGGCGCCCGCTCCCGTGCATCTTCACGGCCTGCAGGTTGCCATCGCCTTTCGCCGCCGTACTCTCTTCCGGACACGTAAGGCTGCGCGTATGATCGTAACCGTCGCGGCGGTTGACGTGGCCGGCGTTCTTCGATCCGCGCGGGCTGGCGAACGGCATCAACGCCGGGACGTCGCCCCACAGATAGTAGCTGCCGAAGTGCCAGGCGGCGGGGCCGACCCAGCGCTGCGCCCCGCGCACGTTCTCAACGATCATCGGGATGCGGTGGCCGGCGGCCGCCGACGCCTCGCGTTGAATCCGGAAGCACTCGTCGAACAACTCGTTCGATGGCGGCGGCAACTGGCGCACGCGTTTCCAGGGCATCGCGCGGTACGAATATTCCTGGCACGGTGGAGACGCCACGATGCAGGCCGCGCGCCGGAATTGGGCACCGTCGAGCGTGCGCGCGTCCTGCAGGACGAGTTGGCCGGGATAGGCGCCATCGCCGTAATCGTGGCGCACCACGTCGAAGCCCACTACGCGGTAGCCTTCGGCCAGGAAGCCTTCGGCCCAGCCGCCCAGCCCGCAGTAGAGATCGATGACGAGAGGGTCCTCCGGCACGCATAGGGATCTATCGTCCGCAAAGCAAAAAAGCCCACCCCGAAGGGTGGGCCTCTTGCGCTGGATCGATTTACTGGCGCGTCGCCAGCCAGTGGCCGACTATCGTCTGCGCGTCATTCAGCACGTCCGTCGACGCCGCCAGCGCCGCCGAGTCTTTCGCATCGTCCTGGCCGGTCCATCCGCAAGACGCCAGGAACGCCTCCTGCTCGCCGAGGACGTTGGCGTCGCAGAAATCGTGGAGTTGCGCGAAGGATCGCGCCCCCATCCACTCCGGATGCGCGGCCACCTCCGCGATGATCGACTCCGCGATCTCCGCGGCGATTGCAACTTCGCGGTTCATGCTGTTCGCCTTTCCGGGCGCAACTCGCGCAGCTTGTCGACGATCATGCGGCGCACTTCCTGGTCCGGTTCCGCGAGGCAGGCGCAGCGCGCGAACCGGTGCCAGTCGGCGTCGCCCATCGCCATGGCGTTTGCAATGGCCGCCTGAAACCGTTGGAGCAGTGGGAAATTCATTGCGGTACCTCCTCTTGCGCCAGGACCGGCGCGATGTCGTACGACTCCAGCACGTCCTCGAAATACTGGTCGACCGCGTCTTCGCTGCTCTCCGGCAGATCGACGTCGTTCATCTCGTCTCCCCAGTTGGCGATGACGTAATCGACCAGGGCGGCGCGCGCCGTCTCCTCGTCCGCGTGAATCGTCACGCAAGGCGGGCGGCCCGCCCAGGAACTTCCTTTTTCGCGAATGATCAGCGCGTATGCCATGCTTATCTCCTTGCGTCCACAAACTCGGCGGCGACCATCCGGAGGATGCGTTCGCGCGGCAGCTTGGGGTGCTCGACCAGGATCTGCGCCTCGCGCAGCGTCGGCGCGGCGGCTTCGAGCCTCGCCATTTCGGTGGCGATGTCTTTCAGCCTCGCCATCAGTTTCTCGCGTTCGTCGGTGGTTATCATGCCCCACCATTGATCACTCTTACCGCGTTGGAAGTAAAGCAGATAAGCGCGCCATAAACGATCTGTTTTCAGTCGTCCGATTTCTCCGGACAACTGGCTCACGGGGCGAGCCTGCCCGGTGGCTGGCACCATACGTCCATCCGGCCGCGCCGGTTCGAACGTGATCGCCCGGTGCGCCAGCACGGCGTACCGCAGGAAGGCGCGGCCCAGGAACCGTGCTGCCGCCAGGCCGCGCGCCGAAAAAAACTTGTGGACAAAGCCATGGCGCGGCGTTACGATTATTTCGTCCGGCGCCCGCCTGACGCTCCCCTAGTTAGACTAGATGTCCCGCTGTCCACGATTGTCCACGATCAATCGTGGACAATCGTGGACTGGTGGACACCTAATCGCCTCAACGAGGTAGATACCCGATTTCGGCCTCCAACCCCCCCGTCCTCCTATATAGGGAAAAAACGCGTTTTTCATATGAAAAATCCAGGCCGTTTTTCATCGTGGACTGCGGGACAGGTGGACAGCACCAGCGTTATCAACGGCTTGCGCGTCCACGATTGAAAACTAAGATCGTGGACACTTCGGAACGTCCGGAAAGAGAATTAACATCTGCAACGTAGCGGCGTTCCGCTACAGTTTCCGCTACAGTCGGGCATAATCCGAACTTACTAAGTGGCGACGTGTCAGTTACATAGGTGGTATAGTGAAGACGTTGGACACTCGGATTGTGGTTCCGAATGTCGTGGGTTCGAATCCCACTACCCACCCCAAGGGATCTACTTAGGGACTCTGCCGCGAACTGTACCGGATTTTGTACCAGAATCTTTTGGTTTTTCCTGCCCAAAATCGAGCTTGGCCGTGGCCGCATCCAGCGTTACTTGAAAGGAATCGACCCACGGCGCGAAGTGCTTTTCCGTAGTCTTGATGCTGCTGTGCCCGAGAAGAAGTTGGACCGTTCGCAGTTGCTCGCCCTTTTCGAGAAGACGCACGGAGAACGTGTCGCGGAAGCGGTGCGGATGTCCTCCGGTAATGCCGGCGCGCGTGAACAGCCGGGCTATGGTCCGCCTCGCCAGCCCGAGCGCCGTCTTGAACGCGGAGGTCTCCGTTCCAGAAGAAATACTCGCCCTTCGGTCGGAGCGCCCCGAGCGCTTCAACCGCCGGCTGCCCGAGCCTGAGGTACTGTTTCCTCCCGGTCTTCATCACCCGTAACAGCATCTCGCCGGACGTCAGGTCTACAGCGTCGCGGCAATGCTGCGCCGGCGATCCACTGGAGTCAATCAATATTCGTCAGCGCTCTGGGGCTGTTTTGGGTGCGCCATAAACTGGCGTTATGATTGACGGTCGTCAGTTCGGGTGGGGCTTCTCGTAAACTCTTTTCCGGCTTTTGGCCCGCTTTTGGCCCGCATTGGCGTGCGTCGCGGCGCGGGTGTATACTGGCCACGGATCGGTACCCGTCGTAGACGTCCGGGCATCGCATCCGAAAAGGAGCTCTAAGTTGCTACTGGACAAGTTAAAGTTTGGCGACATCCAAAAGCTGAAAACCGCAAACGAGGCATCAAAGAAGACCAATAAGGACTCAATGGGTAAAATCAGCGAAGCGAAGAAGATTACCTCCACAACCGAAAAGGATATCGAAGTTGAGGCCAAAGAGCTGGAGAGCACCGACGATTAAGCGAGTTGTACGCATGAAAACCAATAAATAAGGATAAATGAGCACATGGGACAAAAATCGAAGGCGTATACCACTAGCTTGACGGCTGAGATGCAAAAGGCCGATACCGACGTGAATCGATGCCAGCAATTCATGATTGGCATTGACGGCAGCAGGGAAAACATGGACAAGGCCCTCAAGGTGATTGAGCCCAAGATGAAGGCCGCACCGGCCAAGACGTTCGCCGAACTGGCCAAAACCGACGCCGAAGTCAAGAAGGCCGGCGAAACCTACGAGCGCGCCGCAAAGGAACTGGAGGATTACAAAACGAAGTTCGCGAAGACCATCGGGGAAGCGGCTCTCAGTATTGAGGGGGCCCAGACCGTTATTAAGAACTTCCAAGCCTACTGCACCGAGAAGGAGAAGTCCGCGAATCCGTTGAAAAAGAAATCGCTGGCCAAGAGTTTGGCCGTCTTGACGAAGGCTTCCGCAGATCTTGCGAACCTGCGGAGATTTCTGGGCGGGATTATTGACGTCCAGAAGCAAAAAGGGAACATTGTCTGATTGTCAGCGGTAAGTCGCCTCGATGACGGCACGGCGCCCACAGCGACTTACCGCAATACCAGTTCCTTCGTCTCGAAGGGAATTGGATAGGCCGTGATCCAGACCTCAGGCTTCAGTTCCGCGCTGCCGCTCGAAAGCACCACTGCGTCCAGCGGCATCCCCACCATGTCCGGAGTTAGCCGGCAGAGGTATGTGTAGCCGCTGTCGGCTTTCGTAATTCTGGTATTCCCAGGTCAATACGACGGATGGCTTAAGGCAGATTGATTACCCAATCAAAAGGATTTGGTACGGCTGGCCCCGACGGGATTTTAGCATATTCGCTTTTTTTCGCCAGGTTGAATAGGCACGGCGCTGGCTGTACTAAGGAATTCGTTTTTGCAATACGTGTGCAGTCTTCTGCCCCTTTTGCTACGCGAAGCCGATTTCCGCCGTGCTGTCCCCGCCACCTGATTAGGAGTAGGCCCAGGATGCAGACCATGAGACCTCCGCAAGAACTTGGTTCTGGCGCGGCCACAATGTCGAAGTTCGGTCCGAAGGCACCGGGGCTCAGTGCAGAGTTGTTTCCCCAAATATATCATTGGTCGTCGGGAGAGGCCCCGGAAGGCTTGGGCCGGGAATTTCGCTGGATATTTCACCGAGATAGGTGATGGAGGGGTTAGTCGCAAGGCCGCCTGCCCCCGCGAGGAACAGGGTTAGGTCAGGCTCAACGTCCTCGGCTATGTAGTAGGTGGTGTTGTCCGAGAGCGACACCGCGGTTATCGCGTGTAAGTCGAAGAGGGTTGGCGTGCCCTCTTGCGGGTCGGAAGGCGAAACCGTCGCGCTTGCAAGCACGCTCCCAGCGCTGTCGTAAAGCACCACGAGACCGTTCCCTGTCGCTCCATCAGGGACGCTGGGTAATATGCACCCAGTGCGCTGACTGTAGTAGTTTGACATGAGTTGCCGTCGTCCCCGCCGGGTGCGCCAAGGGAGAAGTCTGGATTGACACGGACCGGCGCAATGCCTAAAATACTGGCATGCCAAACGCTGCTTGGTTTGTGTCCACACAATGGGTATTGGGCGCATTGCTGACCTTGAGTTTTGCTCCACCCGTGAGCGCCGATCTTCTGCTCTACAACAACACCATTCTGACCAGCACCATCACTTCCATAGGTCCGGGACAATCCTGCGGACCGGTATGTGTTCCCGCGCCACACATCGAGTTCGACGACGTCCTCGTGCCGGTGACGCTCTATCCCGCGGGGGACGCGCTCGACATCACCCAAGTCTCCGTTACGGTTGACGCTTTTCCACCGAGCGGCGGGAGTCTCCTCGATCTTTGGAGTTTCCCGTCCCTGACCGGCGGCTCTCCTACTCTGCCTCCAACGCTGGTCGCGTCCTTCACAACTCATGCGAGCGGCGCGCAAACTGTGGTATTCGGCAACGGTGTTACTCCTCTCTTTACGGTCCAGCCCAATTTGACTGCTGTCCCGGGGTACGGGCTTTTTTATTTAGGCTTGGAAAGTTCAACGCCAGGGGATAGTTGGGAGTGGGCAAACGGCCCCTCCTACAACCTGCCCACCGCTTACGATTTCGACGTGCTGAGTAACCAGATTTTCCTCAATACCTCGCCTGGAACGCCGTTTCCGCCGAATGTATCTTATTCACTTGAGGTTCAAGGGGAATTTGTCCCGCCCGTCCCCGAGCCGGGTTCCCTATTGCTGCTTGTCACTGCGGTGGTTTTGACCCTCCGGTTTTTGCCGGGTTTGAGATATGAGGGAAACGGCGGGATTACTAATAAAGCTCCAATCCGCAATTAATCCCCCTTTCGGCCACCGCACTTCCTGCTCGATCCTCGCAGGGCCGGGGAGAGATCTGCACGTAAACGAGAACGCGGAACGATTCCGCAGTAGCATGGCGATCAGCGCTCCAACAGAAAACCAGGCGATGCTGCGCCGGTCCTGCGGCCGCACGATCAACACCGCCAGCAGCGGTCCACGCCACGGTCCGCCGCTGCTGCCGGGCGCGAACAGCGCTTGCGCGAAACCGTGACGCCCGCCCGATGCCATGCGCGCGATGCGTGAGGCTTCCGGATGGAAGACCGCTGAACCAATACCTACCAGCCCCACTGATCGCAGAATCGCGCCAAAGCCCGCCGCGATCGACAGCAGGATCGGACCAGCGATGCTCAAGCACATGCCGAAGGGCAGTGCGAAATATACCGGGCGGCCCCTGCGGAAAGTGAAGGTGTTTTCCCGCCCAGCGCGGGGCACGAAAAATTATTTGGTTTTCTTCGGAACGGTATTCGCTACTTCAGCGTGCCGCACTCGAACCAGATCCAAGTCTGCTACCAGGACATTTTCATTGTCCCGATCCGGTACACCATCACTAACGTAGCTGGTGAGCCGTAGTCTTCGACATTCGGATTGTGGTCGAATGTCGTGGGTTAAATCCCACTACCCACCCCAAATTCCCCAAATAAACGCAAAAACCGCCGGCAGGCCTGCTAACCGTCACTAACTCCGGTCTATTCCCGAGAGTTATTGCGCGGAGTTTCGTGCGAACCTGCTCAGGGGCGCGGTAACGGCTCAACGTGACAGCTATCGTATTAGCTGGCCAGCTTCGCCCCCTGTGCATCACCGATTCTGCACCCCCACCCCAATTCCTTGCAGTACAATGCGGTGTTACCCCATGAAGCTGCTCATCATCGAAGATGAAACCAAAACCGCGAGCTTCCTCCAGCGGGGCTTCAGCGAGGCCGGCTTCGTGGCAACTGTTGCCGCCGATGGCCTCGAAGGCATGCACCAGATCGAGACCGCCGCTTTCGACCTGATCGTGCTCGACATCATGCTGCCCGGAATGGACGGTTTGCAGCTTCTCTCCTGGATGCGCGCGCGCGGATTGCAGACCCCGGTGCTGATTCTCACCGCGCGCGATGCCGTCAGCGACCGCGTGCGCGGTCTCGAAGTCGGCGCCGACGATTATCTCGTCAAGCCATTTGCGTTTTCCGAATTGCTCGCGCGCGTGCGCACCATCTTGCGCCGTCCGCCGCTGCGCGAATCCTCCATTCTCAAGGTGGGCGATCTCGAACTCGACATCGCGGCCCACAGGGTCACGCGCTCGGGCCATCGGCTCGACCTCACGGCTAAGGAGTTCAGTCTTCTCTCGCTTCTGGTGCGGCGCGCGGGAGAGGTCCTCACGCGCACTTTCATCGCCGAATCCGTCTGGGATATCCATTCCGGCGGCGACACCAATGTGGTCGACGTGAGCGTGCGGCGCCTGCGCAGCAAGGTGGACGATCCGTTCGCCGAAAAGTTGCTCCGCACCGTGCGCGGAGTCGGATATGTCCTCGAAGCCCCCGAGCATCGCTGAGAAGCAGCCGCATGCCTGGTCGTCACTGGCCGTGCGGCTTACCGCGTGGTACACCACGGCGTCGTTTCTTCTGGTCGCGGCCGCCACTCTGCTGCTTTATGTCGACTTGGCCGACAACCTCCGCCGCATCTCCGAGCAGTCGCTCATCGACGAATTGAACGTCTGCCGCGCCCTGGTGCTCGAACGCGGCGGCGATTCGCACGCCCTGCATGAAGAGGTGGAAATCGATTCCGCCGTCCGCCGCTACCAGAAATTCTACGTGCGCGTGCTCGACCGCTCGGGAACCGCGCTATCCACCACACCCGGGATGGATCAGGACCTGACCGCCCGGCGCGTGGCGGAAGCGGCCGCCACCCACAGCGGCGTGTTCTGGATCGATTCGCCTCGCGGCGCACCGTACCGGGCGATCGTGGCTACCGTCCCGCGCGATGCCGCGGGCAAGGAGACGTGGACCCTGCAGACCGCGGTCGATCTCACCCAGGAACAGATCATCTTGGGGCGCCAGCGTTGGTGGGTCGCGCTGGTATTGGGGGCGGCGCTGCTGGTCTGTCCGGGGGTGGGCTTTCTCATCGCGCACCGCGGCATCCGCCCGCTGCGGGAAGTGGCCGAGACCGCCCAACACATCGGATCGAGCACGCTCAATGAACGCATCCGCGTGGATGGCTATCCGGTAGAGGTGCGCACTCTCGCCAACGCGTTCAACGCCATGCTGGAGCGCCTGGAGGAAGCCTTTGCGCGCCTTTCCCGGTTTTCGGCCGACATCGCTCACGAACTCCGCACTCCGGTCAACAACATTCGCGGCGAGGCGGAAGTGGCCCTGGCGCGCGTGCGCACTCCCGAAGAGTACGCCGAGGTGCTCAGTTCGTGCCTGGAGGAAACTGTCCGGCTCTCGGAGTTGATTGAATCGCTGCTGTTCCTGGCGCGTTCCGAAAGCCCCGGCGATCATCTCAAGCGTGCCCGTGAGGATCTCGGCGCGCTGCTCGCGAGCCTGCGCGATTACTATGACGCCGCATGCGCGGAAGTGGGCGTCACGCTCGAGGTCGAAACCGGCGCAAACCTGTATGCCAGTGCCGACAAGGCGCTTTTGCAACGCGCGCTGGGAAATCTGGTTTCCAACGCTCTCGCCCATTGCTCCAAAGGAGATCGCATTCGTCTCAGTGCGGCGCGCGAGGGCGCTCGCGTACGCATCGAGGTTCGCGATTCCGGCTCGGGCATCCCCGCCGACGCGCTGCCCCGGGTCTTCGACCGCTTCTACCGCGCCGATCCGGCCCGCTCCCGCGACGCCGGCGGCGCCGGCTTGGGACTGGCGATCGTCCGGCAAATCGTGTTCCTGCACGGCGGCACGGTGGAGATCGCGAGCCAACCCGATCGCGGCACCGTGGTGTCGGTGGTTCTGCCGTTGTCGGAAGAGCAGGACCTAACCTAACGTCGGGCCTAATAGGCCGCTAAAAAAGGCACATAGGCCGCCGATAAACACGGATGAACGCAGATAAGTTGTTTTGTTTTTAATCGGCGTTTATCGGCGTTCATCGGCGGCGGGGTCATTTCCGGTGTTTTTCAAGCATCCCGCTAGAAGACGAACGGCAGTCGCTCATTTGATTGACAAAATCTTAATCTTCCGGTAATGTTGTTGTTCGTTTCACCCCGGAGATTCAGCGACCAGAAGATCGATCGATGCGGAGACTCGATGACAGGTGAGGAACGGCGTCGCGCGCGGCGGACCATCGCGATTGGCCTGGCGCGCGCGATGGCCATCGCAACCTTATTATTCACGGCGTCCGGGAGCTTGCATGGCGCGGTGGGAAGCAGTTTATCGGGGACGGTGACCGATCCCTCGGGCGGGCTGATTGTCGGCGCGGAAGTGACCGCCATCAACGAGGGAACCAACATCCGGTTCACCACCACCACTAATGGCAGCGGCTATTATTCCTTTCCCGGCCTGCCGGTAGGGACTTATAGGGTGGAAGCCAGGTTCTCCGGATTTCAGTTATACCAGAAGACTAACTTTGTCGCCGATACCAACACCATCTCGCGCCTGGATGTCACCTTACCTCTCGCGGGATTCGACATGATCGAGGTCCGCGCTAACACCACTCACGTGGAGACGGCCGACACACAACTAGGGGAAGTCCTCGCCGCGGCCAAGATGGAGGCCCTCCCGCTGAACGGCCGCAGTTTCACCGACTTGTTCGCGCTGCAGCCGGGAGTCGCGCCTGCCACTACCATTACCGGCAATTCGATTCAAGCCGCCGGCGCGGTGCTCCTCGCGCCATCCGGCGGCCTGAATCCCGGCACCATCTCCATCAACGGCCAGCGCGAATACGCCAACGGTTTCACGGTGAACGATGCCGACGTAGTGGAGCGCTTCACCATGGGAGCGGCCGTCATTCCCAATCTCGATTCCATCGCGGAGTTCCGCATCTTGTCGAGCAACTTCGATGCCGAATACGGCGATTACTCGGGCGGCCATATCAGCGTGGTCACGAAGTCGGGCACCAATCGCTTTCACGGCTCCGCTTTCGAATTCCTGCGCAATACCGATCTCGACTCCCGTAACTTTTTCTCACCCGAGCGGGGAAAGTTCCAGCAAAACCAATTCGGCGGCGTTTTCGGCGGACCGGTTGTTCCCAACAAGCTTTTCTTTAACGTCGATTATCAGGGAACGCGTCTGGCCGAAGGAGTCGATTCCGGCTTAGTCGCCGTGCCGTCGCTCGCCGAAAGGTCCGGTAACTTCTCCGGCGTTGCCGATCAACTTACCGGTACGGTTAGCGGCCAGTATTGGGCCAATTTACTGGGCAACAAATTGGGTTATGGAGTCGAACCCAACGAACCGTATTACACACAAGGGTGCGCCGATCCCTCGCAGTGCGTGTTTCCCAACGCCGTCATTCCGCAGCGGGCCTGGTCGGCGCCGGCTCAGAAATTGCTCCCGTATATCCCCGCTCCCAACCTGCCCGGCGGCTATTTTTCCACCTCTTCCGCCAACCAGACTCTGCGCGACGATAAGGGCGGCTTCCGCACGGACGCGCAGACACGGTTCGGCATGCTCTCCGCGTATTACCTGCTCGACGATTACACACTGAACAATCCGTATCCCACCGGGCAGGGCGGCGCCAACGTCCCCGGGTTCAACGCCCTCAATCTGGGGCGCGCGCAGATGGCCACGCTGGGACTGGTAAAAGTTTTCGGCCCCCGCACGGTAAATGAGTTTCACTTCTCTTACGTGCGCGACGCTAACCAGGTGGGCACGCCCCAGGGAACGGTGGGGACCGGCCTGGCGTCGCAGGGGTTCACGACGGCCTCGGGCGCGCCCAGCATTCTGCCGCAGCGCCCCACCATCGTGGGCGTGGAGAATATCAATTTCGATAGTTTCATCATCGGCTCCACGGACACAGGGCTGATCCAAAAAGACAATACTTACGAGTTGCGCGATAGCTTCTCGCGCGTCATCGGGGGACACACCTTCAAAGCAGGCGGCGAGGTGATGCTGAGCCAGGTAAATATCGCCCCCGACGTGCAATCCAACGGCACATTCGAGTTCTCGGGATCGGAAACCGGCGTGGATTTCGCCGACTTCCTGATTGGGATTGCCAGCTTTTACAAGCAGGGCGATGCTCAACCTGCTTACATGCGGAATCGCTATGGAGCGCTTTTCCTCCAGGACAACTGGCGCGTCACGCCGCACCTGACCGTCAACTACGGCGTGCGCTGGGACGTGATCATGCCGTGGTACGAGAAATACAATCAGATTCAAACGCTGATTCCCGGCGAGCAATCGGTGGTATTTCCTGACGCGCCCACGGGTATCGTTTTTCCCGGCGATCCGGGAATCGCACGGTCGCTTGCACCCACGCGCTGGAACAACCTTTCGCCGCGGATGGGAGTGGCGTGGTCGCTCCAGGGCGATTCCGGGCTCGCCAGGCTTCTTTTCGGCGAATCCGGCGAGAGCAGTATCCGTCTGGGAGCCGGCCGGTTCTTCACCGCAATAGAGGGCGTCTCAGCGGGCGTGATGGTGGGTGATCCGCCTTACGGTACCACTTATATTAGTCCGGCTCCGCCGCTGTTCAACGATCCGTTTATTACGGCATCGACCGGGTTTGACAACCTGCAGCGCTTCCCGGTGCACTACCCGCCCTTGAACGCTTCGCCCGAGAATCCGAATCCGAACGTGAATTGGGCGCCCTTCCTGCCCATTTCGGGGCTGCCCGGCTATTACCCGGGCAGCGTGAGCCCTTACAGCGAGCAGTACACGTTGTCGTTCCAGCGCCAGTTGGGTAAGTCCACCGTGCTCACGGCGAACTACATAGGCAGCGAATCGCACCACTTATTAACTTTGCTCGAAGCCAACCCCGGCAACCCGGCGCTCTGCCTGAGTCTCAGCCAGCCGCAGGACGTCGCTCCGGGAACACCCACCTGCGGACCTTTCGGCGAGTCGAACACATATGTGACGGCCGGCGGAACGACGGTCAACGGCACGCGCGGGCCGTTCGGGTCCAATTTCGGCAGCGTGGACTGGCTGATGACGGTTGGAAATTCGAATTATAACGCGCTTGAATTCAGCCTGCGCCACGTGAGCCGGCGCCTCGAGTTCCAGATGGGATATACCTACGGCAAGAGCCTCGATAACTCATCGAGCATCGCCGAACAATTAGACCCATTTAACTACCGCGACACCTACGCGCCCTCGGCATTCGACCTGAAGCAGAATTTCGTGCTGAGTTATCGCTACGAGCTGCCGTTCGACGCGCTGTTTCACAAACGCAGCGGCCTCACTACCGGTTGGGTACTTTCGGGCATTACGCGGTTCGGCACCGGTTTCCCGGTCACCTTCACCAACGCCAGCGATAATTCGTTGCTGGGGACGCAGCCCGATGGCGTGAACAGTTACGGCGTGGATTTGCCGGACATGGCGCGGGGGCCGCTCGAGATCAATCACAATCCACGCAACGGGCAGCCGTATTTCAACACGGCGCTGTTCAGCCTGCAGTCGCTCGGGCAGGTGGGTTCGGCGCCACGGCGGCTGTTTTACGGCCCTGGTTTCCAGAATTTCGATACCGCGATTTCCAAGACCGTGAGCCTCGGCGAAACGCGCCGCATCGAGTTCCGGCTGGAGACGTTCAACACCTTCAACCACACGCAATTCTTCGGGCCGGCTTCGGTGGCGGGTGAAATTACCAGCGACGCGTTCGGGCGGGTGGTGAGCGCCGCGCCGCCCCGGCTGGCGCAGGGCGCGATCAAGTTCCTGTTCTGAGGCTTATAAGGCCGCCGGATCCTTCGCTGCCCTCGCTCGCCGCAAGCAAGGCGCCACTCCCTGGCGATCGCGGCTCGGCAACGGCTGCCGTTTCAACGCATGACTGAAGAGCCGCGACCGCCAGGGAGTGGTGCTTTTGTAACCTGCCTGATATTGCAACTCCCCTTTCATTACCGCCGTGCCCAGTAGCGCTTGCGGGCCTGTACCTGCAGCCCCTTTTGCCGGGTGGTGAGCTGAATCGTGCGGAATTCCGAAAGCGTGACCGGCCTGTCTGAGACATAGCCGATGCTGTACTGGTTGCGCAGTTCCTCTTCGAGCATGGCGAAGATGTTGTCGATGGGCAGTTTTTTCGAAACTTCGAAGAAACTGCCGCCGCTATCGTCGCACATGCGTTGCAGGACTTTCTTGCCGTCGTGATCCGCTCCGAACAGGCCATACGCCCCGGGGTCGGAATAGAGAATCGAATATATGAGCGTGTCAGCGCGCTGCGCCGCCTCGACGGAATCGTTCACCGAGGCGTCGCTCCCGAAATCGACGCCGTCGGATAGCACGATCAGCGCCTTCCGCCCGGCCTGCTTACTCATGATCTCGTTCGAGGCGCGCACCACGGCGTCGTAGAGCAGCGTGCCTCCCCCGCCCTGCATGCGAAGTTGGCGCATGGTCTCGCTATCGACGTAGGCCATGGCGTCGTCCAGACTCTTGATCGAACCCGTCAGCGGCTGGCGCAACTGCACGCTGGTATCGAACTGCATAATGAAGGCGCGGTCGATGTGATCGCGAAAAACGCGGTCGAGGAAGCGGAGGCTGGCGGCCCGTTCCTGGTCGAGCACCTTCACCTGGCTGCCGCTGGTGTCGACCATGAGGCCGAGAATCAGCGGCAGATTGCTCTCGTGCTGGAAATATTTGATGGTCTGCGGACGGCCGTCCTCAGCAAGTGCGAAATCGTCCTTCTCCAGATTGCCGACCAGCGTTCCGGTTTTGTTGCGCACGGTGGCGAGCACGTTGACCACCTTCACTTCGGTGGTGAAGGTCGGCTGGTCTTGCGCCCGCGCCAGCGCGTTCGCGCACGCGAACGCGCACGCCGTAGGGACAGCGGACGCCGCGCAGAACGCCGCCGCTCCCTGAAGCATCCCGCGCCTGGTCATCACTCATACTTTAGCGCGGCCACTGGTTCGATTTTGGACGCCCGCCATCCGGGCAGGAGCGCGGCGGCGACGGCCACCAGCGCGAGCAGCGCCGCGCCACCGATGAAAACAGCGGGATCGGACGCCTTCATGCCGTAGAGCTGCGATTCCACGTACCGGCTCACCAGCACCGCGCCGATCAGCCCGATCGCGATTCCCACCACAGCCATGCGGCCGGCTTCCCACAGGATCATGCGCAGCACCGCCGCGGGCTGCGCGCCCAGCGCCATGCGCACGCCGATTTCGGCCGTGCGCCGCGTCACGGCGTGGGCGATTACGCCGTACAATCCGATAGCCGCAAGTATGGTGGCCAGCAATCCGAAAGCGGCGGAGAGCATGGCGATGAGGCGGTCGGTATAGATATCGTCCTGAATGTGGACTTCCACCGGCTGAAGATCACCCATCGGCACGTTGGGATCGGCGGCGCGGATCACCTGCCGGATGCTGCTCGCGAGTCCGCCGATGTCTCCCGCGGTGCGCACGTAGAACGCCAGACGTCCGGGGCGGTTCCATTGCGCGTAAGGCAGGAAGAAGGTCTCCTTGGGCTTGTCGCGCACCGAGATATGCGTGTCGGCGGCCACGCCTACGATTTCGTGGTCGTACTTTGGGTGATCGCTGCCGCCCATCATGAGATGGCCGCCGATGGGATTCCGGCCGGTGAAGTATTTGCGGGCGAACGTCTCGTTGATCACTACCACTTTCGGCGCGCCGATGCCGTCGCGCTCGGTAAATTCGCGCCCGGCGCGCAGCGGGATACCCATCGCCTGGAAGAATCCCGGGTTGACGGCGATCTGCGATGCCCCCACGTACTCGTCGGGTTTCGGCTGATAGCCTTCGATGGTCAAATTCCCGCCCGAAGTGCCTCCGCCGAACGGACCATCCGCGGCAGCAGCCACGCCCGCGATCCCACCCATGCCGCTGAGACGCTGATCGAGATCGTGATAAAAACTCACGGCGGATTCCAGTTGCGGGCGCGTGGCAGTGGCATTCACATTGAACATCAGCAGGCGCTGGGTGCGGAAGCCGAGATTCACTTTGCTCAAATTCATGAGGCTGCCGGCGAACAATCCGGCGCCGACCACCAGCAGTAGCGAGAGCGACATCTGCGCCACCACCAGCGACGCGCGGAATCGCGCCGTCCCGCCGGTGAGCATGCTGGCCGCGCGGTTGTTCATCGCGCCGGAAAGATTTGGACGAGTGGCCTGGAGCGCGGGAACCAGCGAGAAGAGCAGGCCGCAGCCGAGCGCCACCCCGAGCGTGAACAGCAGCAGCGGCACGCTGAGCTGCGCGGTGAGCCAGGGGCCGGCGAAATCTTTGGGCAGCAGGCGTAGAAGAGCGATCATGCTCCAATGCGCGACCGCCAGCCCAAGCGCGGCGCCGGCAATCGCCACCAGCAGTCCCTCGATCAGAAGTTGGCGCAGGAGGCGTGTTCGGCCAGCGCCAAGCGCCAGCCGGATGGCGATCTCCCGCTGCCGCCCGGCGGCCCGCGCCAGCAGCAGATTGGCCACGTTCGCGCAGGCGATGAGCAACACCAGCCCGACCATCGCCATCAGCACCTGCAAGGGCTTGCCAAACTGGTCACCCAGGCCGTTGATGCCTTGCGCGGCGGGCCGCAGTTGGGCCAGATGGCTGAGAAATTCGGCGCGATCCTTCTCTTGGTGCAGGCCCATGATGGGCAATTCCTGTTCCAGAATGGCGTGGAAGGTCACGTTTGTAGCGGCCTGCCCCTGCGGCAGCGTCATGCCCGGTTTGAGCCGCGCGAAAACATTGAGCCAGCGGAAGGTGCGGTCTTCCATCGCGTCCCATATGGGGCGCACCGCCTTTTGCATAGAGACGGGCACGTACAGATCGGGCGTGTCACCGGGGCGAACGCCGTGAAAGCGCGCATCCGCTACCCCGATCACCAGCATCGGATTGCCGTTCAGGGTGAGCGTCTGGTTCAGGATGGCCGGGTTCGATGCGCATTTGCTGCTCCAGTACGTGTGGCTGAGCACGATCAGCGGATTCGCGCCGGGGGCGGTGTCGTCCGCTGGAGTGAACACGCGCCCGATCGCCGCTCCTACTCCGAGCACTTGGAAGAAATTGCCGGAGACCATCTCGGCGGACGCCTGTTCGGCCGCGCCCTGGCGTGCGAGCGTGACGCCCGCTCCCATTCGGGCAATCACGCCGCTGAACGCCGGGTCGCGGTCGCGCAGATCGCGATACATCGGGTAGGAGAAGACCGACTCGTCGTTATCGCTGGTACTGCTTCCCTGCGCGTTGTAACCGAGATGGAAAACCACCAGGCGCGCGGGATCGTTCACGGGCAGCGATCGCAGCGTCACCTGGTTGAGGAGGGAGAAGATGGCGGTATTGGCGCCGATTCCGAGCGCCAGCGAAAGCACCGCGACGGTGCTGAACAGCGGATTGCGCCGCAGCGTGCGCAGCGAAAACACCAGATCCATCCACATGTTGAATAGACGGACCGAGGGGGCGAAACGTTGGCTATTTGTATTTGCCGGTGAGACCGTTCCAGCGAACTTTTACCGGGTCGAGGAAAGCCGCGGCGCCGCCCAGCATGTTGACCTTGGTTCCGGCGACGTCGTTCCAGCGCACGGGGATTTCGAGCGTCCGATAGCCGAGGTGCTGGGCGATGTAGAGCACCTCCACGTCGAAACCGAAGCGCTCGACGCGCTGACGGCGGAAAATCTCGCGCCCCGCGGCGGCTTCGAAGAGTTTGAAGCCGCATTGCGTGTCGTGGAACGGCAGTCCGGTAATAAAGCGGATGACGAGATTGAAGAAACGGCCGCCCATCTCGCGAAATAGCGGCTGGCGGACGCCGATCAGCGAACGGTCGAGATCGCGTGACCCGATGGCGGCATCGGCGTGCTCGTTGCCAACCGCCCGCCACAATTTTTCGATTTCTTCGATGGGCGTGGAAAGGTCGGCATCGGAAAAAAGGAGCCAATCGCCTTGTGCCTCAAGCATTCCGTGGCGGACCGAATAGCCTTTGCCGCGATTGCCGGGGTTCTGGAGCACGCGGACGCCGGCCTCGCACGCCAGTTGGGCGGTGCCGTCGCGAGAGCCATCGTCCACCACGACAATCTCGGTGAATTCCCAGGAAGTGGCTGCCAGGTACGCTTTCACCGTGGTCAGGGTGGCCGGCAGCCGTTTCTCCTCGTTGTAGGCAGGAATGATTATGGATATGGATCTTCGCAAAACGAAGCCATATGATAACCTACCGCGGGCTTACTGAGCCGCGGGCATACTGAGCCGCGGGCTAACTGAGCCGCGACCGCAAGGGAGCGGTGCCTTTTGATCATTTCGGCAGAAAACCACTGCTCCCTCGCGGGTCTGTGAAAATATTTGCGGGGCAGGCAATCCTGCCGGTATCCGACTTTTAGCCGGATTCCGCGATTGACGCGAGTCTGGCCGCGTGAAAGGCCGCTGCAGCCAAAATTGGCTGCCCCACTTGACGCAGCGTCTGGAATAACCAACGCCAGATCTTTTCACAGACCCTCGCGGTCGCGGCTCTGCAAGAGAGATGTGATTTTCAAAACTCGCTTTCGCCGCCGGGATCTTCCGCCGACCCGTCACCCTCGAACGAAGTGAACCGCGCGATGGTAAATGGCATTCCCAGGGCGCCGATGCCTTCGGGCCATTCGGGATCCTCTTCGGTGGCCAGACGGTAGTCGCTCGCAATCACGTCCCACTCGGTCTGGCCGGGCCAGTGATTCTCGGCCGCCGCGGTGGCTTCGTCGAAGCCCTCGGGATCGTTAGTCGCAAGCAGGCGGCAGGGCGCCTCCTGATTCGCCGCACCCGCCGGCCTGATTCCCTTGTGAATATGCCTGCTGGCGCTCAGCGCCGCCAGTGCCGCCCTGCGTACGTCTGCTTTCATTTGTTATTGGCTCCCGTTAGAGGTTGGAAATCGTGTCGGCGATGGGATGCAACGAAAGGATGGCTTTATTGACCGCGGCGGCGATATCGTCGCTGCGATCCATAAAGGACTGCGAATCCATAGCCTGCACGCTGATCTGAATCGGCTGGCTCGGGCTCGATCCCGCGCTCGCGGGCGAGCCGGTTGCCGGCTTCGTGGTGGTGGAATATTGCGAAGACGGCGTCCCGTACGATCGCGGTTGGCCGGTCTGGCCGAAGTCGGCATCGCTCAGCGCGCCCGCGTCGTCCGTCGAGCCCGTGAAGCCCATGCTGTCCGGCATGGCGTAGCGTGTGAGCGGCGGAGGCGTCGACGACCCTCCACCAAAAATGTTGGCGAGTTCGAGTCCCAGCGGAACCACTCCCAGGCCGCCGGCGAATATGCCTTCGATGTCGCTCAGCGCTCCGCCGCCCCCGGAACTGTTTGAAGAGTTGGAACTGCTGCCGTAATCGATGGCGCCCGTCTGATTCCCGAGCGCATCGACGTTGCCGCGGGGCGCGGTGTCCCGTTGTCCGCCGCTGGTCCCGCCGCTCCCGCCGCTACTCCACGCCTCGGTGCTCTCGGTCATGGCGCCCTGGATCTGCGAGAACTCTTCGAGTAAGGTATCTTGGAGGTCGGACATCGGCTTACGCGTCCACGCTTCCGGAAATATTGAGAGTCGCGCCTGAGGCGAGCGAAAGCACGTTGACGCGTAGCGCGTTGCCCGTGGCTCCCGACCGGATGTTCGGGATCTCATCCCGGTTGGCGCTGACGGTGATGCCGTCGGATGGCTCTCCCGCTTCAAAGTGCCAGACCTTGACCGGCAGGGCGTCGCCGAACGTTCCGCTAGCCGAGTCTTCGATCGAGACCCGGCAAGTTCCCGAGCTGAGGCCGGTAACATCGAGGTAAATCGTGGAAAGATTGGTTAATGTCGCGGTGCTCAGCGTGCCCGTAACGGGGCCCGAGGCCGTGATGGTTTGCATGCCTGTGATGATGGGGTAGCGTGTCATGTTGATCTCCGCGCCGAGGGTAGCACTCGCCGTGCAAAATGCCCTTCAAACGGAATCCCCAACTGCTTGAAAGAGCGCCAAATATAAATCTCGCCCGGCCGTGATTCGGATTTTCGCCGCGCAAATCGGCGATAATTATTACTTTCCCGTTATCAGGAGATTCGATTGTCGCTGGAAGACGAGTTACTCAAGCAGCGCCTCACGCGTATTCGCGAGATCGAGGCGCTGGGATACCGCCCCTACGGCAGCCGGTACGATTTCACCCACACGGTGCCGCAGATCCTGGCGGAGTACGGTGCGAAGACAGCCGAAGAGCTGGCGCCCGAGGTGCGCGTGCGTGTTGCCGGGCGCGTGATGGCCATCCGCCACATGGGGAAGGCCGGGTTCGCACATCTGCAGCAGTCGGGCGAACGCCTGCAATTTTATGTGAAGAAAGACGCCGTTGGCGAGCGTGACTTCCAGCTTTTCAAGATGCTCGACATCGGCGACATCATCGGCGTGGAAGGATACCTGTTCCGCACCCGCACCGGCGAGCTGAGCATTCACGCCGAAAAGCTGGAATTCCTCTCCAAAACGCTGCTTTCCATGCCCGAAAAGTGGCACGGCCTGGAAGACGTAGAAGTGCGCTACCGGCAGCGATACCTGGACCTGATCGCCAATCCCGACGTGCGCAAGGTCTTCGTCACGCGCGCCAAAATCATCTCTTCGCTGCGCCGGCAGCTCGAAGCCAACGGCTTCATCGAGGTGGAAACACCCATGATGCAGCCGCTCTACGGCGGCGCCGCGGCGCGCCCATTCATCACCCACCACAACACGCTCGATATCGATCTCTACCTGCGCATCGCGCCCGAGCTTTACCTGAAGCGGCTGGTGGTGGGCGGCCTGGAGCGCGTCTACGAGATCAATCGCAACTTCCGCAACGAAGGGCTGTCGAAGAATCACAACCCTGAATTCACCATGCTCGAGTTTTACCAGGCCTATACCGATTACCAGGGCCTCATGGATTTCACCGCCGCGATGCTGGCGCAAGTGGCGATCGACGCAGTCGGCACGACCGCGGTGGAATTCGAAGGCCGGACCCTCGATTTCGGCCGCTTCGAGCGCTACACCATGCGGGAAGCGGTGGTGCAGTTCTGGGAAGGCGAGACCAAGCCAACCCTCGCCGACGTCGCCAACCCCGAATGGCTGTTCGGTCACTCCGGCAAGGGCACGCCGGGCGAAGCGCTGACCGAGCTCTTCGAGACCCACGCGGAAAAGAAACTCTTCCAGCCCTGCTTCGTCTACGACTACCCCGTCGAGACATCGCCGCTTTCCAAGCAGAAGCCTGACGACCCCACGCTGGTGGACCGCTTCGAAGTCTTCGCCGCCGGAATGGAAATCGGCAACGCCTTCACCGAGCTTAACGACCCGCAGGAGCAGCGCCGCCGCTTCGAAATGCAGCGCGGCATGCGCGAACGCGGCGACGAAGAGGCGCACCAGATGGACGAGGATTACGTGCGCGCGCTGGCGTATGGCATGCCGCCTGCCGGAGGAGAAGGCATCGGTATCGACCGCTTAACCATGATCCTGACCAATTCGCGCACCATCCGCGACGTGATCCTGTTCCCGCTGCTGCGGCCCGAAGGGCCCATCGATCTGATCGGCCGCATGCGCGAACTCGACAAGCTGTGACCACTTTTGAGCTGTGACCACTTTCGAGCTATTCATTGCCAGCCGCTATCTGCGGGCCCGCCGCAAGCACACCGTGGTGTCGATCATCACGGTGATTTCGGTGCTTGGGGTGGCCGCGGGCGTGATGGCGCTGGTGATCGCTATGGCGGTGACCACGGGATTCCGCAATTCACTGCAGCGGAGCTTGCTGGGCGCCATGGCGCACATCAATGTGCTGCCCAAGATTCCCGGCGAAGGCATCGAGGATTGGCGCTCGCTGATGGCGCGGCTGCGCGCCACGCCGCATGTGACGGCGGCGGCTCCGGCGCTGTACAGTCCCGTGCTGATCGCCGGGGCGGTGAACTCCAAGGCCGGCGAAATCAAAGGGATCGACGTCGACTCCGAACTGGCGATCAGCGAAACTCTGCGCCGCCTGAAAGCCGGTTCGCTCGATCGGCTCCGCGAACTGAATGCCAACCCTCCGGGCATCCTCCTCGGCAAGGAAATGATCAACGACACCGGAATCCGCCTGAAGAACCGCATCGAGGTGCTGTCTCCCGAAGGAGGCGACATGAACCCGATTTATGGGGTGTTGCCCACCGCCCGCCCGTTCATCGTCTCCGGGATCTTCGAAAGCGGCTTCTACGAGATCGACGACAGCCAGGCCTACGCCTCCATCGCCGCCGTGCAAAAAATGCTCGGGCTCGAGGACGAAGTGAACGCCATCGAGTTGAAAGTGGACGACCTCAATCGCGCGCCCGAGATCGCGGAAGTATTGACCAGGCAACTCGGCCCGCATCTCACCGCAACGGCATGGCAGGAACAGAACCGCCGCCTCTTCGACGCCATGAACGGCGAAAAAGTCGTGACCATCATCATCATCGGGCTGATCGAGCTGGTGGCGGCGCTGAATATCCTGATCGTGCTGGTGATGATGGTGATGGAGAAATACCGCGACATCGCGGTGCTGATGTCGATGGGCGCGCGGCGGCAGCAGATTCGCGCGATCTTCATGCTGCAAGGCGTGCTGATCGGGGTGGTGGGCAGCGCTATCGGCCTGGCGGCAGGCTACACGCTGTGCTACTTCGCCGAGAGATACAAATGGATTCGCATTGACTCATCGGTGTACGCGTTTTCTTACGTGCCGTTCGAAACGCACTGGGTGCACGGCATCTGGATCGCCGGAGCGGCGATTCTGATCAGCTTCCTGGCGACATTGTACCCCGCGCGCAATGCCACGCTGATCGCGCCGGCGGAAGTGCTGCGCTACGAATGACCGCCGGTCAGGCGGCTTGGGCGGAATCAGGAGTGGCAGCGCTCCTTGTATTACTGTCCCTCCGTATTCTTTGCACG
>Ga0181521_10002612_pt1 | contig 21606 bp, 21 predicted proteins | sample PEATcosm2014_Bin_32_FD_119764 | JGI IMG/M metagenome (GOLD analysis project Ga0181521, IMG submission 119764) | Peatland microbial communities from MTU Mesocosm Facility, Houghton, MI, USA - PEATcosm2014_Bin02_60_metaG | ecosystem: Environmental > Terrestrial > Soil > Wetlands > Peat | place...
GACGTGCAGGACGGTGGATTGCGCGGTGTCAGCCTGGCCGATCCGGATGACTCGCAGCTCGTTGCCTTCCAGGTCGAGCGTGCCGGCCGTCAGGAGCTGCGGCAGCACCTTCTCCGCGGCCGCGGGAATCTCACCGGGGAAGAGCGCTTCCCAGCCGGCGTGGCGGCGCTGGCGAACGGCCGGCCGGGGGTCGTGTAGACCTCGATCGTGAGATCGGCCGGGGCGTGCGCAGTGTCGTCGGACGTCACGATTTGCGCCTGTCTCGATGCTGAAGGCCATTGGACTTCGGCCAGCTGCCGCGCGGGTTCATTTCAAGATGACGGCCGTCATCCACGTTGAGAAGAGGATGACAGATATCATCTTGCTGGTCAAGCACGCCGACACCAACCGGAGGATCCATCGTGGGCACGTCTCGAGCGGCGAAGGCGGCTAGCCATGACCGCATCCTTGACATCGCCGCGGCGCGGATCCGCCGCGACGGCATCGACCGCCTCGCCGTCGCCGAGATCATGAAGGAAGCCGGGCTGACCCACGGTGGTTTCTACCGGCACTTCGACTCACGAGAGCAGCTCGTCGCCGAGGCCGCCCAGCGGGCCCTGAGCCTGGGCAGCGCCTGGACGATGGCGGCCGGCAAGCTCGGCGGGGAGCGGGGATACACCGCGCTCGTCGACGGTTACCTCAGCACGTGGCATCGCGATCATCCCGAGTCCGGCTGCGGCGTGGCCGGCGTCGCCGCCGATGCCGCCCGCGATGGCGGCCCGGCCCGGGGCAGCTACACCCGCCAGGTGAAGGAATGCCTCGCCGTGCTGGCCGACCTCATCGGCAACCCCGACGGCCAAGCGGGAGAACGCGAAGCGGTCCTCACCCTCAGCGTCCTCGTCGGCGCGATCTCCATGGCCCGGGCCGTCGACGACCCTGAGCTGTCTGAACAGATAATGGCCAACGCCGCCGCCGCATTGAAGCAGTGCATCCTGAACTAGGCAGGAAGTCGGCGAAGATCCGGATGCAGCCCGCTTCGGTCAGCGCGGCGATCTGCCGGTCCAGAAACTGGTCCTTCGTGGAGACTGCCATCCCACGGGCGGGTGACACCTGGTGAGATCCCTGGTCCGTGACTGGTCCTGTTCACGGCACTTGAACGGCGGGCGCCCAGGGCTGATATACCGGAGCGGAAGACCACGCTGACCGATCCTGACCGTGGCCTGAAGAATTTCCGGTCCGCGCCAGGCCAATCCGCCTTGCGTTACGTACCACGGGTATCTCGTAAAGTCCACGGGTATCTCGTAAAGTCCGCTTCGAACGGAGACAGCCAATGCGCAGGAAAACAATCTGGGCTCCCTTCGGGCTGGTGGCCGTGGCGCTTATCGCTGCGGCATGCGGCAGTTCATCGACGACCCCCAAAAGTTCGGTCAGCCCGTCAGCGGCCGGCGCTTCCTCCGCCGCCGCCTCGGCTAGCGCGAGCTCATCCGGGACGGCCCTGAAGACCGCCGCCATCGGCGGCGTGACCGTACTGACCAACGCCAAGGGATTCACGCTGTATTCGTTTGCCCCGGACACGGCGACCAGGTCGAACTGCAACGCGGGGTGCGTCCAATACTGGCCGCCGGTGAAGGGCCCGGCGACCGCGGGCTCCGGCGTCACGGGCACGCTGACGACGATCACGCGCTCGGACGGCTCGACGCAGGCCGCCTACGACGGGCATCCGCTCTACACCTACGTCGGTGACACCGCACCGGGCGAGGCGAAGGGCAACGGACTCAACCTGTCCGGCGGTGTGTGGCATGAGGTGACCGCTTCCGGCGGCGCGGCGCCGGCCCAGAGCTCGTCATCGGGTTCCGGTGGCGGCGGGTACTGAGCAGCCTGGTGACGGCCGGCTGCCCGAAGAGCACGAGGTGACGGAGCAGAGGCGGCCAGCCATGCGCGCACGGTCACAGCTCGCACTGCGGCTGGCCGGGGGCGGGCTGCTGATCGCGACCGGTGCCATTCACCTTGACCTGTACCTGACCGGCTACCGGTCGATCCCGACGATCGGCTGGCTGTTCCTGCTCCAGGTGATCGCGGCCTTCGGGCTCGGTGTCTTTGTGCTGGCGACCGGTGAATGGCTCGCCGCGGCGGCCGGGGCCGGGTTCGCCCTGGCCACCCTGGGCGGCTACCTGCTGTCGTTGTGGATTGGCCTGTTCGGGTTCAAGGAGGTCCGGACGACGGCGGGGATCGTCGCGGGGGTGATAGAGGTGGCTGCGTTCGCGGCCCTGGCGGGTCTGGCGAGTCTGGCGGCTGCGCCAACCGGCCGCGGCCGGTCCGGCATCCAGGCCGCGCCTCGCGGGGCCGACGGCCGCCTGCTGGCCGGCCTCCGGGCTGGCGTGCCGGGCACCCGGGTAGCGGCCGCATCGGTGGCCGCCGTGTCGATCGCGGCCTTGGCGGTGCTCGGCGCTTCCGTGGCGGTGGCTAACGGCCCGGGTGCGACCGCCGCGGGCGGCAGCCTGAAGACCATGCATATCGGCGGCGTGACGGTGCTGACCAACGGGAAGGGACGCACGCTGTACTGGTTCGCCCCGGATACCGCCACCAGGTCGGCCTGCTACGGGACGTGCGCCGCATACTGGCCGCCGGTGCGGGGAGCCGCGACCGCCGGCCCGGGCGTCACGGGCAGGCTGGGCACGATCACCCGGTCAGACGGGTCGGTCCAGGCCACCTATGACGGGCATCCCCTGTACACCTATGTCGGCGACACCGCCGCGGGCCAGGCCAACGGCAACAGGCTCAACCTGAACGGCGGGCTGTGGTACGCGGTAACCCCGTCCGGCTAGCCACCGAAAATAGCGATGATGGCGCCACCAGGTTCCTGGCGGGCCGGTGATGGAAGACATCCCGGGCACGAGTGACGCGCCGATGGGTGCAGCGGACGCGCCAGTCCTGGGGTGCCCGGTAACAATCGAGCCGTGAGCACCGCTGGCGATGGCGCGGACCTGGTGGCCGCTGATGGTTCCTGGTCGAGCAGGGCGGTGGTGAGCGGCTCAAGCGCCCGGCGATGGCGGGCGAACAGGTCCCCGGGCGCGGGCTGGCGGCCAGGGTCTGGTCATCCAGCGGGACCGGGATGGTGAGTGACCGGAGAGCGGGCACGCGGCGGTGCCCGCGCCGCTGGCGCGCCTGGTCACGCCGCTTGTGTTAGAGCTAGGCGGCGGGAACGCGTCCCAGCGCGAGTGCGAGCACGGCTGGGGCCAGGGCCAGCAGCACCGGGGTCAGCGCGAGCGCGGCGGCCGTGGCGCGCAGCAGGTGCCGGCGTGCGTGGCCGAGCGGCTGCGCCGGGTTCAGCAGCCGGTGTATCCGCTGCACCGTGTCCGTGGCCGCCGCGCCCAGGGCCGGTGCCGGGCTGGCGGTTGTGGCGAGGGCGACCAGGGCGGTGGCCAGGGGCCCGGGGCCGCTGGCTCGTTTTGCCGCATCGTCGGCGTGCATCTCGACCAGCCGGGCTACCTGGGCGTCGGCGTCCCTCATCAGCGGCAGGAACGGCAGCACCTGGCGGCCGATCCTCGCCATGGCCAGCAGCCGGTGGTGGCGGCCGGCCAGGTGAGCTCGTTCGTGCGCGAGGACCGCGGCCAGCTGGGCGGGATCCAGCGCCTGCACCGCGCCGGTGGTCAGGACCACCGTCGGGTGCCGGCCCGCCACGCAGTAGGCGGCCGGCTGCGCATGCTCCACCAGCACGGCCCCCAGGGCTGGCTCGGGAACCCCGACAAGGCGGGCGGTTTGCGCGTGCCGCGATGCCTGCCGCCCGGTGGCGCGCAGGTGGGTGGTGGCGGTGACCGCGGTGCGGGCCAGCACAGCGCCCGCGAGCGTGAGGCCGAGCCCGGCCACGGTGGCGCCCCCCGGGGTGGCGTAGGTGGCGCGAAGCCGCAGCACGCACGCCCCGATCAGGTGGCTCAGCCCCCCGCCGAGGGCGGTCGCATGGACCGCTAGGGTCAGGCCGGCCAGCCCGACGGCAGCCACGACCGACCAGCCGGCGGCCAGGTAGATGACGATGGCCAGCAGCGGCGCCCGGGCCGTCCAGCTGGCCCGGCCGAGCATCCTGGAGCCGAGTGTGCCGACGCAGGCCGCGTAGAACAGCAGCACCGCCCCGACGGTCACCGGTCCTCCCCGGCCTCAGGCCCGCGGAGCGCCTGGTCGAGCGCCTCGCGCAGCAGCGCAGCGTCGTGCGGGCTCATCTGCAGCGCGAAATGGGCGAGTGCCGTGCGCCGGTCGGTGCTGGTGCCCAGCGCGTCGTTCATCAGCCCCGCGGTGTACCCGGAGCGGGACCCGGTGGGCTCATAACGCCACGCCCGGCCGTCCCGCTCCCGCCGCAGCCACCCCTTACGGTGCAGGTTCTCCATCACCGTCATCACGGTGGTATAGGCGAGCGGCCGGTCATCGTGCAGATCATCGACCATCTCGCGGACCAGCGCCGGCCTGCCCCACTCCCACAACCGGTCCATGACCACAGCTTCCAGCTCACCCAGCTGACGCACCTTCGACCTCCCGGGCCTGCCTGTGCCGCGGTTACTCCCGCCACTACTTACCAACACGGATAGAACAGCCAGCCGGTTCACCCCGGATGCGGAGTCCCTGGGCGGCAGGCCGCGAAACGGCAGGGCCGTTGCCCCGGGCCGGGCGGCAGGCTCGTGTCCGTCCAGGCTATGCATGATGGTCACCGGCCCGGTTGCGTCACCACAACGCCGCCCAGAGCTACCGGATTGCCATCGGCGCCGGCCTCTGCCTCTGACGGTGCGGGTGAATAAGAGGCGGCTACTATCCGTGTTAGTAGTCATGTCTGCCATCCCGCACGTGACCCGCGGCGAGCCGCCGGCCGTTTGCCCCGGCCGTCCGGCCGCTCGCGGCGCTGGAGCCGGAGGCCGCCTCACGGATGCTCGGCCGGAAGTGGCTGCGGCCTTTCACCGGCCGGTAGGAACGCCGCGACCCAAGTTGATGACGGAGGCGAAGTCGCAGGTCCGGACGACGGTGCTTCGCTTCGGGCGAGCCGACGGGCGGTATCGAGGGGTACCAGGGTGTCCCTGGGGTCGGCGAGCAGCAGGACCGGCGCCTGGACCGACGCGATGGTGTGCTCGAGCTCGCCGAGCTCGCGGAGCAGGGCGCGTTGCTCGGTCAGGAAGGTGCGCCACAGCGGGCGGTGTCCACGGCCCGGGCGGCCCCAGACTTGCCAGTTGGCGTGCTCGTCCGGGCATAGCGGACGGCCGCGCCGCCGAGCGGTCCTGGCGAGCCGGGCCCGGGCGGCGCCGGAGTGCCGCTGGCGCATGCCACGCCAATGCCGTTCAACCCCTCCCCGGGCAGCGGTGGCTCGCTGTGGTTTGAGCGCCTGCTGGACGACAGCAGCAGCGGGCTGGACAAGCCCGCCGCCGTGATCGTGGAGACGGTGCAGGGCGAGGGCGGCATCAACGTGGCCCGCGCCGAGTGGCTGCGTGGCCTGGCCGATCTGTGCGGCCGGCACGACATCCTGCTCATCGTCGACGACGTGCAGATGGGCTGTGGCCGCACCGGCCCGTTCTTCAGCTTCGAGACCGCCGGCATCACGCCGGACATCGTCTGCCTGTCGAAGTCGATCGGCGGCTACGGCCTGCCGCTGGCGCTCACCCTGATCCGCCCGGACCTGGACATCTGGGGACCGGGCGAGCACAACGGCACCTTCCGCGGCGTCAATCCCGCGTTCGTGACCGGCACGGCCGCCCTGCGCACCTACTGGCGGGACAACGAGCTGGAGCGCGCCACCCTGGCCAAAGGCCAGCGGATCGCCACCGCGCTCACCGCACTCGCCCAGTCCGTCCCCGGCACCCTGATCCGGCCACGCGGCCGGGGCCTGGCACACGGCCTGGCGTTCGAGAACGGCGAGCTGGCCGGCAAGGTGTCCTCCGCCGCCTTCGAACGCGGCCTGCTCGTGGAAACCTGCGGCCCGCAGGGCACGGTGATCAAGTTGCTGCCGCCGTTGACCATCACCGGCACCGAGCTCGACCAGGGACTGGCGCTGCTCACCGACGCCACCCAGGCGATTTGCTGAACGCCGGCCCCTCAAGCACGAGGAGGTTCCGCGGTGGACGCGACGGGATTGATGGTCGCGCCGGTGCGAACGGTCGCGGGGATGGTCTGCGGTGCGGGCGCCTGCCGACCGGGGAGCGCGTGGGGATCGCGTTCACCACCGAAGCCCGTCTGGCCCGGGTCATGGGAGCAGATCAGGCACGGATACATGTGAGTGAACGGGCAATGAAGGCAACGCTAGGCGTACAGCGGATCCGAGTGGACCCGGGCCTGATCTCGGCGAGTCTTCCGATCTCCCTGCCCGCGTGATCCGCGAGCCCGGCGGTGAGTGCCGGCCGGGCCTAGCTAGGCCAGCAGCTGTCCAGATCATCCGGGGGGAACTACGGCTTAATGCGCGTAGTGGCCGCGGTAGTACTCGAAGACGAAGCCGATCAGGGTGCACATGGTCAGCAGCGCGCCGATCAGGAACAGCCACCAGCCCATCGCGAAGCCGGCCGCGGCGACCGCGCAGGCGAAGCCGACGAACAGCGGCCACCAGCTGTGCGGGCTGAAGAAGCCGACCTCGCCGGCGCCCTCGGCGATCTCGCCCTGCGGGTTGTCCTCGGGACGCTCCGGCAGGCGCCGGCCCGTGAACAGGACGTAGAACCCGACCAGGACGGCCAGCGCCACCGCGAACGCGAGCGCGGCGGTGCCGGTCGGGTCCTTCGAGTAGTACCAGTAGATGACGTCCAGGCCGCCGAAGAACGCCGCGCAGCCGAGGAACAGCCAGCCTTCGACCTTCATGCGAACCTCACCCTCACCGTGCCAGACATGATCAGCTACGTCTTCCGTTACTCACCGGGGGGCGGCGGGATCGCATCGACCGGCGGGGGCAGCGTCTGCGCCAGCGACCGGGAGGCCATGCCCGACTTGATGTGCGGGTAGTGCAGCTCGAACGCGGGGCGCTCGGACCGGATACGCGGGATCCGGTAGAAGTTGTGCCGCGGCGGCGGGCAGGACGTGGCCCACTCCAGCGAACTGGCGAAGCCCCACGGGTCCTCCACGTTAACCTTCTCCCCGTACCGCCACGTCTTGTAGACGTTGTAGAAGAAGACGAGGATCGACAGCGTGAGCACCCAGGACCCCACCGAGGAGATCTGGTTGAGGGTGGTGACGTTGCCGGGCAGGTCCGGGTAGTTGGCCACCCGCCGCGGCATGCCCTCGACGCCGATCCAGTGCTGGACCAGGAACGTCATGTTGAACCCGATGAACATCAGCCAGAACTGGATCTTGCCGATCCGGTTGTCCAGCATCTTGCCGGTCAGCTTCGGCCACCAGAAATAGAAGCCCGCGAACATCTCGAACAGCACGGTGCCGGCCAGCACGTAATGGAAATGCGCGACCACGAAATAAGAGTCGCTGACCGCGAAGTCGAGCGGCGGCGAGGCGAGCATGATGCCCGTGATGCCGCCGAACAGGAACACGATCAGGAAGCCGATGGTGAACAGCATCGGCGGCTCGAACGTGAGCTGTCCCTTCCACATCGTGCCCGCCCAGTTGAAGAACTTCACCCCGGTCGGGACCGCGATCAGGAAGGTCATGAACGAGAAGAACGGCAGCAGTACTCCACCGGTGGTGAACATGTGGTGGGCCCACACGGTCATCGACAGGCCGGCGATCGAGACCGTCGCGGCGATCAGGCCCTTGTAGCCGAACAGCGGCTTGCGGCTGAACACCGGCAAGATCTCCGTCGCGATACCGAAGAACGGCAGCGCGAGGATGTAGACCTCCGGGTGGCCGAAGAACCAGAACAGGTTCTGCCACAGCAGCGCCCCGCCGGTGGCGGCGTCGAACACGTGCGCGCCGAGCCGCCGGTCGATTTCCAGCACGAGCAGGGCCGCGGCCAGGCAAGGGAACGCGAGCAGGATCAGAATGCTGGTCAGCAGGGTGTTCCAGGTGAAGATGGGCATCCGGAACATCGTCATGCCGGGCGCGCGCATGCAGAAGATCGTCGTAATAAAGTTGACGCCGCCGAGAATGGTGCCGAGCCCGGACAGGGTGAGGCCCATGATCCACATGTCCGCGCCGATGCCCGGGGAGTACACCGCGCTGGTCAGTGGCGAGTAGGCGTACCAGCCGAAGGCGGCCGCACCGCCCGGGGACAGGAAGCTGGCCATCACAATGAGCCCGCCGAACAGGAAGAAGTAGTAGCTGAGCAGGTTCAGCCGGGGGAACGCCACGTCGGGTGCGCCGATCTGCAGCGGCATGATCGCGTTCGCGAACCCGACGAACAGCGGGGTGGCGAACAGCAGCAGCATGATCGTGCCGTGGATGGTGAACAGCTCGTTGTACACCTGGTCCGAGACGATCTTGTTCTCAGGCTCGAACAGCTGCAGCCGGATGATGATCGCCATAATGCCGGCGATGATAAAGAAGGCGAACGAGGTGATCAGGTACATGTTCCCGATGACCTTGTGGTCCGTCGACGACGCCCAGCCCGCCAGGATCGTGCCCTTGCGCTCGGTGCGCTTCCCCGGGATGACCGGCTCGCCGGTGGGCGGGAAGCCGGTGGCCGGCCACTGTTCGATCGTGCTCACTGAACACCACTCCTGGATGCCGTCTTCACCGCGGGCTGCCCGGCGGATGACAAACTCGAGGCCGCCTGCCGCGATGAGATCCACTGCTGGAACTGGCCCGGGGTCACCACCTTCACGGTGAACAGCATGCGGCTGTGGTAGAGCCCGCACAGTTCACTGCAGTGGCCGAGGTAGGTGCCGGTCTTCGTCAGCGTGACCTCGAAATGGTTCGGGTGGCCGGGGATGACGTCCCGCTTGAACAGGAAGGCCGGCACCCAGAACGAGTGGATCACGTCGGGCGAGGTGAGGTTGAACCGCACGGTCTCGCCGGTCGGCAGCTCGAGCATCGGCAGCGGCCCCGGGTACATGACGCCATTGTCCGTCACGTTGTACTGCGGGTACTGGAACTGCCAGCTCCACTGGTAGCCGATGACGTTGACCGTCACGTTCGGGTTGGAGGACAGGTTGTCGAGGTAGTTCTCGTCCTTGGCCGTGTAGTAGAAGAGCACCGCGATGAGCACGAACGGCAGCGCCGTGTAGAGGATCTCGATCGGAAGGTTGTACCGGACCTGCGGGGGGAGCCGGTCGCCCCGCTTGCGATGGAAGACCACCGCCCACAGGATCAGCCCCCACACCACGACCGCGACGGCCATGCCGGCGATCCATGATCCCTGCCAGAGGTGCAGCGTGACCTGCCCCTGCTTGGTAATGGGGTTCGGGAAGCCCAGACGCGTGAACGTGTCGTTCGTGCAGCCGGTCGCGGCGACCAGCACCACGGCCAGGGCGGTCGCGCGGGGCACCCAGCGGCGCGGCCTGCCTGCGCGTCCGCGGCGCGGAGCGGGGCGGATGGGAGTCAACGAAATGCCTTCCGGGCGGGGTGTCCCCGGCTCAGGGAGCCGGTGCTCAACGTCCTTCTACAGCGTGTCGTGGAAACAGTATCGCGCTTCCGCCGCCTGCCGTCGGAGACCCCCGGCGTTTTGTCGCCAGCGGGCCCGGTGACGCGGAGGCGCCGGTCAGCCGGCCGGTCCGGCGGGAAGCCCGAGAGGGGATAATTCATAACGAATCGAAGTCGAATGGTTTCAAGTTGAATTGCCGAGCGCAGGACACAAGTGTCAGGGCATCATGGACGCTGTGGGCGTGATCGCATGAGCAACCGCTGGTTTGGCCGCACCGCCGGACGCAGCGCTCCGGCCACCGTTGGCACGGTCCCGGACGGCGTAATGCGCCCGGCCGGTGACGGCCGGATGGACCCGGCCGCGGACGATCTGGCCGGCCCGGCGGCCCCAGCTACCCCGGCGGGCCCACCAGCTCCCACTCCCCTGCTGACGATCGACGCCCTGGGCCGCAAGTGCCCCATCCCGATCATCATGCTGGCGGAACGCATCCACGAGGTGCCAATCGGAGAGATTATCGCCGTCTTGGCCGATGATCCGGCCGCAGAGAACGACGTGCCCGCGTGGTGCCTGATGAAGTCGCATGACCATGTGCTGACACAGCCGCTGGAGCACGGCTGGTCGATCCTGATCCGCCGCGGGTACTGAGTTGGCCTGGGGGACGACCCCCCTGGAACCCCCCGCTGCGCTCCGCGCCCCGCCGTGGTGCTCGCCGACACACCGGCCGCTCACCGGGGCCTGCGGCCCCGGATCGCCGGGCCGGTAACGATCGCCTGGCCGTAGCCCGCGTGGGTAGCCGCCTTGCATCGGGCCGCCGGTCAGGTCAGCTTGGCGAACGCGGCCCGGGCAACCGCGAGCGACCCGGCCGAAAGCTCGCTCATCGATACGGGGCCATACCCGCCGCGGTTGGATCGGTCCAGCCCGTTCAGCACGACGGTGATCACAACGTTCCGGTAACGGATAACCGTGGTGGCCACGTCGGTGATGGCCCCGCCCACCTGGTAGACCTGAGTCGCGGTGAACGCCGCCGTCCCCAGCCCCGGCACCGTGGTGACCCGCGCGCGGGGGGCGCCGGTCCCGGCGGGCGGATCCTGCTTGGCCTGCAGGGCCCCGGCGAACGCGTCGATGGCGGCGAAGGTCGCGCTGCCGGTCCCGCTGGCCAGCCCGTTCGGGGTGTAAGCCTGGATGTCGAGCTGAAGCAGCCGGTAGACGGGACGGGCGTCAACTGTCCAGTCGCACTGACTATCCAGCACGCCGTCGAGCGGCGGCGGCGCCGCGACCTTAGGCTGGCCGGGAAGGTAACTGCCCACGGTGGCCGCGGGGATCGCCGGGCACGCACCCGGCACCTTCTGGATCTCACCCGGCAGGAACGTGGTGATGAGCGAGCCCGGGGTGACCGTCGCCGGGCCCGAGCCGCCCGGGATGACCACGACCGCGACCACCACGGCGACGACGATGACCGCCGCGGCCAGCACCGCCCAGGTCAGCGGGCCGTTCCGGCGGGCCCGCTTCCCCCGGCCGCGGGTGCGGCCGCGCTGAGGACGAGCCGGCCAGTCCACGGGCGCGACATCATCGGGCCGCTCCGCCACCGGATCGGCCGGTGGACGTGCCGGAAGTGACCCCTGCTCTGTCACGGCGCGCCTCCGGGGAAGGAATCAGACCGGTCGATCTTATGGCAACGGCCCCTAGACGCGTGGCCGGTTCGGGCCGGGTCAAGACACAATCAGGTGGGCAGATCAGGCGGGTGTCAGGACGGTGCCGGCCCAGCGGGGGCCCACCCCGCAGATCCGCACCGTCCGGGCGGCACCGGCCAGCTCGATCGAGATCTCCAGCCGGTCGTCCGACAGCCCTTCGGCCAGGCCCTCGCCCCACTCGACGGCGGTCACCGAACTGGCCGTGCCGGAGTCCAGGTCCAGATCGTCGATCTCGGCGGCACCGTCGAGGCGATACGCGTCGGCGTGCACCAGGGCCGGGCCGCCGCGCAGCGACGGGTGAACGCGGGCGATCACGAACGTCGGCGACGTGATCGGGCCGCGCACGCCGAGGCCGTCACCGACGCCCTGCACCAGGGTCGTCTTGCCGGCGCCGAGCGGCCCGCTGAGCACCAGCAGGTCCCCCGCGCGCAGGCCGGCGGCGAGACGGCGGCCCAGGGCGCGCATCTCTTCGGCCGTCGCGACCTCGACCTGATCACGCATCGGCGGCCTCCTCCGGGCCGCGGGCAAGGGCGCGGGCCGGGACGCGGGCCGGGACGCTGGCGTAGATCCGGGGCACCCTCGCGCCAATCCCGGTGACGATCTCGTAGGAAATGGTGCCCAGGGCCTCGCCCCACTCCTGGGCCGTGGCCTCGCCGTCGTCGCCCGGGCCGAACAGCACGACCTCCTCGCCGGGCGAGACCGGCTCATCGCCGAAGTCGACGACGAACTGGTCCATGCAGACCGTCCCGGCGATGGGCCACCGGCGGCCACGCGCCTGCACCAGCGCCCGGCCCGCCGCGCCGCGCGGCACGCCGTCGGCGTAGCCGAGCGGCACCAGGCCGAGCGTGGTCTCCGCCGTGGTGACGTAACGGTGGCCGTAGGACACCCCCGTGCCCGGCGGGACCCGTTTCACCTGGGCCAGCCGGGCGGTCAGCGTCATGGCGGGCCGCAGCCAGCCGGGGGCGCCGCCCGGCAGGGTGGACAGGCCGTAGATGGCGCCGCCCAGCCGCACCAGGTCGAGCCGGGAAGGCGGGACGGTCAGCGCGCCCGCGGTGTTGGCGATATGCCTGACCTCGGGCGTCAGGCCGGCCTTCGCCGCATAATCGGCCGCCTCACCGAACCGCGTGAGCTGCGCGGCGACCGACGGGTGCCCGGGGTCATCGGAGCAGGCGAAATGGGACCATAGACCGGTGACCCGGAGCTGGCCTGCGCCCTGGGCGGCCAGGGCGGCGTCCACGACCGCGGGCCATTCGGCCTTGGCCGCGCCACCCCGGCTGAGCCCGGTGTCGGCCTTGAGCTGGAGCCGGGCCGGGCGCCCGGCCCGCGTGGCCGCACCCGCGATCTGCCGAACCAGTGGCACCGTGCCCGCGGTCAGGTCGATCCCGGCCGTGATGGCGTCGCCGTGCGCGTCCTCGGCCAGCGCCATCAGGCACAGCACCGGGACGGTGATCCCGGCCCGGCGCAGCCGCAGGGCCTCGGCCACGTGCACGACGCCGAGCCAGTCCGCGCCGCCAGCGACAGCCGCATGACCGGCCTGGGTGATGCCGTGGCCGTACCCGTCGGCCTTGACGACGGCCATGACCTGGCTGCCGTTCATCCGCTGCCGCAGTACCGCCACGTTGCGGGTGATCGCGGTCAGGTCGATCAGCGCCTGTGCGTGATGCATCTCCCCGGGGCCGTCCATGGATGTCAAGTCTGCCAGGCGCCCGGCGCTGCCCGTACGCTCGCGCTACGTCCGTTCGGCTGGAAATCACGCCCTGACGGTGCGAATGGCCCCTGGCAGCGCCCGGACGACATCGGCGGCGCCAATGGGCGCACCGTCGGTTAGCGACCCCTCCCCGGCCGCTTCGTCTACCACCGTCCCGCCATCGGGCGCGGGGCCATCCGGGTCACCGGCGGCGGCGCGGCGGGCCGCGACGCCGTGCAGGAACGCGGCCGCCAGGGCGGCTCCGGCCGGGTCCAGTCCCTGCGCGAGCAGAGAGCCGGCCAGGCCGGACAGGACGTCGCCGGTTCCGGCGGTCGCCAGCCACGGCGTCCCGGTCGAATTGACCAGGTCGGGCTGTCCGGGCACACCGAGGCCGCCGGGCCAGTGGCCGGGCGATCCGGGCGGTGAGCAGATGACGGTCGTGGAGCCTTTGAGCAGGACCGTGACCCCGAGCTGGCGGGCCGCCGCCCGCGCGTGCTGGAGGCGCTGGGCCTCGATGTCGCCGCGGTCGGCGCCGGTGAGGCGCGCGAGCTCACCCGCGTGCGGCGTGATCAGCGTGGGCGCCTCGCGCGGCAGCAGATCGCGGTGCGCGGCCAGTACGGTCAGGCCGTCCGCGTCGACCAGAACCGGCAGGTCGGTGCCGAGCACCGCCCGGAGCAGCCGGGCGGCATCATCGTCCGTACCCATGCCGGGACCGATGACCCAGGCCTGCACGCGGCCGGCCGAGGCGAGAACGTCCTCCGCCGTGGCGCCGGCGAACCGGCTGCCACCCCCGGCCGGTTCCGGCGGGAGGACCGTGATCACTGTCTCCGGCCACCACTGCCGGACCACATCGACTGCGGGCTGGGCGGAGACGAAGCGGACCATCCCCGCGCCGCCCCGGATGGCGCCGCCGACGGACAGCACGGCCGCGCCGGTGAACTGCTCGCTGCCGGAGACGAGACCGATCACGCCCCGGCGGTACTTATCGGAGTCGGCGGTGGGTGACGGCAGCATCGCGGCGACGTCCGCGGCCTGCGCGGAGACGACGTCGGGCGGCCCCAGGTGGGGTCCCAGGCCGATGTCGACCAACTCGACCACACCGGCGTGGGCGGCACCCGGATCGACGAGGAGGCCCGGCTTCCACGTGCCGAAGGTGACAGTGACGTCCGCGCGGACGGCGGGGCCGTCGACCGCGCCCGTGTCGGCGTCGATGCCGCTGGGCAGGTCCACCGCGACCACGGTCGCGGTGGATCGCGCGGCCTGGGCGGCCAGCGCTGCGTAGGGATCCCGAAGTCCGCCCTTGCCGCCGATGCCCAGCATCCCGTCCAGGACGAGGTCGGCCCGGCTGATCGCGGGCTCGACGGCCCGATCGGCGCTGGTGACGATGCGGCCACCGGAGGCCCGCAGCGCGGCCGCCCCGCCGTCGTGGGCCCGCGACCCGGCGGCGACCGCGATCACCGCCGCGCCGCGCCGGGCCAGGTGCGCGGCGGCGTAGAGCGCGTCCCCGCCGTTGTCGCCGCTGCCGGTCAGCACGACGACCCGTGAACGGTAGATTCGGCCCAGGAGCGTCGCGCACACCGAGGCGAGCCCGGCCGCCGCACGCTGCATGAGGGCGCCATCGGGCAGGACGGCCATCAGTTCGCTTTCGGCCGCGCGGACGTTGGCCACGTCGTGAGCGTCGCGCATGGGAATGCCTACCCTTCAGACGGGATCTTCACTGGGGCCCTTCGGCCATAACCATGGCCACGGCGGCGCCTGCGTCGTGGCTGAGGGACAGGTGCCACCGGGCGACACCCAGCCGGCTCGCCGCCGCGGCCACCGTACCCCGCGTCAGCAGCGATGGGCGCCCACCGTGTTCGCGGACCACCTCGGCGTCGGTCCACCGCAGCCCGGCCGGCCCGCCGAGGGCTTTGGCCACCGCTTCCTTGGCGGCGAACCGGGCCGCCAGCGAGCTCACCGGCAGCCCGCGTTCACCATCCGCGAACAGGCGCTCAGCTAGGCCCGGGGTGCGATCCAGCGCGGCCGCGAGCCGGGCGACGTCCACAATGTCGATGCCGATGCCGACGATCACGGTGTAAGGGTATTGGGCCGGAGGCCCGGTTCGCCGTGCTGGCCCGGGGGGCGACCCCCCGGAACCCCCCGCTGCGCTTCGCGCCCCGCCGCGGTAAGTCGCCGGCACACCGGCCGCTCACCGGGCCGGAGGCCCGGTTCGCTGGGCCGGTATGAACGCCTGGCCGTAGGCCGTGGGAGGTTAGGCGAGGGCCTGGCGGATGGTGTCGGCGACGCGGCGGGCTACGCTTTCGGCTTGGTGGATGTCGACGGCTTCCACCATGACGCGGATGGTGGGCTCGGTGCCGCTGGGGCGGACCAGGATGCGGCCGGACGAGCCCAGTTCGGACCGGGCTTCGTCGACGGCAGCCGCCACCTCGGGCGAGGTGGCGGCGCGCGCTTTGTCGCCCGGGACGTTGATCAGGATCTGCGGGTACCTGGTCATGACCTTGACCGCCTCGGCCAGCGTCACGCCGCGGCGGGCGAGCACCGCGAGCAGGTGCAGACCGGTGAGAATCCCGTCTCCGGTCGTCGCGTGGTCGGCGAGAATGATGTGCCCCGACTGCTCGCCGCCGAGGACGTGGTGCCCGGCCTGCATGGCCTCCAGCACGTACCGGTCGCCGACCGGCGTCTCGACGACGTCGATGCCCGCGTCGTCCATGGCCATGCGGAAGCCCAGGTTCGACATGACGGTGACGACGACCGTGTCCCCGGCGAGCCGGTCTTGCTCCTTCAGGTCGGTCGCGAGGACCGCGAGGATCTGGTCGCCGTCCACTACCTGGCCGTCGGCGTCGACGGCCAGGCACCGGTCCGCGTCGCCGTCGTGCGCGATACCGACGTCGGCGCCCTGGGCCAGCACCGCGGCGGACACGGCCTCGAGGCAGGTCGATCCGCAGCCCTGATTGATGTTGTCCCCGTCGGGTTCCACCCCGATCGCGATGACCTCGGCGCCCGCCCGGCGGAGCGCCTCCGGTGCGATGGCGTAGGCGGCTCCATGCGCGCAGTCGACGACGACACGCAAGCCCGACAACGCTGACGTGGCAGGGTGCGGGCGACCGGTCAGGGAGACCAGCAGATGGTCCAGGTAACGTTCCTGATCCCCCTGGGCATCGACGACCCGGCCGAACCCAGCCGCGGGCGGCTCCTCCGGCCGGCCCGGCTCCAGCAGGGCCTCGATCCGGTCTTCCACAGCGTCCGGGAGCTTTACGCCGCCGCGTGCGAAGAACTTGATCCCGTTGTCCGGGGCCGGATTGTGGCTCGCCGACAGGACAACGCCGAAATCGGCGTCGAGTGCCCTCGTCAGGTAGGCCACGGCGGGCGTGGGGAGGACGCCGAGGCGGAGTACATCCACGCCGGAACTGGCCAGCCCGGCGACGACGGCCGCCTCGAGAAACTCACCGGAGACCCGGGGATCGCGGCCCACCACCGCGCGCGGCCGTCGAGAAGGGCTGGCCGCGCGCGAAAGCCCAAGCTCATGCGCGGCGGCCGCCGAGAGATCAAGGGCCAGTCGCGCCGTCAGATCACGACCAGCGACGCCGCGAACACCGTCCGTACCGAAGAGCCGGCCCATGAGGTTATGCCCCCGCTCCGCAAGGTTCCGGTTATCTGGAAGACGCGCGAGATTGCTATTTGGAGTGTCCGCAGAATACTACTTTGGGTACCCGAGAGATTACCGCTTGGAGTACTGAGGCGCCTTGCGGGCCTTCTTCAGGCCGTACTTCTTGCGCTCCTTCACCCGCGCGTCGCGGGTCAGAAAACCCGCCTTCTTCAGCGCCGGGCGGTTCTCCGGGTCGATCAGGATGAGCGCCCTCGCGACGCCCAGCCGCAGCGCGCCGGCCTGCCCGGTGACCCCGCCCCCGCTGATGCGGGCGATCACGTCGAACTGGCCCTCCCCGCCCAGGGTGACCAGCGGCTCACCGACGATCTGCTGGTGGACCTTGTTGGGGAAATACCCCTCCAGGGTCCGGCCGTTGATCTGCCACTGCCCCGTGCCCGGGACGATACGGACACGCGCGATCGCTTCCTTACGGCGTCCGGTCCCGGCACTCTGGCCGGTCGTCAGCGAACGGCGCACCGCACCTTGACCGGTGGCGTCCGCAGGCGTTTGGCTGGTGTACTCGGAGGGAACGGAGTCTCCCTCAAGTTCCCCGAACTCCACGCCGTCCGCGCCTGCGTCTTCGACGGGCGTCTCTACCCCTGTGGGCTCAGCCACGGTTACTTCCTCGTACTTCCTTGCCTGGAGCTTTCGTCTGCTCGGCGGTCGTCTGCGGGCCGCGGGACCGCGCCTGCGGCGCCCGCTGCGGGGCTGGTCGTTACTGCGAAACCTGGGTGATCTCGAACGGCGCGGGCTGCTGGGCCTGGTGCGGGTGGTCGGGCCCCGCGTACACCTTGAGCTTGCGTAGCGTCTTCCGGCCAAGCGAGTTCTTCGGCAGCATGCCCCGCACCGCCTTCTCGACGGCGCGCTCGGGGTGCTTCTCCATCAGTTCGCCGTAGCTCACCGACCGCAGGCCGCCCGGGTAACCGGAGTGCCGGTACGCCTGCTTCTGCTCCAGCTTGTTGCCGCTGAGGGCGACCTTGTCGGCGTTGATGATGACCACGAAATCGCCGGTGTCCACGTGCGGGGCGAAGATCGGCTTGTGCTTGCCGCGCAGTAGCACCGCCGCCTGGCTGGCCAGCCGGCCGAGAACGACACCGGACGCGTCAATAACGTGCCACTGCCGCGTGATGTCACTGTCCTTCGGGCTGAACGTGCGCACAGTCGAGCCTTTCGCATGTGGGACTGAAGATCAGGGACCCGTGCCACGGCGACCACCTAGGAGAAGCCCGCCGCACCGGCCGCGCCCGCAGGCTGAACCGCCTGCCCGGGCACCACGTGCATGCTCACAACACATGGACGCGAATGCAAAGGATACTCGTTGTCCAGCGTGGTTTGCAAAGTAAGTGGATTTTGGCGCTGCCACCTGGGCTGGGAGCCGTCCGCAGGCCCCGCAGCGGCCTCCCTCCAGGGGAAGCTGTGGCTGGAGACTCACGGAGAGCGTTCAGCGCCCAAGCATAACGGAAAAATATCGCGAGCGCCTTGCCGCGCCGGGACAGGACGATAACCTCGCTTTTATGGGATACCGGGGCACTGAAGGCACCCGCACACCGCCCGGCCGGCACAGCCAGCGGTCCGGGCCGCCTCGGTCGTATTCGGCCCGTCCAGCCACGGGGCCCGGCGATGGCGGCTCCGGTACGCCCGGTGGGCCCGGCGCCTCCCCCGATCATGGCGCGGGTTACGACGAAGTGGGATACGGCACCGGCGAATGGGACGCTGACCACCGGGGTGGCGCTTACGGTGACGACCCCACGCAGAACCACAACGCGGCTTCGCGCGGTCCTGCCCGCGGTTTTCCGCCGGTGCCGGGGCAGCCCGAACCGGTATACCCGCACAACGATTTCGAGGCCTGGAGCGACAGCACGGGCGCGGTCGGCGGCCAGGCCGGTACCCCGCAGGGCCACGAAGGCCAGTGGGGCCAGTGGGGCGCGCCCGCCACCGGTGATGAGTGGGACTCCCGGGATGCGAGCGGAGAATGGGACGGCCGGGATGCGAGCGGAGAATGGGACGGCCGCGCCGCGAGCGCCCCCCCGGACGTCCCCGCTGCAGGTGTCCACTGGGACGCCGCTCCCGTCGGCCACTGGGAGCCCACCGACGATCAAGGCGAGCACAGGGAGGGCGGCGAGCACTGGGACCGAAGCGATGGGTCCTCCCAGCCGTGGGGTGAGGGCGGCGGACACTGGGACGCGCCGTACGGCCAGTGGGACGAGAGCGGCGACTGGCACAGCCCGGCCGAGCACGACGGCGATGACGGGAGCAACCAGGAGGGGAACGGCCACCGCGCGAGCGGCTACAACCGCGCCGACTTCGCCATCGCCGGCCGCGACGCGGGCCAAAATGCGGGCCAGGACGCGGGCCAATGGGATCCGGCCAATTACCCGTCCTACGACGGATACCCGGACGAGTACCCGGGCGAGTACCCGGGCGAGCCGGGGGCCGGGAAGAAAGAGGACACCGACCGGCGGAACCGCCGCCGGGGCGGCCAGGGGCGGAAAGCCATGGCCGGGCTGTCAGACGACGCTGGACCCGGCGGGCCCAGCGCGCCAGGCCGCGGTAGCGGCGGGGCGCGGAAGGCGGCAGACGGCTTCCGGACCAGGACCATCGTCACGGCCGCGGCGGGCGTGGTGGTGATCGCCGGGCTCGCGGTGGTCGCGTACACCTTGCTGAGCGGTCATTCGGGCCATTCCAGTGCGGCCACGGGATCTTCGCCGGGCCTGTCCAAGCTCCCGAGCCCCAGCGCGTCGGGCTCGCTGGGCACGTCGGGCGCATCGAGCCTCGGTAAGTGGGGCTACATCACCAGCCGGGCCACGGACGCGGCGCCGCTGACCGTCGCCGAGCTTTACCCAGCCCAGTTCCTGATCACCGGGAGTTCCTTCGTCCGGACCACGGACCGGGCCGACACCGACTGCGATCAGGCGCTGTTCGGAACGCAGTTGCAGAACGCGGCCAAGGTCTACGGCTGCTCGCAGGTGGTCCGGGCGAGCTACATCTCCGGCAGCCAGACCATGATGGGCACCATCGGCGTGGTGAACCTGTCCAGCGCCAACGACGCCGCCAAGGCCGGGAACGCCTCCGGGGCCAATGACTTTGTCACCCCGCTGAACGGCAAGACCGGGCCGACCCGCAACCTGACCCGGGGGACCGGCGTCGTGCAGGCCGAGTACAAGGGCCACTACCTCATCTTGATCTGGGCGGAGTTCACGAACCTCGAGGCACCCACGTCTGCGGACCAGCGGAGTCAGCTGGAGCAGTTCGCGTCCGGTCTCATTTCCGGTAGTGCCAACATCGCTCTGAGCAACCGCATGGTGAGCGGCCATCCGGAGGTCACGGGAAGTCCGGGATAGCGAACGGGCACGCCGAGCAACCCGGACGACGGGCGACGGCACCCGAACGACCGGCATCTCCGGACGAAGGGCGACGGCACCCGAACGACCGGCATCTCCGGACGAAGGGCGACGGCACCCGAACGACCGGCATCGCCGGACGACGTCAGGCCGGAGGCACGGACCGCACCCGGCGGGTCGCGCGGGCGCGGGCGGCGAGTTCCCCCGGTGGCGGATAGCGGACCTCGGCCAGGCACAGTCCGTGCGGCGGCACCACGTGCACGGCGTGATCTCGCACCGCCGCCGCGAGCACCTGCCGCGGCCAGTCCAGGTCCCGGCGGTTCTCGCCCACCGCGAGCAGCGCCCCGATGAGGGCCCGCACCATCTTGTGGCAGAACGCGTCGGCCGCCACGGTCGCCACGGCCACCCCGTCGTCGTCCCGCGCCCAATCGAGCCGCAGCAGCCGCCGGACCGTGGTCGCTCCCTCGCGGCGGCGGCAGAAGGCGGCGAAATCGTGCTCCCCGAGCAGCGCGGTGGCCGCGGCATTCATCCGGTCCACGCTGAGGCGGCGCGGGTACCACAGCGTCTCGCCGCGCCGGAGCGGGTCCGCCGTCGCGGGTTCGTCGCTGACCCGGTAGGAGTACCGGCGCCAGAGCGCCGAAAACCGGGCGTCGAATCCGTCCGGGGCCGGCGCCAGGCCACGCAACCGCACGTCCGGCGGCAGCATACCGGCCAGCGCGCGGAGAGCGCCGTCGGCCGCGCGGAACCAGGCGTCCGCGGGCACGTCGGTGTGCGCCACCTGCCCCCTCGCGTGCACACCTGCATCCGTCCGGCCCGCGACCGTCAGTCGCGGGGCAGACGGTCGCGGGCCAGGCGGCCGCAGCACCCGGTCGAGCGCTTCCTCGGTCACGGCCTGCACCGTCCGCCGCCCGGGCTGGCTGGCCCACCCGGAGAAGCCGGAACCGTCGTAGCCCAAGTCCAGCCGGAGCCGCACGAGTGGCTCGCCGGGCGGGCAGGCCGGATCAGGAACCGGCTCCGCCGCGGCGGGATCTCCCCCAGCATCCACCTTGTCCATGTTCACGTCTCTGGGCGCTCCGCGGACGCAGCGACGGGCTGTCCCCCATCATGCAGGGACAGCCCGTCGGATGCGATCTGTTAGGCAGACTCTTCGTCGTCGGCCCTGGCCGGCGCTCCGGGCTCCTCGCCCTCGGCGGCTGGCGCTTCCGTCGTGTCCACCGCAGCATCGGCGGCCTCGCCGGCCGGTGCGGCCGTCTCGGTGCTGGCCGCGGGCGCCTCAGTGTCCTCGGCGCTCCCGGTCTCGGTGGTGCTGGCCGCGGGAGCGGTAACGTCGTCCCGCGACCGGCGGATCCGGCGGCGCGGACGCGACGTGACCTCGTCCCGGACCAGTTCGATCACGGCCATCGGGGCGTTGTCGCCCTTGCGCGGCCCAATCTTGGTGACCCGGGTGTAGCCACCGTGACGCTCAGAGAACCCCGGCCCGATCTCGGTGAAGAGCGAGTGCACGATTCCCTTATCAGCAACGACCGTGAGCACCTGCCGCCGGGCGTGCAGGTCACCCCGCTTGGCGAAGGTGATCAGGCGCTCGGCCACCGGGCGGAGCCGACGTGCCTTGGCCTCGGTCGTGGTGATCCGCCCATGCTCGAAGAGCGCTGTGGCCAGGTTCGAAAGAATATGCCGCTGGTGGGCCGAGCTTCCGCCCAGCCGCGGCCCTTTCGTGGGCGTGGGCATTCGTTTCCTCTTCTCGGTTTCCTATTGGCTTGCTGTGCGGTACGTCAGTA
>Ga0181521_10002616_pt1 | contig 21598 bp, 15 predicted proteins | sample PEATcosm2014_Bin_32_FD_119764 | JGI IMG/M metagenome (GOLD analysis project Ga0181521, IMG submission 119764) | Peatland microbial communities from MTU Mesocosm Facility, Houghton, MI, USA - PEATcosm2014_Bin02_60_metaG | ecosystem: Environmental > Terrestrial > Soil > Wetlands > Peat | place...
AAATGGGTCACGGGAGTCTCCTTTCTCCGTGACCCAAACTACGTCAGCTGTGCCCGAAATGTCCGGGTCCACCACGCGGTAGCGTCCGCCGCGCCAGCGGCTTAGTCCTTGTCGGCAAACCTTACCTTACCGGATTACGGAAGTATTTGGCCTTGCAATTCGGACTGCTACCTAACTCACTGTCGCAAACCTATTTGTTGCCTGTGAGTGGTTCGCCGGCTTTGTCGGCACCGACGCACCGAGCAACAGAAGCGAGAAAACAGTGTATTTGATACAGCGGGACAACTACGCCAGCCACTGGCTGACCGGCTGCGCTTTCAATTGCGCAATCTTCCGCCCGATCTGCACCGTGTTTCGACAAGTTGCCAGGCACGATTCGCAGGCGCCACAAGCTTCGAGTCCCCGGCCTGGTGCAGCCGACGCCAGCATCTCCCGCGCCATCCCGAGGTTTCGGTATTGCACCGCATACATGTGGGACCTCATCAATACGGGTATATCCACCTGCCTGGGGCAATCCTTCCTGCATTCGCCACACTGCTGGCAAAATTCTGCCTGGTCCGCGAAAGTCTTATCCGCCAGGAACAGCTCTTCTTCGTGGGTATAGGCCAGATTGCGCGCCGCGGAAAAATCCTGTTCGAGATGTTCGTAAGTGCTGAAACCCGGTATGGCCGTAGTAACAAACTCGTGATTCAGGGCCCACTTCAACAGCGCGGTTTGGCTCGCCGCCGGCAACTCTTTGGGAAGTTTCGCGTCCGGCCTCACCGTGCCTCCGGCCTGGGTTTTCATCGCGACCATTCCCATTCCACTCTTGGCGGCTTTCTCGATCGTCGAGAGGATCCCGGCATCGTGCGCCATCGTGTAGTTCAGCGTCACCAGCCCTACGTCGAACAAACCCAGACCTATCGCTTCGTTCAATACCTCCACGGTACTGTGCGTCGATAGCCCGATGAACCTTGTCTTGCCATCTTTCTTCAAGCTCTGCAGCGCCTCCAGCGGCCCTTCTGCATGGGCGTCCTCTACCGAGTCCACCGAGTGGTGGTAAAGAATGTCAACGTAGTCCATCTGCAGCCTTTTTAAACTGCCCTCCACTCCCTCGACAAAGCGCATCTTGGCCTCGGCGGCGTTTTGGGAATGCTTCGGTGACGGCTGCTTGGTCGAGATCACAACCTTGTCGCGTACCCCCATTTCTTTGATCACCTGTCCCACCATCTCTTCGTTGCGTCCGTGCTGGTAACCCGCCGCCGTATCAAAATGGCGTATGCCTAACTCATACGCGCGCCGCAGTAATCCCGGCACGTCGGCGTTCATCACTCCCATGCTGACCACTGGCAGAGTCAGGCCGGTCTTTCCCAGCGTGCGTTGCAAGATGGGCGAGGCCGAAGTCTCGAGGGCAGGACTCGTCCCCAGCAAATCCGTCTTTGCTAACACGCTCGCCGCTCCTGCCCAAAGAATCGGTTTCACGATGAATTCCCGGCGATTCCAGTTCCCCTGTTTTTTCATGGCGCAACTCCTGAAAACAGATTCCAAATCTTGACGAATGCTTTCCAGTTCGTTACGGAAGATTCTGCGCTACCGCCTTCAGAATCTCGGCCCCATTGTCCGGGGGATTCAGCAGCGCAATTACATACCGCCCCCGCGTACGCGCGATCAGGCGTCCCTCGTAGTTGTTTCTTGCCCGGATTCCACCTTCTCCCAACTCGGGTGCCGCAGCACACTCACCGCTCTCCCTGAAATGCTTCGCGAGTTGTTCCGATCGCGACTTGGCTTCCTGCGGGTTGTTGGCCACCGATACCACGAGCTTGCTCTCCTGCTTTCCCTGCGCATACGCCACCACGTACGCCGGAGCCAGGAACGCGTGCCCTAGCGGATCCTTCCTCATATATTGTTCGGAATGAGGAACTCGATGTTCCCGGGGAAGTTTCCCCAGCAGTGCCGGCAGCGTACGGGTCCCGCCGATTCGTCCGGAAAGTAGCTGCGCAAACTGATCGAGCAACCCGTCCGCGTTCGCGCCGGATGCGGAAAGCTTCACGTAGTAGCGGTCCTCGAGAAAATTCACGACTCCCTTTTCTCGATATCCCTCGGCGCCGATCAAAGCGAATTTATAGCCAGGCGAGCGCTCTGCCCCGTAAATGCCAAACGCATCCTCGGTCGTGTCCATCTCGTAGATGTCCACCGTCAACTCTGCCGCGCCGCTCTTGAAATCCTGATGCAGCAGGTTCTTGAAGTCATAGAGGAGATAGATATCTGCTCCGCCGTCAATGTACTGATAGAGGCTGTCTGGGTTATAGAACGAAGGCGAGGCTTGCGCGCGCGCGTGGCCGGGAAGAGGTTCGCGCAGAAGACTTGCCAACTGTTTCTGCGGATCCAGGGCTGCGGTGGGGGCGCCGCTATTGTGAGACGCCGAACTCTGCGCCTGCAAGGTCGCCAGGGCTAACGTCGCACAAATAAGTCCCGCACTCCATCGCGTCCAAAGTTTCATTCTGATCCTCGAATTTCCACCCGACAAAAACATACCTTGGCTTCCTGCCGCAGACGAAGGCCACAAAGTCTTGATCTGCGTTCGAACTTTTTCGGCCGCCAATCGCAAGACCAGCTGCCGGCGAAGTTACGAACTTATTGTTCAGTGCTTGTGGGCTATGCTTCTGTGACTCGAATCACGTCTCGTCGTGTTTCCCGCGGTCGCACTCGAAACTTATGTCAGACCGTCTCGTCAAACGGCCGAAGTGCGACCCCGTGACCCCGGGCAGAAGAGCCCGTTTGAGTGCCAGTTGGCCCGACACTATGATCGTCCGCAGGGAGCGCGGGGCGCTGTTCTTGGCTACGCCACAGGCCCCGGTCAGCCTCTGATCACTCTACTGTAAGCCACACATTTGCAATGGGATAGGGGGTCGCTGAGCACGGCAGGCGCGCCGCGCGCCGGTCTCGCCCGCATGGAGGCGGGCATACGGTTCAGCGTTCCGGAACAGCGGTTCTTCTCGCCTGTATCTTTACCGGCAACTGCACGACACCTTCTCCGAAGGTTGTGGCGTAGAGGTTGCCGTTGGCCCACTTCACGTCGGTGAAGGCGAGGGGCAGCGCGTTCCCCTGCGCGCTGACCCAATGGGCACCGTTATCACTGGAAAGGTAAATCCCGTCCCAACGCGCTGCCGCTGTCAGACCCGATCCGCTCGAATCGTAGGCAACGGCAAACAGAGGGTCCGGCCAAGGCTGAGGATAGAGAAGAGGATTCGGTCCCAATCCCGCGCTGGCCGAGGTAAAGGTGTTCCCGCCATCGCTGCTGATGAGAACTCCGCCGTCGTTCTGCTGTGGCGGACCAGACATTCCGACCATAACGAGATGGGGATTCGCCGCATTGATCGAAAGTGAAACTGGCCAGCTCGGTACCGGTTCGTTCTGCGTTCCAGAGTTGCCGAGCATGATCGCCGTCCAAGTCTTTCCGCCGTCATGACTGACCTGGAGGCTCCCATCCACCGCACCGATAAAGATGTTCTGGCCGTTGGTGGGGTCGAATGCGATCAGCGACGGCACCTGATCGGTGGGCCACTTCAAAACGAAATCAATGCCGTTGTCGGTGCTTTCATAGATCCCCTGCGGTATTCCGTTCCAGGCCTGGGCCGCCGCGTACACGCGGGCAGGTGATTGCGAGTCGACCGCAACAACTTGGCCATTGCCGGAGGGAAACTGGGGCGCATTGAGGATGGGCACGGTTTGGAAGTCCACGCCGCCGTCCGCGGAAACCCAAAATCCGCAAGCGCCGGAGTAGAAGTAAACGTACTGAGGGTTACCGGGATTGATCAGAACCATGCCGCCTTCGCCGCAAATGGCATTGTTCCCCCACGAGCCTTTCCAGGTATTTCCCCCATCAAAGCTGATGATAGGCGCATAGTCCTGCATGGCCAAGAAGATGGTATTTCCGGATATGTCCACCCAGTAGGAAATGGAGGTGGTCAAGTCGCCATTCAGGCTGGTCCAGCTATTGCCGCCGTCCGTGCTGGAATAGATTCCCTGGTCCGATCCGGCAACGGTCATGCCCTTGATACCGGCGAACTGGGGAACGATCGTGCGCAAGTCACCGGCGGAGGTCAGCTGTGTCCAGGTCAGCCCGCTATCGTTCGATCCATAAAAGTAATAGTCGCCACCTGTGTACACCGTGTTCCCCGTTGAGTCAGACGGGTCGAAAGCAACCCACTGAGACCCGCCCCAACCCGGAGTGTTGGAGTTGACTCGCCAAGTATGCCCCCCGTCGAAGGTTTCCCATAAATCGGGAGTTTGGTAGTAGCCCTGTTCCACCACGATGGCGTGGAGTGGATTGGCCGGATCCGCGCTGATGGAGTTGCCCCACGTTAATGAAGCTGGCGTCGAATTGCTTCCCCAAGCCGCTCCCGGAGCGCTCTGGTATACGACTTGGACTTGGGTGTCGCCGAGGAGCGCAGCATAAATATAGGTACCGGAAACAGCCAGGCTGCCTACAGGCGCCGGGGTCGGCTCCTCCAAACTCCAGGTCGCCCCCTCGTCCTGCGACACGGCAACCCCCTCCGCCGTCCCGGCATACAAAGCAGCTCCGACCTGTAACAGCGATGTGGTTTGGCCCGGCGTGGTGATGCCCGCTTTGGTTACGCCGAAGTTCGTCTGCACCACCTGCCAGGTTGCGGCTGCATCCGTGCTGCGGAACAGGCCTGTGTTCATTGTGCCGGCCACCAGGATGTTGGGGTTGCTTTGGTCGATCCAGACAGCCGCGACCGCCGGATCGGTCAACCCGGTGTTCGAGGATGTCCAGGTAGTGCCTCCGTCCGTAGTTTTGTAGACTCCTGTGGTACTAGCTGGCCCAGTGTACCCGGCGCAGGCAACGTAGATCGTCGAAGGAGTCGCGTTGTTCACAGCAACCGCCCCAATCTGCCCTGCGCCATAAGTTCCCGCCAAATATGTAGTCTGGATTGCTTTGGGGCCAATTGCCTGCCATTTGAGCGGAAGCGATCCGTAGGCAACTGTGCTGGTCGCCGTAGCCCCCGCGCTAACCGTGACCGGTTTCGACGAATAGGTGGGCACGGTCAACGAAGCGCTGGAAGCTGGGGGCAGAATCGGAGCCGCTAAGCTATAGGCGCCCGGAGTCAGATTCGTCAGCGTGGTTGTCTGGGAAATCGTCTGGCTGAAACCTGCCGGTCCCGTCACGATGACACTCGCCGTGGTCCCGGACGGAACGCCGGTGACGTTCACCGTAAGGCTGCTCGCCCCGGAAGGTGGCCCAGACGAACTCCCGCTGCCGCACGCTGTGATGACCACACATGCGCTCAGGACTGCGAAAACGAGAGCACAAACTCTGACCGCTTTAGGCAAGCGCACGGCCATGAGATTGTTGCCTCCATAAACAGTTTGTTGAGATTGAGCGTTGATGATTGGGATTAGCCACCAAACAGGTTTGTACCCTTCATGTCTTCGCCTGCCTGTTTCTTCGCTTTCTTCAGTTCATCTTTGGCATTGGCGTTCGCGCGATTTCGACTAAGATTTACCCGAGTGATGTATACTTTATACAACCTGATTGTCAAGCGTTATTCCTCCCTTTGACCCACGCCCGCGACGGATCGGCCGTTTGTGCAGCGCCGGCATTCGCCGACGAACTTGCCCGGGATGCCCCCACCGCTGCCACCCGCGCCGATCCGCTGGACTGCTGCGCCGCCGCCGGCAACACTTCCGGCAGTTCTTCCGGTGACGCGACCGTGTGAGCCGCATCCGGAGAAATCACCGCCGCACTCACCGCCGTATTTCGGCCCGACTCCAGATCGCGCTTCAGCCGCAGCAACTCCGACTTGATGTCCACCGCATGCTGGTAGCGCAGCTCGCGGTCTTTCTCCAGCGCGCGGTTGATCACGTCTTCCAGCTTCGGATTCAGCCGGACCGGCGCCAGCGGCACCCGGTTCAGGATGGCGTCAAAGATGACGCCCGAAGTTTCTCCCCGGAACGGCAAGGCTCCGGTCGCCATCTCTTAAAGCACGATGCAGAAGGAAAACAGATCGGTGCGCGGGTCGAGCGCCTTGCCCCGCACCTGCTCCGGCGACATGTACGCCACCGTGCCCAGCGCCGATCCGGGACTTGTCAGATGCTGATCGCTCTCGCCCTCGGTCCGGGTCGCTTCGCTGGGATCGAGCGCCCGGTTTGCTTCCTGCGTCACCTTGGCCAGTCCAAAGTCGAGAATCTTCGCCGCCCCGCGCTGCCGACGCGGACTTCATCCCGGCGCAGGAAGCCCGGCGCGAGCTGGCGGCTCTGAACGCGCAAGCACGAAACTGAGAACAATCTTCGTCCAGTTGCGCAGTGACAGCAGTCCTCGTCGTTTCTGACCCCTGACCCCTGGCCCCTGATTCCTGGTTTGCTCATCTCTCTCGCACAATGGGACAATACATCCATGCAAAAATCGCTGACCGCATTCGTGATTCAACTTCTGGCGGCCGGGACGATGCTGCTGGGCTACGCTCCAGCACAGCAGACTCCGGCGGCTACCACCTCCCAACCAGCATCTTCAGCCCAAGCTCCTTCCACCCCAGCCAAAACGCAAGCCGGCGCTGCCAAGAAAACAACGGCCGGCACAACGGCGGCGGCTCCTCTAACGCTCAAGACGAAAAGGGAGAAAGAAAGTTATGCCATGGGAATGAACCTGGGCATGGGACTGCACAAACAAGGTATGACGCTCGATCCCGCCCTGGTGGCGCGGGGCATGAAGGACGCCATGACCGGGGGCAAGACGCTGCTGACCGAAACCGAAGGGCGCGCCGCGATGCAGCAGTTGCAGGACGATGTCAACGAGAAGATGGCAGGGGCGAACCACAAGGAGGGCGAAACGTTTCTCGCGGCCAACAAGAGCAAGGAGGGCGTCGTCACCCTGCCCAGCGGGTTGCAGTACAAGATTTTGAAAGCCGGTACCGGACCGAAACCGACGGCCAGCGACACGGTGACCTGCAACTATCGCGGGACGCTCGTCAATGGCACTGAGTTCGACAGCTCCTACAAGCGCGGCCAGCCCGTGTCGTTTCCCGTGAGCGGAGTGATCAAGGGTTGGACCGAGGCGCTGCAGCTCATGCCCGTAGGATCGAAGTGGCAGCTCTTCATTCCTTCCGATCTGGCCTATGGGGACGCAGGCCGGCCCGGCATTGCTCCGGGCGAGACGCTGGTTTTTGAAGTCGAATTGCTCTCGATCGGGGAGCAGAAGAAGTAGCTAGAACTGATTTCGCAAATAGGTTTGGGCCGGGCACGCCTTCACCGGCTGCTGGAAGACTCGATGTCGCACCTGATTTTGGATGGCGCAGGCCTTCCAGGCCTGCGATCAATCTGGCAGAAGGGCTGGGCTTTAGCCACAGAGGTACCTCAGCGGCTGAAGCCTCGACTGAAAGCAGTTTCCTTATCGCAGCGCTGAAGCGCTGCGCCACCGCAATTCTGAGTTTTTTCTGCAACTGCGAAGGCCTGCCGCTCGAGGCCGCAAATGCAATCCGGCCGTCTGCGAATGCAGGCGGCTTTCTTGTGAGTTCTCGCGGGCCTAATGTGCCTCCGCCGCCCCGCCGATAGGGATGGTAGCGAGGAGGGAAGGCGCGTGAGAATTCTCTTAGTCGAGGACAGCCTGGCGATCCGGCGGGCGAATGAGTCCGCTCTCCAGAAAGCAGGATATGAGGTGATTTGCGCCGAAGACGGAGAATGCGCGCTGCAACTGGCGCGAGACGGCAAGCCCGACCTCATCCTGCTGGACATGATTCTGCCCAAGATGAGTGGGCCGGACGTGCTGCATCATCTGAAGAGCGAGCCCGGGACGGCCACGATTCCGGTGGTGGTGCTGAGCAGCCTGACGGAGAAGAATCGGAACAAGCTGATCGAGGCAGGAGCGGAGGAGTACATCGAGAAGAACACGCTGATGCCCGTGCCGGGCATGAACCTGCTGCCCAAAATGCTGGAAAACATCATCTGCCGGATCAACCGCCGGCGCGGCATCGCTTTTTCAGACGTCCCCATCCAAAAGTAGAGCGAGGACGTGAGTGCATCGGCCTCCGGCGACCGAGAATGCCCTCAGGATGACACCCGGGATGTCAGAGCGAATGCTGCAGGTGCTCTTCTGCCGAGAGGTTTGCGCCTGCCAGCAGCAACAGTCCCGACAAGAACGCCCAGAACATCAGGCTGACCGACAGGGCAAAGGGGCCGTAGACTTCCTGAAAATTCAGCCAGGGCAGGGCGAGGATGTAGGCCTGTTTCAGCGCCTCGGAAAGAAGTCCCATGATGATGGCCACAGGCAGCACGGTGCGCGGCGGGACCTTGCCGTTGGGAAGCAGCCAGTAGATGAGGAAGAAAATAGCGATGCTGGCGGCGATGGCGAACAGCTTCGCCATGAAAAATCCAACCCCATGCACGAAGCCGCTGCCATGGCCGCGGAGCACGAAGCTCATCAGCTTGACCGGCCCGGCGGTCAGGGCGATGGACAGCAACGCCAGCACGCCGCAGGCGAAGGCCAGGCCGAACGAGATCACCTGATTGCCCAGGTAGGAACGATTCTTCTCGAAATGCCAGACGCGGTTGAGCGCAACTTCGAGCGGCAGGAACACACCCGACGAAGTCACGAGCAGGATAATCAGGGAGAAGACTTGCACGCGATGCCGCGCGTTGACCATCGCTTCCAGATTGCGAATGACAAACTCCCGCCCGGCGGGGAGGTTGTCTCGCAGCAGGTCCTCCACGACGCCCACCATGACTTCGGAGTGGAAAACGCGGCGGCTTATGGTCATGAGCAGGACCACGAAGGGGAAGAACGACAGAATGGCGTTGGCCGCGACCGAAAAAGCGAAGGTATGCACCTCGGTCCGCATGAGGTACTTCACGGTAGACAGCACCAAACCCCAAGACCGGCGCGGGACGGGCCGTGGCGGCGCGGCCTCGGCTTTGGGGAGTGCCGGGATGGGATGGTTGGACACCGACATTCCTCATCGTACCAGAGGGCTGCGCCCGGGCCCGGGGCGTAGGTCTTGGGTCTCAGGTCTTAGGGCCTGGACAAAATCCCAAGACCTAACACCCAAGACCTAATCTGCGCGGGCGCTGGGGGGAACCCAAGTTCTACCGGTGGTTACCAGGCTATTTCTTTATCTTTGTTAAAGTTATCCAGAATGACCACGGGTCATATTACGATTCCTTTCTAATTCTGCTTGCGAAACGTTTTAATAGTGCTTATTATCTGTTGCTCGACACCGGAAAAGATTCCGGTGGTGAGGCCAGCAAGGTCTGGTTGACGTTGAGTCGAGTGGTGGAAAAGCGCCAAATTCACGGGCTCCTGAAGTTTACGCCGCGGTTTCGGTAGCGGCGGAAGACTGAGGAGCTTTTTCCTTTTGGAGCGTGGTTGGGTTCTTCTCTTCTGCCGTGCAGCGCAACCAATAAAGTTCTACCGGCTTCTTAGAGGGGGCTTCGGTCGGACCGGGGCGACGATCCGAGGATCCGGAGAATAATTTCAGTCCAGATGCGAAAGGAGTTTTTATCCGTGAGAGAGAAAGGTACAGTGAAGTGGTTCAACGGGGCGAAAGGGTATGGTTTTATCCAGCGCTCCACGGGGGAAGATGTATTCGTGCACTTTTCCGCGATCCAGGAGAACGGTTACCGCACGCTCAACGAGGGTGAAACCGTGGAGTTTGATCTGCTGAAAGGCCCCAAAGGCTTCCAGGCGGCAAACGTCGTCCGCGCCTAGTCCGGGCGCTTCGGAGCCCTCCCAAAACCCTCCCGATCCCAGCGGGAGGGTTTCTTTTTGGAGCAAAGCGGAAAAATCAGTTTTTCACCACAGAGTCACACAGACACAGAGAAAAATCTTGAACCGGTAAGAACCAGAAGGAGGGTTTGCGAAGCAGGTGGGTTTCTCCGTGACTCTGTGACCCCTCGGCAGATCCGGTGCGGTGTGAGCGATAGGGTATAATGCCCGCACCTGTGGGGCTCGCTTCTGGCCACAAACTCGGGCCGTACGAAATTCAGTCGCCGCTCGGCGCCGGCGGAATGGGCGAGGTGTACCGCGCCCTGGATACGCGCCTGGACCGTACGGTTGCCATCAAAGTCCTTTCCTCGCATTTGACCTCGGACGCCGGCCTGCGCGCCCGTTTTGAGCGGGAAGCCAAAGTCATGTCCGGTTTGCAGCACCCCAACATCTGTGTTCTGCACGACGTAGGCCGCCAGGATGGCGTGGACTTCCTGGTGATGGAGTATCTGGAAGGCGAGACTCTCTACGCCCGCCTGGCCCGCAAGCCGTTGACTCCCGACGAGGCTTTGAAGATCGCCATCGAAATCGCCGACGCGCTGGAGAAGGCGCACCGGTCGGGCATTGTGCATCGCGATCTGAAGCCGGGCAATGTGATGCTGACCAAGAGCGGCGCCAAGCTGATGGACTTCGGCCTGGCCAAGCCCAACGCGCTGGCCGGCGGACCGCAGTCGGGAACGCCGAGCATCTCTTCGATGGCGACCATGGCGGCAACCATGCCCAACATGGCCTCGCCGGTGACGGTGACGGGGACGCTGGTGGGCACCGTGCAGTACATGAGTCCGGAGCAGATTCAGGGCCGGGAAGCCGATGCCCGCAGCGACATTTTCGCCTTCGGCGCGATGCTCTACGAGATGCTCACTGGAAGACGGGCGTTTCAAGGCAAGAGCCAGCTCTCGCTGGCGAGCGCGATTCTGGAAAAGGATCCCGATCCCATCGCGGCCTCACTGCCCATGACTCCTCCTGCCCTGGAGCAACTGGTTCGCACCTGCCTGGCCAAGGAGCCGGACGACCGCTTCCAGAGCGCACACGATCTGAAGATGCAACTGCAGTGGATCGCGGCGGGCGGCAGCCAGGTGGGCGCTCCCGCGGTGGTGAGTTCTCGGCGCAGGAAAGCAGGCAGGATTCTGACCGCTGTTATGGTCGCAGGATGGATCGTGGCGGCAGCAGCCGGCGTCCTGGTCCTGATCTATGCGAACCGGCTGACGTCGGCTCAGCAGCGGGTGCACGGCAACATCGAACAACCGGCCGGCTTCGAGTTTACGCAGGTCATGGCGGGGGCTCCTGCCTTGTCTCCGGATGGCCAGCAGATCGCGTTCGGTGCGGTAAAGAAAGGCGTCACATTTCGAAGCAGCGAGAGCCAGATCTTCCTGCTTCGCCTCAGCACGGGAGAAGCTGCTCCGCTGGCTGGGACCCAGGGCGGAATTTATCCCTTCTGGTCTCCGGATGGGAAATACCTGGGCTTTTTCGCGGATGGCAAGCTGAAGAAGATTCTGGCGGCGGGCGGGCCGGTGCAGTTGCTCTGCGATGCGCCGGATGGCCGTGGCGGCAGCTGGAGCGAGCAGGGCACCATCATCTTCGCGCCGCGAATTGCCGGTCCGCTGCAGTCCGTACCCGACGGCGGAGGTACTCCGGTAGAGATCACCGCCGCGCACAAAGACGATAGCCAGTTCACCGACCGGAACCCGCTGTTTTTGCCCGACGGGAAGCACTTCCTTTATGTGCAGCGCGGAAAAGACGCGGTGGGAAGCATCTACGCCGGATCGCTGGACGGGGGCGAGCCCAAAGAAATTCTGCCGGCCGGCTCGAACGTTGCCTATAGCGATGGCTACCTGTTTTACGTGAAGGAAGGCACGTTGACGGCGCAGGAGTTTGAGGCGGCCGGGCTGCGTTTCAAGGGCAAGCCCATCCCCATCGCCGCCAATGTCGAGTTTTACAATCCGCGCAACCTCGCCTATTTTTCCGTGAGCCACAACGTGCTGGTGTACCGCGCGTCCGCGGTACAGAATCGCGAACTAGTCTGGCTCGATCTCTCCGGCAAAGAACTGGATCATTGGGGTGAGCCAGCTCCCTACGTGGGCGGCACATTTTCGCCCAACGGTCAGACCGCTCTGTTGTACCGTGCCAGCCTGGGCGGAAACGGGGACAGCCTGTGGCTGGCGGACGTGCAGCGTAAAACCGTGATACGGCTGACCGCCGATTTGGACACCGGTCAGACTGGAGCGGTGTCCCGGGATGGAAACGATGTGCTGATTGCCACGACCACCGGCTATGTGAGTTCGCTCGTCCGGCGCGGCCTGACCGCCTCCGGGAAAGAGGAAAAACTGCTGGACCAGGTGGGTGGCAGTCTCATTCTCGTGGACATTTCACGGGATGGCCGGTATGCGCTGTTTCAGAAGCAGGATCCTAAAACCAGCTTTGACATTTACTACATGGATCTCGAGGGCGACCGGAAACTGGTGCCGGTGCTGAACAGTCCCGCGGCGGAGCGCGGCGGCAAGATTTCGCCGGATGGCAAGTGGCTGGCCTACATTTCCGACGAGAGTGGAATCGCGGAACTCTACGTGACGTCATTTCCCGTGGCCGGATCGAAGTGGCAGATCTCCAATGGCGGAATCAGCGGCGGCGGAACCAGTACCGGCGCCTCCGGGGACTGGTCTGCCGACGGGAAGAATTTTCGTTATCAGCAGGGAGACAAAATCTACAACGTGGAAGTGCGCAGTAATGCAGCGAAACCTGAATTTTCGGCGCCGAAGGAACTGCTGACCCTGCCGCCGAATGTCATCGTGATTTCCATCCTGCCCGACGGCAAGCGCATTCTTGCCGCCCGCCCGACCGGAGACCAAACCCCGGTTCCGCTGGACTTCGTCCTCAACTGGCAACATCTGGTGCAATAAGCGCGGCCGGCGGAACGGCGGCGGGGCTGCCGGGTTCTGAGTGCGGGCCTGACTTCTTAGTTGCCCGTAATCCCCAAGTTACCGACCTCATCTTCCAACCTAGCATCCCACCCGCGCCTTGAACTCGCGTGCCCGGTCGCGCGCGACGGTCAAGTCCGTGTTCTTGCCGTCTTTCAGACGAACATTCAAAGCTCCGCCGGGAAGCGAAGCGACTTCCTTGATCCAGTCCACGTTAACCACCGTGCTGCGGTGGATGCGGAGAAACTTCTTCGGGTCCAGCTTCTTTTCTAACTCGGTAATCGCGTAGTCGACGCAGTAAGCCTTGCCCTCCGACACCGCATAAGTCAATTTGTCCTCGGCATAGAAATGGGTTACCCGCGCCAGATCGAGAAACCAGAGCCGGTCTCCCAGCCGCGAGGCAATCCGGTCGGGGTACTCCGGCTTGGTCTCGCGCAGCGAGTCGGTGAACTGCTGAAGCAGAGCGCGTAAGTCCGCCTGCACGGGTTGGGCCGAACCCCGCAACCGTTCGACTTTCTTAAGAGCGCGATCCAGGGACTCCGGTTCCACCGGCTTCAGCAGGTAGTCCACCGAGTTCACGCCGAACGCCTTCAGCGCGTACTGATCGTAGGCGGTGGTGAAGATCACGATGGGCTGAATGGGTAGCCGCGCCAAAACGTCGAAGCCATTCAGGCGCGGCATCTGAATATCCAGAAAGCACACGTCGGGTGGATCCGCCGTCAAAGCGGCCACCGCTTTCTCGGGCTCGGTCGTGCTGCCAGTCACTTGCACGCGTCCCGTCTGCTCCAGCAACCGGCGCAACCGGTCGAGCGCCAACGGTTCATCATCCACCAGGTAGGCGCGCAGTTTCATACGAGTGGCACAACCATCTCCACCACAGAATAGCCGTCTCGCCGGGAAACGTTCAGGCGCGCTTTCGCGCCGAACAAGGCATCGAGGCGCTCCACCACGCTGTCCAGGCCATGGCCAGCGGGAATGGCAGCCAGGTCGAAGCCCGGCCCCGTGTCGCGAACCTCAATCCGCAAGCTGCCATTCTCCGCCGATGCAGTGACGAGAAACTCCCCCCCGCCGCTCTGCGGAGTGATTCCGTGCTTCACCGCATTCTCGACCAGCGACTGCACCGACATAGGCGGCACCTTGGCATCTTGCAGCTCAGCGGGCACCTCGACCGATCCCCGCAATTTGTCGCCGAATCGCGCCCTCTCGATGTCAACATAACTTTCCACCATTGCCAACTCCTCTCGCAATGGAATCAGCGATTGATGGCTGGTGTCGAGCGAGGCCCGCAACAGCGCTGCCAGGCGGCCCACAATCTGTTCGGCGCGGGCGGGATTCAGCGCGATGAGCGAGCTGATTGAGTTCAAGGTGTTGAACAAGAAGTGCGGGTGAATGCGCGATTCCAGCGAATGCAGCCGCGCCTCCGCCGCCAGTTTCCGCGTCCGCTCTTCAGTTACTTCTTTTTCGTGAAGCTTCTCCTCCATGAATTGTATGCGCGCTCGCAACAGTGCGTGCACCAAGGCTCCCAAGCCAAACAGAATAGCGAGCGGCATGGCGACGCGCAGGGTGTGACCGTACTCCCGCCAGAAATGCTGCGGGACCACGAAGCCGATCGTCATCAACAGCGTCTGCGCCAGCAGGCAGCCCACAGCCGTAAATGCGATGATGCCGACGGCGACGAAGGGAACCAACGGGACCTTGCGGAGCGCCAATCGCTCCGCAAGGCCACCAAGAACTACCATGCCGAGAATCCCGGTCAGATTGGCATAAACCAGCGAGAAAGCCAGTGTCTGCAGCAGTTCCCGGCCGCTCGGGATCCGGTGTCCAACTACCTGGATCAGAACCACCACTGCAACGGCGAGATTGATCCAAGCCAGGGAGAACGCCAAGTTTTTCTTTATCGGAGTCATATTCCCTCCTGCTGCGTATCCTCTGTCTCGCGTGCTTCTACTTCGCGCCTACGGGTTCAAGAGTGGCGATGCGGAAGACATTGACGACCTGCGTTGTCTCCTGGCCCGGAAGTTTCATCTCTCCCACTACGCTCTCATTGACTGTGCCGTATTCGATCTGTTTGGTCGCGAGCGACACCCAGATCTGTCCCCAGTAGTCGCTGCGTCCTTTCAGAGTCATGCCACCGTTGACGATTTCGACCGGGTTAAGAAATGCTTCGTAGCTGATGAGGGCGCAGTCCTGACCGTTTCGGCGCGAACGTCCGACCCACTCCAGTACGACGTTGTGGTTACGAAACGTGCCCACGTCCGGCAGGTTCACGTCCTGGTCGGAGAGGATCTGGTAGGGCTCGTTCAGTTTCAGATGGTCGAAGAAGTCCTGGCCGAAGTTCTCGATCATCCCAGTATCCCAAACCAGATTACGCTCGAACACCGCGGTGGGAGGGAACGCTTTGAAGAACTCAGGCTTCATGGTGCTGGAAATGTCATTTACGTAGTGGAACCCTTCCATGAAGTCGCGTTTCTGCGCCGTACCGAATGGAGCCGTGGCGCCGTCGGCATCCGCCTGAGTGACATTTTTCCAGACGACCTCTCCGCCCGGCAGCCCGCGCGTGTACTCGCCCGTCAGGCGCTGACGGTGGACCACCTCGCCCTTGGTGTTCGCCGTGTTGTAATCCACCGTGAACCGGTAGGTGCGGGGGCCGTTGTCTTTCACGCTAAGTCCCTGCGGCAGGTTCCAGGTCGCAGGCGCGGATTGCGCAACCAGGGATGGAACAAACAAAGAGTGACCGGACAGACTGAAGACCGCCCATAGGACCAGTCCAGAAATTAGAGCCGCAATCGTTCTGCTTCGCATTGGTGATACCTCCCAACGCAGAGTGTGCCACTGGCGGGAGAAGTGAGGCATCTCCTTAGCGACGAAAGGCAGCAATTCGCGACCGCAGGCCGTCCAGCGCGGATCAGTCGCGGCGGCGGTGGACATGGGAACAAAAAGAAGGGCAAGCCGTCGCGGCTTGCCCCTTCTTGGAAAGGCCGTATTCGAATGCGGTCAGCGTTGCGCTGCGAGCACGTCGTTCTTCAACAGGCTGACTTCAACGCGGGCGCCCGCGGGGCGCTTCGTTCCCTCTTCTCCGGCCACCGGAGCGCTGCCCATGCCCACGGTGTAGATGCGGTAGACCGGAATGCTGTGGGTGAGCACCAGGTAACGCACAACCGAGTCGGCCATCTTCTGCGAAGCGGCAATGGCAGCCTGACCGCGTCCGGGCGAAAAGCCACGGACTTCGATGACATAGTTGTGCTGATCCTTCAGCGGGGTTGCCATCTGATCAAGCGCATCCTTGGCCTGCTTGCTCAGCAGGGTTTGCCCGGGACGGAAACGGATTTCGGTCTGCGTGCTGGCTTTGTACTGGTCGAGGTTGCCCACCACCTGCTCGGCGGTAGAAACGCGAGTAGTAGCGTCGGTGGCGGCCAGGTTCGCCGTCTGCGCTTTGTTGCCCGCATCGGTAGCATGCTGGTCGGCCAGGTTGGTCTTCTCGGACGCCAACTGGAGGCCACGCTGGGAACGGGCATCAATGTCCCGGATCTTGGTGGCATTTTCGCCGGTGATCTCATCCAGTTCGTTGATGCGGTCCTTGATGGGCTCAGTCTGCCGCCTTACCCACGCCTTGCGGGCGAAGGGATGCAGGATCAGACTGCCCAGGTTGGGATCGTCGCCATCCCAGAAGTCGTGGGGAGTCGAGGGCGGCAGCGGTTCGCGGCCGGTGTCAGCGGGAGTATTCTGACCAGCCGGCGCAGCCTGCGGCGTCCCGGAATCTGAATTGGATTGTTGCGCGAAAGCGGGAAGCGCCAGCGTCGCGGCCAGAAAGATCGTGGCCAAACATAGCGTTACGAAAATGCGGGTCTTCATTGCGACCTCCTTACCGAATGGGAGCAAGGCTCCAGTCAAGCCATACGGCCGAACCACGTCGGCCTATTGTGCGCCTAGCGCCGGAATGCTGCAAGCCGGGCGCGCGTTCCCGCGGACGGTAATCAGGGCGCGGAAGACTTGGCAGCAGAATTAGCTGCAAGTCGAATGCCAGACAGCAGGGCAAGCTAACCCCTCAGCCAACGCCCGTTTGCCGCGAAAAACGGTAAACAGCTTCCCCGCTCAGCGCAAGAATCTTCACCTTACTTCCAGCGAGACCAAATCCCCGTCTGCCAGGCCACCGGGCTTGTAGTTCACGCTGACCTGGCGGTTTTGCCAGGCGCAGGAGAAGGCATCGGCTCCGATCAGAAGCAGCGATTTGTAGTCCACCGCGCGAAGTTTCAGCACGATTCCTTCTGCCGTGACGGTCAGGATCGCCTGCGGAGCCCGGGAGCAGTCCACGGCGACCAGACGTCCCTTGAGGAACTTGGTGGGGCGCGTGTCGGCGGTGCCGGACTGCGCGGCTTTTTCCTGGGCGGCGCGCTTGGCGGCGTCCTCGTCCAGCACATCGAACGGCGTTTTCTGCGGCGCCAGCTTCGTCTGCGCGGCGCCGGAGCCCGACGACGCCATGCCGTACTTGCGCTCGCTTCCGATCTGGCTCAAGCGCTCGCGGGCGAGGCCGACAATTTCCGGGTTGCTGCTGTTCCTGAGCCGCTCGAGCAGATCCTCGGCCGCATCCCATTTCTTACTCGCGATATAAATCTGCGCCATGTGGTAGACATAGCGCTCGTCGCGCGGGCTGAGCATCATGGCGGCGCGCTCGGCCTGCATGGCAGCCTGCGCGCCTCCGCCCTCGTTGCGGGCAAGGGCCAGCAGGTCGTAGGCGTCGGCAAAGTCGGGATACCACTCCAGCACGGCCCTGAGGTCGAGCATCATGTTGGCCAGTCCCTGCATGTCGGTATGCCGGGCCTGCGCCATACGGTACTTCAGCGCCGACAGGTAGTAGCGCAGCCACATGTCGCCGCGGTTGAGCGCGGCGGCGTCGTTTAGTTCGGGCAAAGCCTCATCGAACTCGCCGTGCTGGATGTGGTCCCATGCCAGGATGCGGTGGGCGAGGGCATTGCCAATTGCGTTCGAGGGCAGTTGATCGGCGTCTTCATCGGCGGACTTCTTTTCCGCCTTGGCCTCGGATTTCTTGTCGGCTACGGTGGGCGTCGTCGCCAGGGTTTGCAATGTCTTCAGTCCTGATTCGCGGCGTTCGGGAATGCGGACCTGCAATCCGGCATAAAGGGCGCGCGCATCGTCCTCGGAAAGAGGTTTGGAGATAATCGCCGAATCGTCGGGTCCCACCGGAGCCGGGAAGCGATAGGCCTGACCGGGGTTGGCTGCATTCGCAGAACCGGCTGAATTGTTCTGAAGGCCCGAATCGAGCGCAGCGATCAGCGTCGTCTGGGAATGGAAGTAATCCTTCACCGCCTGCTGCAGTTGCGCCGAACTCATGCCGTAGGCTCTTTGAATGGCGAATTCCACGGGAATGTGCTGGTTCAGAACCAGGCCGAAATAGCTGCCCGTCTCCGGCAGCCTGCTCTCGTGGAGGAGGTAGTGCATCACCATCCACGACTCGGCATAGAAGAGGGTGAGGTGTGTGCCCTCGGTCTGGGTGGACGGATCGCGCTTGATGGAGAACAGGTCGGGCAGGGGCAGCCAGTCTTGCGAATCCAGCAGTCTGGTGAGCGAACCGGGCGCATGCGCGTCGCCCTGGGCGCCGGGTGCATTGACGGAGGCGCCAAGCTCGGGATCGCCGCCGATCTCGACCTGTTTGTTGTCGAGGCGGATGGAGGCGAAGTATTCGGCGAGGCCTTCGTCAAACCATGCTTGGGCCGGAGGGTAGTTGTAATTGAGCAGCATGTGGGCGAAATCATGGGCGACGGCGCGCCAGGATTCGTTTTCGAGAAGGTTCAGCACGATGAAGTCCTGATCTTCGCCGGGAAGAAAGAATCCAGGGACGTCGATGGACTGGCCCTGCGCCTGTCCTTGAGGATGGATCAGGGGCGCAGCCTGGTAATACGACTTGTCGTTGTTGAAGGCGAGGATGGTGAGCGGGACGGGCTGGTTGAGACGATCTTTGCCCAGCAGCGTAGCGAAGACGGCGCGCATCTGCTCGAAGCGCAGGGCGACTTCGCGGCCCTTTTTGTCACCCGCGTCGGTGACCACGGTGAAGTGCGCTGAGTGGATTTCGAGCCAGGGAGGCTCGGCGGCAGGGGCGGCGGGGCACAGAAGGATCAGCAGCAGCGCGGCAAGATGCGAGATGGTGCGCGTGCGGGGCATGGCCGCCGGAGAGGGAGGCGCTTCAAGGAAATGCTATCACGGCGGATGCTGCGATCCGCCTTTCTGCGACGCCGTTGCTCCGGCTCAGACCGTTTTCAGCCATAGCGTGGCCTAAAGACGCTTGTCATCCCGAGCGTGCGAGGGATCCAGGTTCTAGCCTGTGCCACCAGGATCGCCGCCGCGGCCCCCCCAGATCCCTCGCTGCGCTCCATGACAGTTCGTAATGGCTGCAGTAAAGAAGATAGAAAACTTCAAGTTTCTTGTGTTCCTGCTGATAAGGCCGTGCGCCCGCCGTTATAATTCCGACTTCACATTTATTTATGCGCTCGGGAAATCGCGTTCTTACTTTCTGCCTGGCGGTTGTCTTCTTTGCGGTGCCGGTTGCCAATGCTATGGCTGGGGCATCGTGGAGCGGCGTGCTGCGCAACGAGAACGGTAAACCGGTGGCCGGGGCAGTGGTCAAATTGCACTCCATATCTGGAGGACATGACTACACCGCGACGACTGCCACGGACGGCAAGTTCGCCTTTGCCGGGATCGCTGCCGACAGCTACGAAGTTTCCGTCAGGATTGCCGACAATGAGAGGAAGGCGGCCGCTCCCATCGTCGTCAAAGACGCGGCTATCCTGACCGCGACGCTGCAACTGGGTTCATCCGGAGAAGGCCTGGCCGGTCAAACTGCGCCAGGGCCGGAACTGCGAATCATTTCCTCAGGCGTGGAGCCTGCCGCGCAGGCCAGCGGCGGCGAGCATCTTTCCAGCACGGAGGTTTCGAGCCTTCCCCTGAATGTGCGCGACTTTAGCAAGCTGCTGCTGCCGGCGACGGGCACCATGACCGACACCAACGGAGCCGCCAACTTCACGCAGCAGTTTGCGGTGAATGGGCAGCGTGGGGCGTCTACGGTCTTCGCCCTGGATGGGTTCGACACCACCGATCCAGAAATGGGCGGGGCGACATTTTCCAATTTCAACGTGGACGCGATCCAGGAAGTGCAGGCCAGTTCGGGCGTGATGCCGGCTGAAATCGGCCACGGGGCAGCGAGCTATACGAACGTGGTGTCGAAATCCGGCGTCAACCAGATGCATGGCAGCCTGTTTGAGTTTCTGCGCAATGCGTCATTCGATGCCCGCAATTATTTCGACTACAAAGATCCCACCGGGCGCCGGCGCATTCCGCCATTCGTGCGAAATGAATTTGGTTTCACTAACGGCGGCCCGGTCGTGCTCCCGGGAATTTATGACGGGCGCAACCGCACTTTTTACTTTGGGGAATATCAGGGATTTCGGCAGGTGCTGGGCACGACCCAGGTCATCCCCGTGCCGACCGCGGCGGAGCGGCAGGGGATTGACACAACTACTTATCCCGAGAAGTGCTCCAACAACGTATGTGTGCCCGGCGACACGCTGACGATTCCGGTGAACCCCGCCGTCGTGCCCGTGCTGAACGGCTACCCCCTGCCGAACGAACCGACCGGACCCTTCGCGGACCGCACCTACGCCACCTCGTCGAAGGTCTATACCCGCACCGACCAATTCTCTTTGCGAGTGGACCACCAGATTTCAGAGAAGGCGTCTCTAGTGGCGCGGTTCAGCCTGAATCAAGTGACGGGGCCGCTGACCAATCCCGATCAGACGGCGATCAATCCCAGTTTCGGAGTGCAGTTCTTCGACCACCAGCGCAACGCGGGAGTGAGATATATCAGGACGATCTCTCCGCATCTAACCTCCGAGACCTCGCTGGGATACATTCGCAGCACTCCGTTTTTCCCGACCCCGAACCACACGCAACCGCTCATCGGTTTCGCCGACGGACTCCTTCAGGGCTACAACACGGCGGGCGGTTCGATTTATGGCGCTTACGGAAATCTCTATCAGTTCAAGCAAGACCTGGCGTTCGTCCGCGGCTCGCACGCGTTCAAGTGGGGGGTGGAACTGCGCGCGAACCGCGACTCGACCATCTTTGGGGTGAATCCGAACGGGGCGTACCAGTTTGGCGGAGGCACGGCGTACTGCTGCGGCGACGGCACGACGCCGGTCACCATCACGTCGGCCAGCGGGACCCACGACATCCAACTGGGAGATCCGCTGCCCGACTCGCTGACCGGCCTGCTCACGGCGACGCCGTATTCCTACAGCATTACGGCGGCGGCCAGCATCACGCCCATTGGGGACAAGTTTGATGAGGCGGGAGTGCGGCGCGAGGCCTACGACTTTTATTTTCAGGATGCCTGGAAGGCTACTCCGCAACTGACCGTCAGCTACGGCCTGCGCTACGAAGTGAACAGCCGTATTCACGAAGCGACCAAGCGCACGTCCATTCCCGTCTTTACGGGCGCCAACGGCCAGATCGTGCCTTACTGGCAACATCCGGCGGAGCAAACGATCCTGGTCAATCCGCAGCCGCCCTATAACCAGGATTGGAACGGCTGGGGACCGCGGCTGGGACTCGACTATGCCGTGGACAAGCGCACCGTGCTCCACGTCAGCGGCGCCATTACGACCGGTCTCCCCAATCTATGGCAGGACAATTTTGTGACAGCGGCCATGCCGTTTGCCTACACGACATTCGCTACGGCCTTACCCGGCGTGTGGCTCCCGTTTCAGAACACCTACACTCCGCTGCCTCTGCCCATCGCCTACAACACGCAGGGACAGCCGATCTTTGCCACAGGCCGGACCCAGGACGTGCCGCCGAACACGCAAATGGACGTGGCCCGCTTCCAGACTGACCTGACCGCGCTCATCCCGGG
>Ga0181521_10002626_pt1 | contig 21573 bp, 19 predicted proteins | sample PEATcosm2014_Bin_32_FD_119764 | JGI IMG/M metagenome (GOLD analysis project Ga0181521, IMG submission 119764) | Peatland microbial communities from MTU Mesocosm Facility, Houghton, MI, USA - PEATcosm2014_Bin02_60_metaG | ecosystem: Environmental > Terrestrial > Soil > Wetlands > Peat | place...
CCGATCGCGTGCCGCGCATGGGCTTGCGCCAAAGAATCCTGCGCGGCCCTTTCTCGCGCGATGTCGCACTGCTGACCGGCGGTACCGCACTCGGCCAGCTGCTCGTGATCATCGTCACACCGCTGCTGACCCGGCTGTACACGCCTGCCGATCTCGGTCTGTTCGGACTGTTCTCGAGCTTCGTGGGTGCCGCCAGCGTGGCGGTCTGCTGGCGCCTGGACCTAGGCATTGCAACGGCGCGCACTCGCGGCGAGGCCGCAGGGCTCGTGCTGCTGTGCTTCGCCGTCTGTCCGGCGACGAGCATCGCGCTGGCGGCGGTGCTCGCCGGGCTGATTCACGCGAAGGTGCTGTCCTTCCAGCTGCTGCCGTTGTGGACCGTGCCCGCCGCGCTGCTTGCGCTCGTGGCGACGGGCGTGTTCGGAGCGCTGCGCTACTGGCACGTCGGACAGCGCAATTTCCGTATTGTGAGCGGCGCGCTGGTGACCCAGGGGGCGGGGCGCGCCGGCACGTCGGTCGCATGCGGTTTCATCGGCGGATGGGTCGGCCTGATGATCGGCGACCTCGTCGGGCGTGTGCTCGGGGTCCGGCGTCTGTGGCGGCCGGCGGCAGCGAGCGTGCGAGCCGAAATCGCGGCCGGCGGTCTGCACCGCCTGCGGGAACGCCTGCGCGGCGCGTGGCGTTACCCGGCAATTGTGCTGCCGTCGAGCGTGCTCGATGCGCTGGCTGCGGCGCTGCCGTTGCCGCTGATCGCGACGCTGTTCGGGCCGTCGTCGGCCGGCCAGTTCGCGCTGGCGTGGCGCATCGCGACGGTTCCGTCCGGCCTTCTCAGCGCGAGCATCGCTGACGTATTCCACGCCCATCTGGTCGCCGCCAGGGATGGAACGCGCGCCGAGCTGCGACCGCTCGTTGTCAGGACGCTGCGGCACCTCGCCCTGATAGCGACCGGGATCTATCTCCCCTTGTGCCTGCTTGCGCCGGCCGCGTTCGGCTGGGCCTTCGGCCCGCAATGGCATCCGTCTGGTGTGCTCACGTTACTGCTTCTGCCGTTGTGGTGGGCATCGATCGTCGTCAGCCCGGTCAGCCGGCTGGTACTGGTTATCGGGCGGCCCGCGCTCAAGCTGCTGTTTGACCTGTGTTTCCTGATCCTGCCCGTCGTTGCGCTGGTGGCATTTCGGGAGCAGGGGCTCTACCGCGCCGTGCTGGCGTACGGCCTGGCAGCAGCTTTCTCCCATGCCGTGTTCGCAGTTCTGCTGCTGCGGGTCGCAGCGACCGGCTCGCACCCGGTGCCTGGCGGGCCCGCGGCAGCCGGCGGCGGAGACTGAGACCATGTGCGGCATCCTCGGGCTCGTGGCAAGGGATCGCCTACCGCTCAGTGGCCGGGAGCTGCGCGTCGCGCTCGATTCCATCCGTCACCGAGGCCCGGACGACGAGGGCTACCTGCTGTATGGGGCGGACGGGTCGGAGGCGCTCGCACTTGGCGGGGCCGAGACGGCCGCCGGCCTTGATCTGCCGGACATTGCCACGGCCGACCTGTCGCGCTTTCGCTGCGCGCTCGGCCAGCGCCGGCTGTCGATCATCGATCTCAGTGTGGCCGGGCACCAGCCCATGTGTACGCACGACCGCCGCTACTGGGTGACCTACAACGGCGAGATCTACAACTACGTCGAGCTGCGGCGCGAGCTGGAGGCCACCGGCGTCGTGTTCACTACGATGAGTGACACCGAGGTACTGCTCGAGGCTTACCGGGCGTGGGGCGAGGCGATGCTGCCACGTCTGATCGGCATGTTCGCGTTCGCGATCCTCGACACGCATGCCGGCAGCCTGCTGCTGGCGAGAGACCATTTTGGCATCAAGCCCCTGTACCTCGCGCGGACACACTGGGGAATCGCGTTTGCCTCCGAGATCAAGGCGCTGCTGCGGCTGCCCGGCGTGGGCAGGCACGGCAATCCGGCGAAGATCTACCAGTACCTGCGCTATGGCGAACGCGACGCCGAGCCGGCGACCCTGTTTCGGGACGTCGAGCGCCTCCCTGCGGCCCAATACCTGCGCGTCGACATCGCATCGATGCGGGTCGAGGCGCCGGCACGGTTCTGGGAGATCGATCTGGCGCGCCGCTCCGAGGCGACCTTCCCTGAGGCAGTCGCGGAGGTCCGCAGGCTCTTCGAGCGGTCTATCGGGCTGCACCTGCGCAGCGACGTGCCAGTCGGCTCCTGCCTCTCCGGGGGACTCGACTCCAGCGCCATCGTTCGCCAGGTGCAGCGGCTGCTCGGTCCCGAGCGGCCGGTGAGCACCTTCTCGTTCATAGCCGACGATCCGGTCATCAACGAGGAGCGGTTCGTTGATCTCATCACCGGCACGTCCGCGCACAAGGTCAGGCCGCGTGCCGCGGAGATCGCTGATGACATCGGGTCGCTGATGCAGGCGCAGGAGCTGCCGTTCGACGGACTCAGCATCTATGCTCAGTTCCGTGTGTTCCGGCTGGCCCATGCAGCAGGCATCAAGGTGATGCTCGACGGCCAGGGCAGCGACGAGATCTTCGGCGGCTACTACTCCTTGCTGGGCGCGAAGATATCCGGGTTGCTCGCCGGCATGCGCTTCGCCACAGCCGGACGGGTTCTGTCGGGCGCGCCGCAAAACGCGCGTGCCATGCGTGCGCGCATGCTGGCCACCGCGGCTGGCCGCCTGACGCCGCGGCCGCTACAGCGCGCGCTTGCAGCGGCTTTCGGCGAGCCGGCATATCCGCGCTGGCTGGACGCGGCGTGGTTCCAGCAGCGCGCCGTGCGACCGCGGCTACGGGATCACGGCCGCGGCCGGGATGCACTGCGGCAGGAACTCAAGCTTGGAATAGAGCAGCTCACACTGCCCGAGCTGCTGCGCTACGAAGACTACAACTCGATGTACTTCTCCATCGAGAGCAGGGTCCCGTTCTGCACGCCGGAGCTGGCGGAGTTCGCGCTGTCGCTTCCGGCGTCGTACCTGATTTCGGACAGCGGCGACACCAAGCGCGTGTTCCGCGCGGCGGTGGCGGAGATGCTTCCGCCACGGATCGTGCAGCGGGAGAAGCTCGGTTTTGCGGTGCCCGAGCGGGAATGGCTTGGCGAGCTGCATGGATGGGTCCAGCGGGCGCCATTCGACGCACTGCCGTTTCTCGAGCGGTCGGAAGTAGAGCGCGAGATCACAGCTGCGCTCGCCTCGCACGGCCGGTGGCCGCCGCACGTCTGGCGCCTTGTCAACGCAGCGTTCTGGTCGCGCGAGTTCGCCGTAGGATGGGACTGAGTGGCGCCTTGCGGGTGCGCGTACCGTTGCCGGGTGTTCCATGGCGCGTGCCCGCGGCGCACCTGCGCTGCGCGGGTCGTTCCGGATATTGCTAGACTGACGCTGATCAAAGAATTCGAGGCGCGGATCGCGGCGGTTACTAGTACGGCCGCTGTCAACCGGTCTCGGCTGACGCAGCGGCGAGGCGCCGTGAAGGCAATGATGGCGAAGTGCTACGCCCTTGATGCGGCGGGATTCGATGCGCCCGCGCGCGGTCGGTGCTGCCACGCGCAACTGGCACTCAAGTCGATTCATGAATGACGGCCAGACCAGCGGCAATTGCCTGCTCGACGAGCGCGTCGTCGCAGTCGCTGCCGACCTCAGTTGCGGGCGCAACATTTGGAACAGCATCTCGATGTGTACCCGCGTTGTGCTTGAACCGGGATGCGAGCCGGTCAAATGAGTGCATTGCGACTGTTGAGCGTAGTGGGCGCGCGACCGCAGTTCGTGAAGCTCGCCCCGGTCGTGCGGGCCATCCACGCGCACAATGAAAGCGGCGGGCGGCCGATCGAGAACCTGATCGTGCACACGGGGCAGCACTACGATGCCGGTATGTCCGAAGTCTTTTTCGACGAGCTGCAGCTTCCGCAGGCTGATTTCAACCTGGGCGTCGGCTCCGCCAGCCACGCGCGGCAGACGGCCACCATGCTCGAGCGTATCGAGCCGATCCTGCTCGAGCAGCGACCGGACGTCGTCGTCGTCTACGGCGACACGAACTCCACGCTCGCCGGTGCGCTCGCGGCGACCAAGGAGCATATCGCCGTCGCGCACGTCGAGGCGGGGCTGCGCAGCTTCAATCGCCTGATGCCCGAGGAGACCAACCGCATCATCACCGACCACGTCGCCGACCTGCTGCTCGTGCCGACCGAGACCGGCATGGTGAACCTCGTCCGCGAAGGCCTGATAGCGCGCGCCAGGCTGACCGGCGATGTCATGCGCGACGCGGTGATTTTCCACCGCGGGCTCGCACGGCAGCGCTCCGACGTGATCGCCCGTTTTGGGTTTGCCGCCGGGTCCTTCGCGGTCGCCACCCTGCATCGGGCGGAGAATACGGCTATGCCCCAGCTCGCCTCTGCGCTGCAAGGGCTGGCCGAGGTGGCCGTACAGGCGTTGCCCGTCGTTTTGGCGCTGCATCCGCGCACCGCGGGGCGCATCGCTCAGGACCTGCCGGGGTGGCGCGCGCCGTCAGCGCTGCGGATCGTCGAGCCGCTTTCCTACCTCGACATGCTGGCTCTGGTAGACGCCGCGGCGATGATACTCACCGATTCCGGCGGCTTGCAGAAGGAAGCACTGTTCCTCGGCAAACCCTGCATCACGCTTCGCGAGGAAACGGAGTGGGGCGAGACGGTTGCGCTCGGAGCGAACGTGCTGGCTGGCGTCGATCCCGGACGCATAATGCGCGCCGTGCGCGACTGGCTCGCGCGCGATTCGCACGGACTGCAGGCACTCGCGGCCGGCGTCGACCGCGCCTTCGGGGCGGGGGATGCCGCGCGCCGCACGATTGCCGCGATCGTGGAGAACTTCTGAATCAGGCTGCCAGGAAGCGACGCGACATCCTCATGAGAGAACCGCAGCCCACCAGCGGCCAGGCGCGCCTTGACGCCACAGGCCGCGGGCGCATTGTGCGCAGGCTCATCGGGACCGCCCCGCGGCACCGTGAGGTTGCGCGCAGCCTCATTGCCTGCGATTCAATCCGCGACGGCACGTCCGGCGCCGTGCCGCCTGGCTCTTAGGCGCGGAACCTCGATCCGTGCGGATCGCCATTCTGGCGTACACGTTTCCCCGCGGCATGGGCTACGTCGGCAACATGCTGCCGCGTCATCTCGCGCGGCTTGGTGCCGACGTGCACTACGTCACGATGGATCTGCCGCATTACTTCCAGAGCGACCAGCGCATCGAAAGTTATACCGGCTTCCAGGGCATGGATGCCATGAGGCCCGGCAGCGTCGAATCCTACGACGGTTTCACGCTGCACTGCCTCGGCCACCGCAAGGTCCTCGGCCAAATGCGCTACGTCGGGCTCGCCGAGAAGCTGCGACAGATTCGCCCGCAGGTCGTGCAATCGCTGCTCGCGATCGGCTGGCCGGCACTCGATGCTGCCCGCCTGCGCCGTCGCCTCGGCTACCGTCTGTTCACCGCCAATCACACGACGGCGTCCGTGTTCCCGTTGGCACAGCGTCTGCGCTCCCGGATCGACGTCGCAATGGCGCGCAACTTCGTCACGCGATTTGCTCCCGGGCGGTACGTCAGCTGGGCGACGGACAAGTGCTATGCGGCGACGGTGGACTGCGCCGATGTCGCGGTCCGGTTCTTCGGCGTCGAGTCTCGCAAGGTCACGGTCGTGCCTCTTGGCGTCGATACCGACCTGTTCAGGCCGGCGGCGACCGATGCAGACCGCGAGCAACGTCGCACCGTTCGCGCGGAACTCGGTGTGAGCGACGATGAGATCGCGCTCATCTACACCGGCCAGTTCACCGGCGCCAAGAATCCGCTGCTGCTCGCGCAAGCGATCCACCGTCTGCGGAGCGCCGGATTGCACGTGCGCGGCCTGTTCATCGGCAACGGCCCGCAATCCGACGAGATCCGCGGCTACCAGGGTTGTGCGGTACTCGGGTTCATGGCAAACAAGGAGCTACCGCGCTTTTATCGCGCGTGCGACGTCGGTGTCTGGCCGACACAGGAGTCGACGTCGATGCTCGACGCCGCTGCCTGCGGTTTGCCCATCGTCGTGAACGACACTCTCAAGGCCGTGGAGCGAATCGAAGGCAACGGGCTGCAGTACCGCCTCAACGATCTTGATGATCTCGTGCGTGTGCTCGGGCGGCTGGTCGACAGTGCTGAATTGCGGGAGAAGCTCGGCGGCACCGGCGCGCAGCGCATGGAGCGGCTGTTTAGCTGGCGCGACCTGGCCGCGCGCCGGCTCGCGGACTTCGAGGCAGCCAGATCGGCCCCGCCGTCGACGTGAAGATGCCGAAGGCCGCGGGCTGCGGCGCGCTGCCGGTCATCGCGCAATGAGCGTCTCGCCGATCTGCCCGAGCCTTGTCGGGAAGTCGCGGGCCGAGCGGGCAGCAAGACCCTGATTAGCACCTCTGGTGCAGTCTCGAGCGTCCGGACGGGGTCGCAGCGATCGGATGCCGGCGTCAGACCCTCGGCGAACAGGCGATCATGGGCGGGTGCGCTGCAGATGCGTGTCCGGGGCCGGACCGGATTACTTGGGCCCGTCGCGCTGGTACCATTCGCCCCGCCCGGGAGCCGGCGGCGCACCAGTACGGCTGCTCGTCCAGCGCCCGTCTGTCTCGATAAGCAGCTGATGAAAAAAAACCTTCTCGCCGAGGCCATTGGCTTGCCCCTGCGGCTCGGGCGAGCGGCAGTGCTAGGCCTCGATAGCGTCAGATTCAGGCTCGCGGCGGTCGTCCATCCACGGGCGCGCTTCGCGTGGGGCGCAGAGGTGACCAATATTCGCGGCGATCGGCAGGCCATCCGGATCGGCGAACGCAGCGTAGTGGCCGGACACCTGCAGACCTTCGGCCACGGCGGCCACATCGAAATCGGCGACTGGTGCTACGTCGGGCCGGGGTCGAGGATCTGGTCGGCGGCCTCGGTCCGCATCGGCCATCGCGTGCTGATCTCGCACAACGTCAACATCCACGACACCAACAGTCATCCGCGCGACGCCGCCGAACGTCATGCCCATTTCGTGGCGATCGTGGAACAGGGACATCCGCGCAGGCTCGACACCGTGCTGGCGGCTCCGGTCGAGATTGGTGACGACGTGTGGATCGGCTTCAACGCGATCGTGCTCAAGGGCGTTACCATCGGCCGCGGTTCCATCATCGGGGCGGGCAGCATCGTGACCGAGGACGTGCCAGACGACAGCCTGTTCGTCCGCGATCGGGTGGTGGAGCGAATCGTCTGATGGGCCCCGCGCGATGATGTGCGCCACCTGGGAGCAGGCCGTGCGCTGGCTGCTCGCGCAGCCCGACCAGCGCCAGCTGGTGCTTGACTGCTTCTACGACCTGCCGCGAGCGGCCGCGGCTGCCCGCTATGCGCAAAGCGCGGAGTGGCGCGCGGCGCTCGCCCTGCTGCCGGACCGGCCCGGCGAGGCACTCGAGATCGGCGCCGGCCACGGCATCGCCAGCGTTGCACTGGCGCAGGCCGGATGGCGTGTGACGGCGCTCGAGCCCGACCCCAGCGACCTGGTCGGCGCCGGCGCGATCCGGCAGCTGGCACAACAGTGTGGCGCGGCCATCCGCGTGGTCGAAGCGTTTGGCGAGGCACTGCCATTTCCGGACGCGTCCGTGGACCTAGTGCTCGCCCGCCAGGTGCTGCACCATGCCCGCGATCTGCGCAGCCTGTGCCGCGAGGTTGCCCGGGTGCTGCGCCCTGGCGGGAGCTTCCTGGCGATGCGGGAGCACGTGATTTCGCGCACGCGCGATCTCCCGCGCTTTCTCGACACTCACCCCCTGCACCACCTGTACGGCGGCGAGAACGCCTACCTGCTCGACGAGTACCGCGGGGCGATGCTGTCGGCGGGCCTGCGGATCGACAGGCAGCTGGCGTCGTTCGACTCGGCCATCAACTATGCCCCGCACACGCGGGCGAGCCTGCGCGAGGAGCTTGTGCGTCGCGCCGGCCGAATTCCGGGCGGGTCGCTGATTCTTGGCCAGCTGCTCGCCACCGATCGCCGCTACGACGCGTTCCTCCACCTGCTGTCGCGCATCGATCGACGCCCCGGGCGGCTGTACTCGTTCCTCTGCTCGAAACCGGCGGTGACGTGATGCCGCTCGCCTGGATTACGGGCGCGCGCGGCTTCCTCGGCCGCAACCTCGCGCAGCATCTGGCCGCTCACGGCACCCGCGTGGCCGGCGTCGGGCATGGCCACTGGCCAGCGGCGGAGGCGAACCGCGCCGGCCTCGCGTTCTGGATCAACGGCGACATCGGCGCCGCAAGTCTCGACCTGTTGCTCAAAGAGTCGGGGCGGCCGGACGTCATCTACCACCTTGCCGGCGGGTCGGCTGTCGGCCCGTCGTTCGCAAATCCGCTCGAGGACTTTGAGCGGACCGTCCACGCGACGGCACGGCTGTTCGACTGGATCCGGCGGTGCTGTGCGGATGCGCCGGTGGTCGCCGTCTCTAGTGCTGCCGTTTATGGCGCAGGCCACGCCGAGCCCCTCGCGGAGGATACGCCGGCCCGCCCGTACTCTCCGTACGGCTACCACAAGGCGATCATGGAAGCGCTGTGCCGCTCCTACGGCGAGAACTTCGGCGCGCGCAGCGCGATCGTGCGGGTCTTTTCGGCCTACGGGCCGGGCCTGCGCAAGCAGATTCTGTGGGACCTGTGCAGCCGCCTGAGCTCGACCACGGAAAGTCTCACGCTCGACGGCACCGGACTTGAACGCCGCGACTGGATCCACGCCGGCGATGTCGCGAGGCTGCTGGTGCTTGTGGCGCAGACCCTGCCATCGGCTGAGGCACCGGTCGTCAACGGCGCGACTGGTGAGGGGCACAGCGTGGCCGAGTTTGCAGAGCAGGTGCTGCAAGCGTGGGGTGCAGGCCGAGCCGTGAGGTTTTCGGGACGCTCGCGGCCTGGCGATCCGATCAACCTGGTCGCGGACGTGACGCGTCTGCGCGCACTTGGTTTCGTTCCGCAGGTCGCACTGGCGCAGGGCATTCGTAGCTACGTGGACTGGTTCCGCCAGTCGGCGGGACGCTGACTCATGCGAGTCGGTTTCACGCTGATTGGCGGCCGCGAGTGGACCGGGGGCTACAACTACCTGCTGAACCTCGTGCGCGTCCTGCACGGACAGCCGGACTGCGGCGTGGAACCTGTGCTGTTCGTCGGCAACGACGTCGGGGACGAGCAGGTGTCCGAGTTCGTGCCGCTGCTGGCGCAGCTGCCGACTCGGTCGGCCGCCTTCGATCGGGGCCTGTCCAACCTGCGCCTCGCCCGTGCCTGTACGCTCGGCAACGTGCCCGCAGCCACCGCAGCGTTCGAGAGCGCGGGCATCGACGTCGTGTTCGAAGCGGCGCAGTTCTACGGCTGGCGCTTCCCGCTCGCGACGCTTGCGTGGACGCCTGATTTTCAGCATCGCCACCTGCCGCGCATGTTCTCGCGCAGGCAGTGGCTGCGGCGGGAGATTGGTTACCGCGCGCAGGTGGCGGCAGGCCGCATCCTGATGCTGAGTAGCGAAGATGCGCGCGCCGACTCCGAGCGGTTCTACCCCGGCAGTCGCGGCCGCACAGTGGTCGTGCGCTTTGCGGTGCAGCCGCCGCAGTTGCCGGCACCGCCCGGCCCGGAACTGCTGCGCCGGCACGGGCTGCCGGACCGCTTCCTGTACCTGCCCAACCAGTTCTGGAAGCACAAGAATCATGCCGTGGTGATCGAGGCGCTCGCGCTCCTGCGGCAGCGGCACGAACCGATCGTCGTGGCGGCCTCGGGCAACCCCCACGATACGCGTCACGTCGACCACTACCGGCGGCTCATCGAGCGCGTGGCAGCGCTCGGGGTGCAGGAGCAGTTCCGGTTTCTCGGGATGCTGCCGTACGCCGATGTCGTGGGACTCACCTCGCTGTGCCATGCGGTGGTCAATCCGTCTTTCTTCGAGGGCTGGAGCACGACGGTCGAGGAGGCGAAGGCGCTGGGTGCGCCGCTGGTGCTGTCCGACATCGCCGTGCACCGGGAACAGGCCGGGGATGCGGCGCTCTATTTCGACCCCGGCTCACCGGCGAGTGCCGCGGAGGCGATGCTGCAGGCATGGGATCGCAGCAACCTGCCTGCGCCGGCGGAGCGTCGCCGTCTGGCCGCAGAAAAATCCGCTGCGCGGGTGCGCGAATTTGCGCTGGCGTTTGCCAATGCCGCCCGAACCGCGGTCGACGCGCGCCGGCGCGTACCGCTGCCGGCCGTGGTTGCGACCGGTGGCTCGGTACCCGCGGCCCCTCAGGGCCCCGGGACCGCAGGCCAGCCACCGCGGATGAAGGTGCTGCTGGTCCACAACTTCTACCGGTCGGTGACGCCCGGCGGCGAGGACAATGTCTTCCGCCAGGAACGCGAGATGCTCAAGGCCGCGGGCATCGACGTCGTGTGCTACACGAAGAGCAACGATGATGTCGACGAACACGACAGGCTGCAGGTCCTGCGCACCGCCGCCGCGATGTCCTGGTCCCAGAGCACCTACGAGGAGCTCGGCGAGATCGTGCGGCGCGAGCGGCCGACCCTCGCGCATTTCCACAATACGTTCCCGCTGATCACCCCGAGCGCCTACGCCGCCTGCAAGGACCATGGCGTACCGGTCGTACAGACGCTGCACAACTACCGGATGATCTGTTGTGCCGGTACGTTCTTTCGGGAAGGCAAGGTTTGCGAGATCTGCACGGCGGGATCGCCGTGGGCGGGCGTCCGCTATCGCTGCTATCGGGGATCGCTGGCTGGCTCCGTGGCGGTCGCCTGGATGCTGCGACGCAACTGGGAGCGCGGCACGTTCCAGCAGTTGGTGGACGTCTACATTGCGCTCAGCAGATTCGCGGCGGATCGGTTTGCCTCCGAGGGGCTGGAGCGCGCGCGGATCGAGATCAAGCCCAACTTCGTGGACTCGGTCGGTCCTGCGAGCGCCGGCGGCGGCGGATACGCCGTGTTTGCGGCGCGACTGTCCGAGGAGAAGGGTGTTTGGACGCTGCTCGAGGCCTGGCGCGGCCTGCGCGACGTGCCGCTCAAGGTGGTCGGTGACGGGCCATTGCTCGCCGGCATGGTCGAGAAGGCACAGGCAGAGGGACTGCCGGTCGAGTTCCTCGGCTTGCGCCGGCGCGAGGAGGTGTTGGACATCATCGGCGGGGCGGAACTGCAGGTCATCGCCTCGGAATGCTTTGAGGGATTCCCGCTGGTGCTGGTCGAGTCCTATGCGCGCGGCACGCCGGTCATCGCCGCCAATATCGGCAGCCTCGGCGAGCTGGTCGTGCCCGGCGAAACCGGCTTGCACTTCGAGGCAGGCAGTGCCGTCTCGCTCGCCGCGCAGGTGCGCAGCCTGTGGAACGATCCGCCGACCCGCCAGCGCCTGCGTCTCGGCGCGCGACGTCGCTTCGAGAGCGAGTACACGCCGGCGCGCAACCTCGCGCGCTTGCTCGAGATCTACCACAAGGCGTCCATCTCCGCCGTCCGTTCGGCGGAGCCGCGCGCGGCCTGACGCATGAAGGTCTCGATCATCACGGCGGTGCGGAACGGTGCGCGGGACATCCCGGTGACGCTCGCCTCAGTCGCGGCGCAGGACTATGCGGACATCGAACACATCGTCGTCGACGGCGCTTCGACCGATGACACCGTCGAAGTCGTGCGCCGGCTGGGGCGGCACGTGGCCCGACTGGTGTCCGAGCCGGACACCGGCGTGTACGACGCTTTCAACAAGGGTCTGCGCCTTGCGAGCGGCGACATCGTCGCCTATCTCAACGCCGGCGACAGTTATGTGTCGGCGGGCATCATCAGTCTGATCGCGAGGATGTTTGCGGCAGGCGATGCCGAGGCCGTGTACGGGGACGTTGAGATTGTCGATGCCGCGGATCCAGCGAAACTCGTGCGACGCTACCGGTCGGGCTCGTTCAAGCCATCGCGGCTGGCGTGGGGCTTCATGCCGGCGCACCCGGCGCTGTTCATTCGCCGCAGCGTGTATGAGCGCTGCGGCGCCTACGATCCAAGCTACCGCATCGCCGGCGACTTCGAACTCTGCGTCAGGCTCTTTGCCGTGGAGCCGATCCGCCACGTCCACGTTCCACAGGTGCTGGTACGGATGCCGCGCGGCGGGCTCAGCAACAATGGCTGGCGCTCGGTCTGGACCATCACCCGCGAGATGCACCGCGCCTGCAAAGCCCACGGTGTCCGGACCAGCTACGCGCGACTCCTGACACGCCTACCGCTCAAGATGCTCGAATTGCGCTGGCATGGCTCGTGAGCCTCTGCCGGTGTGACGCTGGCGCGATGCCGCGCCATACGGAAACGGTGGTACATTGGGCACCGCAGCCATGACTATCAATGGCTTGCGCGGCGGTGCAACTGCCGGCCAAGGGGCTCCCGGTCGACCTGCTGCGGTGGGTGCCCGCACTCGCGGCAGTTAGCCGTGGGGCGACGCCAGTGGCCGCCGTGATCGTTGCCGGGCGGCCGGAACGCGCATTCGAGACGCGCCGAGCCACGAAACAATCGCAGAGCGCAACCGGGGTGTTCGCTTGACTCGCACGGCGCTGATCACGGGAATCACCGGCCAGGACGGCGCCTATCTGGCAGAGCTCCTGCTCGCCAAGGGGTACGAAGTCCATGGCATCAAGCGGCGCGCGTCGCTGTTCAACACCGACCGGATCGACCACCTCTACCAGGACCCGCACACGCCCGACGTCCGCCTGCGGCTCCACTACGGCGACCTCACCGACGCGACCAACCTGATTCGCATCATTCAGCAGGTCCAGCCCGACGAGATCTACAACCTCGCCGCGCAGAGCCACGTCGCCGTGTCATTCGAGACGCCGGAGTACACCGCCAACGCCGACGCGCTCGGGGCGCTGCGCCTGCTCGAGGCGATCCGCATTCTCGGGCTCGAGAAGCGGACGCGTTTTTACCAGGCGTCGACATCCGAGATGTTCGGCAAGGTACAGGAGACCCCGCAGCGTGAGACCACGCCCTTCTACCCGCGCTCCCCGTACGGCGCTGCCAAGCTATACGCGCACTGGATGACGGTGAACTACCGGGAAGCCTACGGCCTGTTTGCCTGCAGCGGCATCCTCTTCAACCACGAATCCTCGGTGCGCGGCGAGACCTTCGTCACGCGCAAGATCACCCGCGGGCTCGCGCGCATCCGCGAGGGCCTGGATGACTGCCTCTACCTCGGCAACCTCGATGCGCTGCGGGACTGGGGCCACGCGCGCGATTACGTGCGCGCCCAGTGGCTGATGCTGCAGCAGGCTGAGCCCGACGACTTCGTGATCGCGACCGGCGAGCATCACTCAGTCCGGGAGTTCGTCACGCTGGCCGGCGGATTGCTCGGATATGACATCGAATGGCGCGGCCAGGGGCTCTCGGAGCAGGGCGTCGATCGGCTCTCGGGGCGCGTGCTGGTGCGGGTCGATCCGCGGTACTTCCGGCCGGCTGAGGTCGACACGCTGCTCGGCGATGCGACCAAGGCGCGGACCCGGCTTGGCTGGGCACCGGAAATACGCTTCGACCAGCTCGTCCGGGAAATGGTCGACACGGACGTCGAACTCGCACGGCGTGATTCGCACCTTGCCGAGCAGGGGTTCAAGGTGCTGCGCCCCCATGAATGAGGGCGACCGCGTCTACGTCGCCGGCCATCATGGCCTGGTGGGCTCCGCCGTCGTGCGCAGGCTCGAGGCCGCCGGCTTCGCCAACATACTCACGCGGGGACGCGACGGGGTTGACCTCACCCGCCAGGACGCGGTGGAGCGGTTCTTCGCGGCCGAGAAGCCCAAGTATGTGTTTCTCGCCGCGGCGCGCGTTGGCGGCATCCTCGCCAATGACACGTACCCTGCGGACTTCATCCGCGACAACCTGTTGATCGAAGCGAACGTCATCGACGCGGCCTGGCGCCACGGCGTGACCAAGCTGCTGTTCCTCGGCTCGAGCTGCATCTACCCACGGCTTGCACCCCAGCCGATGAAGGAGGAACACCTGCTGACCGGCCCGCTCGAACCGACCAACGAGTGGTATGCGATCGCCAAGATCGCAGGGCTCAAGATGTGCCAGGCCTACCGTCGCCAGTACGGCTTCGACGCGATCGCCGCGATGCCGACCAACCTGTACGGCCCGGGCGATAATTTCAGTCTCGAAAGCTCGCACGTGGTGCCGGCGCTGATCCGGAGGTTCCACGAGGCGCGCGAGCGCAACGCAGCCGAGGTTGTGGTGTGGGGAACCGGCACGCCGCGCCGCGAGTTCCTGCACGTCGACGACCTCGCCGATGCGCTCGTCCTGCTGATGCAGACCTACAGCGACGAGGCGCCGATCAACGTCGGGTGGGGCGAGGACGTGTCGGTCGGCGAGCTCGCCGAGACCATCCGCCGGGTTGTCGGCTATCAGGGCCGGATCGTGTTCGACACGACGCGCCCGGACGGTACCCCGCGCAAGCTCCTCGACGTCACACGGATGACGCAGCTCGGCTGGCGACCGCGGATCGCGCTCGAGCAGGGGCTGACGCAGACGGTCGCCTGGTTTCGGGAACACTGCGCCGCGCAGCGGCATTAGCCGCGACTGCAGCAGACGGGTCCGGGCGGCAGCCATCCAGAGGGATTTCAGGGGCTTAGGCTATACTGTTCGGCCTTGCCCCGCCCGCAGGAAGCGACATGCGTTCCGAGCCCTCGCCGAAACTGACCCGCCGACGCGCGGGCTTCACGCTGATCGAACTGCTAATCGTCATCGTGATCCTCGGCCTGCTGCTCTCGCTCGTGGCGCCGGTCATGTTCTCGAAGGTCAGCTCCTCGCAGCGTAAGACGGCGATGGCACAGATGCAGATGCTGGCGACCGCGCTCGATACCTACCGCCTGGACGTCGGAGACTATCCACCGACTCTCGCTGAACTTCGCAGCAGCACCAAGCCTGGCTGGGACGGGCCCTACCTGCCGCGTGACGTGCCGCTCGATCCGTGGGGCAACCCATACGTCTATGCGGTGCCGGGCACGGATGGCAAGCCGTACTCGCTGAGCTCCTACGGCAAGGACGGTAAGCCTGGCGGCGAGGGGGACAACGCGGACATTGTCTTCCAATGAGCCAGCTCGGGACCCTGTTCACCGACTTCGGAGTCCAGGCGGCGGATCTGGAGAAGGCGCGGCTCTACCAGCAGAAATACGGCGGCCGGATCGAGCAGATCCTCGTCAACATGGGGAGCCTGTCGTCCGATACGCTCCCGGATATCTACGCGCGGCTGCTCGGCGTCGAAACGCTCCCGGCCGCCGCCGCACCGGCCTGGGAGCCACCGCTCGGCATTGACGAGCTGCCGCTCGATTTCCTGATACCGCGCGGCTGGATCCCGTACGAGTGCGCGGCGGAGAACCACTGGACGTTCGCTACGCGCGCGCCGCTCGACCTGGAAGTCAACGACTGGCTGCGCGCGCGCGGCGCGACGTTTGAATTGAAGCTCGCGAGCGAGGAGTGCTTCGGGGTCCTGAAGGGCCGCCTCGGCCGGGCGGCGGACACTACCCAGGGCGCGGCGCTCAACTCGGTCGAGGAGGGACGGTTGCGGGAACTCGCCTCCGAGGCGCCCACGGTCAACCTGCTGAACACGCTGATCACGCGCGCGCTGCGCCAGGCAGCATCGGACATGCACGTCGAGCCGCAGGGCGGGCACGCGCGGGTCCGCTACCGTATAGATGGCGTGCTGCACGACGTCGACACGATCCCGGCGGCGATGGTGCTGCCGGTGGTGACGCGCCTCAAGATCCTGGCCGGCATGGACATCGGCGAACGACGCAGGCCGCAGGACGGCAAGATCGAGCTGCGCGTCGCGGGCGAGGACATCGACATCCGCGTCTCGGCGCTGCCGGTGACGGATGGCGAGAGTGCCGTGCTGCGCTTCCTGCGCAAGTCCGCGCTTGTCTACGACATGAAGGTGCTGGGACTGTCCGCGGACATCGAACGGCTGGTGCTCGAGGACCTCGCCGTGACCTCGGGTGTCATGCTGCTAACGGGCCCCACGGGCTCCGGCAAGACGACGACGCTCTACACGTTTTTAAGCCGCCTCAACAGTCCCGAGGTCAAGATCGTGACCCTCGAGGATCCCGTCGAGTACCAGCTGCGCGGCATCAACCAGGTGCAGGTGCAGCCGGCGATCGGCTTCGATTTCGCTTCGGGCCTGCGCAGCATCGTGCGTCAGGACCCGGACATCATCATGATCGGCGAGATCCGCGACCGCGAGACGGCAGCGATCGCGATGCAGTCGGCGCTGACCGGCCACCTCGTGTTCTCGACCGTCCATACCAACGACGCGCCGAGCGCCTATACGCGGTTGCTCGACCTCGGGGTCGAGGAGTTCCTGCTGAACGCGGCGCTGCGATCGATCATCGCGCAGCGGCTCGCCCGGCGCCTGTGCCAGACCTGCGCCGTGCCACACCCTGACGGCGAGCGGCTGATGTCGAGTCTCGGACTAGCGCCCCTCGCCGCGCGGCTCGGACTGACCGCGCCGCGGCTCCTGGATGCGCGCGGTTGCGACGCCTGCGCCTCCACCGGCTACCGCGGCCGGGTCGCCGTCGCTGAGTATCTGCGCTGCGACGAACATGTGCGCGCGATGCCGAAGGGCGGCGAGTTTCTGGCCAGTGTGCGCAAGTACGCGGCAACGCAGGGCTGGCGGACGCTCCTCGAGGACGGATTCGCCAAGGCGCTCAACGGCATGACCACTGTCGAGGAAGTGCTGCGGGTGGCTGGCTGATGGCCCGGTTTCGCTACCAGGGCTTCGACGAGTCGGGGGGACGGGTGACTGGGACGGTTGAGGCGGAGGCACTCGAGCGTGCCCGCAGCGACTTGGGCGCGCGCGGCGTGCTCGTCAGCGATCTCGCTCCGCTCGACGCGGGCCGCGACTGGCGCGCCGTCCTCGGGCTTGGGTCCGAGCGGGTCGGCCTCGGCGACCTCGAGTTCCTGACCGCGGAGCTCAGCCTGCTGCTCGAGAGCGGCGTGCGCATCGACCGCGGGCTTGCCATTCTCGCGCGTGCCGGGAAGAGCCCCGCAGCGTCGCAGCTGCTCGCGGCGCTCGCCGCGGATCTGAAGCAGGGCAAGCAGCTCTCCGAGGCCACCGCCGCGCACCCGGAGGTGTTCGATCCGCTGTACGTCAACCTGGTCGCGCTCGGCGAGGCGAGCGGCCGGCTGCCCGAGGTGTTCCGCGGCCTCGCCGAGGACCTGCGTTTCCGCCGCGACATGCGCCAGCGGATCCTGCAGGCCGCCGCCTATCCGCTCGTGGTGCTCGGCGTGTGCATCATTGCGTTGCTGTTCATCTTCAACTTCGTCGTGCCGAACCTCGCCGCACTGTTTGCCGACGCGAAGGAACTTCCGTGGTACACCTCGCTGCTGCTCGACTCGAGCGCGTTCATGCGCTCCTGGCAGTGGCTGGTGTTTGGCGTGCTCGCCGTGCTCGGGGTGTACCTATGGCAGGCCCGCAGGCGTCCGGGCGTCATTGATTTCCAGGACCGGCTGCTGATCGGGGCACCGGGACTGCGCGATGCGCTCGCGATGGTCGAGCGCATCCGGTTTGCGAGTGGCTTGGGGCTGATGCTCGATGCGGGACTGCCGGTCGACCGGGCGCTGGTGCTCGCCACCGGCAACATCCGCCACGGCGTGCTCCGACGGGAGATCGCGATCGCGGTCGAGAAGGTACGCCGCGGCGAGCAGCTGTCGACGGTGCTGAGACAAACACGACTGTTTCCGGATTTCTATGCCTCGCTCCTTGAGGTAGGCGAGGAGAGCGGTGAACTCGGCCGCGTGTTCACCGAGGTCGCACGCCGCAGCCGCGACGCCTTTGCCAGCTGGACCCAGCGCCTGACGACGTTGCTCGAGCCGTTGCTGATCCTGGTGATGGGCCTCATCGTTGGCGGCGTGGTCGTCATCATGATGCTCAGCATCACCTCGGTGACGGAACTGCACTTCTGAGGCATGGATCCCGTGCGGCGGCAACGTGGATTCACGCTGGTCGAGCTACTCGTGGTGTTCGCGATCCTGGGGCTCCTGGTCGCGCTGATCGCGCCGCTCGGCATGCGCCAGCTCGACAACGCCCGCTCGCAGGAGGAGTGGCTGGTGCTGCAGCGGACGGTCGAGGGTCTGGCGTTTCGCGCCTTCGCGCAGGGCGCCGAGGTGGACCTCGAGGCGCGCGGCGAGGAGCTCGCCTGGCGGGCCGGGGGCGGGCCGCGGCGCGTACTCGTGTTGCACCACCTTTTTTTCGCCCCGGACCAGTCCGTGCACATCGACGCCCACGGTCTCGCCCGGCCGGACACGCTCGATGTGCGGCAGGCCGACCGGATACGCACGCTGCCACTCAACCGCTGGCTGACAGAGCCCCGATGAACCGTCAGGCCGGGTTCACGCTGCTCGAGGTGCTGATCGCCGCCACGGTGATGTTCGTGGTGATCGCTGTCGCCGCCGAGACCTACCGCGGAGCGCTGCTGGCGAGCCGCCGTGCGGAGAACGTGGTCGGCATGCTCGCGCCGCTGCCGCTGATCGTGGCGGCGGTGCGCAGCTCGCTGCGCGACGATCCGGTCGAAACCAAGGACGGCGCCAGCGAGCTGATGGGGGTGCGCTATCGCTTCGAGGCGACAACTGCCCGCTTCGGGGCACCGCCCACTCAGTTCAGCCCGGACGCCGGACGCGTTGTGCAGTACTCGCCTCGCTTTCGCCTGTACGACGTACGCCTGACCTTGAATTACCAGGGTCAGGAGCGGGTGTACCTGTACCAGGAGCTGGCATGGCTGCCGTTCCAAGGCTGAGGGGTTTCACGCTGATCGAGCTAATGGTCGCGATCGCGATCTTCGGCCTGGTGGTCGGCATTGCGAGCTACGGCTACTCACTGTTCAGCCGGCAGTGGGACGGCTGGCGCGGCGGCTTCGATCGCACCGAGGCGCGATTCCAGCGACTTGACCTCGTTACGACCGCCCTGAAGGACTCGATCCCCTGGATCGTACGGGATGACGCCGGCGAGCCAGGATTCTATTTCCTCGGGCGTGACGAGGGCCTGACGCTCGTCACGGGCAGCGCCGTCTTCAGCCCGCAGACACCGGCGGTCATACGCCTGTTCCGGGAGCCCGCGGGCAACGGTCGCTGGAACCTGGTCTATGAGGAGGCCCCGCTCGCCGGAGTGCTGTTGCGTGCAGCGAGCCAGACGCTCCCGTTTAGTCACCGTATGGTGGTGACGCACGACCTGCCGCGCCCGACATTCCTGTATTTCGGGTGGGAAAGCCTCGAGACGCGCACCCGGGCGCAGGATGCGCCGGAACTGAAGCTCGAACCGCGGTGGTACACTGATTACGATGGCTTGAAGCGCCATCAGAACCCGCAGCGGATCGCGATCGAGCTCGGTGACACCAGGGCCGTGTTCTTCGTCCCTGAACGGGCCGACACCTCCATGCGACGCTACGTGAGACCGGAATGAAGCACCAGCGCGGAACGGCCCTGATCCTGGTGCTGATGATCACGTTCATCCTCGGCCTGCTGATGCTGCAGATGAGCCTCACCGCGCGCGAACAAGTTGCGCGTGCGCAACTCCTGGCTGACCGGGCCGAGGCCGAGCTCCGCGCCGAGTCGCGCGAGGTGGCTCTGACGTTCACGCTGCTCACCCAGCCATGGGCGGGGTCAGTCGCCACCGACAACCCCTATGCCGCTGCCTGGAATTTCCGCGGCCAGCCGTTCACGGTCGACGGCATCACCTACCGGATACAGGACGTATCCGGTTTGCTGGTGATCCCCCTCAACGACGTGACCGGATTCGTCAACCTGCTCGTTGCGCTCGGTGTCGAATTGCCGCGCGCGACGCGCCTCGGGGAGGAACTCATCGCGCTGCAGGGCGCGTCGATCGGGCTGCCGCGCCCCGGCGCCGGTGCGGCGTCAACGACAATTGACCCCGATGCCGGGGCACAGCCGGGTGGCTGGCCCGCGTTCCCGGTGCAGTCGCTCGAGGAACTGCGCGGGCTCAAGGATATGGACGATGCGCTGTTTGCGCGGTTGGAGCCGCTGCTGACCCTCTACCAGACGCAGGGCTTCAATCCGCTGACCGCGCCGCCAGAGCTGCTTGCATCCCACCTGCCGCCGAGCGAGTTGCAGGGCGTGCTCGAAATGCGCGCCGCGGGCACCCTCAGCGACCTGTCATTTTCCCAGCTGACCGGCATCGAGGCGGACGACGTTACGACGTTCTATCCGGGCCCGGCCTTTCGCATTGAGCTCACGCTCGAGTATCGCGGCATGACGGTGCGCCGTGACACCACCGTGATTGTGAGGCCCTACCTGAGCGATGCGTTTGGCGTCTGGTCGCGGCGCGAACTCACGGGCGGATCCAGCACATGACGCGCGAGCGACTGGATGCGGCGGTCGCACGACTGAAGGCGCGGCTCAAAACTGAGCTTGGCCGCCGGATCGTCTGGGTCACGGATGCGCGCCGCGACGCATTCGGTGCAGTAAGCACGATGGCGGCTCTGGTTGCAGTGCTCGGCCGCGAGCACTACGCCGAGCGGCGCAAGTCCTATCCCGTCCGCAGCTGGCGCGACCTGAGCCGCGTGCTCCGCCAGGAGCTGACGGGCGCGCCTCCGACGCTGACGCTGATAGGGCCCGTCGCCGATGACCGCCGCGAAGTGACGTTCTTCGAGCTGTCGCCGGCAGCGCTTGAGCGGCTCGGCAGGACGGTGTGGGTGGTTCCGGAGAGCCTCGCACTGTCGGCGACCCTGCCGGCGCAGCGGGTCGCGATCGTCGAACGATACGGTCTCAGATACTTCCTCGCATCCTCAGGAGTCAGCCAGATCGCCGGCGGTGCCGTGCGAACAGCGGCGCTGTTCGCGATGGCGGCGGGCCTCGATCCCGACCAGGAGCCGCTGGACGTGGGTCAGGAGGACGCAAACGCCCGCCTGCTGCAGGGGTTGCGCCGGCTCGGGGCCGGAGCCTGGCCGAGGTTGCTGCGCCCGGGCCTCAGTCTCGATCCGGGGTTGGCCTGGCGGCCACTCGGGCTTGTGGTGGCGGCAGGCCTCGCGGCGTACCTGGTGCTTGGCTCGGCATACCTGTCGCTCGCGCAAACGCTGCGCGAGCACGAGCTCAAGAGTCTTGGCCCGGAGGTCGCGACGCTCCTCGACAGCCAGCGGCAGGTCGAGAAGCTCTCCGCCGAGCAACATGCCGTTGCGAAGGTACTCAGCGACCGACATCCGACCTATCCGCTGTGGCGCATCGCGGCGCGCGCGTGGCAGAAGGGCGCGTCCATTGCCGGCCTTGCGCTGATCGATGGCCGCGTCACGCTGCGCGGCACCGCTCCGGTAGCGACCGACGTACTTGGCGTGCTCGCCGCGGACCCGGGCGTCGTGGAGGCGCGGTTCGCCGCGCCCGTCCGGCAGTCCAATGGACGCGAGGAGTTCGTCATCACCCTGAGGCTGACCGGGACGGGCAACGATGGGTAGGCGCAATGCCTGGCTGCTCGGCGTCGCGGCGGTCCTGGCGCTGCTGCGGTTCGTCGTGCTTCCGTGGGCGCACGCCCAGGCGGAGGCACACGAGCAGCTGCAGGTGCTGACCCAGCGGCTCGACCGGTCGGTCGGCGTTTCGCAGAAC